>Ga0208458_1000033_pt1 | contig 171165 bp, 153 predicted proteins | sample AD_UKC085_MetaG_FD_184432 | JGI IMG/M metagenome (GOLD analysis project Ga0208458, IMG submission 184432) | Active sludge microbial communities of municipal wastewater-treating anaerobic digesters from USA - AD_UKC085_MetaG (SPAdes) (version 2) | ecosystem: Engineered > Bioreactor > Anaerobic... | reverse complement strand
TGTACTGTTCTGCATCATTAGGTCCTTTCTCTGACTGAATGGTTTCGTCTTGACCTATCCACCATCGACCAGAGAAAGGACTCCATTCACGTCCCAAAACAATGTGCGAAAAATATCCTACGTCATCCTCGGTCGTCAGCGGCAACGCGTTGATGCTGTGGCCCTTCCTGGCCTGGGCGATCGCGGCGCTCCTCGCCCAACTGCTGGCCGCCGCCGGCGCGACCGCACCACCGGAAGAACCAGAGCAAACCAGCCAGGGCGCTTCCGATCCCGCAGCCGATACGCAACCTGATGCAGAGCCGCTGGAGAATCCGACCAAAGAGGCCAAGCCGCGCGGACGGCCCAGGAAGGCGTCGCCCAACCTCTTTTCGCAGGAACGAACCAGTGACTCCAAGAAGAAGACGAGTTTGCCCAAACCGTCACAGCCGACCAGCGCGGAGCCGGTCGCAACGTACAGTGCCGACGGCGGCACGGAGCCGACGAAACAGTCCTGATGCAGAATGTCCAAACGAAAGAACAACCCGATCGGACGACGAAGCCCGCAAAACGGCTCGGATTCATACGCGGCGCCGGAATCGTTCAGAGCCGTGAGCCTCAAGGCCATCGCCGATCTTCTGGACACGACGCGATCGTCCGCACGCCGTTGGCTCAAGGAGGCCGGCATCCGACCTATTTCGCTTGGGCGCGGCGCCAAGGGCGCGATCCGGTACCGGTGGGCCGAGGTGGAAGCCTGGCTCAAATCCCGACAATACGTTGAGTAAGACCTGTCCCTGCAGCTCAGCTGCCTACCCCGCGGTCAAACTGACAGACGACAGGTTGGAGCCCCCGGCTATCCGGGGGCTCTCTTCTTTGCATCCACTTCAACGGCAACCTCATGAACGACTCTGTATGGATCGGCCACTACGATGCCGCCTCATCCCCCGCCGTTCGGATGAGCCGCAACTTCGGTCCGACCGGCACCGGTTCCTTTTGATCGAGCTTCTCGAGTATCTGCTTCAGGATGACTTCGGTCTTGTCTGTGGTCGCAGACCTGCCCGGACTGAACTCCACCACGTCGTGCATCTTCTCGGGCATGAGGGCGGCGTAGTGTCGGCGGCAGATCTCCGGTGAATTGCCCATCAGCTCGGCGATCTTGTACAGTGATTCGCCCTTCTGGGCCAGGTGACTGCCGAAGGTATGCCGAAAGTCCAGACACGACCAGCTCAGACCGTGCGACCTGTTGATCTCCCGCAAGTCCTGCGAGGAGTTGTCGGCGTCCCACCGCTTTCCTCTGGTAGAAGGAAAGAACCACGGCTCCGTCCGCTGCGGCAAGTAGGCCGCAAGAATCTCATGCAGCGACGAACTGATGGGCACGACACGATTCCGTTTGGTCTTGGGCTGCCAATGCTCCTCGTCGATCGACTTCGCACGGACGTAGATCAGCCGTTTCTCCAGATCGACGTCTTCGACCGTCAGCCACAGTGCTTCTTCGCGGCGGAGGCCCGCGTAGATGAGGGTTGCCACCAGTGCCTGAAGCGTGGGAGAATCCTGGAAGACGCGGAGTTGTTCGGAGATTTGCTCCGCCGTGAGCCAAGTGATGACTGGAGCACCTTCCTGTGCTCTCCTCACACCCTCCACAGGATTGCGGTACCGATGATCCGGACAAACGTACCCATGGTGTTCTATCGCATAACTGAACATCCGGTGAAGGACTTCACGAACCCGATTCGCCGTCTTGGGAGCGATGTGGTCTTCCATGATCCGTTCGCGGATGTACGTACTGATTGTCTCGGTTGACAGCTCTTCCAGGAGCCGAGCAGGTACGGCCCGGTCGTACGCCCTTGGAGTTGCCTTGGATACGGCTGCACTGCCGTCTCTGAACCTGCGGTTGACAGTACTGCCTGGTTGCAGAGCGGGGCAACGAGGCCCGAAGAACATGCGAAGGTAGGAGATATCGTTCTTAGCACTCTTGCGAGTTCGCATCTGGCACAGGAACTCGCAGAACGACTGCAGGAAGTCGTCGACCGGCGTACTCGAGGGCTTTGGCAACTGCCCCATGACCTCGAGCGCTTCCAGCCGCTTTTTTTTCTCCAGCGCCACACGTTCGTTGGCGGTCCGGAGGGATCGGGAAACGGATTTCCCGCCGACCAGGTAATGAACCCACCAGAGGCGTCCGCGTTTGTAGATACTGGCCATGGCAAAGCTCCTTTCTGTGGTCGCCACGGCCCATATCCCGGGGTCAGACTGCAGCAGAAATTGCTACATTTTTGCTACAGTCCCCGCTGCGCAAAAAAATAGGACAGACATAAGTGTCTGTCCCTGTGCGACTTACGCAATAGCGGGGGGAGGATTCGAACCTCCGACCTCCGGGTTATGGGCCCGACGAGCTACCAGACTGCTCTACCCCGCGGTCAATTCTATCGAGATACGCTCCGGACGGCATTCTGTTCAGGCCATTCGGCGCGCCTCCAAAGCCAATTCACACGCACCGCAAAACTAACATAAACCGCACGCGACATCAAGCACAAGTTCCGATCAGGTCAGATTTCTGCGAATCTTCTCTGCGATTTCCGCGCTGCGGCCTTCGGGATACTTGTGGGCGGGCCACTGCGTAAAGACGCCGTCGCCTGTCCCGCGCGGCACGATGTGAAAGTGCAGGTGATCGACGATCTGGCCTGCGGCCCGGCCGTTGTTGCACAGCACGTTGTAGCCGTCCGCCTTCATCGCCCCCGCAATCGCACCCGCGATCCGGCCCAGACGCGACCATACGTCTGCCAAAACCTGCGGATCACATTCGTGGACTTTCCCGCAGTGGACCTTTGGAATCACCAGCGTGTGGCCATCACTGATCGGTCCGATATCGAGAAAGGCCAGCACCGCCTCATCCTCGTAGACCTTGACTACCGGAATCTCTCCGGCAACCATCTTGCAGAAGATGCAGTCATCCATGCTCGCCCGATCACCCCGTCGGCGCGGTCCCGTGCTACTGCTTGTCCCCGGCGCCCCGTTCCGACTCCGTCACCTCTGTGCCGGTCTGTTCAGAAGCCGCCGCATCACTGGCGGCCGCAGCCTTCGCCGACTTCTTGGATTTGGCCGATCCGACGGTCTTCTTCGTCTTGCCTCTCTTTGTCGAGGTCTTCCGCTCTTTCTTGACGGGCTCATCCTGCCCGAGAAGCTGAAGCAGCACGAGCTGCCCATTGTCGCCCAGACGCCGCAACGACAGACGGATGATCCGCGTATAACCACCCGGCCGCTCCAGATAACGCGGCCCAAGCTCGCTGAACAGCTTGCCGACCACGGTCCCCTTCTTCGTGGTCTTGCCGTCCTCGATATCGAGGATATCCCGGTTACCAAGCAACGCGATGGCACGGCGCCGATGCTCGAGCTTGCCCTTCCTGGCCAGCGTGATCAGCTTCTCCACGAAAGGCTTGACCTCTTTGGCTTTCTCAATGGTGGTCGAGATCGTCTCATGCTCGATCAGCGATTGAGCCAGGTTCCGGCGCAACGCCAGACGGTGCTCGCTCGTTCGGCTCAACTGACGTCCTGCAACTCGATGACGCATATGCTAAGATTCCTCTTTTCGATAGTGCCAAACCGTTCTCGTGACGGTCCCGAGGGCTATTGTCCCCCGTCCTTCGTACCCAGCGACAGACCGATGTCGGCGAGCTTGCGTTTGATCTCGCGGAGTGAGGTCTTTCCGAAGCTGCGGATCTTCAGCAGATCCGCCTCACTCATCGCCGCCAGTTGGCGAACGGTCTCGATCTTCGCCGATTCCAGACAATTGCTGGCCCGAACCGACAATTCGAGTTCCTGAATCGGAGTATTGAGCTTGGCCTCCAATTCCTCGTCGATCTCCTTCTCAGGCTCTTCCTGCGCGAGTTCGCCGGCCACCGTTTCCTCGCCCAGCTCGAAGTACTGGACGAACGGATTGATGTGCTTGCGGAGGATCTTGGCGGCCTCGACCAACGCCATGTCCGGCGCCACGGTGCCATTCGTCCAGATTTCCATGATGAGCCGGTCGTAGTTCGTGCGCTGACCGACGCGCGTGTTCTCCGTCGTGTAGCGAACGCGTGTCACTGGCGAATACACCGCGTCCAGGTGGATCAGCCCGATCTCCTGATCGAACCGATCCGCATCCGCAATTCGTTCCGAGACCGGGACGTACCCGCGTCCGTTCTCCACCACCATCTCCATCTCGAAATTGACTTTATCCGTCAGCGTGGCCAGCACCGTATCTTTGCTGAAGACCTCGATCGCGGGGTCGGCCACGATGTCGGCCGCCGTAACCACGCCCACTTTGTTGGCCGAGACCTTCATCGTCTTGGGCCCATCGCCCTGCAGGCGGATGACGAGGCTCTTGACGTTCAGCACGACATCCGTGGTGTCCTCCATCACGCCGGCGATGGAGGTGAACTCATGATCCACTCCACTGATCTTGATCGAAGTGACCGCACTGCCTTCCAGCGAGGAGAGCAACACACGTCGGAGACTGTTCCCAACGGTCGTACCGAATCCACGCTCGAACGGCTCAATGTAGAACCTTCCGTACTTGTCCGTCGAAACAACGCTGTCCTTTTCAACACGAGTCGGCAACTCTAAGCCACGCCAAGTCACTCGCATATACAGGCCTCCGATCTAAACTTTGATCCGTACACTACACAGCCTCCTGCGGAACCGATTCCCGTCGTCCGACGGGCCGCCCCATTCCGCATTCATGGCCTCCGAGCCTACCGCGAACAGAATTCCACGACCAACTGCTCTTCCACCGGAATCTGGACGTCTTCCCGGCTCGGCATCGCCACGATGGTGGCCGCCGGCTTGTCCCGATCCAATTGAAGCCAGGCCTGGGTCGTGAAGTTCGGGTTGCTCTCGAGCTGCTGCTTCACCTCTTTGCGGCTTCTTTCAGAGTCCTTGATCTCGATCCGGTCTCCCACGTTTGTGGTATAGTCGCTCACATCCACCTTGCGACCATTCACGTGGATGTGCCCGTGGGCGATCAGTTGTCGAGCCCCCTTGCGAGACGGCGCAAAATTCAGTTTGTACACCACGTTGTCCAACCGCCGTTCGAGCAGTTGAAGCAGGTTCTCCCCGGTGTTGCCCTTGAGGCGCGTGGCCTCACGGAAGTACCGCATGAACTGCTGTTCATACAGGCCGTAGTACCTCTTGACCTTCTGTTTCTCACGAAGACGAACCCCATATTCGCTCAATCGTGCCCGGCGCCATCCATGCATCCCCGGCGCCAGATTCCGCTGTCGGCGCTCGACCTGGCACTTGGCGGTTTCACACTTGAGGCCTTTCAGGAACAGCTTCATTCCTTCGCGGCGGCACTGTTGACACGATGGACCGAGATAACGTCCCATATCAATCGATCTCCTGTAGAGTCTCCTGGAGCCTTTGCTTATACCCGTCTACGCTTCGGCGGTCGGCACCCGTTGTGCGGCAGCGGCGTGACGTCCTCGATCGAGGCGATCCGAAGCCCGGCGCCCTGGAGGGCGGAAATCGCCGACTCGCGACCCGAGCCGGGTCCTTTGACCTTGATCTCGACCTCTCGAACACCGTTTCGCATGGCCGTGCTGGCGCAGCGCTGCGCCGCCTGCTGTGCGGCGAAGGGCGTGCTCTTTCGCGAGCCCTTGAACCCCACGCACCCGGCCGAACCGGTGCAGATCGTGTCCCCATCCATATCCGTGACGGTGATCAGCGTGTTGTTGAACGTCGCCTTGATATGGATGATCGCTCGAACCACGTTCTTCCGAACTTTTCGTTTTCCGCTCTTTGCCATCTGGTTCTCTTACCGAATAGTGCTGCCTCGTTTTCCCGGTCTGTGCGGCTTCCGCTCGCCGAACGGCGTTCGCCGACGCCGATCAGCGTTTCTCTTTGACGCCCTTCTTTCCGGCCACGGTCTTGCGCGGGCCCTTGCGCGTCCGGGCGTTGCTCTGCGTACACTGGCCCCGCACCGGAAGGCCCCGGCGATGCCGAACGCCCCGATAGCAGGCGATGTCGCGGAGGCGGGCGATGTTCTGCGCCACCTGGCGGCGAAGCTGACCGCCGACCACATAGTTGCGGTCGATGATCTGCGTGATCCGACTCAGCTCATCTTCGCTGAGCTTGTTGGCCTTGGTCATCCGCTCGATGCGGGCTTCCTTCAGAATCATCTCCGACGTATGCCGACCGATCCCCGGGATGTACGTCAGCGAAATCCAGATCGATTTGTTGTCCGGAATATCGATACCCACTATACGCGGCATATTGGCTCCCTTTTAGCACCCATCTTCAATCGACGCGGGTTCTCCCGCCGTCCGTTTCTCCTACAGCCCCTTACCCTTGACGCTGTTTGTGTCTGGGGTTCGAGCAGATGACCCGAACGACCCCGCGACGACGGACGATCTTGCAATTCTCACAGATTCGTTTGATTGAGCTTCTGACCTTCATCTTCTCTTCCACGCTTTCCGACGACTCTCGTGCGTTGCGGCCCATGTCCGGGCACGAACACCTCAATGCCGCAGTACGATCCGTCCTCGATTGAGGTCGTACGGCGACATCTCTACCGTCACCACGTCCCCGGGAAGGATCCGAATGAAATTCATCCGCATCTTCCCCGAGACGTGGGCCAGGACCTTGTGCCCACCTTCCAACTCGACCCGAAACATCGCGTTAGGCAAAGCTTCGATCACTTTCGCTTGCAGCCGTATCGCGTCTTTCTTGGCCATCTGCATCTCTGACCTCGTGGGCTGACCCATTGCGGCCATCGCCGCGACCGGCATTCCATCGCCGCGCCGCCGGGCGAACCGCAGGTCACCCCTGTTCTTTCCTCGTCAGGACTTCACAGCCGCCCCTGACGATCGCAATCGTATGCTCAAAATGCGCCGAACACTTGCCGTCTTTCGTCACCACCGTCCACCCGTTCGCCAACGTCCGGACGTGATAGCTGCCCGCGTTGACCATCGGCTCAACCGCCAGGACCATTCCCTCGGTCAGATAGATGTCGTCGGCAAGCAACTCCTCGCTGACGAAGTTCGGGACCTTGGGGTCCTCGTGCATCTTCGTTCCGATGCCGTGTCCCACAAAATCCCGGACCACCGAAAACCCGGCGGCCTCGACATATCGCTGCATCTTCCCGGCGATCTGGCTCCATCGGACTCCGGGTCGGGCTTCGGCAATCGCGACATCCAGCATCCCTTTCGTCGCATCCATCAGCCTTTGCCTGTCCGGCGAGACGCGGCCGATCGCCACGGTAGTGGCGGAATCCCCGCAGTAGCCGCCGAGTCGGACTCCAAAGTCCACACTCAGGATATCCCCCGCCTGGAGCACGGTCGTCTCCGAAGGGATCCCGTGGACCACCTCGTCGTTGACCGACGCACAAATCGCCCCAGGAAAGGGTTTCCGCGCCTGCGGGCTGCGCACGCCCTTGAACAGCGCGTCCGCTCCCGCCTGGGCGGTCATCTCCAGTGCCACGTGGTCCAACTGCGCCGTCGTGACACCCGGCTCTGCGATCTCCTGTAGTTTTGAAAGAACGTCGGCGACAACCGCACCCGCCCGACGCATCAACTCGATTTCTCTACGGCTCCGAAGCGTTACAGCCATCGATCCAACTTCACTTCTCGTCTATGGGCCAATGCCCCGGCGGGCCCAACCGCCCCGCCTACTTCAGAGCATCCAACTCTTCAAACAACGTAGCCGCCACGGCGTCGGCCTCTCCGTCGGCCGGCACGTCGCGCACGTCTCTTCTGGCCTTGTAGTACTCCACGACCGGCTCGGTCTGCTCGTAATAGGTCGCCAGTCGATTCTTTACCACCTCAGCGGTATCGTCCGGCCGCTGAACCAGCGCCGCCCCATCGTGGTCGCAGACCCCATCGCGCTTCGGCGGCATGTTCTTGACATGGTACACCGCGCCACACTTCGGGCAGCTCCGCCGACCGGTAATCCGCTCGACCACGACGTTGTCATTGACCTGAAGGTTGATCACGATGTCAATGCCGTTGTTGCCCTTCGCCAGGGCGCGATCCAGGGCTTCGGCCTGCCTGACCGTACGCGGAAAACCATCCAGAACGTAGCCGCCAGCGCGGGCTGCCTGGATCGCTTTGCTCATCATCTCGACGATCAGATCGTCGGGAACCAGCGTCCCGGCGTCCATGTAGCTCTGTGCCTTCTTGCCCAGGGCTGTGCCTTCGGCACGCTCTCGTCGCAGGATATCCCCACTGGACAGATGAAGCAGCCCATACCGGGCAACGATCCGCTTGCAGTGAGTTCCTTTTCCGGCGCCAGGTGCTCCCAACAGCACAACTCTCATGCGTAAGCTCCCTTGATCCTGCCCGAAGAACTGAATCCCTCATAACTCCGCATGAGCAGGTTGGCTTCGATCTTCTGGACCAGGTCCAGCGAGACGCTGACGACGATCAGCAGGCCCGTTCCGCCGATGAACGTCGTGATCGTCCAGTCAATTCCCAGGAAATAGGTCAACACCGTCGGAACCACGGCAATCGCGGCCAGGAACGCGGCCCCGAAATAGGTGATTCGCGTCATGACGGTTTCGAGGTATTCGGCCGTGCGTCGTCCCGGTCGAAGCCCGGGGATGAAACTGCCGGAATCGCGAAGGTTCTTCGCCATCTCTCTCGGCTGGAACTGCACGGTTACCCAGAAATACGCGAACAGGAAGATCAGCAGCATGTACAGGACGTTGTACGTGTACGCGCTGCCGCTCAACGCCCCCAGCACCGTTTGCAGCGCCATGGACCCCGGAAAGAGGTTCGCCAGTTGCTGGACGATGATCGGCGGGAACATCATGAAGCTGGACGCAAAGATGATCGGCATCACGCCGCCGTGATTGACCCGCAACGGCAGATAGTGCCGCTGGCCGCCATACATGCGCCGGCCGCGCATCTGCTTGGCCTGCTGGATTGGAATCCGCCTCTGGCCCTGCGTAATCAGGATCGCCCCGGCGACGACAAACACGAACGCCGCCAAGAGGAACAGAATCTTGCCCGGCCCGATCGATCCGGTCGGCGCCCCAACCGTGAAGTCGACCTGTTTGGCCAGCCTCAGAATCGCCCAAGGCATCTGAGCGATGATGCCCGCCATGATGATCAAGCTGATCCCGTTGCCGATCCCGTACTCGTCGATCTGCTCACCCAGCCACATCAAGAACACGGTCCCCGCGGTCATCCCGACGATGCCCATGATGTAGGCCTGGACCTCCATGCCGGGATAGGTATACAGACCCAGCATCTTCATGTACATCACCGCCTGGATGACGCAGATCAGCACCGTCAGATACCGTGTGTACTCCTGAATCTTCTTATAGCCGGTCTGGCCCTCCTGGCGCAGTTTCTTCAGTGCGGGAATCACTTCGCCCAACAACATCAGGATAATGGACGCCGTGATGTACGGCATGATCCCCAGCCCAAAAAGGCTGCTGCGGCTGAGCGTGCCGCCGGTGAAGATCTCCAGGTACTCCGCCGCTCGACCGAGCGGGCTGTCGGTGTCCCTGCCCGCATCCAGGGCCGAGGCGATCCGGCCCTGGTCGAAACCAGGGTTGGGGATATGGAAGCCCACGCGATAGATAATCAGCAGCGCAACCGTGAACAGGATCTTGTTCCTCAAGTCCCGTATCCGAAAGATGTCGACAATCGTTCCGATCACTTACCTGTTCTCCGCGTTCTGCTTCGGACCCCTTCGCCCGCAAGACGCCAAGCCATCGCTACGCCGGCTTACGTCGGGCACTCTTCGTTTCCTTGCCGCCCACTTTCGTCGCGGTGCCGCCGCACCCGACGATCTTCTGCTCGGCCGCCTTGCTGAACCCGTGTGCGGCCACCTGCAACCGTTTGGTCAGTTCGCCGTCTCCCAGGATCTTGACGCGGCTCTGGAGGCCGTCGACCAGGCCCGCTCGCAGAAGCTGCTCGACCCCGATCTCGGCACCGTCGTCAAAACCTTCCAGTTGGGAGACGTTTACGATCTCAAAGCGCCGGGCAAACTGCTTGTTGTTGAACCCGCGTTTCGGCACCCGTCGAAACAAAGGCATCTGCCCGCCCTCGAAGAGCGACAGCATGGTCGCCCCGGCGCGGCTGCGGCTGCCCTTGTGTCCGCGTCCGGCGGTCTTGCCGACACCCGATCCGCGGCCCCGTCCAACCCGCTTGCGTGCTTTGCGTTTGCCTACGACAGAAGTTATCTCATGACTCAACATTTAGATCACCCAATTGGTCATCGTGGCCGCTACGAAATGGCGACACCCCGTAACGCTTCAATCGTTTCTTTCTTGCGCAGCCTCAGCAGCCCGTCGAGGGTGGCCTTCACCACATTCTTGGCGGCCGTGCTTCCGTAAACCTTTGTCAGCACATCGGTAACGCCCGCATATTCGAGCACCGCCCGCGCGCTCGAGCCGGCGATCACGCCCGTGCCCGGACTGGCCGGAACCAGGACGATCTTCGTCGCCCCGAACCGGCCCGTAATCTGGTGCGGAATCGTTCGACCCACCAAAGGCACACCGTGCATCGACTTCTTCGCGTCCTTCATGCCCTTCTCGACCGCCAGCGGCACTTCGTTGGCTTTGCCGTAGCCGATGCCGACGTTCCCCTTGCGGTCGCCGACCACCACCAAGGCCGCAAAACTGAATCGCCGCCCGCCCTTTACCACCTTTGCACACCGATAGATCTTGACCACCGTATCTTCCAGCGGCTTCTCTTCGTGCTCGGCTTTTCTCACTGGTTCAGTTGCCAATGTCGTCTCCCAGGTTCCCAGCGCCCTTGTCAAAAGGCCAGGCCGGCCTTTCTTGCCGCATCGGCCAAGGACTTCACGCGCCCATGATACTTGTAACGGTTGCGATCGAAACACACGCACTTGATGCCCATGTCGAGGGCCTTCTTCGCCAGCGCTTCGCCGACGGTCTCGGCCGCTTTGCGGTTGCCTCCCGCGGTCACCTGATCACGCAGGACTTTCGACTGCGTGCTCGTCGCCACCAGCGTTACGCCCGCGAGATCGTCGATGATCTGAGCGTAGATATGGCGGTTCGACCGAAACACCGACAACCGTGGCCGCTCCGGCGTTCCGTGCACCTTTTTTCTCACCAGACGCTTGCGCCGCAGCGCCGCCTTTTTGTGTTGTTCACTCTTCATAAAGCCGACTTCTCACTTATGCCCCGCCTGAGGCGAACGCTTTCCCCATCTTCCGCTGGATATGCTCATCCGCGTAACGGATGCCCTTGCCCTTGTAGGGTTCCGGCGGCCTGACCCGGCGGATGTTGGCCGCAAACTGACCCAGAACGCACTTGTCCATGCTGCTGAGCGAGAACTTGGCCGGAACGTCGTTGCCGCGCGTCGCCGGCACATCGATCTTCACCTTGACGCCCTTGGGGATCGGCAGTTCCACGGAATGACAGTACCCGACCTGGAACACCAGCTTGCCCCCCTGGTCCTTGACACTGTAGCCGGTCCCGTAGATCTCCATCTTCTGCTCGAACCCCTTGCTCACGCCGGTCACCATGTTCGCCAGCAGCGCCCGCATCGTGCCATGCAACTGCTTGCTCATGCGGTCGTCCGGCTGAGGGTTCACCACTTCGATCTGGTTGCCCGAGCCGTCGACCGTCACCTTGATGCACGGATGGCAATCTATGTCCAGGCTGCCCAGCGGTCCCGAGACCTTCACCTGTTGGCCCTTCAGCTCGACCTTCACGCCCTTCGGGAGCTCAATCGGTTTTTTTCCAATCCGACTCATCTTAGCTTACCGTACAGAGGATCTCGCCACCGACCTTGTTCTCGCGGCAGCCTCGATCGCTGATTACCCCTTTGCTTGTGGAAACGACAACAATGCCCATGCCCCCGAGGACCCTCGGCAGATCGTCGACGCCGGTGTACACGCGGCACCCCGGCTTGCTCGTCCGGGTGATCTCGGTGATCGCCGGACAGCCCTCCTGATCGTACTTCAGGGCAATCCGCAGGCTGCCCTGCTTGCCGTCATCGATCCGATCGAAGCCCTCGATGTAGCCCTCCCGCTGGAGGACCGCCGCGATGCCTTCGCAGATCTTCGACGCCCTTACGTTCACATGCGTCCTGCGCACGCGAACCGCGTTGCGAATCCGCGTCAACATGTCAGCTATTGGGTCGCTCAAACTCATAATCCGTATCCCGCATGTTCCGGCTCGTTCGGCGCCGGCCAAACCCTACCAACTGGCTTTCTTGACTCCCGGTATCTTGCCTTCGTTCGCCAACCGCCGGAAACAGATCCGGCAGATCTTGAACTTTCGGTACACCGCCTTCGACCTGCCACACAGCTCGCAGCGGGTATACTGTCTGACCCGGAACTTCTGCTTCTTCTTGACCTTGAGTTCTAATGCTTTCGTTGACATTCAACGCGCTCCACAGTCTTCGTTATGCGGGCCGGTCATTTCGCCGGCGTGGCCTCCGCCTGCCCTCGGAACGGCATGCCGAACAGAGACAGCAACCGACGCGCCTCTTCGTCCGTCTTGGCCGTCGTCACAAAGCAGACGTTCATCCCCTGCTGCGCCTCCACCTTCGCCGGATTGATCTCCGGGAATACGCTCTGTTCGCCCAGACCCATCGAGTAGTTGCCCCGGCCGTCAAACCCGTTCGGATTCAGACCCCGAAAGTCTCGCACCCGCGGAATCGCCAGGTTGATCAGGCGATCCATGAATTCGTACATCCGGGCGCCGCGCAGCGTGACCTTCACACCGGTCTCCTGCCCTTCGCGGACCTTGAAGTTCGACACGCTCTTCTTGGCCTTGCATACCGCCGGCGTCTGTCCCGTGATCATCGCCAGGTCCTTTTTGCCCATCTCCAGGAACTTCTTGTCCTGGCAGGCCTTGCCGATGCCCATCGAGACCACCACCTTGACCACCTTCGGTACGGCCATCACGTTCGTGTAACTGAACTGTTTCGTCAGCTCCGGAACGATCTTCGCCTTGTACAAATCTCGTAAACGTGCCATTCTTCTCTGCCTGTCGTCCCCGCACGCCGGCGGCGTGACCTGGGGCCACCTAAGTTCCTATTTCGCCTTCCTGACCGTGCCGATCTCCGTCCCGTCGCTGGCCAGGCGCTTCTTGGCGCCGCCCTGGCTCTGCTGGTAGCGGACCCGGCTGCCCTTGCCCGACTTCGGGTTCACCGGCAGGACGTTGCTGATGTGAATCGGCTGCTCGACGCTGATGCGTCCCCCCTGCGGATTCCGCCGGGACGGACGCACGTGCCGTTTCGCCACGTTCTGCCCCTGAACCACCACCACCTGTTTGTCCAGGTACACGTGCAGCACGCGTCCGGTGGCGCCTTTGTGGTCCCCGGCGATGATCTGCACCGTGTCGCCTCTCTTTACATGTACGGCCATATCTGTTCCTGCCTCGTCTTCCGTCGCCCGGAGCGTTCCCGTAAGGACTTACACCACCTCACTGGCCAGGGAGATGATCTTCATGTAATTCTTCTCGCGAAGCTCCCGCGCGACCGCCCCGAAGATTCTCGTTCCAATGGGGTTGCCGTCGTTGTCGATCATCACCGCCGCGTTGCTGTCGAACCGAACGTAACTCCCGTCCGGCCGTCTCACCGGGCTCTTCGTCCGAATGATCACGCACTTGTGAACCTTCTTGTCATCCAACTGGCACGTGGGAAGCGACTTCTTGATGGCCACGCAGACCACATCACCGATCCGCGCCACCGGCCGCGTGTACTTGCCTTTCGCGCCCTCCTTGCGGAGCACCTTGATACACAGCGCCGTCTTCACACCGGAGTTGTCGGCCACGTCCAACATGGTTTCTTGCTGAATCATCGTCTTGCCGTCTCGAATTCGGTCCTATACCGCGATTGCCTTCTGCACCACGCGCACCACGCGCCAGCTCTTGGTCTTGCTCAGCGGCCGGCACTCGGCGATCTCCACCAGGTCGCCCACCCCGCAAGCGTTCTGCTCGTCGTGGACCGCCAGCTTCGTCCGCCGCCGAACGTACTTGCCGTACTTCGGGTGCTTGACCTTGTACTCGATCGTCACCCGAATGCTCTTGCTGCCGCTCCTGCTGCTGACCACGCCCGTCCGCGTTCTTGCTTCTTTCTGCATTTCCATAGAGACCATTTCCAACCCGCCCCTGCGATCGTGACCGTTACTTGCGGCGCTCGCGCAACAGCGTCTTGATGCGTGCCACGTCACGGCGCGTATTGATGATTGCCTTCGAGTCTTCCAGCTTCTCCGTGACCGATTGCGATCGCAGATCGAAGAGGCGCCTCTCGAGGTCCTCCATCGTGCTCTGAAGCTCGTCCTGCGTCATCTCTCTCAACTGCTTGGCCTTCACGTCGTATCCTCTCTCAGACCGCATGCCTGCGGCGAACAAAGCGACAACGGATGGGCATCTTGTGAGCCACGCGGGCCAGCGCCTCTCGGGCGACCTCTTCCGTAACTCCGCCGACTTCGAAGCACACCTGGCCCGGCCGAACTCTGGCCACCCAGAACTCCGGCTCCCCTTTGCCCTTGCCCATTCGGGTTTCCAGCGGCTTGGAGCTGACCGGTTTGCTCGGGAACACCCGGATATACACCTTGCCTTCGCGGTGCAGAAAGTGCGTAGCCGCCACACGGCCGGCTTCGATGTTCTTGGCCGTGATCCAGCTCATCTCCAGCACCTGAAGCCCGTATTCGCCGAATGCAACGTAGTTGCTCCGCGTGGCGTTGCCCTTCATCCGCCCGCGCTGGCTCTTACGGTACTTCACTCGTTTCGGCATCATCGCCATGTGTTACGACCTTTCCCTACTCATTCCCACCGACGCTCTAACCGGCCTCGTCGTCTATTCCCCTGCGACGGGCGCCGCCTCACCAGCGTTCCCGGCGTCACCGCCGTCCATCGGCTCCGGTCGCGTCCCTTCGGGTCGCCGCGAATCCCCCATCGACCGCGGCGGCCGGCGTCGCGGCCGACGACGCACCGGCTCGGCCTGTTCGCCGAATTTGCCCTTGTAGATCCACACCTTGATGCCGATCGCACCGTACGTCGTCCGCGCCGTTCCCAGCGCGTAGTCCACGTCGGCATCCAGCGTGTGCAGCGGAATGCTGCCCATCTTCTGGGTTTCCGTCCGCGCCATCTCGGAGCCCGCCAGACGTCCGGAGCACATGATCTTCACGCCCCGCGCCCCGGCGTTCATCGCGCCCTCGCAGTACTGCTTCATCGTACGCCGAAACGACGCCCGCTTGCCCAACTGCTCGGCAATCCCCTGCGCCACCAGCGTCGCGTTCAGATCCGGGTCCTTGATCTCCACCACGTTGACCGTCACCTTGCGCTGGATCAGGCTCTCGATCTCCTCGCGGAGCTTGTCCACCTCACCCCCGCGCGGCCCGATCACCACGCCCGGACGCCCGCTGTGCAGGGTCACATTCACCTCATTGCGGGTCCGAACGATCTCCACCCGCGCCACCGCCCCCTTCGGCATCCGCTGATTGAAGCGCTGGTCCACAAAATCGCGAATCTTCTGATCCTCGACGAGATAATCCCCATAATTGGCCTTCGGGGCAAACCACGTGCTCTGCCATCCGAGGGTGACTCCCGTCCTGAAACCGATTGGCGATGTCTTCTGGCCCATAGTCAGCTATCTCGATACTCTTTGCACCTTGTCTTGCTTACGCCTGCGTCACCGTCACGTGAATATGACAGGCCTTCTTGTGAATCGGATGCGCCCGCCCGCGATCCTTCGGGATCCACCGCTTGGTCCCGAGCCGGATGCCCGCGTCGTCGACGCGCGCCTCGCTGACGTACAACTGATCCACGTCGGCCTGCTGCTCGTCCGCGTCGGCCACCGCCGCCTTCAGCACCTTGTCGACCATCGCCGCGCCACGCTTGCGCGTGAACTTCAGGATGTCCATCGCGTCCTGGACGCTGCGCCCGACAATCAACTCGGTGACCAGTCGCACCTTGCGCGCCGACATCGGGGCGTATTGATACGACGAACGCCAGGCCGCAATATCTCCCACCTCAACGTTCAGCGCCTCGGCCAGCCGTCGGATGTCTTCCGTCTGCGGCGCCGGCTTGAACAGACCCTTCTGCCAGTTCCGCACCGCGGCCGCCGCCTTCTTGTCGTCGAACCCGCCGCGGGCAAGGCTCGCACCCAGATCGTCGGCCGTCGCTCGCTTTCGCTGACACACGTCTTTGAGTTTCGTTGCGCTAATCATACCTTCGGTCCTGTACCCGGTGGGTCACCGTGCACTCCACACGCACGTCCTATTTGATCTTCTTGCTCGAATGTCCCTTGAACGTCCGCGTGGGCGAAAACTCCCCGAGCTTATGCCCGACCATGTCTTCCGTCACGAACACTTTGTGAAACATCTTGCCGTTGTGAACCATGAAGGTGAAGCCGACGAACTCCGGCACGATCGTACAACGTCGCGCCCAGGTCTTGATCGGATTGCGGCTTCCGTCACTGGTCTGCTTGCTCACCTTGGCCAGCACCTTCTCGTCGACAAACGGTCCTTTTTTGAGCGATCTACCCATCTTGGCTCTCTTCACTGTCCCGGGCACCGTCGCGGCCTACGCCGCACGACCGCCCAAGTGTCATCCCATCATCACAGCACCAACTGCCCCTGACGTTTGTTCTTGCGGCGCCGGATAATCCGGTTGTTGCTGATCTTCCGCGGATTCCGCGTCTTGCCGCCCTTTGCCAGCTTGCCCCTCGGCGAGCACGGGTGTCGCCCGCCGTTGGAGCGGCCTTCCCCGCCACCCATCGGGTGCGCCACGGGGTTCATCGCCTTGCCCCTGACGTGCGGCCGGCGTCCCATGTGCCGCTTGCGCCCGGCCTTGCCGATGCGAATGTTCTGCCGCTCGGGATTGCTCAGCCGGCCGATCGTCGCACGGCACTCCTTGCGCACCATACGCATTTCCCCGCTCGGCAGAACCAGCGTGACCCAATCCCCTTCCTTGGCGACGATGCGCGCCGCGTTGCCTGCGCCGCGCACCAGCTTGCCGCCCTGTCCGGCGGTCATCTCCACATTGTGGACTTCGAGGCTGGCCGGAATCGCGCCCAGAGGCATCGCGTTGCCCACCTTCGGCTCGCACGCCGGGCCGCTCTCCACCACGTCGCCCACCTTGATGCCCAGCGGGCACAGAATATACCGCTTCTCACCGTCCTGGTATTCCAACAGCGAGATGAAGCAGCCGCGATTCGGATCATACTCCACCGTCGCGACCTTCGCCGCCATCCCGTCCTTGTTGCGCTTGAAGTCAATCACACGATAGATGCGCCGCGCCCCGCCGCCACGGAACCGCACCGTGACGATGCCGCGATGGTTTCGGCCGCCGTGCTTCTTGATCCGCTTGCACAGCGTCTTCTCCGGCCGATTCGTCGTCAGCTCCGAGTAATCGTTCACGGAACTGTTCCGACGCCCCGCACTGGTTGGTCTATAAGTTCGAATGCCCATATCGCTATCTCTCTATCGTACCGTCTCAGAACAGATCGATGTGGTAGTCCGGCTGCAGGTACACGATCGCCTTCTTCCAACTGGAAGTCACGCCGACCGTCCGACCGCGACGCCGCTGCTTGCCCTTGCGGTTGGCCGTCCGGACCTTGTCCACTTTCACGCCGTAAATCTTCTCCACGGCGTTCTTCACCTGCGTCTTGTTCGCCTTGCGATTGACCTCGAAGGCATACGCGCCCTTCGCGTTGGCGAAGTGAATCCCCTGTTCGGTGACCAAGGGTCGGACTATTACGTTGAAATTATCCATTCCAGGACCGCATTCTCTCACGTGCCGTCGCGCCTCGCGCAACGCAGGCTCTACCCGTTCACCCGTCAGCTCTCGCTGTCGGCGTCTCTATTCAGGAACGCCACCAAAGCGTCCTTCGTGAACAACATCCTCTGGTGCGTGCAAATATCCCCCGCATTCAAATCCGCCACCGGCAGCACCGCCACTTTCTGGACGTTCCGGGCCGATTTGTAGAGGTTCTGATCGTATTCCTTCACCGCCACCAGGCAACTGCGGTCGATCTTCAGGTTCTTCAGGATGCCCGCAAATTCCTTCGTGCGGGGCTCTTCGAACCCCAGTCCGTCCACAACCACCACCTGGTTCTTGCGGAGCTTGGCCAGCACCGCCGAATCCCTCGCCAGGCGCCGCTGCGTGCGCGGCATGGTCTGCCGGAAATCCCTCGGGACCTTCGCAAAAATCATGCCGCCGCCGACCCGTTTGCCCGTTCGCCGGTTGCCCACGCGGGCGTTGCCCGTTCCCTTCTGCCGGAAGAGCTTCTTGTCCGAACCGGCCACTTCGCTGCGGCCCTTCGTCTTGACGGTTCCCTGTCGTCGATTTGCCTGGTACATCACGATCGCCTGCTTGAGCAGGGCATACCGCACCGCGCCACCCAGCACCGTCTCATCGACGCGGAGCTTGTCGACCTCCTGGCCGCTACGGTTATAGACTGTCAATTCCATCATCGCTGGCACACTCATTCACTTACTGAGGTCTCTTTGCCGTTCGCACGATGCAGTACCCACCGGCCGGCCCCGGCACGGCTCCTTTGACCACGAGCAGGTTCTTCTCCTCGTCGATCGAGACCAGACTGTGGTTCTTGGTCGTTACGCGGTCGGTTCCCATGTGGCCGCCCATGCGCTTTCCCTTCTTGATGCCGCCGCTCCAGCCTCGGTTCGTCCCGTAGCCCGACTGCGAGCCAGGCGCCCGGTGCCTCCGCTCGGTGCCGTGCGAAGCAGAAAACCCGCCGAATCCGTGACGCTTCATCACGCCGGCCGTTCCCTTGCCCTTGCTGGTTCCAGTCACATCGACATACTTGGTATCCGCGAACACGGCAACCGTCAGCGAATCGCCCGGCTGGTATTCCTTTTCGGGCTTGTCCGAAAAGCGGTACTCCCTGACGAACTTCTTCGGCGCGGCCCCGGCTTTCTTGGCATGGCCCACCTGCGGCCGTTTCCGCCGCGACGGCTTCACATCCTCGAAACCCACCTGGATGGCATCGTACCCATCCGTCTCGGTGGTCTTGACCTGGGTGATCGTGCACGGTCCGGCTTCGATCACCGTCACCGGGATAAGCTCCCCCGATTCGTCGTATACACGGGTCATCCCCACCTTCTTCCCAAGCAGCATGGCCATACTCAAAGGTCCTTGGTCTTACGCCTTGATCTTCACAAAAACGCCCGCGGGAACCACCAGACGGTTCAGCACCTCGGCCGTCCTCGCGTTCGCCTCGTGGATGTCAATGAGCCGTTTGTGCGTCCGGAGCTCGAACTGCTCACGCGACTTCTTGTCGATGTGGGGGCTGCGCAGCACGGTGTACCGCTCGATGCGCGTCGGAAGCGGGACCGGACCGCTGACCCGCGCATTCGTCCGACGAGCATGCTCTACGATCTCCCGAGCGGAGGCATCCAGCGCCCGATGATCGTACGCCTCCATCCGAATTCGAATTCTCTCTGTTTCGGCAGCCATACTACTCCTCTGGACCACCTGATCGTCGCATTTTGCCGCCAAACCACTCGTTTTGACGGGCTGCGGCGACCGCCAACGACACCAGCGTCATTACCCACACTTACAGTACCATCCGTCGGTGCAGACACTACGTCTACCCCGATGAACGCTTTTTCGCTTGGTCACAGACAGGAAAGGCTTCGGTCCACGGTTTCGCCCTCGCTATCGAGGTGCGACCGACGACCGAACTCGGCCTTCCTTAAAGGGTTGAGGCTTGGGCCCGCAGAAGGCCACTGCAAAGCCGTTGTCAGCTTCGCCAAACCCCAAGTCACAAAGAAAACCAACTGAGCCATCCTTGATGGCAATCACAGATATGCCACAGCGTAACTATGTATCGCACGGTCATCCTGACCATGCTCGCTACAGCTGAAAAACCAAAAATTTATCACGAAGTCTGCATGGCGTCAACAGCCGGCCACACAAATCCGCACAAAAAAGTGAAATTTTCTGATGCGGTTCAGAAAAGGATCGCTTTGGCGACCTGATCGGGGACTCTTTCGTAGCTCAGAGGCTCCATCGTGAAGTTCCCGCGGCCGGCCGTGAGACTTCGAATGTCGCTGGAATAACCGAACAGCTCCACCAGCGGCACATTCGCGTCGACCACACGCATGTTGCCGTGGACCCGGCAGTCGGTTATCAGCCCTCTCTTGGCCAGCAGATCCGCCTGCACAGCCCCAAACGCGGCTTCCGGGACGACCGCCTGAACGCGCATCACCGGCTCCAGCAGGACCGGCCCAGCCTCCTTCATGGCCTTTTCGAGGGCCATCCCGGCGGCCTGTTCAAAGGCCAGCTCCGACGAATCCACCGAGTGGAACGAGCCCCCGGTGAGCGTCACCCTCAGGCCCACGACCGGGTAACCGGCCAGGACCCCGTTGCCGGACGCCTCGCGCACACCCTGTTCCACGGACGGGACAAACTCCCTCGGAACCTGGTCCGGCGTGACGTTGGCGGTGAACCGCAGGTCGGGCGAGTAGTGCCCGTCCTCGGAAAGCAGGGGTTCGACGGCCAGAACCACGTGCCCGTACTGGCCGTGCCCGCCGCTCTGGTGGACAAACTTGGCCTCCGCCTCGGCCCGCTGGGTGATGGCCTCTTTGTACGCCACCCGGGGCTTGCCTACCCTGACATCCACCTTCCGTTCCCGCGTAAGCTTGTGCTGGAGGACTTCGAGGTGCAGTTCTCCCATGCCGCAGATAACCGTCTGGCCGGTGTCCGGATCGATCTTGTACTCGAACGTCGGGTCCTCGCGCCGGATCGCTTCCAGGGCGGTCGCCAGTTTCGCCCTTTCGGCGGCCGTTCTCGGTTCGATCGACATGGTGATGACCGTCTGAGGAAACGTAATACTTGGCAATACCACCGGTTTCTTCGTATCGCAGATCGTATCGCCGGTCAGGGTCTGCCTGAGCCCGATGACCGCCACGATATCCCCGGCCGACGCCTCATCCAGGATCCTGCGCTCGTTGGCGTGCATCTCGAAGACGCGGGTGATGTTCTCCTTCGCGCCACGGTTGGCGTTCAAAACACGGGTGCCCGACTTCAAGGTCCCCTGGTAGATTCGCAGAAAGCTCAGATCGCCGTGCGAATCGCTGGTAATCTTGAACGCCAAGGCTACCAGTGACCCCTTCGGATCGCACTTGATCGCGACTTCCTTCGACTCGTCGTCCCCTTTGTGTCCTATAATAGCCGGCTTATCGAGCGGCGAAGGCAGGTACGCCACAACGCCGTCGAGCAACCGCTGGACCCCGATGTACTTCAACGCGGACCCGACGAAAACCGGGTTCACCTTGTTGGCCAGCGTTCCCTTGCGAACCGCTCTTCTGATCATCTCGGCCGTGACGGACCGGTCGTTGACGAACGCGTCCATCAGCGCTTCATCATGTTCGGCCGCCTGCTCGATCAGGCGGGCCCGGTAGTGCTTCGCCTGCTCGGCGTACTCGGCGGGAATCTCCCTCTCGCGGAAGCTCGCCCCCATCTTCTCGGTCTCGTAAAAGACCGCCTGCATCCCAACCAGGTCGATGATCCCGGCGAACAGGTCGCCCGCCCCCATAGGAATCTGCATCACGATCGGGTGGGCCAGCAGCTTGTCGTGAATGCTCCGGACGCTCATCTCGAAGTCGGCGCCGATCTTGTCCATTTTGTTCACGAAGCACAGGCAAGGCAGACCGTACTTCTGCCCTTGACGCCAAACCGTCTCGCTCTGGGCCTGGACCCCCTCGCTCCCGTCGAAAACGGCCACCGCCCCGTCGAGTACGCGAAGCGATCTCTCCACCTCCGCGGTGAAGTCGATGTGGCCCGGCGTGTCGATCAGATTGATCTCAAAATCTTTCCACGGGCACTTCGTGGCCGCCGAGGTGATGGTTATTCCTCGCTGCTGTTCCTCCTCCAGGTAGTCCATGACGGCCGTGCCGTCATGGACCTCGCCCATTTTATAGGTCTTTCCGGCGTAGTAGAGAATCCGCTCGGTCACCGTGGTCTTGCCCGCGTCGATATGGGCCATAATGCCGATATTCCGCGTATTCTCTAACTTGCCCATACCTTCACTAATCGAGGGCCCCATCACATCGGATGGCCCGATCCAAGTAAAAAAAAAGCCACGGCTTTTGGGAAACCCGCCGTGGCATTGTCACCCACAAACGCTACCAGGCAAAGTGAGCGAACGCCTTGTTGGCCTCCGCCATGCGATGCACGTTCTCGCGAGTCGTCATGGCTCCGCCCTGCTTGTTGTAGGCGTCGAGAAGCTCGCTCGCCAGACGCTGGCACATGGGCTTGCCCTTCTTGCCCCGCGCCGACGCCAGAATCCAGCGAAACGCCAGTGACTGCTGCCGTCTCGGGTTTACCTGCATCGGCACCTGATAGCTCGCCCCACCTACGCGCTTGCTGCGAACTTCGAGCAGCGGCTTGACGTTGTTGATCGCCGTTTCGAAGATCTCCACCGGCGGGACATCCTTCAGCTTGCCGCCGACGATGTCCATGGCGTCATAGAAGATCTGCTGCGCGGTGCTCTTCTTGCCGTCCCACATCATGCAGTTGACGAATTTCGAGATCAGCTTGCTGTTGTACCTGGGGTCCGGCTTCAGTTGGACGCTGGAAGAGGTAAACTTCTTGGCCATAACGTTTTCTATCGCCTCACATGCCTGCTAAAGAGTTCTCAGTGCTATTTTGCCTTCTTGGCCCCGTATTTGCTGCGGCCCTGTCGGCGCCCGGAGACCCCCGCACAGTCCAGCACGCCGCGGATGATATGATAGCGGACACCGGGCAAGTCCCGCACGCGGCCGCCGCGAATCATCACCGTGCTGTGTTCCTGAAGGTTGTGGTCGATGCCGGGGATATAGGCCGTCACTTCCTTGCCGTTGGTCAGACGCACGCGCGCCACTTTCCGCAAGGCCGAGTTCGGTTTCTTCGGCGTCTGCGTTCGCACGATCAGACACACACCACGCTTCTGGGGCGAACCGCTGATATCGGAGACACGCTTCTGCCCTTTGGATTTCGCTCTTGGCTTTCTGACTAATTGATTAATCGTCGGCATAACCCCAATCTCGATTCAAAACCATTCTTGCCTAATCAATGCCAAGGATTTCCTTGACCCTCGATTCGGCCTTGGCCTCTGCTTCCTTCTCTTCCCGGACGCCTGCCAGTTCCTTCGGCACCGGAGCCTCGACCAGATGCTTGACTCTCATTTCCAGATGTGGCTTGAAGGCGGTCCCGGCCGGAATCAAATGGCCGAGAATCACATTCTCCTTCAAACCGTGCAATTCGTCAACTTTACCCGCCAGCGCCGCCTCCGTCAACACTTTTGTTGTCTCCTGGAAGCTCGCCGCCGCAATAAAGCTGTCCGACCATAGCGACGCCTTCGTGATGCCCAGGAGCAGGGTCTTGGCGGTGGCCGGCTTGGGCTTGCGTCCCTTGGCCGGGTTTCCACCGAGCACCTCGATCTTCTCGTTGGCCTTGGCCAGGTCTTTCTTCTCCAGGATCTGGCCTTCCTCCAGCTCGGTTACGTCTCCCTTGTCGGACACCCGCAGACTGTTGCTCAGACGCTCGTTCTCCTTGCGGAAGACGAATTTGTCGGTCACTTCACCCGGCAGGAACGTGCTGTCACCCACCGAGTCGATCTCGACCTTTCGCATCATCTGCGAGATGATGATCTCGATGTGCTTGTCGTTGATGTTGACGTTCTGGGAGCGATACACGTTCTGGATCTCGCCGATGAGGTATCTCTGGAGGGCCTCCTCGCCCTTGATCCGCAGGATATCGTGCGGCACCAGCGGGCCGTCCGTCAGCGCGTCGCCGGCTTCCACCAGGTCGCCGGTGTGCACGTTCAGATGGCGGTCGCGCGGGACGTGGTGCTCCTTTTCCATGTGTTCGCTGCGAACGGTGATGGTCATCTTGCCCTTGCGCTTGTCGCTGCGCAGCTCGACGCGTCCGCTGATCTCGGCCATGGCGGCGGGGTCCTTGGGCTTGCGTGCCTCGAAGACCTCGGTCACGCGCGGCAGACCGCCGGTGATGTCCTGCGTACCGCCGGTGGCTCGCGGCTGGTGCGCCAGCAACTGTCCGGCCTGCACCTCCTGGCCTTCGGTCACCTCGATGCGCGCCCCGGCCGGCAGGTAGTGGACGTCCAGGATCTTGCCCTTGGAATCCTCGATGATGATCTGTGGATGCTTGTCGCCCTTGTGCTCGATGACCACCGGGCGCTCCAGCACCTTCACGTCGGCATCCTTGCTCTTGAGCTTCGACGTTCGGACGCGCGTCTCTTCGGTCTGGACCGTTTCGCCCTCGATGATATCGACGAACCGGATAATACCGGGCACCTCGGCCAGAATCGGCGTCCGGTGCGGGTCCCACTGGAACAACGTGGTGCCGGCTTTGACCTTCTCGCCGTTCGGGACCAGGATGATGCCACCATACGGGACCTTGAACTTGTCGAGTTCGCGTTCCTTCTGGTCCAGCAGGGCGATCTCACCGTTGCGCTTGAGGGCCACGATGATCTCCGTGCCGTCGTCGCGCTTGAGCGAGACGGCATTGATGTCGCGGTACTGAACCGTGGCGGTGTGCGTGGCCTTCTGCTCGCGTTCGAGAATGGCACGCGAGGCGACACCGCCGGTGTGGAAGGTTCGCAGGGTCAACTGGGTACCCGGCTCGCCAATGGACTGGGCGGCGATGATCCCGACGGCCGCGCCTTCCTCGACCAGCCGGCCGGTGCTCATATCCCAGCCATAGCACTTCGCACAGACGCCAAACGGGCTGTCGCACGTCAGCGGGCTTCGCACACGAATCGCGTCGAGTCCCAGCGCCTCGATTTTCGCCGCAATCTCCGGCGTGATGACCTCGTTCTCGTGGACGATCATCTCGTCCGTGATCGGGTTGCGGATGTTGTCCCGTGCCGTTCGCCCGATCACCAGTTGCGATAGCGGGATGTCGACCTGATCGCCCCGGCTGACCGTGCTCTTCGTGACCCCCTGCAACGTCTGGCAGTCGCGCTCGATCACGATCACGTTCTGCGCCACGTCGATCAGCTTGCGGGTCAGATACCCCGAGTTGGCGGTCTTCAAAGCCGTATCGGCCAGACCCTTGCGCGCCCCGTGCGTGGAGCTGAAATACTCCAGCACGGTCAGCCCTTCCCGGAAGTTCGCCTTGATCGGCGTCTCGATGATCTCGCCGCTGGGTTTGGCCATCAACGCTCGCATGCCCGCCAACTGCTGGATCTGGTCGATGCTTCCTCGGGCGCCCGAATCCGACATCAGATAGATCGGGTTCAGATAGGGCGTCCCGTCCTCCTTCTTGTCTTCCCGAAGGCCCCGGATCATTTCGTTGGTGACGGCCACGCGGGCGTTCGTCCAGGCATCGATCACCTGGTTGTAGCGTTCGCGCTCGGTGAGCACGCCGTCGTTGTAGTTCTTCAGAATCTTCGCCACGCGTTTCTCGGTCTCGGCGATGATCTCCGCCTTTTTGGCCGGGATCTTCAGGTCCGTCAAGCCGAAGCTCAGGCCCGCCAGGGTCGCGTAGCGGAAGCCCACGTCCTTGATGCGATCGAGCAGGCCGACCGTCTCGGCGTTGCCCGCAAATTCGAAACAATCACTGATCACCTGACTGAGCTTCTTCTGGGACATCGTCAGGTTGTAGAACGGCATCTCTTTGACCAGGATGTCGTTGAAGAGGCAACGGCCCACCGTCGTCACGATCACACGGGGCTTGTACCCGCTGCCGTCCGGCAGCGGCTCGGCGAACTGAATCTCGCCCGACTTCTCGCGCACCATCTTGCGATGGATGCGGACGCGAATTTTGTCGTGCAGCCCAATCTTGCCGGTGTCGTAAGCCATCATGGCTTCAAACTCGTCGCGGAACACCGCAAGCGAGCGCGCCACCGCAGCCGCGGGCGCCGCAGCCGCCGGATTCAGGTCCTCCAGCGTCACGGTCAGATAGTAATTGCCCATGACCATGTCCTGCGAGGGCCCGACCATCGGCGAGCCGTTGGCCGGAGAGAAGATGTTCCCCGTGGTCATCATCAGGATATGCACTTCCGCCTGCGCCTCGACGCTCAGGGGCAGGTGGACCGCCATCTGGTCCCCGTCGAAGTCCGCGTTAAAACCTTTGCAGGCCAGCGGATGCAGCATGATCGCATTGCCCTCGACCAGCACCGGCTCGAATGCCTGGATGCCCATCCGGTGCAGCGTGGGTGCACGGTTCAGCAGCACCGGATGCTGATGGATGACCTCTTCGAGGATATCCCAAACCTGCTCGTCGCGGCGCTCGATCATCCTCTTGGCGCTCTTGATCGTGTCGGCGAAGCCGTGCTGTTTGAGCTTGCGGATGATGAACGGCTGGTACAGCTCCAGCGCGATCTTCTTGGGCAGGCCGCACTGATACAGCTTCAGGCTCGGGCCTACCACGATCACCGACCGGGCCGAGTAGTCGACGCGTTTGCCCAGCAGGTTCTCGCGGAAGCGACCCTGCTTGCCCTTGATCATGTCCGTCAGGGACTTCAGCGGCCGGTTGTTGCTGCCCAGCACCGGACGGCGGCACCGCCCGTTGTCCAGAAGGGAATCGACCGCCTGCTGAAGCATGCGCTTCTCGTTGCGGATGATGACCTCCGGGGCATTGAGGTCGATGAGCTTCTTGAGGCGGTTGTTCCGGTTGATGATGCGCCGGTACAGATCGTTCAGATCGCTGGTGGCGAAGTTGTCGCGTTCCAGGAGAACCAGCGGTCGCAGGTCCGGCGGAATCACGGGAACCGCTTCAAGAACCATCCATTCCGGCTTGTTGTTGCTCGTCTTGATCTCGTTGATCGTCTTGAGCCGCTTGGTGAGGTCCTTGATCTTCTGCTTGCTGTTCGTCTTGGAGATCGCCTTGCGCAGATGCGCGCTCACCACATCGAGATCCAGCGTTTCCAGCAGGGCCTTGATCGCTTCGGCTCCCATCGAAGCCTTGAACGAATTGCCGTACTTGCTCAACGCGTCGCGGTACTCCTCTTCGCTGAGCAACTGGGCGGCCTTCAGCGGCGTCGTGCCCGGATCGGTGACCACGTAGTCCTGGAAGTAGACGATCTTCTCCAGGTCCGAGCTCTTCGTGCCCAGGATGGTGCCCAGACGGTTCGGGATCGACTTGAAGAACCAGATGTGCACGACGGGCGCGGCCAGATTGATGTGGCCCATGCGCTTGCGTCGCACGCGGCTGTGGGTCACCTTGACGCCGCACCGGTCGCAGATAATCCCCTTGAATTTCGTGCCCTTGTACTTGCCGCACGCACATTCCCAGTCGCGCTCCGGACCGAAGATCCGTTCGCAGAACAGACCGTCTTTCTCCGGGCGATACGTCCGGTAGTTAATCGTCTCAGGCTTGCGGACTTCGCCGAAAGACCAACTGCGAATATCGTTCGGACTGGCCAGCGAGATCTTCACCGAACCGTAATCATTAATCCGATCGTAGATATTCCCTAACATCGAACGCCCCTTACAAAGTCACAAACCCGCCGCACACTTACAGCGCGGTCCGCCCAAGACGTTTCTTCTCGAGTTGGATGTTGAGCCCCAGCCCCCGGATCTCGTTGCACAGCACGTCGAAAGACAACGGGGTACCGGCTTCCAGCGTGTTCTGGCCTTTGACCATGGACTCATAGATTTTCGTTCGCCCTTCCACGTCATCGCTCTTGACGGTGAGCATCTCCTGGAGGGTGTAGGCGGCCCCGTAGCCTTCCAGCGCCCAGACTTCCATCTCTCCGAAGCGCTGTCCGCCGGTCCGCGCCTTGCCGCCGAGCGGCTGCTGCGTGATCAGGCTGTACGGCCCGGTGGCCCGGGCGTGAATCTTGTCGTCGACAAGATGGTGCAATTTCATCATGTAGATGTGGCCGATGGTCGCTCTCTGATCGAACGGCTCGCCCGTCCGTCCGTCGTACAACTGGGTCTTGAGGGTCTTCGGCACGTGGATGAACAGCTCATCGGCCGCAGGCGCTTCACCGTGCTCATCGAGGGCCTTCCGCCGGCTGGCCATCAACTGGTTGGCTTCTTCAGTCAGTCTCTGAATATCCTCTTCCTCGGCGCCGTCGAACACCGGGGTCACGGCGTCGAAGCCCAGAATCTTGGCGACCAGCCCGAGATGCGTTTCGAGAATCTGGCCGACGTTCATACGACTCGGCACGCCCAGCGGGTTGAGCATGATGTCCAGCGGAGTCCCGTCTTCGAGGAACGGCATGTCCTCTTCCTGCATGATCTTCGCGATCACACCCTTGTTTCCATGGCGTCCGGCCATCTTGTCGCCAATCGACAGCGTGCGCTTGATCGCCACGTACACCTTGGCCATCTGGAGCACGCCGCTGGGCAGTTCGTCCCCGTGCTTGAGCCGCTCGATCCGCCGCGCTTTGTCCTCTTCCTCCTCGGTGATCTTGGCCCAGAACTTGCTCACCACTTTCTGGACGTCGTCCCGCAGCGCCGCCGGCCGGACCCACTTGATGTCGAAGTTCTCGATCTGCTCGAAGATCACTTCGTCATCCTCGCTGGCGCCGACCTTCTGTTTCGTCGACGGGTCGATGAGATTGACCTCGAACTGCCGATGAATCGCGTCGATCATCTGCCGGAAGATCCCGCATTCCCTCGCCTTCGTCTCGACCTCCAGACGCTTGATGTCTTCGGCCAGGACCTTCTTCTGGTCGTCCCCGCCGGCGCCGCGCCGCGTGAACAACTCGGTCTTGATGACCACCCCCTCGTAACCGCTGGGCAATTCCAGCGAGTCATTCTTCACATCCTCGCCGGCCCGCCCGAAGATCGCGTGGAGCAGCTTCTCTTCCGGCGTCAGCTCGACCTTGCTCTTGGGAACCACTTTGCCCACCAGGATGTCGCCGGGACAGACGCGCGTGCCTTCCCGCACGATCCCATGCTCGTCGAGATTGCGCAGCGCCTTCTCGCTGACGTTCGGGATGTCCCGCGTGAACTCCTCTTTGCCCAGCCGGGTCTCGCGGACCTCCGTGGTGAATTCATCGATGTGGATGCTGGTGAAGCTGTCGTCCTTGCACAGCTTCTCGCTGACGATGATGGCGTCCTCGAAATTGAACCCGTCGAAAGAGACGAACCCCACGAGCACGTTTTTGCCGAGGGCGAGCACCCCCTGGGCGGTGCCGCCGCCGTCGGCGATCACCTGGCCGGCCTGAACGTGCTGGCCCAATTGAACGATCGGTTTCTGGTTCAGGCAGGTCCGCTCGTTGAGACCCACAAACTTCTCCAACTCGTACTCGTCCGTCTGGTTGATCACGATGCGCATGGCGTCCACCGCGGTGACGGTTCCGGTGTGCTTGGCTCGCACCACCATGCTCGAGTGCCGGCCGACGACCTCTTCCATACCCGTGCCGACCAGCGGCGATTCGGTTTTCAGCAGCGGAACCGCCTGCCTCTGCATGTTGGAACCCATCAGGGCGCGGTTCGCGTCGTCGTGTTCGAGGAAGGGAATCAGCGAGGCCGAAACGCCCACGATCTGCTTGGGCGAGACATCGACGTAGTCGACCTCTTCCCGCGGGGTCTGGGCGAGTTCGCCGGCTTTGCGGGCGAGCACCATTTCCTCGTCGATCTTGTGCGTCTGGAAGTTGACCGCACTGGGCGGCGCGAAGACCGCCCGCATCTCCTCGTCGGCACGAAGGTATTCCACCTCGCCGGTAAGCTTGCCTCCCTTGACCTTCCGGTAGGGCGACAGCAAAAAGCCGTAGTCGTCGATCGTCGTGAAGATGGCCAGCGAGGAGATCAGACCGATGTTGGTGCCTTCCGGCGTCTCGATCGGGCAGATGCGGCCGTAGTGACTGATGTGAACGTCGCGGACCTCAAACCCGGCACGCCGCCGATTCAGACCGCCCGGACCCAGCGCCGACAAACGCCGTTCGTGCGTCAACTGGCTCAGCGCGTTCGTCTGGTCGACCACCTGGCTCAGCTCGCCTCGTCCGAAGAAGAAGTTGATGCTGCTGGCAACGCTCTTGGAGTTGATCAGGTCGGCCACGCGCGGCGCCTCTTCGGCGTCGCGCTTGATGCTCATCCGCTCCTGGGCCGTCCGACGCAGTTTCAGCAGGCCCTTGCGAATCTCGTCGGCCGCCAGCTCGTCGATCGTCCGCAGACGGCGATTGCCCAGATGGTCGATGTCGTCCACCTCGCCTTCGTTGTTTCGAAGGGCAAGCATGTACCGCATCGTGTTGATGAAGTCTTCCGGACGCAGCGTCATCTCGTCCTCGGCGACCGACTGACCGAACTTGCGGTTCAGCCGGAAACGCCCCACCTTGCCCAGGCGATAGCGATTGGCGTCGAAGAACTTCTCGGCGAAGAACGTCTTGGCCTTTTCCTGGTTCGGCGGGTTGCCGGGACGCAGGCGAACGTAGAACTTCAGCAGGGCCTGCTCATGGCTCTCGCAATCGTCCTCCGCCAGCGTGTTCAGAACGATGGCGTCGCGCACCTGCTCGATGACTTCCACCTTCTTGATGTCGCTCTGCTGGATGATCGAGACCTTGTCGCTGATCTGCGCGGCGGCCTCCACAATGATCTCGCCGGTCTCCGTGTTGACGATCGGGCCGACCGCCCACATCTCCGGTGACAGCTTGTTCACAGAGACCGTCTTCGTCGGGAAGAACAGGCGGACGATGTCCTCCGTCGCCCCCAGGTCGGGGCTGATCGCGCGGAGGAAGACCGTCGCGGGAATCTTGCTGGACTGATCGATCTTGACGACCAGAATGTCTTTCTGGGTCACGCCGATCTCGATCCAGCTTCCGCGTTCGGGGATGATCCGGCCGCCGTGCAACACCCGGTCGCCTTCCTTGCTCTCGATCAGAAAATCGACGCCGGGGCTGCGGTGCAACTGGTTGACGATGACCCGGACCGCGCCGTTGACGATGAACTCGCCACCGCCGATCATCACGGGCATCTCACCCAGATAGATCGCCTGCTCGGCCATGTCCGCACCGCTCTCCGACCGAAGCCGGCAGTGGATCTTCAGCGGGTAGGCGTACGTCAGGCGCAACTGACGACACTCCAGAGGGGTGTAGTGCGGCTTCTCCAGCTCGTAGTACAGGTATTCCAGGGTCATCTTCTTATCGTAACTCTCGATCGGGAAGATTTCCCGGAACAGGGCCTCCAACCCCAGATCCTCTCTCTTCGTAGGTGGCACGTCCTCCTGCAGGAAGCGGTCGTAACTGACCCTCTGGACCGCGACGAGATCGGGAATCTCCACGGCGTCCTGGACCTTGCCGAAATTGCGAACGGTTCGCGCAACCATCTGTGGCTCCTACGCTCTGTAGCTGTCTGACCGACACCCACGGGCCATCACACGGCCCGGTACACCCCAATTCCTGAATTGTGACCGCGCTTCGATACCTACTTGATCTCGACGTCCGCGCCGGCCTCGACGAGCTGCTTCTTGGCCGCCTCGGCATCTTCCTTGCTGACGCCTTCCTTCACCGGCTTGGGCGCCCCTTCGACCAGATCTTTGGCCTCTTTCAGGCCCAGCCCGGTCAACGCGCGGACCTCTTTGATGACCTGGATCTTCTTGTCGCCGAATCCCTTGAGAATCACGTCGAAGGTGCTCTTCTCCTCCGCGGCCTCGCCGCCCGCGGCAGCGCCCGGCATCGGCCCGGCCATCATCACGGCACCGCCGGCCGCCGGCTCGATCCCGTATTCGTCTTTCAGGTAATCCGCCAGTTCCTTGGCTTGCAGCAGGCTCAGGGCCACGATCTTGTCGCCCAGTTCCTTGATTCCGGCGCCCCACGTCTTGTTGGTTTGTTCGTCAGCCATGTGTAAAAACTCCTCTATGTCCAACGCCTGACGGTAGCCGGAACTCCACCGTCCCGTTTAACCCTTTCGGGGCAACCATACAGGCCGTTAGTAATCACTCGTGACAGATTGAAGGGACAGACCTGGTGATGTCTCAGGCCGCTTGCTTTTCCGCTTTCTCGATGATCGATTTCAGACAACCAGCAATGGCTCTGGCCGGCCCCATCACGGCCCCGACCACACCTGCGCCCGGCGAGGTGATGCAGGCCGAGATCCGGCCCTGGAGATCAGCACGCGTCGGCATCGTCGCCAGTTGCGCCGCCCCCGCCGCGTCCAGAGCCGTCCCATCCAGGAAGGCCCCGGTGATCTCTATGGGCGTCAGCTTCTTCGCCCAGTCCACCATCTCCTTCGCGACGTCCACGACGCTGTCGCCGCCGTAGACGATGGCCGCCGGCCCGGTGAACAACCCGGCCGCCGCGTCCATCTTGCGGTTGCGCAAAGCACGCCGGAACAGGGCGTTGCGAACCACCGTCAGGTGAATGCCCTTCTCCTTCAGCGCCCCACGCATCACATTGTTGTCGACACCCCCAACGCCTTTCATCCTGACAACCAGGAAGTCCTGGATTCCCTCATCGCCGATCCGGTTCTCCAGTTCCGCCTGAAGCAGTTGTTTCACGTACTTGCTCATTTCGTCTCCCGTCTATACACGATCCCGAGCGACGCGGCCGACGTCGCCAGACTTCTCGGCCGAACTCCCGGGGCCTATGACCGACCTTCCCGCGCCCGATACACCAACGGTCAGACGCTCACCAGCACTCCCGGACTCATCGTCGCCGACAGGCACGCCTTCTTGATGTACGTCCCTTTGGCGGAACTCGGCTTGACCTTCTTGATGTGCGAAACGAAGGCCTCAATGTTCTCGACCAGTTTCTTCTTGTCGAAACTCTGCTTGCCCACCACCGCGTGCACGTTGCCGCCGGCATCGTTGCGGAACTCGATCTTGCCCGCGGTGAACTCCGCCACCGCGGTGACGACGTCGTCCGTCACCGTCCCGTTCTTCGGCGACGGCATCTTGCCCTGCGGACCGAGAATCCGCCCGAGCTTTCCCGCCTTGCCCATGACCTTGGGCGAGGCGATCGCCACGTCGAAATCGAGCCAGCCGTCGGTGATCTTCTGGATCAGCGCATCGGTTCCGGCCTCAATCGCGCCCGCTTTCTTGGCGGCTTCGACCTCCGAGTCCGCGCAGAACGCAATGACTCTCTTCTGCTTGCCGACGCCATGCGGCAGCGACAGCGAGCCGCGGATCAACTGATCCGCCTGTTTCGGGTCGATCCCCAGGTGCAGAACGCATTCGATCGTCTGATCGAATTTCACCGAGGTGAACGACTTGATCTTGTCTACTGCGGCATCCAGGCTGAGCGCTTCCTTGCTGACCTGCTGGACCTCTTTCTGGTATCGTTTGCTTTTGGCCTTCATATCAACGCTGCCCAAATCCCCATCATTCCTCAATATCGATTCCCATGCTGCGCGCCGTGCCTCGAATGATCTTGTCGGCCTGTTCGAGGTCGTAGGCGTTCAGATCTTTGAACTTGGTCTCGGCGATCTTACGCACCTGCGCGGGCGTCACCTTCCCGACCTTCTCCCGGTTCGGGACGCCGCTGCCTTTGGCCACGTCTGCGGCCTGCTTGAGCAGGACGGCTGCCGGAGGGCTCTTGACCTCAAACGAAAAGCTCTTGTCGGCATATACGTTGATCACCACCGGCACCGTCATCCCGTTGAGGTCCCTCGTACGATCGTTGAACTGCGAGACGAACTGTCCGATGTTCACCCCATGCTGGCCGAGGGCCGGACCGATGGGGGGGGCCGGCGTGGCCTTGCCGCCCGGCGCCTGCAACTTGATCTTGGTTAAGATTTCTTTTGCCATCTCACACCCTTGCGCTATCGTGCCACGGCCTCGCCGCACTCGCTACGAGGCTCTTGACTGCCTCACGTCACACTTTCTCAATCTGCCAGTATTCGATGTCCAGCGGCGTGCTGCGACCGAAAATCGTCACAATGACCTTGACGATCCCGCGCTCGGCATCGATCGAATCGACTGTCCCTTCGAAATTCTCAAAGGCGCCTTCGCGAATCTTGATGTGGTCGCCCTTTTGGAACTCGACTTTGATGCTCGGCGCCTCCTCGGGCTTGTCGGCATCGAGAAGCATCTTGGCCACGTCCGTATCCCGCATCGGCGTGGGCATTCCTTCGGTCCCGATGAAATCCCCGACCCCGCCGGTGCCTTTGATCATGAACCACGCATTCTCGGGAACCCGTCCGTCCTCCGTGGCCTCCATCTCCATGAACACGTAGCCGGGATACAGCTTGCGCTTGTGGACCGTCTGCTTGCCCCCCCGAATCCGCTTGATCTGCTCGGTCGGCACCTCGATGCGCCCAATGACATCGGTGAGTCCCTCCTGCGCCGTCTTGCGCTCGAGGGCCTCCTTGACCTGCATTTCCTTGTTTGCCGCGACTCTTAAGACGTACCAGTGCATCCCAGTGCCTTTGGTCTGCCGCTTCGGAAGCGGTCCACAATCGTAGGGCTGTCGCGCCCGGCTCACTGTGTCGCTCCGTCGATCCGGCCGGAACGAGCACACCCGTCAATTCACCTACTAACCCTTGCGCGGCCCGACCTGTGGTCCGTCACCAGCCGGCCGTATCCTCCGACGCAGGATCCTGCCATGCGCCGGCCCCCTCCCTCTAACTGAGGAGGTACTCAAAAACCATCTGGAACACCAAGTCCGTGGTACCCAGAAGCGCGGCCATAAGGACGACCACGATGATCACAACCAGAGTCGAGACCGCCACTTCCCGCCGGCTCGACCAGTTGACCTTCTTCAACTCCCCCTCGGCGGCGATCAGGAAATCCGCCACCGCCGGCTTGTTCAGCAGCCAGTAGATCAGCACGGCCAGACCCACAAACACCGCCACAGGAACCAACGACACCACCCACAGATTCATGTCGGTGGCGCCGAGCTTCCCGTAGAGTCGCCAGCAGCCGAAAGCCACGATGATCGCCGCGACGAAACCGCTGCAAAGTCGCGTGTACTTGCCCTGTCCGGACTTGTATATCTGTGTCAACATGAGCCGCCTATCCTGCCAATTTGCCACCTGGACACGACGTCGACAGCCGTGCCTCAACACGAACCAGGCCAGAAGGGAATCGAACCCCCAACCTTCGGTTTTGGAGACCGACGCTCTGCCAATTGAGCTACTGGCCTATCCCACGCAGAGACATCCTGACGCCTACTTTCGCCTGAGCTTGTGAACCGTGTGCTTGCGTTCGGTCTTGCAGAACTTCTTCAGCTCCAGCTTCGGGGCTCCCTCGGCGACGCTGACGTTCGTCCTGTAATTGCGCTGATTGCAGACGGTGCACTCGAGCCAGACGTTCTCTCTCTTGCTCTTCTTTGCCATGCCAAGTCAATCCAACCGGGCACAACAGCCGGGCAAAGAAGGCACTCCTTCCTGGCCCGGCTGCGGCGCCGTTCTATGGTTCGATTCGACCGCGAGCGATCCACAACGCCCCGGCGAAATCCAAACGTTCCCCGACGCGGCTACTCAAGGATCTTCGTAACGACGCCGGCACCAACGGTCCGACCGCCCTCGCGGATGGCGAACCGCAACCCATCTTCCATGGCGATCGGCGAGATAATCTCGACGTTCATGGTGATATTGTCGCCGGGCATACACATCTCAGCGCTCTTGCCCTCTTCGCTGAGCAGTCCGTGGATCTGCCCGGTGACGTCCGTGGTGCGGAAGTAGAACTGAGGCTTATAACCGGGGAAGAACGGGGTATGGCGCCCGCCTTCCGCCTGCGTCAGAACGTAGACTTCCGCGTGGAACTTCGTGTGCGGCGTGATGCTGCCCGGCGCGGCGATGACCTGGCCTCGCTGAAGCTCCTTCTTTTCCACACCGCGCAGCAGCAGGCCGACGTTGTCGCCCGCCTGGCCTTCGTCCAGCGTCTTGTTGAACATCTCGACGCCCGTGACGACCGTTTTGCGGATGTCCTTGCTCATGCCGATGATCGCGACTTCGTCGCCGACGTGAACTTTGCCCTTCTCGATCCTGCCCGTGCCGACCGTGCCGCGCCCCTTGATGCTGAAGACGTCTTCAATCGGCATCAGGAACGGCATGTCGACCTCCCGCTCGGGAATCGGGATGTACTCGTCCATGGCCTTGAGCAGCTCGACGATCGGGGCACAGGCCGGATCGGCGGCCGACGTGGCGTTCATCGCCGCCACGGCGCTGCCCCGGATGACGGGCGTCTTGTCGCCGTCGAACTTGTACTTGGTCAGCAGTTCACGGATTTCCAGCTCGACGAGGTCCAGCAGCTCGGCATCATCCACGAGGTCCACCTTGTTCAGGAAGACCACGATCTCCGGCACGTTCACCTGGCGGGCCAGAAGGATGTGCTCACGGGTCTGCGGCATCGGGCCGTCATAGGCGCTGACCACCAGGATCGCACCGTCCATCTGGGCGGCGCCGGTGATCATGTTCTTCACGTAGTCGGCGTGGCCCGGGCAGTCGATATGCGCGTAGTGACGGTTCTGCGTCGCGTATTCCACGTGCGCAGTGGAAATCGTCAGAATCTTGGTCGGATCGCGGCGGCCTTGCGCTTCCGACGCCTTGGCGATATCGTCATAGGACTTGAACTTTGACAGGCCGTTGAGATCCATGACTTTCGTCATCGCCGCCGTCAGCGTCGTCTTGCCGTGGTCCACGTGCCCGATCGTTCCCACATTCACATGCGGCTTGGTCCGTTCAAATACTGCTTTGGCCATCTTTCAATTAAACCTCCAATTGTGCAGTTGAGCAGCTCTTTGCCTGTCCTCTGTCTTCCTGAAATACTCTTGCGACTTCAATGCCGGGACCGGGATGCCTTCGAGAGGTCCAGGTCCTGGCCAGATTGCATGGAGCTGCTGCTGGGATTTGAACCCAGGACCTCGTCCTTACCAAGGACGCGCTCTACCGACTGAGCTACAGCAGCGCTGCGAGCGATTCCGTGGCCCCGACTCGGGCCTCTGTAAACCGACACCGACAGCGGCACCGGGGCGAAATCCTTAGGTCAGGAGATAACGTCCCCACGAACGGTTCTCCCCGTGTCTTAGGACAAGACCCTGGCCCTGGTCCGGCAGTCGTTGATTATAAATCGATGAATATAAGGGAGCGGCCCTGCATGTGCAAACACAAAAAGTGGAAAAATAGAAAAAAGCTCGCCCCCACCGACGCCCAACCGCCCATCCAAGCCTGGTCAACCGCCGGGTGAGCCCGCCGGAGATTCCACCGCCGCCGCTAATTGCTGACCTTGTCGCCCTCCACGGGCTTCCTGGCCTTGGCGAACGTCTCCCATTCCATCAGTTGCTTCCGCCAGACCTTACGTGCCTCGGGGTCTTTGAGCTTGATCTGCCGGAGCTTCGCCAGCATCACGTTGGGGTCCGCTGTCTCCGCTTTTTTCAGATAGCCGCTGATGGCTCCGGCGATCAGGCTGTCGGGCTCCAGGTCCTGCGCCGCCAAATGCCTCTCCAGAAGCGAGCCGACCAGATCAACCGGCGGGTCCGGGGCTTCAAGGCACATTCCTATGAGGCTGGCGGTCGTCGCACGCTTTTCCTGGGCATTTCTGGTCGCGTCCCAGAGCAGGTTCCCGTACTCGGTCGCCTTCGCCAGATCGCCGCCGGCCAGGTACAGACCGAAAAGCTTCGTCCTGCTCTCTCGAACCAAGTCGCCCTTGTTCTCCGCCTGGGCCTTCTGTTCGAGGACTGTCAGCAGAGCGGCCCTTCGCTCTGCTGTGAACGTGCCCGGGTCGGCTTCCAGATTCGTCGCCCATTTGCCTACCACGTCCGCCGTCGAACGGCGGAAGACCTTGAGCATGGCCTGCCAGGCCGCCTCGCCTTCCCCTTCCGTGGCAAGCCTCTTCGAGAGCCAGTCCAGATCTTCCTGGCCTCCCACCTCACCGGCCAAATCGGCAAGCTTGGCGCGGACCGCTGCACTGCTGTCATTGACGAGGGCGGCTCTGGCCCTCGCCATCGCCGTGGCCTTGTCGATGTTCGTCAGCCCTTCGAGGGCAGCCAGCCTGACCGGCTCCAATTCGTCGCCCAGTGCCTGGTCGAACACGGAGCGGTACATCTTTGCGGCCTGGACCCGGCACTTGCTTCGTTCCGCACACAGCCGGGCCATGGCGCCCAGCAACTCCCCGCGGAGCCCGTGGTTCGCCACCGGATTGACGCGCGCGTATCGGTTCGCCAGAGCCGTCAGATACTTGTCGATCTCTTCGGGGCTCAGGCCGTCCTGTTCCAACAGACGCCAGACCACATCGGCGCCGCTTCGCACCTTCTCCGCGTCGGGCAGTTCGAGGAACCGCACCGCCAGTTCAAGCGTCCTCCTCCTGACATCATCAGGGATTTTCACACCCGACGTGGGCAGCGATGCATAGTAACAGACGTTGCCGAGGGCAACGAACAGCCCATGCCGGACGTCGGAGTCCTCCTCTACGCGCAGTTGTTCCAGAAGCTGCGTCGTAGAGTTCAGTTCCCACACCAGGGCCAGGAGGTTCGCTGTCTTCAGGCGGACTCGCTTGTCCCGATGCGACACCAGGCCCAGGAGCAGGCTCTCCACCTGCTCGGACAGCTTGGCCTTCCCTGTTCCCTTGCGCAGCTCCTCCAGTTTACCCAATGCCCACAGCTTTACCGCGGGTTCCGCCGAACTCAATTGCTGTGCGAGAAAATCGCTCCGGGTCCTCTCATCGGGCTGCACGTCGTACAGCCTGCCGAGGGCAACCATGTATCGCTGCTCCCACGATGCCAGCGAGGTCGTCAGCTCGCGAATGCGGTTTTCTCTACTGATAAGCCAGTTTCGCATGATTGCGGGGTTGTTCAGGAACGCCTCGGGACCCCGGCGTTGAAGCGCATCGTTGAGGGCCCGAAGAGCGTTAGGATCGTCGGGGACCTTTATCCCGAGCAGCCCCAGCGCCTGCCGCGATTCGGCCGCAAGACCCGGATGGGGGTTGTCGAGCAGGTTCATCAGCCTGAAGACGGCCCTGTCGTCCGGCTGATACTTCAGGGCCCGGATGGCGTTCAGACGGGCAACGTCAGGTGCATTCACGTCGGAGATCAGCGTCTCGATCCGGCGCTGCACCGTCTCGTAGGTGAAAATCAGCAGGGTCTGAGCCGCCAGCTCCGCCCTCTCGGGGTCGTTTTCAGTACTGAGAACGCTCATTAGCGGCTCGACCAGCTCCTCCTTGCCGGTGATCGTCTGCTTGTTGTCTCGAGCCACCGTCAGTGCCCTGCAGATGGCTGCCCGTGCGGCAGGATGGTTCGGGTCGCGAAGGATGTCGAGGATTTCTTTGCGGGCCTCACGGCTCTCGCTGAACAGCAGCAACGTCGCGGCATCCCGACGCGTCTGCTCGTCTTTTCCCTCCAACAGGGAGCTCCTGTAGATCCTGACCTGCTTGTCGACTTCCGATTGGGCAGTTTCCTGGACCGGTACGGGTGCGGCTTCCTGAGCCCACAGGCACGGGATACGCCAGATCGCCAGGAGTAGCAGGAGCTTGCCGCACCGCCGAGCGTTCATTGGAGAGACCTTTAGAAGACGCTTGCCTATTCTATCATCCGCTATAGTAGCCCTGATAATCGACCCAAGTCAACTCCATATCATGCGGATTTCACCTATTTCCGAAACAATAACGAAGATTTGTCCGCTCCAGGAGGCCTGATGCATCGCGCCGGCGATCGGGCTCATGGCCTTGGGTGAAACTCCTTGTGAATTCGTCGCAACCGCTCGTGATCCACGTGCGTGTAAATCTGGGTAGTTCCCACGTCTACATGGCCGAGCATCTCCTGTACACTCCGCAGATCCGCACCGCCACTGAGCAGGTGTGTCGCAAAACAGTGGCGGAGCGTATGAACCGTCAGACTTCGAGGCATCCCTGCACGGACTGCATACTTCTTGACAAGTCTCCAGATTTCAATACGCGTCAACGGCCTGCCGGTTCGAGACAGGAGAAGATGCGTTCCACTGGCGGGTTTGGTCAATTTGGGACGCAATTGCGCCAGATAGTCCTGCGTAGCCAGAACCGCCGCCCTTCCAACCGGGATCACCCGTTCCTTGCTTCCCTTGCCGAGACACCTCAGATACCCAACATCGAAGTTGAGATCGGAGGTTTTCAGCCCAGCGAGTTCGCTGGCGCGAACACCGGTGGCGTACAGCAGCTCCAGCATGGCCTTGTCGCGAAGGTAAAAGGGCTCGCGGGGATCCGGCGCTCGGAGCAGGCGGGCAACCTGCTGCTTGTTGCAGACCGCCGGCAGCCTGTACCATGTCTTTGGGGTCTCGAGCACGTCGGATCCATCGTCCTCGATCAGGCCGGTCAGCTTGGCGAACCTCAGCAGCATGCGAATCGCGATCAGGGCGCGCTTAACCGTGTTCTCCCCTTTCGAGCTGCGAGCCTGTTGGTGGATATACCCCTGCACGACCGGGGGTTTCAGGTCCGCAATCTTGTCGATCCCATGTTGCCGGCAAAATCTGAGAAACCCCTTGAGGTCCCGACCGTACGCAAGGATGGTGTTTTCGGAAAGACCCGCCTCGACAACAAGGTAATCCAGGAACTCGACGGCCGTTCGGCCCAAGGGCAGAGAACGCAGTTCGGCGGCAACGGTTTGCCTCTGGATCAAGGACATCGCGACAATACACTCCGAGTATCAGGCGGTTTTCCGTCAGGCATATCGGCTCAAGCGCAACATGGGCTTTAGGAGTCATACCCATTTAAGATAGGCAAAATGCCTCCGCCACGAGTCGGTTTGCAGATGATTCTCACCGACCGACTCAGAGCACTCGCCATTTGTCAGTCCTCAGCTCGGCGGACTGGTGGCGCACAGGAGATTCTGGCCTTTGTGTGCCAATCGCACTTGAGACAAGCCGAGCTCAAGCGTATAATCTGGGTTTTGCCGGAAAGCTGGCTTTCGGGAATTGACATGGGCAGACCTCGAATATCCAACGTCGTGCTCCTTTTGCTCGGCGCAACGCTGCTGAGCGGATGCGCAATGCAGCAGCCACGCGGCGAAGTCGCAGAAACCGTTGAGATATCAGGAGTTAGAACCGCTGAGGCAGTCGACGCTGCCACCAAGGTGCTCCGGCAGATGCGATTTGCTGTCGAGAAGGCCGATGCCCAGGCAGGCGTCGTCAGGACCCTTCCCTTGACGGGCGGGCAGTTCTTCGAGTTCTGGCGATCCGACAACGCCGACTTGTCCAGCAGTCTCGAAGCCAATTTGCAGACGCTTCGTCGCTCGGTGCTGGTGGAGGTCGCCCAAGTCAACGGCATGCTCCAAATGCGGTGTACCATTCGCGTGCAGAGACTGAGCCTTCCCGGGAATGAGGTGGCCAGCGTCTCCCAGGCCTATCGGATCCATTCACACAGCACCCGAACGACCCAGCGGATCGATCCGGACCCTACGCAGAAGGGGGACATGAGTTGGATTGATCTTGGTGACGATCCGAAGCTTGCCGCAGAGATATTGAGAAAGATCGCGCAACATATAGGCCGGCCGGAGAAAGACGAAACGACATGAGGATACTTGTTTGCGGCGGCGCCGGCTATATCGGCAGCAACATGACCGCCCTGCTGGCCGGCGAGGGCCATGAGCCGGTCGTTCTCGACAATCTCAGCAAGGGCCATCGTGCCGCCGTCAGAGACGTGGAGATGGTCGTCGGCGACTTGGCCAACTACGATTTGCTCGTTGAGACCCTGAAGAAGCGGCGTATCGAGGCGGTGATGCATTTCGCCGCGTGGATTGAGGTGGGCGAGTCGGTTCGTGAGCCGCTGGAGTACTACCGGAACAACACGTCGAACACGCAGAACCTGCTGTCGGCGATGGAGGCGACCGGCGTGGGCAAGTTCGTCTTCAGCAGCACGGCGGCCGTCTACGGCATGCCCCGGACCGTTCCCATCACGGAAGAGATGCCCAAGGCCCCGATCAACCCCTACGGGGAGAGCAAGTGGGCCGTGGAGAGGATGTGCCACTACCAGAGCCGCACGGGCCGGCTGCACTATGCGGCCCTGAGGTATTTCAACGCCTGCGGCGCGGGCAACAACGGTCTTTGCGGCGAGGATCATCGCCCGGAGTCGCACCTGATTCCGCTGACCATCCAGGCGGCGATGGGCAAGCGCCCCGACATCAAGATCTACGGAACCGACTACGAGACGCCCGACGGGACCTGCGTCCGCGACTACATCCACGTCGACGACCTGTGCCGGGCCCACCTGCTGGCGCTGAGCAAGCTGGACGAACGCGCCGAGCAGGTCTATAACCTGGGCAACGGGCAAGGCTACTCCGTCAGGGAGGTCATCAATACGGTCCGGCGCGTCTCCGGCAGGGACTTCAAGGTAGTCGAGGCCGACCGTCGGCCCGGCGACCCCGCCTTTCTGACCTCCGATGCGACGAAGATCCGCCGGGAGCTGGGCTGGACAGCCCGCAAGCCCGAGCTGGAGTCAATGGTGGCAACCGCCTGGCAGTGGCACAACGAACACCCGAATGGATATTCCGACTGACCAGACCTATGATGCGAACCAAGACAGAAGGAGACCGGCCGGTGGACCAGATCAAAGCCAGGATCGAATCGTTCCTCAGCAAGCACGGTATGTTTCATGCCGATATCTGTATCGAAAAGACGTGCGAGCTGTTTCTCGACGAAATGGGCAAGGGCCTGACCGGCGTCAAGAGTTCGCTGGCCATGCTCCCCACCTACATCGAGACCGAGCGCGAGCTGCCGCGGGACAAGCCGGTGATCGTCATGGATGCCGGCGGGACCAACTTCCGCGTCGGGACGGTGTGCTTCAAGGACCAGGGCGACCCCGAGATCGCGGACTTCCGCGTCTTCCCCATGCCGGGCATTAAGAAGGAAGTCAGTCGCCAGCACTTCTTCGGCACGATGGCCGGCTATGTCGCCGATATCATCGGCAGGAGCGAATCCGTGGGCTTTTGCTTCTCTTATCCGATCGAGATGTCCCCCAACAAGGACGGTCGGGTCCTGTATTTTTCCAAGGAGATCAAGGCCCCGGAAGTCGAGGGCACGATGATCGGCGAAGGGCTCAACGCCGCGATCGTCGAGTCGACCAGCTCCGACGCCAAGCGGATGGTGCTGCTCAACGACACGGTGGCCACCCTGCTGGCCGGCCGAGGCACGTCCGACGGCCGCAACTACGACAGCTACATCGGTTTCATTCTTGGGACGGGCACCAACACCGCCTACATCGAGGCCAACCGCAATATCGCCAAGGCCAAGGGCCTGGACGCCGCCAGGAGCCAGATCGTCAACGTCGAGTCGGGCGGTTTCGGCAAGGCCCCTCGCGGCGATATCGACGAGCAGTTCAACGCCGCCTCCGCCAACCCGGGGATCAACACGTTCGAGAAGATGATCTCCGGGGCCTATCTCGGCCCGCTCTGCCTGGCCACGATTCGCCAAGCCGCCGAGGAAGGCCTGTTCGCCAAATCGGTGGCCAAGAAGCTGCTGGCCATAAACGAAACGACAACGAAAGACATCAGCGAGTTTCTCAGCCGCCCCGAGAGCGGCGACAACGTGCTGGGCAAGGCCCTGGCCGGCGCCGACGGGGACCTGACCGCCGTGTACTATCTCGTCGACGCGCTCATCGAACGGGCGGCGAAGCTGACCGCCACCAATCTCTCGTCGGCCGCCGTCAAGTCCGGCAAAGGCCGGAATCCCTGCCGGCCGGTCTGCATCGTCGCCGAGGGAACCACCTTCTACCACCTCAAGGGCCTGCGCCCCAAGGTGGAGTACTATCTCAAGCAGTATCTCGTGAACCAGAAGAACGTCTACTATGAAATTGTCAGCGTGGACAACGCCACGCTTATTGGAGCGGCCATCGCAGGCCTGACAAACTAATCCCATGCCAGAAGACACACCTGTAGTTCTCACACCGGTAGAGGAGGCCGCCGCCAAGGCCTCCTCCTTCGACGTACTCTATCACCCGACGGAAAAGATCCCGACGATCGTGGTCGACAATTTTCCCGCGCTGGGCAAGCTGGCCGCGATGCGCTTTGTCGAGTGGGTTCAGAACCACCCCGGCGGCGTCATCAGCCTGCCCACGGGAAAGAGCCCCGAGCACTTCATCCGATGGGTCCAGCGTCTGTTGGCGAACTGGAACAAACGCGAGACGCACAAGATTCTCGAAGAGGCCGGCGTCGATCCGGCCAGGAAACCCGACATGGGAAGTCTGCACTTCGTGCAGATCGACGACTTCTACCCGCTGGATTCGGCCCAGCACAATAGCTTCTATCACTACGTGAAGCATTTCTACATTGAGGGTTTCGGCCTCGATCCGGGCAAGGCTCTGCTGATCGATTCGACCGCGATCGGCCTGCGACCGGGTGAAACGCTGGCGGGCGTGTGGCCCGACAAGCACGTGGACCTCACGCTGCGATATCGCCTCGCGCAAACCAACCTGGAACGCCGGCAGAAGACACTGCTCGAGGACATCGACCAGTGGTGCATGGAGTACGAGCGCCGCATTCGCCAACTCGGTGGGATCGGCTTCTTCCTCGGCGGGATCGGCCCGGACGGCCACATCGGCTTCAACATCAAAGGGTCCGACCACAACTCGACGACGCGTTTGTGCTCGACCAACTACGAAACGCAGGCGGCCGCCGCCACCGACCTGGGCGGGATCGAGATCGCCCGTCAGTGCCTGGTCATCACCATCGGCCTGCGCACCATCACACGCAATCCCGACTGCACGGCGATCGTCATTGCGGCCGGTCAGGCGAAGGCGGCCCTGGCGGCCGAGGCGATTCAGGCGCAGACGCACATCAACATTCCCGCGAGCTGCCTCCAGTTGTTGCCCAACGCGCGATTCTACGTCACGCGGGGCGCCGCCGCCAATCTGACCGAACGACGAGTCGTCACCCTCCAGAAGACCGAAACCGTCAGCGACGATGAGGTCGAGAAGATCCTTGTGGAACTGGCGGTGCAGCGCAACAAGCGTCTGCTCGATCTGACCGACGAGGATGGTCGGGCCCACCCGCTGGCGGCGCTCGTTCTGCAACGTCGCGGACAGAAGATCAAGGACCTGGCGCAGACGGTCCACGACCGCCTGATCGCCAAGATCGAGGCGGGCGGCAACATCCAGAAGGACCGGTGCTTCCTGCACACCGAGCCGCACCATGACGACGTCATGCTCGGCTACTTCGCGCAGGTCGTTCGCCATTTCCGCCGCCGGACCAACCAGCATCATTTCATGACGCTGACCAGCGGCTTCACCGCAGTGACCAACGAATTCATGCGGGCCCAGATGGCCAACCTTCGCCACTTCCTCGAAGCCGGCACGTTCGCCGAGCTGATCGCCCAGGGCTACTTCGAACAGAACAACATGATCGACCGCAATCGTGACGTCTGGCAATACCTCGACGGGGTCGCCGGCCGCGACGAGCATGAGAAAGCGGAAGGCAACGCCCGCCGCATGCTGCGTAACCTGATCGAACTGTTCGACGGGGACTTCCTCAACCACATCGATCGGTACACCAGTGAAATCGAAGAGTACTTCGCCACGACGTACCCGGGCAAGAAGGACCCTGAGCCCATCCAGAAGCTCAAGGGCATGTGCCGCGAGTGGGAGGCGGAGTGTCTCTGGGGCTATTACGGCTGGCAGTGCGAAAACGTCCGCCACCTCCGTCTGAGCTTCTACACCGGGGACATCTTCACCAAAGAGCCGACGATGGACCGCGACGTCCCGCCCATCGTCGCCGAATTGGAACGCATCAACCCCGATGTCATCACCGTCGCCTTCGACCCGGAGGCCAGCGGGCCGGACACGCACTACAAGGTCATGCAGGCCCTGGCCGAGGCGATCCGCATCTATCTGAAGAAGAGCCAGAAACCCGACCTGAAGATCTGGGGCTATCGCAACGTCTGGTTCCGCTTCGACCCGTCGGAGGCCAACGTCTTAGTGCCCATCTCGCTGGCCATGTTCGCCATCCTGGACGACGCCTTCATGAACGCCTTCATCACGCAGAAGGATGCGTCGTTCCCGAGCTACGAATACGATGGACCCTTCTCGCTGCTGGCTCAGCGCGTCCAGGTCGAGCAATACCGCAAGATCAAGACCTGCCTGGGTCGCGAGTGGTTCCACAACCACCCCAGCGCGATGATCCGCGCGGCGCGCGGCCTGGTCTTTCTGCGGGAGATGTCACCCGACGAGTTCTTCCAGTCCTGTCGCGAGCTGCGCCAGTCCGTCGAGGCTCGCTGAGGCGGGTGCGACGTGCTCTCGGGATCGTCGGCAGGGTCGAACGATTCGAGAAAAACAACGCGAGGGCAAGGCCATGTCGAGATCGACGTTGCGGTGGAGCCATCTGTTCGTACTGCTGTTCGTTCCTGTCGCCTGGACGGAGCCTTTCGATCCCGGCGCTTCAGACTACACCGGTCACAAGGGCGCAACAGTTTACGTCTCCTCGCGCGGTGACAACTCGGACGGGCGCAGTTGGGCCACGGCGTTCCACACGATTCAGGCGGCTCTTCTGGCTGTCCCCGACGACCAGGGCGGCCACCGCGTCCTGGTCGCGCCCGGCACGTACGCGGAGGCCAACCTCTATCCATCTTTCAAAGGGGCCCAAGGCTCCTACAACCTGCTGATCGGTGACACGGACGGTGCGTACGGCTCCGGGCAGACCGGCCACGTCGTGATCGATTCGGGCGCTCCGGCCGTCGTGGTCCGCACCAATCCGAACGCCCCAACCGGCAATCCCACCTGGATGATCCTGGACCAGGGCGATCCGGCGGCGGAGTGGGGCCTCAAAAGCGTGGACTGGTGGGGACCGTGGAAGTGTGCGCCGGAGTTCTCCGGCATCATCTGGGACCGCTGGATCTTTCGCAATCTCTATGTCACCGGCTCGGAAGGCGGCATGGGAGTAGATATCACCAACACGAAGGGATCGGAGTTCTCCTTCGTCGTGGACCGCTGCGTGGGGATTGGCCGCTTTGCTGGAGCGGCCGTCATGGCGCACAAGCCTCGTGCGGGCGAACCGGTCGTGTTCCGCAACAGCTACTTCGCCAATCTCGACTGGTGGGGCGACGCCGGCGCCGTCTACGTGCGCGGTGAAGACCACTCCATGCCTGACGTGCCCCATGCGACGTTCGAGAACTGTACGCTCGTCGGTCCCGACAACGCCTTGCAGGCGGGCTATCCGGGCGTCGATGAACTCTACACGCGGGTTCGATTCAAGGACTGCAAACTGATCGTGCTGAACTTCTCGCAGCCGCACGGCACCCCTTCTACCGGCGTGATCTGCTGCGGCTGCAAGAAGGCCGAGCAACTGCACGTCGACTTCGAAGACTGCACGCTCATGGGATACCAGATCTTTGGCGCCACCGAAGCCCAGGGGCGCAAGCTCAACGGCAACGTCTCATACGCTGTCAAGGGCAAGGTCCGCGCCTACGTGCAATACCGCCAGCCGGTGCCCCAGGGCATGGAGAGGCTGCGCTACTGGCCCGTGGAGACGTTCGACGATCTGATCCCGGACCGATGGGTTCCGGCTAGTGACAGACCCCGGCGTCCCGTGCTCGTGAAGATTCCCACGAACTTCGGCGCCGCGATGGAGAACACGCCCTTCGTCTACAAAGGCACACCGTACCTGGCCCTGAACCATCGCAACGACGCCAAGGACCGGGTTGGCGACTACGCCAGCGAACAGAACATGCACCTCTATATCCAGAACCTCAACACCGGCGCGCGGGTGGCCCGTTTCGGCGCAGGACACTCCTTCGTCTCGGCCTTCGTCGACGGCGATATGCTGCGCATCTTCGCCAGCCAGGGGACCAACGACGACTGGTTCCAGAGCATCTACCAGTTCACCACCACCGACATGCAGCACTGGGACCGCAAGCTGGCGATCCCGCTCGAAGGCGATGAGCATCTGTTCAACTGCTCCGTAACGCGAGGTGAGAAGGAGTATGTGATGGCCTACGAGTCTAACCAGCCGGTGGCGTTCTGCTTCAGGTTCGCCCGCTCGAAGGACCTGGATTCGTGGGAGAAGGTCCCGGGTCTGATCTTCACGGGAGTGAACAACGAGTATTCCGCCTGTCCCGTGCTGCGATATTTCGCGCCTTACTATTACGTGATCTACCTCCACGCAGCCATCCCGGGTCACAACGGGTGGGTCCCCTTCCTGGCACGATCGAGGGATTTGATCGCGTGGGACCTTTCGCCGTTCAATCCGATCATGGAGGCCGCAGCCGGAGAGGGAATCAACAACTCCGACATCGACCTGTTCGAGTACGAGAGACGCACCTACGTCTACTACGCCACCGGCGACCAGGCCACCTGGGGAACGGTCCGCATCGCGATGTACGATGGGCCCATGCGGCAGTTCTACGAGAGCCACTTCCCCGAGGACGCCGCGATGGTCAGAGTCTCGACGCAGCGCTAGACCGTCCGCGTCATCCAATCGTCAGAGAAGGGAAAGGGCTCACCGGCGCTGGCACGGCGTTTGCGTCCACCCGATCCAACCGGCGGACCGCTACCCATTCCTGCGGGCGCTGCACTCGGCGCGGTCACTTTGCGCCTGTCCTGCTCACGATGTCACCGTGACACCGTGTCCGGCGGATGCTCCGTGACCGGCGAAGAGAAAAAAGGCCCCGGCGATGTGAACGGGGCCTTGCGTTTGGCTGCTTATCTGCCGTTGGGTACTCAGCAGGGGGTGACGCTCTGCGCCTCGGGGCCTTTCCTGCCCTGGGCGGCGACGTACTCTACCGTCTGACCCTCGGCCAGCGTCTTGAACCCACTGCCGTTGATGTTGGAGTGGTGGACAAACAGATCCTCGCTGCCGTCGTCAGGAACGATGAATCCGAAGCCCTTCTGATCGTTGAACCATTTCACTGTACCTTTTGCCACAATGTTCTCCTTGGGTCCACAGGGACCCACAACGCACGTTCCCTCTGTTTTTTTCGTAAGGGGCAGACTTCGAGGGGAAAGCATACACCTTGACTTGACGTACACTCTACAAAACAAACGACTCGACTGTCAACAAAATAAACTCCAAAATGGAGAAAAAGGCTCAAGTTGCCGAGCCTTTGGCACGCCATCGGGCCGATCGCATTTCATGAACCCCCGTCGGTCCTCACGTCGGCGTGTTGGTGGCGGGCGGATCATGGCGACGATTGACATATTGCTCGATCAGTCGCCGGACCTCATTGTGCTGGGGCGTTTCCTCTTCGTTCAGCGCCTGCGTGGCCCGATCGAATCGCTGCGGCTCCGTCTCGTGAACTCGGCGCAGCAACGCCAGGGTTTCGCGTCGCAGTTGTGGGACGTGCAAATCCATCATCAGCCCCGCATCGGCGCCCTGCCCGTAGACCCGTTCGAGAGACGATCGCTTGGCGAAGGTCTGGAGGAACGTCTTCTCGAGAAGGATGATCTCCTGGATGTTGAGCTGCCGCGTCTCGATCCGCTTCTTCAGCTCGGCCAGTTCCGCGACTCCCAGCATGTGAAGCACGTGGTCCAGCGTTCGACAGGGCAGCATTCGCGTCCGGGTGATTTGCGGCAGCACCTTTCTCTGTGCGCTCAGGAAGACGACCAGCATCCGCTGCGCCTCGTCCCTCAGATGCAGTTGTTGCTGCCTTCGAACCAGCTCGAACTGCCAGCCACAGCTCTCGTCGCGCGGCCTTCCGTCCCGGATCATGGCGACGAGGTTTGCGGCCTCGCGCGCCGCCGCCTGCTGAATTCGCCCCAGCGTTTCCTCGCTCAGGACGTCGGGGACCTGCGACCTCGGCCGGTCTTCCACCGCGGTCGAGTCCTCCGGGGCAGATGCCGTCGGCGTTGGCGGCGCCAGCGGCCTTCCTTCCTTGAGATCTCGCATGAACAGCAGAAAGCTGTTGATCGTCTCCTGGTTCTCGCCTCGCTCGTGGAGGCCGCTCAGCAGCTTCTTCCAGGCTTTGTAGCGCTTCTCGTCCTGGAAGTACTCGCGGGTATCGACCGCCAGACTCGAGGGAACGTCGGCGCTGATGCTGTCCTCGGTGAGCGTTTTGATGCCCTTCAGGACGGTGAACATGTAGTCCTTGTACCGCTGCGCGTGGCCCTCCTCGAATCGGCGCAGACGGCTCAGGGCGACCCGGACGTTGTCGAGCATGAGATCGTTGACCGTCAGCACGTAGGCGGGCACCTGCTCGGCCTGACTGAATTGCGCGACCTCGGCCATACCCGCCAGCAGACCGCCTTCGGCTGCCTCCTCCTGGGGTTCCGGCTCGGCGGACGCGGCCTCCTCCTGAATCCTCTTGAGCAGTTCATCCACGCCGCGCACCGCCCGCTTGAGCAGTCGGTCGTGCGAGCCATAGTAGAACCGAAGTGGATCGATGATCTTGATCGCGACGATCCCCAGCAGTGCCGCCGCCACCCAGACCAGAATCTTGCCCCAGCGATGCAACGCCTCGTGAATGCGGTCGAACTGGTCGAATCCGCGTCGCTCGAGTTCCGTCTGCACCTCGTCCTCGTCGGCGGCCTGGCCCCAGAGCGGGGCGGCCAGCGTCAGTGCAACCAGGCAGGCCAGAAGCATGACCCACAACTTGCCGCCTTGCGGAAAGCGCATTCGACGACCTTTCCAAACGAGGGCAGGGCGGGCTGGTGTCCTCGAATCCCAATCCGATCCCAGCCGGGCAGGCGGGGGCTGCGTGTGACGGCGCGTCCCACGCCTTGTACCATTCGTCGGCCGCACGTCTATCGGTCCATTCTACCAGTTTCGTTGGGTCCGAGGCCAGTCCCTATCCAGGGAAACCCAGGCAGGGGCGAGGCATGCCTCGCCCTCGCGGATCGGGCGTCAATGACATTCGCGCACCGGGCGGGTCGCAGGGGGTCATTCGTGGTACCGGTATTCCTTGACCTTCCTGGGCCCGCGCAGGTTGCCTTTGAAATCTCCCTCCCGCCGCAACGGGATCTGCATGCCGTCGGTCTCTTCGAGCCACGCATACAGTCGCTCACGCAGTTCCTCGATCCGCGCCTGCTGCTCGGGCTTGGCGATGAGGTTGTGCATCTCATCCGGGTCATCTTTTAGGTCGTACAATTCGTCGGTGTCCCAGACGCCGTGGTAGTGGATGAACTTGTAGCGGTCGGTGCGCACGCCGAAGGTGGTCGGCGTCTGGGGGAACGCCGCCTCCCAGTAGTACTCATAAAACACCGCGTCCCGCCACGGCGTCTCTTTGCCCTCCAGCAGCGGAAGGAACGACCGCCCGTCCATGTGTTCCGGCGTCCGAACGCCCGCCGCCTCCAGCACCGTCGGCGCCACGTCGATGTTCTGCACGAGCGGCGTGACCTTCGTGCCGGGCTTGATCAGCTCGGGACAGTGCGCCAGGAAGGGCACGCGCATCGACGGTTCGTACATGTGCCGCTTATCGATCAGGCCGTGCTCGCCGAAGCAGAAGCCGTTGTCGCCCATGTAGAACACCAGCGCCGAATCGAGCTCGCCCCTCTCCTTGAGGCAGTCCAGCACGCGCCCGATGCTGTCGTCGACGCTCAGCAGCGTCTCGCAGTACCGCTTGAAGAAGGTGTCGAAGTCCATCTGCCCGTGGTACATGTAGTCCACGCCGTGCCAACTATTCCGCTGCTCCTTCACCCAGGCGGGCTTGCCTCTGTAGTTCTCCTCCGTGTCCGCCATGCTCCTGGGGTATTCCACCGTGACATTCTCGTACCGGCCCAGGTGCCTCTTGGCCGGCTCGAACATCGCGTGGACCGCCTTGTGAGACAGGTACAGAAAGAACGGCTTGTCGCGCTCCTGCCGCAGCCAGTCGATCGCGTAGTCAGTCAGCTCGTCACAGATGTGCTTGGTGGCCCGCGTCCGCTTGCCGTCGACGTTCAATTGGCAGTTGTAATATTCCCCCTGCCCGCGGAAGCTGATCCAGCGATCGAACCCCGGTCGCGGTGCATCGTCGTCGTGGCCCATGTGCCACTTGCCCATGAAGGCGGTCTCGTAGCCGAGCTGCTGGAGGTACTGCGGGAAGAAGACGAGGTCCTTGCGCACGTCCGTCTGGTTGTCGACGACGCCGTGCTTGTGCGAGAACAAGCCGGTGAGGATCGACGCCCGGCTGGGTGAGCACAGCGACGTCGTGACGAACGCGTTCTCGATGTACGCGCCGTCGCGGGCCATGCGATCCATATTGGGCGTTTCGAGGAACTTCGGCTTGCCCAGGAACCCCATGAAGTCGTAGCGATGGTCGTCGCACAGAATGAAGACGACGTTTCGCGGCTTGCATCCGGCGATCTTCTGGAGCTTGGCGTCCTGTCCGGCAGCACTCGCCGCCGGCAGGCCCAAGGCCAGCGACGCGGCCCCGGCCGTCCCCAGAAAGCTCCTTCGCGAAATGTCACCCTGTCTCATGGCAGCCCCTTTCCAGGTATCGTCCTTCCGATCAAGGCCACAGCCTGTGTGGCAGCCTCAAGTCCGCAGGACTTGGGGATGGTTCCCCGCATTGACAGCCTCCTGCAATCGAGGCGACGGATGAATCTGCCATCCCCAACCCATTCGGCAGGCTCAGGGGAACGCTGCGCTTGAGGCTGCCACACGAATGCCAAGCTGTCTTCACACACGCGTTCAGACGCCGCTGAAGGCGGAGAAGCCGCCGTCGACGGGCACGACCACGCCCGTGACGAACCGGGCGGCGTCGCTGAGCAGCCAGATGACCGTGCCGATCAGCTCTTCCGCCTGGCCGAAGCGGCCCATCGGCGTGTGATCGAGGATCGTCTTGCCCCGCGCGGTCAGCTCGCCGGTCTTCTCATCCGTCAACAGGAAGCGGTTCTGCTCGGTCAGAAAGAACCCCGGCGCGATGGCGTTGACCCGGACGTCCTTCGAGTAGTTCTGGCAAACGTGGACCGCCAGCCACTGGGTGAAGTTGCTCACCGCGGCCTTGGCCGCCGAATAGGCGGCGATCTTGGTCAGGGGGCGGAACGCGTTCATGCTCGAAACGTTCAGGATCACGCCGCCGCCGCTGTCGACGATGTCCTTGCCGAAGACCTGGGTCGGCAGCAGCGTCCCGATGAAGTTCAGGTCGAACACGAAGCGGATCGCCTCGGCCGGCAGGTCGAAGAACGACAGGTCCGGGGACGTCGTCGCGTCCTTCTTGTTGCCGCCGGCGCCGTTGATCAGCACGTCGAGCCGACCGTACGCGGCGAGCACCTTTCCCCTGGCCTCGACGATGCTGGCCTTGTCGAGCACGTTGCACTTGACCGCGATGGCGTCGCCGTCGTCGGAGGTGATCTGGCCGACGATCTTGCCGGCGGCCGCCTCGAACAGATCGAGCACCGCGACCTTCGCACCCGCCCGGGCCAGCGCCCGCGCCATCTCGCCGCACAGAATGCCGCCGCCGCCGGTGACCACGATGACCTTGTCTCGAATATCGAACAGACTCTTCATCCTTTTCCTTTCGCTCACCTGGCAGGTCCGTCGGCGGCGCGACCTTCGCGTCCTTCCGATCTTGTCCCCAACGACTTTCGAGCCAGACTATACACCCCCGGCCCGCCGGTTTCAACCTCCGCCCGCAGCCGGTGCCCGTCGTCCGGGACTCGTGACCCGTCAGGCCGGGACCCTCCCCACACCATAAATCACTTCCTCTTGTCACCCCGAGCGCGGTCGAGGAGCCTGTCCTGAGCTTGCCGAAGGAGTCTGGCCATAGACGACGCGTGCCCCAGATGCTTAGCGCGGCCCTTCAGCCTCCAGCCTACAGTCTCCAGTCTCTTCTTGCGACTTGCACGAATCCCCGTGTCCCGGCACAATGGACCCGACGACGCAAGCCAGTTCTGCTCAAGGAGCCCACATGGCCAACTACGAAGTGATGCACTTCGACGAGATCGAGGCGGTCCGCTGCCCGTGCGGGTTCGCCCGGCGGGCCTTCGCCCACCCCGGCAACCAGACCGCGACGATGCACATGGTCGAGGTCCGGGCCGACGCGAAGGCCCACTACCACAAGGCGCACACCGAGCTCTACCTGGTGCTCGAAGGCGCCGGCCACATCGAGCTCGACGGCCAGATGGTCCCGGTCCGCCCCTTCAGCACCATCCTCATCAAGCCCCTCTGCCGCCACCGCGCCGTCGGAGACCTCCGCATCGTCAACGTCTGCATCCCCCCCTTCGACCCCGCCGACGAGTGGTTTGATTGACCCCGGAACCTGCATCGTCGGAAATCCGAATGTCGAAACTCGAAACCCGAAACGAATCCCAATGATCCAAGCCACAATGTCGCAAACCTTCTCAGCCAAGGGTCGTTTCAAGTTTCGAGCCTTCGCACTTGTTTCGGGTTTCGACATTCGGATTTCGGATCAGGTGCCACGATTAGTGCGCAGGCAGGATTCGCAACGAGCCCGGAACTCACGTTCAGTGCCAGCGCGACGCGATCGCCTGTCTTAGCCCGGCAGTGGTTACGATCCGATTGTGACATGATGAGAAAGCCCGGTCCAATCTGGTTTTGTCATTTCGACCGGAGCCTTGGCGCAGCGGAGAAATCTGTACGCGAAAGAGAGGCGCGCATCGTCTATGGCCAGACTCCTTCGGCAAGCTCAGGACAGGCTCCTCGACCGCACTCGGGGTGGCAAAGGCAGGGTGACTGTCCTTCCCTCTGCGCCCAACCCTGTTCCAAGAGCACAGGCAGGTTCTCTACGGTTGCCGTCTCAAAACGGGTAATCGACTCGCAGTATTACATGCAGGAATTCAGAGCGTCGTGGTATAATGGGAGCATGGATCGCAAGGTGGTCAAGCTGTATCACATGGACGAATACGATGAGGTGAAGGAGAACCTTCGCTACTGGCTCACCCGCCCGCCCGAAGAACGCCTCGACGCGGTCGATGAGCTGCGGCACGAGTGGTATGGAGACCAGCGACTTCAAAGAACTGCTCGCATCGTTCAACAGGCACAAGATTGAATTCATCGTCGTCGGCGGCCACGCCCTAGCCTTCCACGGTGCGCCGCACCTGACAGGCGACATCGATCTGTTCATCCGTCCCACACGCGAGAACGCCGAGGGAATCCTCGCCAGCCTCGGCGAACTTGGATTCGAGTCGCTGACTGTATCCGCCGATGATTTCACCAGACTGGGGAACGTCATCCAACTGGGCGTGCCTCCGACCCGCGTCGATCTCATTACGTCGCTGACGGGCGTCTCGTGGCACAAGGCCGACGCCGACAAGGTTCCCGGCCGCTATGGTGACATCCCCGTCCACTTCATCAGCCGCGACGACCTCATCGCCAACAAGAAAGCTACCGGCCGACTCAAAGACGCCGCCGACCTCGAAGCCCTCGACGCCCAATAGTTGGCTCCCGTGTGGCAATGAGACATAACGCGATTCTCAGGTGTGCTGACGTAGCGTCAGTTCCTGCCGTTGTATCTCCGTCTGAGTCGGGGCAATCCACCTTTGGCCTCACCGAGCTTGCGGAGAGCCAGCAGCCGATGAGCCAGTTCCGAAGGCTCCACCTCCTGGCCCGTCCGCCTCGCGTAGTCGGCCACAAACGGCAGGAGTTCAGCTTCGTCACTGACGAGATTATCGCAGGGCGTGTCATACTCGCGATACATCTCAATCAGTACGGCGTCATCGAATGGACTCATTCTGTAGGACCCTCTCCTTTCTGATGCTCATGTTCGGCGAGTTCTGTCTCTGCCCTGAACAGCGTACCGAGTTGTACTCGACCAAACAGGAATAGAACACTTGTCAGGAGATAAGCAATGATTGTCACCGTGAAGTTTATCAGACATGGACGGCGGAGGATGTTCACCACGCAGAGTACCGTCGTCAACAACAAAGCATAGGCCGTATGGGCGTAGAACTGCCCGAAGTGCAGATAGAACTCCTGGAGGAATTGGAATCGCCACTCACAGTCCTGCTTGAAACACTTGAGGTTTTCACCCATAGTCAGACGCGCCAGATTGGGTGCCTTCAGGACCAATGTGAGCACTTCATAGGCCATGACAAGAGGACCGATCAGCAGTTGCGTCCAAAGAGGTAGCCTGTGATATCGCGTCTCTCTTACCGGCTTCGGATCGTCGATGCCATCTCTGTTCTCGACCCACGCCAACACGGTCCAATTCAAGGCATGAATGAGCATGCCCACGGCACAGGACATGAAGAGAAAAGCGACCGTTCTAAAGGCAGATGCGAACCACCAACCCTCAATGCGTGTGAGCATAGTCTCAAGGCATACATCCGCCTCGGAACCGCCGCTCGTGGCTATGCACGTGAAGGCCATAACGACCACCATGCCGGGCACGAGCTGCGCCATCAAAAAGCTGAAGGTGACCTTGGAGATGAAGTCCTTCATAACGCACTCTCCACAACTGGACGCGCAAAGGGCGTTTGCGCAACCGCAAAGGCGCGCCGTGTTCAGGATGCCTTGCGTCGCTCTGTTTGCCGCAAGCGCACGTCACCCGCGGACTCAGTTCTGTGGCGGGTTCTTGGCCGCCTTCACGGCGCGTCTGAGTGAATCTCTGCTCGACAGGAGGTCGATGAACTCCGGCCATTTCACCGTGATCCCGTTCTTCTTGCTGGTCTTTCCGGGGCACCATGTCAGGCCGGTCATCGTGAGGCAACAGTCTCCAAGTTGGGCCTTTCCGTCGGGAGTCCTCACCTCGAACTCAATGCCCTTTGTCTTGACATCTACATTGACGTCGAATTTCTTGATCTTCACGTTCATCTGTCTCAGCCCTTTCAGCACGCACACGTTATCGGTACTTGGTCGCTCCGCGCAATCGTGTTCCACGACATCCTTGGGCGAATGCGTAAGGTTCTTTGGCGCTGTGTCATCAAGGGTGCTTCCGTCTGGGGCGTATATCGGCCGGAGGGCGAGGAGGGATAAGGAGAAAGTGGAAAATGCAGAGCAGGAATGCAGGCGGGGGCTTTTAGGGTTTTGCCTTGTCGTTTTGCTGTTTACATTTTGCCTTTTGATTTCATGGCATTTTGCAGCGTCGTTGTGCCGAGAGTGTGGCGAGGCTGCACATGTGGCGCTGGGCCGATGGGGTCGGCGTGTTCAGGGTGCGGGCAGGCCGGCCGTCGGAGGTGAAAGGCGGCCGGCCTGGCGCTGTACGGCCTCCACGGCCGATGTTGCCGCGGCGGGCCGGGTGATCACGGCTGCGGGACTACCTCATCTTCCCCGCATTCCTGGCTCTGGTGGACCACGACCGTGGCGGTTTGCGTCACGACCGCCGAGCCGCCTTCGCTGGTGCTGACGGAGGCATACTGGATACCGCTGACGTACTGGCTCTGCGCGCCGCAGTCGTTGGTCTGCGTCTGGCCTACGGCTCCGCCCTGAACGGCGAGCGCCGAACCATCGCCCGTGCTGGCCACGACCTGGGTCATGCCCGCGACGAGGCCCTGCTCCTGCGAGTCCTCATCGCCGTCCTGAAAGCCGGCGGCCCCTTCCGTCTGCACGACGACGCCCGCGCCGGTGGTCCCATCGACCTCGGCGTACTGGAACCCGGCGGCGTTGGCGTTCGAGTCGGCGTTATACCGCGAATCCGTGCCAGGACCCCAGCGGAACGCGCCGTTCAGCAGGAAGCCCGCCCAGAAGTCGGGGGCCGCTCGGGCAGGGGCTGCGCTGGCCAGGGCCAACAGCACCGCCATCAGGAGGAACACTCTCTTACGCATCACTCACTCTCCTTTCTGCGCATGCGTCGAAGCGGATTGGTCGCTCAGGACAACGCCGGACGGTCGCGAGACCGGCATGCCCGGCCACGCCCGACCGGCATCCGTATGCGGACAGGGCAAGGTTGGACCGGGCGCAGACCGGCTGCGGTAGCTGCTGAGCGCGCGGAATCTCGTGCGACAGTGGTATTCCCTCGAACGACAGGGGCAATCGAAGCGGGTGCATCGGCATCGGGTGCAGACGCTCGCTGCTGAGGCGCTCGGACGCCGGATGGGGGAAGTCCGACGCGCAGAGGACCTTCCTGCACCCTGACGTGCGACGTCCCCGCCTCCAAGACAGCTTTGGCAACCTTCCTGTGCCCGGTCATCACTGACCTCCGGTTGCGCCGTCCCTGTTCGTGTCGGCGTCTCCCACGCTCGGGAAACGCGATGAAGAGCCGTCTCTTCGGCCACCTTAGACTCTTCAAAAAGTCTGTCAAGAGAAAAACCGATCCGGCCGACATAATCAATTGTGATGATGTGCCCGCCGATTTCCGGGCGGAAGAGGGTTTACAGCATTCGACCCTGCCGGTATAATACGGGTTTGGTGCCGATGTAGCTCAACGGTAGAGCACGGCTTTCGTAAAGCCGGGGTTGAGAGTTCAAATCTCTCCATCGGCTTTCTCTCGCGTTTGTAGTGATGCCGTAAGGCGTTTCTTTATATGCCTTTACGGGCGCACTACGAACGGGATGATCAAGGGAGAGATCCCATAGAATCGCAGGAGACGCCCAACACGCCGCAGGAATCCTCCGCCGGAACTAATCGTCACTGGCGTCCGGTCTTGGCGGTGGCCGTCGTTCTGGCCTTGGCAGGCGCCATCTTCTGGTGGACGGGGTTGGGATCCTATTTGGCACAACGAAGAGAGTATGCCGCCAAAACCAGAACCTTCTCCGCCAGTTCCGGATTGCTTGAGCGGACGGTGATCGTCCCGACGCTCGACAGCCTTTGCCCCGGCAGCAAGAACGTGATCTGGTGCTCGTCGTTCCAGTTGGCCTGGAACGAGATTCGCGACAACGTGATCGGCGCCCCACTCGATGTCGTCGGCGCGGAGGAACTTGCCGACCGTCTGAACAAGGCCCCACATCGCGCCGGCGACCTCGAACCCGGCTCGTACTACGCCAGCGGCGGATGGACGCACGACGGAATCGTAAAACGAATCGAGAAGGGAATGGGCGCCAGGTTCCCTCGGCGCGAACTGCCCGATTTCAACGATCTCAAAGACATGCGCGGCATACTGGCCTATTCCTACCTGACGGCCAACGTGCCCTTCCGGTATCCCTTCCGCCAGCTCGACGAAGGGTTCACCTTCACTGACTCGCAGCGCGTCGAAACGCTCGTGGCTGGCTTCGGCCTTTGGCAGGCCTTCCTGTCGCGATATGAGGACATTCGCGAGCAGGTGGAGGTCCTCTATGTGGGTTGGGACGACCCGAATCGGCCCTACGAACGAATGAAGGAATATGCGCTCGACCTGTCCCGGCACAGCCAGCCCTACCAGGTGGTCGTCGCGGTGGTCGAGCCGAAAGGTTCGCTGGCCGAAACCTACGAACATATTCAACGCGGCATGGAAGAGTTCGGCAAGCAGAGAGACTACAGCCACGCCCGATGGTTTCAAAGGGGTGACGACCTGCGCGTGCCCGAGATGTTCTGGCGCATCGACCACCGATTCGCCGAACTCATTGGCAAGACAGTGGCCAACGTGAGCATGCCCATCGTCGAGGCCATGCAAACGATCGAATTCCGGTTGGATCGATCCGGCGCGGTGCTCGAGAGCGAAGCACGCGTGGCCATTGCCGCCACACCCCGAGACTTCCTGTTCAACCGCCCCTTTCTGATCTACATGAAGAAGCGGGACGCCCAGCGGCCGTTCTTTGCGATGTGGGTGGACAACGCGGAGCTGCTGGCTCGCAAATAGCGCACGAGGAAACGGCGCGTCAGATCACGGGGCAACGGGCGCCGTTGGTGAATTCGGGGGTGGCGGAACGATCATTCTTGCGGTATCCTGGGGCACGGCTGGTCGGCACGAGCGCAAAGCAAAGCAGGAGGCCGGACGATGGACAGTCCATCACAACGCACGAAACAGGATACAACGCCGCAGGCGCGACGGACTCAGTGCGAAATCTATCGGCAGATGGGCCCGGCACGGAAGCTCGAACTGGTCTTCGCGACGTATCACATGGGCCGGCAGCTCGCGATGGTCGGAATCCGGATGCAGAACCCGCACGCCAGCGTCGAGGAAGTCTGGCACCTCTGGGCCCGGCGGCACCTCGGGGCGGATTCCTACGACAAGACCTATGGAGTGCTGAGCTATGAGTGAACTGCGCGAAATTCAGGTCCTGGAGCGGCTGGCCGAGGTCTTCGATTCGCTGGGCATTCCCTACGCCATCGGCGGCTCCATCGCCAGCAGCGTCTACGGCACGGTGCGCTTCACGCGGGACGCCGACATCGCGGTGCTGCCCTTCGCGGCCGCGGCCGACAGGTTCTACGCGATGCTCAAGGACGAATTCTACGTCAGTGAAGAGGCGATGCAGCAGGCGTTGAGCTGCTGCGGCTCGTTCAACATCATCCACTTCAAGACCGCCTTCAAGATCGACCTGTTCCTGCTGGGCCCCAGCGACTTCGAGCAGCAACTACTGGTCCGCAGCCGGGTCGTCAGGCTGGGCGAAACCCCTGAAAGCGACCTGTGTTTCGTCTCTCCCGAGGACGTCATCCTGCTGAAGCTGCGCCGCCTGAACGAATCGGACGCCTTCGATGAGAGCCAGTGGGAGGACATCCTGGGCGTGCTGGCGATCCAGGGCCAGGCCCTCGACTTCGGGCGGCTGAACGAAGACGCGAGGATTCTCGGCGTCGAAGACCTCCTGGAGCGAGCCATCGCCGAGGCGCAGACGTACGTTTGAATATGGACCTGAACGCAAAACACACGGCGCTGCAAAACATACTCAAGGACTTGGGCAAAGTCGTCGTGGCGTACTCGGGGGGCGTGGACAGCACGCTGCTGCTGAGGGTCGCCGCCGAGACGCTGGGGACGCAGAACGTGCTGGCGTGCTTCAGCGCCGGCGCCTCGGAGCCGAGCCACCAGCTCTCGCGCGTAGCCGCACTGGCGAAGAGCATCGGCGTCCAGCTGATGACGGTCGACACGGACGACTTGGAGGACCCCGCCTTCGTGGCCAATCAGGCGGACCGCTGCTTTCACTGCAAGTCGCATCTGTGCCGGACGCTGCTGGACATCGCGGCCGAGCGCGGGTTTGGTCACGTGATCTTCGGGACCAACTACGACGATCTCGACGACTTCCGGCCGGGCAATCGGGCCATCGCAGAACTCGGCGTCCGCTCGCCTCTGGCGGAGGCGAAGCTGACCAAGGACGACATCCGCCAAATCAGCCGGCAACTCGGCCTGCCCACCGCGGACATGCCCTCGTCGCCCTGCCTGGCGTCGCGGATCAGCTACGGGCTGGAGGTCACCGCCGAGCGGCTCAGACAGATCGACGAGGCGGAGGCGATTCTCAGAGAGGCGGGTCTTGTCGAATTTCGCGTTCGCCATCATGGCGAGGTCGCCCGCATCGAGGTTCCGGCCGCCCAAATCGGCCGGCTGGCCGCCGAGCCGCTCCGCTCGCAGGTGGTCGAGAGGCTCAAGAGCCTTGGTTTCCGATATGTCACCCTGGACCTTCAGGGCTTTCGTTCCGGCTCGTTGAACGAGTCGCTCTCGGAGGAAGAGAAGCAAACCGGTCTGCAAATGTAACGTACCATTCTCGCTGGAGGAACTCATGCACTCGAATGCCATGTCACAGACTCGTGGAATGTCACGCCGCACCGTTCTGTCGATCGCTCTGCTTGTGGGCCTGACCTGGTCCGCCTGCCTATGCTCTGCGGCCGAGCCGGACAGGAATCAGAATGAGCTGCACGTGATGAGTTTCAACATCCGCTATGGGACCGCCGACGATGGGCCGGACCGCTGGGAGAACCGCAGGCAGCAGGTCTGCGAAGTGATCGAGCGGAACCAGTGCGACGTGATCGGGTTGCAGGAGGCGCTGCGGTTCCAGATCGACGCTATCCGCGAGGCGCTGCCGGTGTACGCCGAGATCGGCGTCGGCCGCGAAGACGGCAAGACCAAGGGCGAATACTCCGGCATCCTCTATCGCACCGACCGTCTTCTGCTGGCCGAGGCCGGAACGTTCTGGCTGTCCGACACGCCCGAGGTTCCCGGCTCGATGACGTGGGGCAACAGGATCACACGCGTCTGCACCTGGGGCCGGTTCATCCACAAGCCCTCGGGCAAGGCCTTCTATCATTTCAACACCCACTTCGACCACCAATCACAGCCTTCGCGCGCCAAGAGCGCGGTGCTGCTGGCCCAGCGCATCCGCGACCGCAAGCACCCCGACCCCGTGATCGTCTCAGGCGACTTCAACGCGGGCGAATCCAACCCGGCGGTCCGCTACCTCAAGGGCGACCTCGACCTCGACGGCAAGACGCCCATCCCGTTCGTCGATTCGTTCCGGCTCTTGCACCCCGAGGCGACCGAGGTCGGCACGTTCCACGCCTTCAAAGGCACGCGTTCCGGCGAGAAGATCGACTACATCTTCGTCCAGCCGGGCGCCGAGGTCCTTGAAACCCGAATCCTGCACGACAACGTGGACGGCCGCTACCCCAGCGACCACTTCCCCATCACTGCCCGACTCGTGCTGCCCAACTGAATCAGCCGCATGGGCTGAAGCCCATCCTACAATTGACCCTCAGGCAAGACGGGCAATCGTGTCCGGACAGGGGTCTGGACTTGGGGCGGGGTTTGGGCTATAGTGGGGCGGCTAAGTTCTTTTGATTCTTTGTGTTGTGGACGTCTATGGGATTACCTACCGTTGCCATCGTGGGCCGGCCGAACGTGGGCAAGAGCAGTCTGCTCAACGCGCTGGCGGGCGAGAGGATCAGCATCGTCGAGCCGACGGCCGGCGTGACGCGCGATCGCGTCAGCACGTTCCTCAGCCGAGACGACAGGTACTTCGAGCTGGTCGACACCGGCGGCTACGGCATCGTCGACTCCGACCAACTCAGCGACCACATCGAACGGCAGATCTTCCAGGCCATCGGCTCGGCGACGCTGGTGATCTTCATGGTCGACATCCGCGACGGCCTGACGCCCCTCGACGAGAAGATCGCCCAGCTCCTGCGCAAGTACAATCTCGACGTCATCGGCGTGGCCAACAAGGCCGACAGCGCCAAGATGTTCCCGGCGGCCGGCGAGTTCGCGCGTCTGGGCTTCGGCGAGTTCCTCTGCATCTCGGCCGAGAACAACCTCAACAAGGCAGTGCTGCTCGACCGGATCTTCGCGCGGCTGGCGGACCGCGAGGACACCGGCGCCCCGCCGGAACCGGTAATGAAGATCGCCATGGTCGGCAAACGCAACGCCGGCAAAAGCTCCATGGTCAACGCCATCGCCGGCGCCGAACGCGTCATCGTCAGCGAAATCCCGGGCACGACCCGCGACGCCGTCGACGTGCGGATCGAGAAGGACGGCAAGACGCTCGTCGTGATCGACACCGCCGGCGTCCGCAAAAAAGGCAAAATGGCCGACAATATCGAGTTTTACAGCAACGTCCGCGTCGCTCGCTCCATCCAGCGGGCCGACGTCGTCTGGTTCCTCATCGACGCGACCGTTCCGCTGAGCCAGGTGGACAAGAAGCTGGCCCGGCAGATCGCCGAAGAGCACAAGAGCTGCATCCTCGTCGTCAACAAGTGGGACCTGGCCAAGGACGTCGCGGCGACCAGCGACTACGAGGAATACCTGACCGCCCGGCTGCCCGTGCTGAAGTATGCGCCGATCGCCTTCACGACCGCCGCCGCCGGCAAGAACGTCCAGGCGGTGCTGGACCTGTCGGCCGAGCTGTTCAAGCAGGCCACCACGCGGATCGGCACCGGCCGGCTCAACAAGGCCTTCGAGGTCATCCGGGACGAGCGGACCGGCGCCAAACGCGGGGGCGCCACCTGGCCCCGCGTCTATTACGCCACGCAGATCGCCACGAATCCCATCACCATCCTCATGTTCGTCAACAACCCCAAGCTCTTCGACGAGAACTACATGCGTTATGTCGCCAACCGGCTCGGCGCCCTGCTGCCGATCGGCGAGGTGCCCATCCGCCTGTTCGCCCGCTCCCACCGCAACGAGGCCTCCAAACGCAAGTCCCGCGCCGCCCGGCGTTGATCCGCCCGTCCGACGGTGGGGGCGAATCATCATTCGCCCTACGCTATGCCCTTGCGGGCACACTACGAACAAATATGCCGCCCGTTTGCAGTGACGCCATAAGGCGTTCCGTCTATCAGGGCGAGGCATGCCTCGCCCCTACGGCCAGTCCACAAGCGTCTGCGATGTAGATCCCACACTACCCAGACCCAGCCAAGGGAATCCACTTCAGTCTCGGCACGAGCACGACCCCGCCGGATACCCCAGCCCGCCACGCGGAAGAACCACCCCCGAGAATGTGCCGAACACCTCTATTTTCCCCCCGCAATTGACTTTCAATTCGCGCCCCGACAGTTCCGGCAACGTGCGGACGCGTGGGTCGTGTCGAGCGTCAGTCGATTCGTTCGACGGTCGTGGTGCCTTCCATGGTCGTTTTCATGGTCATGGGTTCGCTCTGTTGAGCCGCACGCATCTGGGTTTCGCCGCTGAATTCCATTTGTGTCTTGCGGTCGAGCAGCCGGCCGGTGGCTGGATCGACGTTGACGGTGGCCGTGCAGGTTCCGCCCAGTTTGGCCGTCGTCTTGCCGCTTGGTGTGGCCGACACGATAGGCGGATCGTCCATCGCTCGCTCGGCGGTGATTTGGATCGTGCACTTCTCACGTGCCGCAGCCGTCAGCGTGCAGGCGCCCGTCATAGCGAGGGGAGTATTCGCGGCAACGGTCAGCGGGATCTGCCAACTGTCGCCCTGCTGAACGGGCACATCGGGAAAACGGACGATCAATTCGCCAACCAAGCCGCGGATGCGGTCCGCGTTCATCAGGGGGAACGCCTCGATCTGCTTCTTCAGGGCCTGCCGTCGGCCCTCCCGCGAACCGAACCTCCGGTCGGTTTGCAGTATGGCGTTGCTGGCGCGTTCCTTGAGCCGCTGACGCATCATGTCATCCTCCCGCTCCATGATATTGCGTGCGACCGCCAGGAAGAGACTGTCTGTGCCCAACTCGAGAATCTCGCCTTTGCGTGAGATCTTGACGGGGCAACACTCGCCGATGAAGGCCGAGTAGTGGCTCGCCAGGGGATCGCTGCTGTCGGTGGGTTTGGTCGAATCGTATACGAGGCCCGGCTCGGCTCCCTTCATGCCGCTCTTCTCCTGGATGGCCACGAAACGAACGTTGGCCAGGACCGTGCCGTTGTCGGCCGTCTCGATGGGTTCGATCGCCAGGGTGGTCGTCCGCAAGTTGGCGATGACCATCTGCTGGGGGCCCATCTGCGTGGCGAGGTCCAGCGTGGTGGTCGCCCGGTATGTCTGCTTCTGCCCGGGCGGGGGGCGAAACTGCAAGTCGATCTTCTCGGCCGCATAGATGCGGGGGCATGCGGCGGCACAAAGCGTCAGGGCAAGTACGGTCCTCTGCAGGGGTAGCATTTGGCGTCTCCTTTCGCATCAGTGGAACTTCTCGGCGTGGCCGCCTTCGGCCAAAGCGTCTTCCATCCAATGGACGCCCGGCGCGACGGAATGATCGAACAAAACGCCGAGCGGAAACTCAAAAGGGTACTCAAACGTGTCCGGTGCTTCTTACGGGCTATACCCGGCTGGCTCGATCCTCTGAATCCCACGTCGGTTACATGTTACGTGCCTCGCGACGTCCAGGCAGCGCATGACGGACTTCAACGGATTCATCACAAGCAGGTCCGCGTCGTCTTCCTGCCAGTATCATAGCGTGAGACAGGCACGCGGCCAAGGAAAACCGGGTGGCGTTTGTTGTGTGCTCGTGAGCGCATATGCCCGCTTAGAAATAGCGTCTTGCGACGCCACTACGAACGGGGGGCCTTCGGAGGGGCGATTCTCGCAAGGGTTTGCATAGACGCGGGCGGGGGGTATACTGGTATCAGATGAACGAGCAGACCCTGTTCTCTGGAGAACCGGCCATGACGATTCTACTGATACTGCTTACCGCCGGCGTTGCATTGCTTCTGGGCGGCACCCTCTACGCTCCGCTGATCGCCAGACTCATGGGAGAGCAGAAGGCCCGGATCACGCCGGCCGTGTCCATCAATGACGGACGCGACTACGTCCCCACCAAGACCCCGGTGGTCTTCGCGCACCATTTCGCGTCGATCGCCGGGGCCGGACCGATCATCGGGCCGGTGTTGGCGATCCTCTACGGCTGGGGACCCGCCCTGCTGTGGATCGTCCTGGGCGGCATCTTCCTCGGCGGCGTGCACGACTTCGTGGCGACGTACGTGACGATGCGCGAAGGCGGCAAGAATCTGACCGTGATCGCGCGGCGGTACATCGGTCCGGCGGCGTTCGTGATGATGCTCGTGATTCTGGTGGCGATCCTCGTGCTGGTCTGCGCGGCCTTTCTGGATCTGTCCGCCACCGCGCTGACCAGCAAGGTCGCGCTGTCCGATCTCGGCATGGAGTCCGGCCAGACCCTGTTTCGCGAGAAGTTGATCGTCAATCCGCGAACCGGCGTGGCCGAGCCGTACGCGTTGATCGGCGGGATTGCCTCCATGTCCGTGATCGTCATCACCGCCTTCTCGCCACTGATGGGATTCCTGTACCTGAAGAAGAAATGGCCCGTAGGGGTGTGTTCGCTCCTGGCGCTGGTGATCTGCGGAATCTCGATCCTGATCGGCTTGAAATGGCCCGTTTCCGTTTCTCCTTTGACCTGGAAGCTGATGATCAGCGGCTACGTGCTGCTGGCGGCGGGTATGCCCGTCTGGTTCTTCCTGCAGAGCAGGGATTTCATCAACGTGCACATCCTGTACGCGGGCGTGGTGTTTCTGCTGGTGGCCTTGGTCGCGGCGGCCCTTCGCGGCGGTGCGGCGCTCGCCGGGACCGCCATCCCCTGGAACAACTGGACCGAGGGGACCCGGGTCCTCGGGCCGGGCTGGCCTATCGTGTTCGTCACCATCGCCTGCGGCGCCGTCAGCGGCTTTCACAGTCTGTGTGCCGGCGGGACCACCTGCAAGCAGCTCTCCAACGAGCGGGCGGCCCGCAAGGTCGGCTACTGGGCGATGCTCCTGGAGAGCCTTCTGGCCGTCTGCGTGGTGTGCTGTCTGATCGGGGGACTGTCGCTCGAGACGTACAGGACCTACTGCTATCCTTCTGCCGGCAGCGGCAACGCGGTGTTGACCTTCGCTATGGCGGTCGGGCACACGGTCCACCTCGGGCTGGGTTTGCCCGTCGCGGCCGGCGCGCTGGGCGCCATGCTGTTGCTCGAGGGCTTCCTCGTCACGACCCTGGACACCGCCGTCCGTCTGACCCGCTACATGATCGAAGAAGGCTGGGTCATGTTCTTCGGTCGATACGATGTATTCGCTCGCCTGACAGCAGCAAGCGACGCGTTCGGCGACGAGGGCGAATCCGGTTCGCAGCGGATCGAACCGGCCGGCGCCGGCGGCCTGGCCGTCACCGAACCGCCCGTGCGATATGTGAAGCCCACTGCCGCGCCGGTGCCCTCGCGAGGCGTCAAACGCGCCGCCTTGCTCTTCCTGCAACATTACTGGGTCAATTCCGGCATTGCGGTCGGGCTGATGCTGCTGCTGGGTCTGACCAACGGCTACTCGGCGGTGTGGAACATCTTCGGTTCGGCGAATCAACTTCTGGCGGCGCTGGCCCTCTGGGTGGGCACAACCTGGCTGATGAGCAAAGGACGTCAGTACTGGTTCGCCATCGTTCCGGCGGCCTTCATGTTCGTCACCTCGATCACGATGCTCGTCTGGCTGCTGGCCAAGAAGTACATCCCCGGCTGGCAGGCCGGCGAGAGCGGCATGCTCGCGCTGCTCATCGCGGACGTCATCGTTCTGGCCATGACCGCCGGCATCCTCGGTCTGACGCTCAAGAACTGGCTGACGAAAGGAACCCTGGCAACCGTCGCTCGGCCGGCCCACGAGATGTAAAATCGGGCAAGGGGTCGTGGGAAGCTCCGCTCTGGCACCCGGCCGACGGTCATGAACCGGCCGCGACGTTATTGGCCGGAAGGTTCGATACTCTCGTCGTCGGGAATCAGCTCCAGCACGAACCGTGCCGAGGGAGGCGACGTGCCTTCGATCTGCTTGTTCTGAACGTACTGCTGCGGAAAGTTGAAGACGACGGGCCTGGTGATGACGTCCGTCGCCTGCCGGTCCGAATCCAGCACGTGTAAGAGGATGTGGAACGGTTGTCGTTCGTAGGCCTGCCAGGCCTCGTTGGTCGCCCGGACCAGGACTGTCGCCAGTTCCGCTTCATTTTCGAGGATGACCCGGTACGTGCCCTGCGTGTTCGTGCTGAAGCAGTACCCCAGCACGGCCTGCACCGGATGCTCGGCCAGCACCACCTCTTCGCGGGCCAGCGTCACACTCACCCGGGTGGCAATCTCCCGACTCTGTCCGGCCGTCAGTTCCACGTAGGGGTTCTTTCGAATCGGCGAGACCCGGGCCTGTGCCTGCTCGTTTGCCGAGAGGCGAACCCGGGCCGCCACCACACCGTCCGGAACGTACGCGCTGACCGTCGGCGGCTCGATGACGGCCCGTAGCGGCGCGCCGTTCTCGTCGACGCACTCCACGGGAACAGGTCGCTCCACCAACGGGCGGATCTGGACGGTCAGCGTCCTCGGTTCGCAGCTCTCCACGGTCAGGCCCAGTTGCCGGATCTCGTCACTGTCCTTGAGGAAGCTCAACACGTCGAAGGTTCGCGGGCCGACTTGCGTCCATCCTTCCTCTTCGGGCGAAACGAAGAGGTCGAGGGGCAGTTCCCCCTTCTTCCTCTTCCGATCCACCTCGGTCACGCGCGAGGCGGGCCCCTTCAGATCGACGGTATCGATGGTCACGGTGGGCAGCAGCGCCGATTCCGGGCCTTCGAAGCTCACCCAGAGCGCTGCATCACTCGGCCGGGCCACCGTGATGGTCACGTAATTGGACAGGGATATCGGCTCATCCTGGGCCAGATCCGACCACACCCAGATCAGGACGGTCAGAAAGACCACGATGGATATCTTGCCGAGTTTGGGGTTCTTAACCATGTCCGTATTCAAACCCTGCCTTGTCAGGTTTCTGCGCTCGGTCCGTCCCGGCACAACGTCGTCGTCGATCCGGACCCCGCACGACCGCGGCTCTACTCGTGACGCTTGAGCAGGCGTCCCACCAGGGGTACATTGCCCGCCATGGTGCTGCTCAGGTACGAACGGATCTGGGCTTCGGTCACGTTGCGAACCAGCCGACCGTTCCGCGCCACCGAGATGGCGCCCGTCTCTTCGCTGACCACCAGACACGTGGCATCGGAGCCGGCGGTGATCCCCAGCGCCGCTCTGTGACGCGAGCCCAGCTCGATGCCGTCCATGGCGCCCGCCTCGGCCAGCGGAAGCTGAACCCTGGCCGCAATGATCCGGTCGCCCCGGATGACGACCGCCATATCGTGCAGCGCCGTGCCGGGATAAAAGATCGTCTTGAGCAGATCGGCGGTGACCCGCGCGTCCAGTCGGATTCCGGTCTCGATGAACTCGCCCAGGGCCACCTGTCTTTCGAGCACGATGATCGCTCCGATGCGAGCGGCCGACAACTCGGTGACCGCGGTGATCAGTGCCTCGACCGTCCGCGAGAGTTGATGGAGAGACCCTGTCCAGATTCGAGGTTGCCCAATCTGGATGAGAACTCTCCGAATTTCGGGTTGGAAGGCCGCGACCGCCACGATGAGAACCGCGATCAGGAAGCCCTTGTAGAGATACTGGAGCCGGTCGAAAGGAAGCCGCTCGACGACGAGGTTCAAAACCAGCACCCCGGCGACGAGCAGAAAGATGACACCGCGAAACAGCCTCTCCCCGCGCGTGCCCTCGAGAAAATCCACCACCCAATAAACCACAAGTCCAATCAGGACGAGCTCAACGACAACCACCCACCATTCATAGCGTGCGACCCGACTGAAATAGTCAACCAGCGTATCCACCCAAAACCCTTCCGTGGGCCCGGTCACAACCTTAGCCGAGACTACGGCAGTCTCTTGTCGGTGAGGTTGCTGGGCCGATCCAGCAGCAGCACCGTGTCGATGTCGGCGCGCATCATTTCGAAGTTGGTCTGGACGACTCGTTTGTGCCGCCGGTTGCCCTCGACCGCTGTCTCGCCCGGATAGTTCCACCACGAGGCGCAACCACAGGACATAAGCACCAGAACGCACAGGATCAAGGCAAGCGCCAGCGTACGCAGGTTAAAACGACCGGTCCCTTGCTCCCTTGTCTCCACAGCCACTACGCTTTTCATCGTTTCCCCTTCTTTTCAGTGTCCACTCGAATCCTGTGCGGCCGCATGCGATATCCTGCGCGCTGCCGGCTACGTGCCCCGTAACCGAGCGGCGCAAAACCTGCCCCGACAGAGACTTAATTATAGCACGCCCGTTCGAGCCTGTCAAGCGTCCCGAGAATTTTGCGTTTCGGCGAGACCTAACCGCTTCCCAGCAGAGAACTTGCGGCGATTCGCGTCGGGAATAACGGCTCTATGGGACCTTCCGCCCGCGGCGTTCCTGCCGCCCCGCCGCAGCCGGATCCCCCCTCGGCGGCGTCGGAAAAGCCTTCAAACTGGCCCCACAGGCGGTACAATACCCCGCGTGCAGGCTCCGGAACCGCTCCGGCACGCGGTCGCCGCCGGCACAGAAGGACCCTTGGCAGTTGTGCAGGAGATCGACATGGGCAAGAAGTCATCCGTCCCCCGCCTCACCAGCCGGCAGCGCGTCGTCGCCGCGATCAACCACCAGCCCGCCGACCGCGTCCCCGTCGATCTCGGAGGCACTGCCTGCTCGGGCGCCCACGTCAGCGTCGTCGCCCGCCTTCGCCAGGCGCTGGGGCTCGACAAGCCCGGAACGCCCGTCAAGGTCGTCGAAATGTATCAGATGCTCGGCGAGATCGGCGCCGACCTGCGGGAGGCGCTGGGGATCGACGTCGTCGAGCTGCCCAAGCCGAGGAACATGTTCGGCTTCGAGAACGCGGGCTGGAAGCGCTGGCGGACGTTCGACGGCACAGATGTACTCGTGCCCGCCAAATTCAACACCGAGCCGGAGCCCAACGGCGACATCCTGATGTATCCGCAGGGCGACCGATCCGCCAAGCCCTCGGGCAGGATGCCCAAAGGCGGCTTCTACTTCGACTCGATCATCCGCCAGCACCCCATTGATGACACGAAGCTCGATCCGGCCGATAATCTCGAGGATTTCGGCCCTGTCAGCGACGAAGACTTAACCTTCTACGAGAAACACGCCAAAGACCTGTACGACAACACCGACCTGGCCATCGCGGCGGGCTTCCCAGGCACCGCGTTCGGCGATATCGCGCTGGTGCCCGCGCCGTGGATGAAGGACCCCAAGGGCATCCGCGACATCGAGGAATGGTACATCAGCACCGTCACCCGCCGGAACTACATCCAGGAGGTCTTCGCCCGCCAGGCCGAGATCGCGATCGAGAACCTCAAGCGCATCCATCAGGCGGTCGGCGACCGGGTGCACGCGGTCTTCATGTGCGGCACCGACCTGGCATCGCAGAACAGCCTGTTCTGCTCGCCCGACGCCTACCGCGAGCTGTACCTGCCCCACGCCAGGAAGCTCAACGACTGGGTCCACACGCACACGAAGTGGAAGACGCTCAAGCACTGTTGCGGCGGATGCGAGCCGCTGATCGACGGGCTCATCGACGCCGGATACGACATCCTCAATCCTGTCCAGACCTCCGCCAAAGGAATGGACCCCGCGACCCTCGTCGCCAAGTACGGCGACCGCATCGTCTTCTGGGGCGGCGGCGTCGACACGCAGCAGACCTTGCCCTTCGGCACGCCCGACGAGGTCCGCGCCCAGGTCGCCGAACGCGTGAAAATCTTCAGCCGCAAACACGGATTCGTCTTCAACACCATCCACAACATCCAGTGCAACACCCCCACCCAAAACCTCCTCGCCATGTTCGCCGCCCTCGGCCGCAACCTGTAGGGGCGAATGATTATTCGCCCTCACTAACGGGGCATACCCGTTTGTAGTGTGCTCGTAAGAGCATACCGTAGGGGCGAAGCATGCTTCGCCCTCTACGCCCGGGCACAGGTGCACTCGGAAGTCCTCCGTACGCACAGTCAAGCAGCGTCTGATCCCGATGTACATCGGGACCACCACGAACGCCGCACTTTTTCCTTTGCTCCGCCCCTGCCCCTGGCCATAATAGACTCAGGAAGGTGACGCGGACCAACCTGCGACCAATGAGTTCGAGCCCGAGGCAGGCTGGGTGGATGTGGAGAGGTCCAGATGAGTCCAATGAGTGCAGGAATCCGAGAATCGGATGGAACCGCCAACGGGCCAAGGCCCGGAAGAAGTAACTAACACCTTTAATTCAGCATTGAAAGAATATAGAGATGCAGACACTGCTATTGCAGGACTTCGGACCTGTCCGCCATGTTGAACTTGACGTGAACGATTTCCTAGTCTTCATTGGGCCACAAGCAAGCGGAAAAAGCACCATCAGCAAGTCTGTGTTCTTCTTCAAGTCGCTGAGAGATGACTTGACCCTCTTCGCCCTGGATCGCATTGACAAAGGCGGTCACTTTCGACGCCAAAGCCGCGATAACCCAACGACCGCATTAAAGAAACGCATCAGATCAAGATTTGTGGGGTTTTGGGGTACGACAAAGCATCTAGATCGTTTCCGAATGCGATACAGTTTCACTGATTCATGTTGGGTCGAGTTAACCTTGCAGGAGGGCTATGTCAAGGTCGAGTTCAGTCAGGCCTTTCATACAAGTCTGAACGAGATGTTTGATGTCGCAGGGAAGTTCGCGCAGCGATGGCCAGCGTCACGCGCGTCTTTCTTATCCTATCAAGACTTGTCTGCCGTCGAGGTAGGAAGACGCGAGTTTCTCAGCAAATTCTCCCACCTCGGTAGCGAGCTCTTCAAGGACGACCGGACACCAATCTTCATACCTGCCGCGCGCAGCCTACTATCCACACTGTCAGATCAACTGCAACGACTTGTCTTTGGTGGCATTTCTCGAGAAACAACAGAGGAAACGACAGAGATCGATCCATACGTGCTAGACCTCCCACTTAAGATGTTTGTTGATCGTATCGCGAGACTGAAACCGCTGTTTGAACAAAGCATGGACCAAATGATTGAGGACAGGAAGAAGTTGACATCTGCCAAAATAGACTTCCCAAGTGTCTACTTCGCCAAGGCCTTGATCGAGCAGATCCTGAAGGCCACGTATAGATATGAACAACACTCAGAGAAGCTTTTCATCTCTCGACCAGACAAGTACGTCAAGCTCAGCTTCGCGTCGTCAGGCCAGCAGGAGGCCATTTGGATTCTCTTGCAGATGTTTCTTGTTGTACTCAACAATCTTCGCGCATTCATTGTGATTGAAGAGCCGGAGGCGCATCTGTACCCATCCGCACAACGAGACATTACAGAGCTCATAACGTCCACCTTCAATAGCGGCGGCAATCAGGTGCTGATCACAACACACAGCCCCTATATACTTTCGTCGCTCAACAACCTGTTATATGCTCACAAGTTGGCTCGGAGGGACAGACGCACCGATATACCGATCAACGCGAGAGTATTGCTCGACCCAGCGTGCGTTGGCGCATATTACGTAGAGAAGGGGGCGATTGAGAACATAATCGACCCCGAGCTCGATTTGATCAGGGTGGAACGCATCGATGAGGCTTCGCGCGAGATTAACGCGACGTTTGACCAGCTTGCCAGACTTGATGAATCATAAAGGGGCATTTGTCGTGTGCGATCTTCCGTATGGTAGTGGGCGCTGTCTTGAATATCTCGGGACAAATCACAGCATTGTGCTCCGCGAGCATCGTTGTACCTACAAAGCGCACAATCCTGAGAAGAATACCTTGGCACGCTATCGAGTCGACGGTTGCCTTCTGACCACAGGTATCAGATGTGACTACGTCATAATTAACGCAAACAAACGGACGGTGTACTTCATCGAACTCAAGGGTGTGGATCTGGTGCATGGAGTCAGACAGATTGCTGAATCCATTTCACAGCTCGGCGCGCAAGTCTCTTCATATAATTCCATTAACGCCAGAATCGTACTCAGGAGAGTACAAGCACCTGATCTGAAGAGTGTTGAAATAATAAAACTCGAGCGGCGTCTTAGAAAGCGCAATGGAACCTTCCTCAAGCAGGCGCGCTGTATTGAGGAGAACGTTTGAGTAGTCAAGCGGGATACCCTGGACAGGGGCGGAATCGGCGGACAGCGTACTCAATTCAAGATCGAAATTGGCAAGGCGTCCGCGGAATCTGCCCGGAATTTGAGAATGGCGGTCGCTACTATCAGGAGGATCTCCTCTGGGCAGGATGGTATGGAAACCTGTCAGAGCGCCGGAGCGGACGTTCAGCGGACTTCTCAATGCGGAGTTCTCACGCCTCGACGCCAGATACGGAGGATGTCTGCCGGACCTTCGGTCGGCCCAGACACTCCTTCTGGGGTCTGATTACAGCGGGGAATCGTCAGACGCTCCTTACCTCGTGCTCTCGTTCCTCATGACATCGTTAGAGTCCTGGTCCGAATGGGAACCACGCCGATTGCAGGTCAGACGTGAGTACTTCTCCGATTCGAGGCGGATGTCATTCAAACGCCTCGGCGACACGCAACGCAGACGAGCCGTGGTCCCTCTGCTATGTGCAGCAAACCATCTGTGCGGTCTGTCTTTCTCGATTGCTATAAACAAGAAATGCGAATCGATCTTTGCGGCCCCGTCTCCTCTTGACCTCAGCAACCCTGACTTCGCTGCGTATCGGAAGTGGAAGCCCGCGGTCCTGGAAAAGGCGTTTCTCGCACTCCATGTTCTCGGCGTGCTGTTGGGTGGTCTGGCTAGTCCGGGGCAGGATGTCATGTGGTTCACAGATGAGGACAGCATAGCCGCAAACGATGACAGGGTGCGTGAGCTAACACAGTTGTTTGGATGGATCAGTAGTCAGTACCTCGCTTTTGACCTTGGCCACTGCCGATGTGGTACCAGCAGATGCGATGATGGCAACAGACAAATTGAGGACTTCCTCGCAATTCCTGATATGATCGCTGGAGCTCTTTCTGAACAAATGCAACTCAGAACAACGGATCCAGCTTGCTTGTCAAATATCTTCTGGATGCATCGCGGTGACTTCTCGGATAAGACGCGCCAGATAACGTGGTGGTTCTCAGACTCCGACAGGTCACTCAAGCGGGTCCTTTGCATCGTCGATCCCACCACTGATGGGAAAGGACACTTGATGAGTTGGTTCCATTTTCATAACCAAGAGGACGGCAAATAGACATTAGGAATAACATGGACAGGCACCTGTTTCGATTCGATGTCACGGTCTTTGGCAGGTGGCGGTCCGTGATTTGAAAGAAGAAGCTCGTCCGTGAGCTGCGCCGGTGAAGGCGGCACCGTCCCTGGTGACGATTTGAAACTCTGGTTCTGTCGGCTTCGTGTCGACAGAGTTGGACCGCTCTTGTCATCACCCACACTGAAAGTTCGACCTGCGTGAAGCCACTTCTGGAATGGCCCGCCTCCTTGCCTGCCATCTGTGTAAATCATACGCGATCGCTCGTTGCCGGTCAACATGCACGGCGGCGTTTTGCAGCGCATTCGGTGTGGTTTTCTTCGATGTTTGGAGCCATCGGTGATATAGGCCGCAACGACTACCTATCGTTCGACGCCGATGTGAACCTGGGTAATATAAGAGACGGCTGAAGGTTGGCAACCGGCTACAGGCAGGTGTTCAGGGATAATCCACAGAAAGCGGTCGACGAAGGGTTTGGGTCGGAGGATCTGGAGGCCGGCGAAGCCGGAGACAGGCGGAACGTGGCGATCTTGGCTGACGATGGTGCGTTTGCCCGCTCAACTCCCAGCAGCAGATTGCCGATAATCGTCAGCATCAGGCGGGTGCGCGTATGCGAGCACCGCCAGAGGCGGAAAGGAACGAACATGAAACGCAACCACTTGCTCGTAGTTGGCGTGCTTCTCGCAGTCGCGGCAACCGTACTGCTTGCCCAGCAGGGATCACCACGGGCGCTGCGCCGATGGGAGTACGCCGTCTACATGACCGGCCTGGGTCAGAACGGGAAGGCCAGACTCTGGCAACGAAGCAGCGGACGAGCGGGAGTCACCGAAGCGCGGAGGGACTATGTCTCCGGCGACGAGCCTTACGAATTCTGCAAAGAGTTGGGCATTCCCTATTCAGCCCCTATCAGGATGGATACTCAGGGCGAGAAGCTCGCGTTCGAACTCGTCGTGCTGGACTATTTCGGTGATCAGGGCTGGGAACTGATATCCGCCCCCACGGAACAGGGCGCCGTGCAGAAGTACCTTTTCAAGCGGATCAGGTAACACCAGGCTCGCAAGGGCGAAGCATGCTTCGCCCCGTTTGTAGTGTGCCCGTGAGGGCATACATATTCAACAAGTAGCGTCTTACGACGCCACTACGAACAAGCGCTTCAGAGTAACCCGCCGGGGCGGGCCACTGCGAACGAACGCCTGATCCTGATGCACGTCGGGACAACTTGCGAACCGTCTGTCTGTCACATCCGCGCAAGGGCCGCGCAAGGGCGAAGCATGCTTCGCCCCTGCGAGCGTGTCTTTGCCAAATCGGGGGATGCTACATTCCATTCAAGATCGAATTTGGCAAGGCGGCCCCTGGAATGGCCCGGAATTGCCGCCAGGTCTGGAAACCGTCTTGATGGATGCCTCGTGCCGGGGTATGTGTATCTCTGGTAGAATGCAGCCGGTGGTCCGTTGGGCGACGACGGGGCGGTACACTACGGAGAATTTTGGCATGAAGACAAACAGACAGCATGGCGCCAATCGCATCGACAACCGCAGTCCCAAGGTCTCGCGCCGCGCCCTACTCGGGGGCGTCGCGGCGGGTGTGGCGTTTTCCGTGGTGCCCCGTCACGTCCTCGGGGGACAGGGCCATACGGCTCCGAGTGACAAGATCAGCCTGGGGTTGATCGGGCTGGGTGGTCAGGGCCACGTGAACCTGTTCAACTTCCTGCAGATGGAGGACGTGCAGGTCACATCCGTGTGCGATGTCAATCGCGAAGGGCCGGGGTACATCTCCTGGGACTGGATGGAGGGTAAGGAGCGGAAACTGGGCGGGCGAGAGCCGGCCCGACGTCTGGCGAACGGACACTACGCCGAGCAGCGGGGGCAAAGCACGTTTCGCGGCTGCACCGCCTACTCGGACTACCGCGAACTGCTGGAAACGGAAGACGTGGACGCGGTGATGGTCGCCACGCCGGACCACGCCCACGCGGCGATCGTCATGGCGGCCTTGAAGCAGGGCAAGCACGTGTACTGCGAGAAGCCGCTCGCTTACACGGTTCACGAGGCGCGGGCCGTGACCGAAGCGGCGCGTCGGGCCAAGGTGGCCACCCAACTGGGCAACCAGGGACAGGCGTCCGAGGAGGCACGTTTGACCCAGGAGATCATCCTCGACGGCGCGATCGGCGCCGTGCGCGAGGTGCACGTCAATCGGGGTCCCTGCTTCTGGGATCCGCCGGCGTGGGGCGGCCATCGGCCCCCGGACCAACCGCCGGTGCCCGAGGGACTGGATTGGGATCGCTGGCTGGGTCCGGCCCCGGCACGCCCGTATCACCCGGCCTACCATCCCTGGCGATGGCGGGACTGGTGGGACTTCGGCACCGGCCCGCTGGGGGACATGGGCTGCCACATCCTCTCGACCGTGTTCAAGGCGCTCAAGCTCCGCCATCCGGACCGCGTGGTGGCTGAGTGCGCGGAGACCGGCCCGGAGGTCTACCCGCGCCGTTTCAGGGTGACCTATGCGTTCGGCTCGCGCGACGGGATGCCGCCGCTGACTCTGATCTGGCATGATGAGGGCTATGACCCGCCTCGGCCGCAGGCCCTGGAGCCGGGACGCCCCTTGACGTCGCCGATCTACGTGGGAGACAAAGGCACGATGATGGACTACCTTCTGATCCCCGAATCCCGGCGCAAGGCCTACGGCAAGCCCCCTCGGGTACTGCCCCGTTCGCCGGGACAGTACCGTGAATGGATCGATGCGTGTCGAGGCGGGACGCCGGCAGGTTCGGATTTTGTGAACCACAGCGGTCTGCTGACGGAGACCGCGCTTCTGGGCAATATCGCCATACGCACGGGCAAGGCGCTCGATTGGGACGGTCCCAATCTGAAGATCACCAACGACGAATCGGTCAACCGATACCTGCACCGGGACTACCGGGACGGCTGGACTTTGTAACGACTTGAAGCCGTCCGGCGCGAATGGCATGGAGAAGAGCGGGCGGGGCTCGTAGGGGCGAAGCATGCTTCGCCCTGTTCGTAGTGTGCTCGTGAGAGCATACCTATTCAACAAGTAGCGTCTTACGACGCCACTACGAACGGCGGATCTTTGCTTTGCCCGGCACCCGCGTACCGACTATGATGGGGCCGGGAAGATGATGCGGATCGATCGCTGTCGATCTGGGGCCGGAACCTCTGAGTGACTGGGAGTGCACATGGAAACGATTCTGCGAGGCGGTTGCCTGTGCGGCGCGGTGCGGTATGAATGCGCAGGCGACCCAGGCAGCGCCAGCTACTGCCACTGCGACGACTGCAAGCGGGCGACGGGAGGGCCCTACACCGTGGGCGTCCTCGTCCGGGCGGCGGACCTGCGCATCCTCTCGGGCGAGGTCAAAGGCTACACCACCATCGCCGACAGCGGCCGGAAGATCACGCGCCAGTTCTGTCCCGAGTGCGGCTCGCCGCTGTTCACCCGAGCGGAGAAATGTCCCGATCTGGTCTTCCTCAAGGCGGGCTCTCTCGATGAGCCCCGGCGTGTCAAGCCAAGCTGCCAGACCTGGACCAAACGCGCCGTACCCTGGGCCTACATCGACGAGAGCCTGCCCTCCTTCCCGGAAGACCGTCCGTCGTGAACGGATCGTTGGCGATGCCGAGCGTATGCTGTATGCTCGTAGGGGCGAGGCATGCCTCGCCCGGCTTGCAGTGTGCCCGTGAGAGCATACACATGCAGCAAGTAGCGTCTTACAACGCCGCTACGAACGATGGCGTGGCGAATTCAGTCGGATGGGCCGACAGCAGGATTGTCGCAGAGGACATCGAGCCATGAAACGAAGGACGTTCATCAGCGTGCTGGGCGTGGCGATGGCGGCGCTGCTGCCGTCTGCGGCGGCTGCCGGACAACCGCCCCAGGTGAGGATCACCAACATTCGCCGCGTGTTTCACAACGGCGAGCACAACGCGTTCACGGACCTCGTTCGTTTTCGGGACAGGTTCTACCTGACGTTCCGCAGTTGCCCGGACGGCCACATGGTGCACCCTTCGGCGTCGATCATCATCCTCGCCAGCACGGACGCGAAGCAGTGGGAGCAGGTACACCGTTTTAGCGTTGACAAGCGAGACACGCGTGACCCGCATTTCCTGATCTTCAAGGACACGCTGTTCGTCTACACCGGCACCTGGTACTGCGGCCAGACGTCGCCGAAACCGCAGGACTACGACCTGAACCAGCATCTCGGGTACGCCGCATGGTCCAAAGACGGCGCCGAGTGGCACAGTCCCATCCTGCTCGAAGGGACGTTCGGCCACTACATCTGGCGGGCCAACGCCTTCGACGGGAAGGCCTATCTCTGCGGCCGGCGAAAGAAGGATTTTGCGGTCGGGCCGAGAGGGGAAGGCTCGATGGTCGAATCGGCGATGCTCGAAAGCGACGACGGCCTGATCTGGCGGACCCGCGCTCTGTTCCAGGAAATCGACGGCGACGAGACCGCGTTCCAGTTCGAGCCGGACGGCAGCATCATCGCCATCGGGCGAAGAGGCAGAGCCAACGCCCAACTGCTGAGGTCCAAGAAGCCCTACACGCAGTGGGAACGCCAGGAACTCGACCGCTACATCGGCGGACCGCTGTTGACGCGATGGGCCGGCCGCTACGTGGTCGGCGGGCGCAAGACCATCGGGGACAAGGGACCCACGACCTCGCTGTGCTGGCTCGTGGAGGATCGGTTGCACGAATTCGCCGAGCTTCCCAGCGCCGGCGACAACTCCTACCCCGGCTTCGTCGAGACCGGCCCGGGCCGCGCGCTGGTGTCGTGGTACTCGTCGCACGAAAAGGACGCGACCGGCAAACCCATCACCGCCATCTACCTGGCGGACCTGGAGATCATGGACTGAGAGCCGGGGAGGAATCGAAAACATCCGGCACACCTTCCGAAAACACCAGAACGAGGACACATACGTTGGGAACGCATGCGGGAAGCTGTCTGTGCGGCGCGGTGGCGTACGAGTTCGACGATCCGGTGGTGCAGTTCTGCTATTGCCATTGCCCGCGCTGCCGAAAGGCGACCGGCTCGGCCCACGCGTCCAACATCTTCATCAGGCCCGATCAGTTCCGGTGGACGCGTGGCCAGGAGCACGTGCGACGCTACGACCTGCCGGAGGCGAAACGCTTCGCCAAGTGCTTCTGCGTCACGTGCGGCTCGCCGCTGCCGCACGCCACCCGCGCAGGCGACGGAGTCATCATCCCCGCCGGCTCTCTCGACACCGACCCCGGCGTCAAACCTCAGTGCGGCATCTGGTGGTCCGCGCGGGCGCCCTGGTATCTCAGCACCGCCGAACTCCAGCAGCATGAAGAGGGCCTGCGCTGAAAGCAAGAGGAGACTGCTCCGACCAGCGGCAGGACGAGATCATGCAACGGTTGGATGAGAGCGACAGTCAATAGAGACTTTCAGGAGTCAACCTGAAGGCGCCGGGCGTTTCCGCAAGTGTCTGACCCTTCATTTGCCCGTAACCGTGTAGTCCACACCTCGAACTTCGTCGCGGACTTCTGTTCCGGCTGGAAACTCGAATCGAAAAGTGCTCTCATCTACTTCGACATTAGGGGTGAACTCAAACACCTCCAGTTGATATGTGAGTGGCCCGGTTACGTGATTCCCCGAGTCGTCATATTCGCCAACCCTTTGCGTCAGGTTGGCCTTGGATGGGTACCACGTTATCCCGGTGTCTGTCTCAGCCTTCGCCGTCTCAATAACAACCATCTCTTTGAGGATATCACCATCAACGGAAAAAGATTGGTACTTCATAGGCAACATGCCCTTAGCGCGAGCAAACCATAGTCTGTATGTGGGCTTTCCTTCGTATGCAACTTCGATAGCGTGGCATACCTCGTTGGCGACGGTCTCAAGATTGTCCTCAACTACCACACGAAGGTCGCCGCTCTCGGTGAGATCACTCAAGTGATCCATAAGGGCAACCCACTTGTACTTCCCATCCTCCTGCTTGTACCCAACGGTGAAGTTGAGCAGATATTGCTCGATGGTCCTCTCTGTAATACCGGGATTGCCTCTCAATCCAGGTGCCACCCTACCTCTTCTCCGAGGACCGTCCTCCCAGTATTGCCGGGTCGCTTCTCCGTCAAATGCGGACTCATATGCATTGAGAGGCTCATCCAACCCTCCTTCTTTTCTGGAATACCGCAGATGAAATCGTTTCGTAGCCTTGTCGACCGTCATCTCCGCGGTGTGGAATCTGACTAGATCCTCAAGCTTCAGTGGACTGCCTTTGCTCTGACCGTCGTCAATGACTCTTTCAGACAGTCTGAAGTGCATCCGATCAATTCCGCCATAGTGAGCCCTCCAACCGGCAATCAGCGCCTGGGCATCCAGAAAGGCCGCCTCCTCTGCCAAAGCAATAGACATAGAAGACGCGCCACATAATGCCACTATAGCCAGGATGACTCGTGCTCGCTCAATCATCTGCATGGCATGTTCCTCGCTCTTGCGAATTCCGCTCCCAACTACTATGTCGGCAACCACCGTGCCGTAGTCGAGTTCATCACTCCCGTTCAGTATCAGGCTACTTGATCGGTCAACGAACGTCAACGGCGGGACCACGGGAGACCCGACAAATCGGGTGTCCTGTGCGGGTGGAACATGGTAGGATGGCGGGCGTGATGTGGGCCGGAGTGGATGGATTTAGGAGTCGACTTGAAGGCGCTGGGCGTTTCCGCAAGTGTCTGACCCTTCATTTGCCCGGAACCGTGTAGTCCACACCTCGAACTTCGTCGCGGACTTCTGTCCCGGCGGGAAACTCAAATTGAAAAGTGCTCTCATCTACCTCGACATTAGGAGTGAACTCAAACACCTGCAATTGGTGCGTGACCGTCCCATACACGATGTTCCCCGAATTGTCATGTGCGCCGACAATCGCCATTTGCGTCGCTTTGGATGGATACCACGTTGCGTCAGTGTCCGTCTCAACCTTCGCTGTATCAAGAACCACTATCTCATGACCAAGCTTACCATCGTCCAAGAACATTTGAAATCTCATCGGCAACATGCCTTTATCATGAGCAAACCATGTCTTGGACATGACCTTACCGCCATGTACGAGTTCCAGAACGTGGCATGGTTCACCGGAGACCATCTCCACATTCGGCTTGACCACGGTACACGGCTTGCCACTTTCCATGGTATTGCCAATCATACCACTCACCCATTCCATATATGCAACCTCTCGGCCCTGTGCATCCACGGGAGCGCCAACACTATCCGCAAGCAGATATCTACGAAGACTCGCCTCCAGAATGGCAGGAGTGGTCCCGATTCGTCCAGATGAAATACGACCTCTCCTCCTTGGACCGTCCCCCCAATACTGCTGGGTGGTCTTTCCGTTGAATGCGGACTCGTGAATCTTGAGAGGTTCATCCAGCCCCCCTTCGTTTCGAGAATACCGCAGATGGAATCGTTTCGTATCGCGGTCAATTGTCAGGTCGGCTACCTGGAACCTGACCAGATTCTCAAGTCCCACGGAGCCTTTGTTGTCATTCACATCAATGACTCTGTCGGAGAGTCTGAAATGCATTCGGCGAATCCCACCATAGCGGGCCTTCCAGCCTGCGATGAGCGACTGTGCGTCGAGAAAGGCTGCCTCGTCTACTGAGGCAACAGACATAGAAGACGCGACACATAATGCCACAGCAATCGGGATAACTCGTGCTCGCTCCATCATCTGCATGGCATGTTCCTCGCTCTTGCCGATTCCGCTCCCAAGTACAATACGATCAACCACCGTGCTGTGGTCGAGTTCATCACTTCCGTTCAGTATCAGGCTACTTGATCGGTCAACGAACGTCAACACCGGGACCACGGGAGACCCGACAAATCGGGTGTCCTGTGCGGGTGGAACATGGTAGGATGGCGGGCGTGATGTGGGCCGGAGTGGATGGATTTAGGAGTTGGCCATGAGGACTACGGTCGTGCTTCTCGTAATCGGGGCGTTGCTGTCGGTCGTGAGTGGTGCACCCACAAAGACGTCACAAGCACGTGGCGAGGGCGTCTCGCCCTCGGAACGCGGGCAGGATGCCCGCGACACAACGCCTGACGGCGCCACTGTGAGCAGGCGGGTAATCGACCTGAACGGGACGTGGCAGGTGGCGGAAGGGTCTATGGATTCGATCCCGGCGCGGTTCGAGCACACGGTTCCGGTGCCGGGGCTGATCGACATGGCCGAGCCGGCGTTTGCCGAGGTGGGCAAAAAGAGCGAGCGGCGTCAGGCGTTCTGGCACCGGCGGACGTTCACCGTCGAGGGGCCGATTCCCGACGTCGCGCTGCTGAAGATCCACAAGGCGCGGTACGGCACGAAGGTCTGGCTCAACGGGCAACTCGTCGGCGAGCACCTGCCGTGCTTTACGCCGGGGTATCTGGATGTCAAACCCCATCTCAAAGGCGGCGGGCAAGCCAACGAGCTGATCGTCCGCGTCGGCGCCGACCGCGAATCGCGACCTGTGGACGTCCCGAGCGGCTGGGACTTCGAAAAGTACTTGTATGTTCCGGGCATCTATGATTCGGTCGAGCTGACCCTGACGGGGGCACCGTACATCGAGACGGTGCAGATGGTGCCCAACGTGGAGCAGAAGACGGTTCGCCTGCTGGCGAAGGTGCTCAATCCCACGCGGCAGGAGCAGATGGACGTGAAGTATACGATTCGCGAGGCCAAGAGCGGCCGCGGTGTCGTCTATGACACAACGCTGGTGAGCAAGATCGGGGACGACGACTGGTATCCTCTGGACGAGGAGTTCCCAATGGAGGGTTGCCGCCTGTGGTCGCCGGAGGACCCGTTTCTCTACGAGATAGAGGTGAACATCGGGACGGACCGGGTCCGCACGCGTTTCGGGATGCGGTCGTTCGCGTTCGACCGCGCCAGCGGCCGGGCGATCCTGAACGGCAAGCCTTACTACATGCGGGGCACGAACGTCTGCGCGTACCGGTTCTTCGAGGATGCCGAACGGGGCGACCGGCCCTGGCGCGCCGAGTGGGTCCGTCGGCTGCACCAGAAGTTCAAGGGCATGCACTGGAACAGCATCCGCTACTGCATCGGCTTCCCGCCGGAGTTGTGGTACGACATCGCCGACGAGGTGGGCTTCCTGATCCAGGACGAGTTCCCGATCTGGCTGCTGGGCGAGGCCCCCGAGAAGCCGACCGCAGAGAAGATCATCCCCGAATACACCGAGTGGATGCGCGAGCGTTGGAACCATCCGTGCGTGGTGATCTGGGACGCACAGAACGAGAGCAACACGCCCGAGACGGGCAAGGCCCTTGAAGCGGTGCGCCGCCGGGACCTTTCGAACCGGCCGTGGGACAACGGCTGGGCCGAGCCCCAGAGCCTGACCGATTGCGTCGAAGCCCATCCGTATCTGTTCATCAGCATGTACAACGCCGACTGGGGCAATGCGAAGTTCAAAGGGCTCGCGGACATCGTCAACGTCTCACCCATTCCTTCGTTGCAGCAGGCCCAACGAAAGCTCAAAGTGCCGATCATCATCAACGAATACGCGTGGCTGTGGCTCAATCGCGACGGCACGCCCACGTGTCTGACCGCCCCGATCTACGAGAAGCTGCTCGGTCCGAACTCGACCACGGAGCAGCGGCGGGTGCTCTACGCGAAATACCTGGCGGCGTTGACCGAGTTCTGGCGCAGCGGCCGGCAGTGCGCAGGCGTGCTGCACTTTTGCGGGCTGGGTTACTCCCGCGCCGGCGACAAACCCCGGCCCGAAGGCGGCGCGACCAGCGACCACTTCACTGACCTGGAGAAGCTCACGTTCGAGCCGAACTTCGAGCGATATGTGCGCGACGCGTTTGCGCCGGTCGGGGTCATGCTCGACTACTGGGGTCAGGATCTGCCGGCCGGCGAGGAGCATGAATTCGAGATCGTCGTAACCAACGATCTGGCCCTGGAGCGGGAAGGCAACGTGCGGCTGCTAATCCGCAAGGGCGATGCGCTCCTCGCCCGCCAGGAGACGCCGTGCAAGGTCGACGCGCTGGGCCAGAAGCGCGTTTCGTTCACGCAGCCCGTTCCTTTCGAACCAGGTCGGTACCTGGTGATAGCCGATCTGGCGGTTGCCGGACAGGAACCGGTTCGCAGTGTTCGAGATCTGACCGTCGTAGCCAAGTAGATGAGGATGATATCGTGAAGGATCGAATCCAGACGCGCCGCAACTTTCTGCGAACGGCCGGCTTGTGCGCTGCAGGAGCGGCGCTATCGGGATGCACCCCATCCGAGCGAGCCGCCACCGGCGTTGCTGAAACGCCGCAGGCGAAACCCAACATCCTCTGGATCACGTGCGAGGACACCAGCCCTTATCTGGGTTGCTACGGCGACCCACACGCACTGACGCCGAACCTCGACAATCTGGCGAGCGACGGGACGATCTATACGCAGGCGTTTGCCACGGCCCCCGTTTGCAGTCCCGTCCGGTCGTGCCTGATCACAGGCGTCTATGCGACCTCGCTCGGCAGCCAGCACCTGCGTTCCACAGTGCCGCCGCCGGCGTCGATCCGGCCGTTCCCGAAGCTGCTGCGCGCCGCCGGCTACTACTGCTCGAACAACGAGAAGGAAGACTACAACTTCAAGGACGCCACAATCTGGGACGAGTCGAGCGGCGCTGCGCATTGGCGCAACCGCCGGCCGGGACAGCCTTTCTTCAGCGTCTTCAACTTCGTTTCCACCCACCAGGGCCAGATCAACGGCTCCGACGAGGAGTTCTTCGCCAGGTATCGCTCCAAGCTCGCGCCCGAGGAACGGCACGATCCCGACGCGCTTGTCCTGCCGCCCTACTATCCCGACACGCCGATGGTGCGGAACATCTGGGCCCGCTACTACGACCTAATCACGTTCATGGACAAACAGGTCGGCAGCCTGCTGGCCCAGCTCGACGCCGACGGTCTGGCCGACAGCACCATCGTGTTCTTCTTCGCCGATCATGGCCTGGGTCTGCCTCGGTTCAAGCGCACGCTCTACGATTCGGGACTGCATGTACCGCTGATCGTGCGCGTTCCGGCGCGCTACCGCTCGCTGGCCCCAGCGTCACCCGGCGGGCGGATCGATCGGCTCGTCAGCACCATTGATCTTCCGCCGACCGTGCTGACGCTGGCGGGCGTGCCCGTCCCGGACCACATGCAGGGCCGTCCGTTCCTCGGCCCGCAGATGGCGCCGCCGCGCGAGTACATCTACGGCGCATCCAGCCGGGTCGACGAGGCGTACGAGATGTCGCGGTGCGTCCGCGACAAGCGGTACAAGTACATCCGCAACTTCATGCCGCACCTGCCCTACATCCAGCCCAGCACATTTTGCGACCAGGCACAGATCATGCAGGAGCTGCGGCGCGTCGCCGCGTCAGGCTCGCTGACCGGAGCGCAAAAGCCCCTGTGGGAGCCGAGCAAGCCGGTCGAAGAGCTGTACGACACGCAGGCCGACCCGCACGAGACGGAGAATCTCGTCGACGCGCCCGCGCATCGCGACGCGCTGAATCGCCTGCGCCGGGAGCTTCGCGACTGGATGCTGCAAACAAGAGACGTGGGACTGCTGCCCGAAGCCGAGATGCACATCCGAGCGGCAGGATCGACACCGTATGAGATGGCGCGTGACTCGCGCGCGTATCCGCAGGATCGCATCCTGGCGGCCGCGATGCGCGTCGGCGCTGGGCCGCAGGCGATGCCCGCTCTGCGTCAGAACCTGACCGACAGCGATAGCGCCGTGCGATACTGGGCCGCCCTCGGGCTCGATGCGCTCGGCATCGAGGCGGCGCCGGCGCTGGACGTCCTCGAGAAGGCACTGGACGATGCGAGCCCGAACGTGCGTTTCGTCGCCGCCGACGTTCTGTGCCGGTTCGGCCGGCGCGAGCAAGCGCTGGCTGTCCTGACGGCGGGTCTGAACGATTCACGAGAGACGGTCGTCCTCCACGCCGCTCGCACGCTGCAACTTCTGGGCGACAGGGCCCGCCCGGCCGTCGAGTCGATGGAGCGGACCCGCCGCCGATACATGAATCCCGACGGCAGCTTCAAGAACAACGACCACGCCATGTTCATCGCCTGGGCACTGACCAATGCGATGGACCACTGCCAACGTTGACGGAAAGGGAGTCCTGCAACCCATGAGCCAAGACCTTGACCCGGCCATCCCGCAAACGGGCAGCACATCCTACGTCTTCCTGGTCTGTATCGTCGCCGCTCTGGGCGGGCTTCTGTTCGGCTACGACACGGGGGTCATCAACGGAGCGATCGGGCCGCTGACCGCGCACTTCGGCCTCAACGACGTCCAGCAAGGCTGGGCGATGGGCTGCGCATTGCTGGGCTGCGCGCTTGGCGCGATGGGCGCGGGGCCTTTCAGCGACCGCTTCGGGCGTAAGAAGGCCCTGATCGTCTCGGCGGTCTTCTTCTTCGTGTCCGCGGTCGGCACGGCCATCCCGCGCACGCTCACGGCGTTCATCCTCTATCGAATTCTCGGGGGTCTTGGCGTCGGGGCGGCCTCAATGATCTCGCCGATGTACATTGCCGAGATCAGTCCGGCCCGCATGCGGGGACGGATGGTGTCCATCAACCAGTTCGCCATCGTCAGCGGGTTTCTGGTCGTCTACTTCGTGAACTACTTCATCGCTCTCCAGGGCGACGCCGCGTGGAACGAGCGGCTCGGCTGGCGGTGGATGTTCGGCTCCGAATCGCTGCCGGCCTTCGGACTGCTGATTTTGTCGCTGGTGGTCCCGGAAAGCCCGCGGTGGCTCACCAAGCAGGGCCGCACCGCCGAGGCCCTGCACATCCTCGGCCGGGTGGACGGCTCCGCCTATGCCCAGGCGGAACTGGTGGAGATCAAGGAGACCCTGAGGCATGAGAGCGGTTCCCTCAGACAACTGCTCCAGCCGGGCATGAGGATCATTCTCGTGATCGGGATCGTCCTGGCGGTGCTCCAGCAGGTCACGGGGATCAACGTCTTTCTCTACTTCGGGACCGAGATCTTCAAGAAGATGGGCTCGGCGACCGATGCGGCGCTGCTGCAAACGGTCGTCGTCGGCGTAGTGAACCTGACGTTCACCGTGATCGCCATCTGGACCGTGGATAAACTGGGTCGCAAACCTCTGATGCTGATCGGCTCGGCGGGGATGGGCCTGTGCCTGATGGCGATGGGCCTGGCCGCCTACCGGCAGGCGACCGGGCTTTGGATGCTGTTGTTCATCCTCGGCTACATCGCCTGCTTTGCCCTGAGCGTCGGTCCGGTCACGTGGGTAATCCTCTCGGAGATCTTCCCCACGCGAATTCGCGGCCGGGCCATGGCCATCGCCACGGTCTGCCTCTGGATCGCCAACTACCTCGTCTCGCAGACCTTCCCGATGATGGACCAGAACCCCTGGCTGGTCGCCACCTTCCATCGGGGTTTCCCTTTCTGGCTCTACGGCGCCTTCTGTATCGTGCTGTTCTTCTTCGTCCGCGCTTTTGTGCCCGAAACGAAGGGCAGGACGCTGGAACAGATCGAGCGCCGGTGGATGCAATCCTGAAGACCCGCCCCGCCGCCGGCTCCGGGGATAATCAGCGCGCAGAACGGCAGAAGGCATGAGATTCAAAGAAGCCCCTGCGCGGCGGAGGGAGAGGAAAAGCGAGATAACACGCAGGGGCTTGAGGGCACATCCTGGTGCTTCACTACTGAGAATATACCCTTTGCTGCGCATCCGGTAAAGAGAAATTTCGTGGGAATTTTCGTCGTTTCCGTACAGATTTCACGGCGTCGGCATTCCTGAGCCATGGAAGCGTTTGGGTGGCAGCCGCTTGAACGGACCGGCTTTCGTGGTATCCTATGCGGCGATGGAAAAGGAAATGCCCAGGCATATGGCCCTGTCGAGCCACACGATCCCCATCGTGCCCCGCTACGCGGAGACCGACCGGGGCGGCGTGGTCCACCACAGCGTCTTTCCCGTCTGGTTCGAGATGGGCCGGACCGAACTGCTCCGCGCCAACGGGGTCGCTTACAGGGACCTGGAAGAGGCCGGGATCTTCTTCGTCGTGGCCGAGCTGCGCATAAAGTACCGCCGGCCCGCGTTCTACGACGAGGCCCTGCTGCTGGAGACGACCTGTTCCCGCGTTGCAGCCGTCAAGGTCGAGCACACCTACCGGCTCCTGCGGCGCGACAGCGGCCTGCTGCTGACGGAGGGTTCCAGCGTTCTGGCCTGCCTCGACGCGGAACGGAAGGTCCGTCGCATCCCGGAGTTCATGTACCCCCAGGAGGTCTGACAGGGCAGGCGCTTTGGGTGGATAGCCTTTGGCTGACCGAATGAGCATTTGGCTTAAGGAGATGGAGAATGAGGTGGTTCTGGTCGCGCGTAGTGGTGTTGTCGTTGATCCTGTTTGCCTTCCTGACGGGTCCCGTGGCGGCGGCGTTGCCGGTGTACGTCACCTTCTGGTTCGACACGGAGGACTTCATCCTGCCGGAGGCCGACGATGCGGCGATGCGGCTGGCAGAGATGTTCGCGGCCCGCAACGTCCAGGCCACGTTCAAGATCGTCGGCGAGAAGGCCCGGGTCCTGGAGGAGCGAGGCCGGGACGACGTGATCGCGGCACTGGCGAAGAACGACATCGCCTACCATTCTACGTACCACAGCGTACACCCGACGCCGTCGGAATACTGCCGGGACCTGACTTGGCAGGAAGGGGTCTCGGAGTTCACGCGGCGAGAGGGGGCAGGACTCCGGACGCTGCGGAAGGTCTTCGGCGTCAACGCTTCCTGCTATGGGCAGCCGGGAGGGTCGTGGACGCCGCAGAGTTATGCGGCGCTGCGCGCATTTGACATCCCGCTCTATCTCGACGAGACCTCCCACGTCAACGTGGACAACAGGCCCTTCTGGTATTGCGGCGTCCTGAACATCCTGAGGCTCGGCGACGCCGTCATACGGACCGGCTGGACCGACCAAGAGGTCCGGCAGGCCTGCGAGAAGTTCGACCGCGTCCACAAGAAGCTGCTCGACGAAGGCGGCGGCATCATCAGTATCTACTACCACCCGTGCGAATTCGTCCATACGCAGTTCTGGGACGGCGTCAACTTTGCCCGCGGCGCCAATCCGCCCCGCTCGCAGTGGAAGCGGCCCCCCATGAAATCGCCGCAGGAACAGAAACAGGCCTTCGACGCGTTCGAGGCGTTCCTCGACCACATCATCCGCCACGACCAGACGCGCCTCGTGACCGCGCGGGAGATCCCGTCGCTATATCCCGACCGGGTCTACTCCCGCCCGCTGACGCGACGCGATGTTCAAATGATCGCGGAGGCCTTCCGGAAAGAGCTTTCCTATGTCGATCTCGATGGGAAGATCGCTTCGGCGGGCGAAGGCCTGCTGGCCTTAGCCCAGACGGTCGCCAAAGCCGACGATGATTCCGGAACCGGCGAAGTCACGCTGGAATTCGTCTATGGTCCGGCCTCTGCACCGCAGCGATTCGTTACGGAGGGCACGTATTCCTCGGCTGCAATTCAAGAGGCGTCGCAGGAATTGCTCGATATCGTGCAGCAGACCGGGCAAATGCCTTCCGTGATCTGGGTGGCGGGCGAGCCGGTGCGTCCCGAAGACTTCGCCGTGACGCTGGCAAACGTGGTGGCGTCCGGCGGCCTGTCAGGCGATGTTACATTGCGTCACGGCGAGCTGGCAGCCAGGAAGTACGTCGCCGACGATTCGCCCGGCCTGTGGGGATGGGTGGTCTTCCCCGAAGGCTTCCGCGCCCCGTACATGATGGAGGTCGCCAAGCTCCAGGCCTGGACGATCAAACCCGCCGTCTTGCGCAGGCCGCAGTAAAGCGTGGGGGCGAATCGTTATTCGCCCCTACGAACGGCCGGTACCCAGCGATGCGGACAGTTCCGCGATGCGGAGTTCGAGGCGCTTGACCTCGCGCTTGATGCTGTTCCTCGCGATCATCTGCCAGGCGAAGACCTTCATCAGGCCGACAAACTGCACGAGGCAGATAAAGAGGGCCGCATATAGGATCTGGTCCCTGGTCTGGTCGGCGTCGAAGAACTTGACCGCACTGTAGACGGCGCCGGCCATGAAGGCGATGCCCCAGACCCAGACCAGAATCGCGGTCGAGAGCATCTTGCGGCTGTAGAAGTCGCTGAGCATCGAGCAAAGGCTGTCCTCCTTCGAGTCTTCGTAGTCCTGCGGTCCGTCGATGATCTTTCTGATCTGCTCGTCGTTCATGGTGGTTCTCCTTGCAGGCTATCCTGCGGACTGTTGCCAAATCTCCTTGAACTCGTTTCTGGCGTGATACAGTCGCGACTTGACGGTCCCGGCCGGGACATTCAGCACCGCGGCGACCTCGGCCAGGCCAAGCCCTTCGAGGTAGTACAGCGTCAGCACCACCCGGCTGCGGGCCGGCAACTGCCGCAGGATGCGTTGCAGATCGGCCGAGACATCCACGTCGATCGGCCCGTCCGCCGACGTCGGACAAACCACAGCCGGCGGCGTTCGAGCCTCGGCCGCAGATCGGATCCAGTCGTTGGCTTTGTTCGTCACAATGCGATAGAGCCAGGGTCGCAGCCGCGCCGGATCGTTCAGGCGGCGGATGCTGCGCACGACGCCCAGCCAGCTCTCCTGCGTGACGTCCCACGCGGCTTCGGGACTGCCCGTCAGACGACGGGCGTACTGCCAGAGCCGCTTCTGCCAGCGGCTGACCAGCGCCTCGAAGGCCCTGGCGTTGCCGGTCTGGGCCTCCATCACCAGCAGCTCGTCGACGAGTTGTCCGGTCGCATCACGCATGTTCACATATCCAGTCCCGGCGGCAGGCGCCGCGGTTCATCATTCTGCGAGGATTGCGCCAAAAAGTCCACCGCCGGCCCCGTAGGCGGGGGGGGGAAACACCCCGGGCATGCGTGTGGCAGCGGCAAGCGCAGGCTTGCCGATGGTGATACGCATGCAGTCGAAGCCATCGGCAAACTCCGCCATGCTCCGTTTGCCGCTGCCACACATGGCGCTCTATGCTGGAACTGGGCCTTGCCGTGAAATTCGCACAGCCCGCCGGCGGGCATCCGGGTAGGTTTTTGGCATTTCGACTTGTCTTGAGGCCGCTTTCGCGTAGAATCAGGCTGCTGCTGCGCAGATGGGAAACTGCCGGAGAGCTGTCCGAGTGGCTTAAGGAGCGGTCTTGGAAAGGCCGTGTAGGGCTTGCCCTACCGTGGGTTCGAATCCCACGCTCTCCGTTTTTGTCTTTTTGCTAAGGATGCTTTTGGCCATAGAACCTGCCTCAAAAGAGAAGCTCGTTCGCCGGGGGTCATACCCGGAGTTCACTTGGACTGCCTTGTTGCTCGGCTATGGCATCGGCATCCTCATCACCATCAGCCTCGGCTATGCCGCCCTGATTCTGGGCTTCTCCCACGAGGGCTCCGAGTTGGCCGCCATTCTGGGCTTTGGCGTCTTGCGAGGTATCCTGCACCGCAAGAGCATCATTGAGAACAACATCAACCAGACGATCGCCAGCAGCGTCAACGCGGCGTCCGCCGGCATGATGTTCACCATTCCGGCCCTGTTCATCCTCAAGCAGACCGATTTCAATCCCGTCCTGATGGTACTCGGCTGCATGGCAGGCGGCCTTCTGGGCGTGGCGTTTGTCATTCCCCTCCGCAAGCAGATGATCGATTTCGAGCGACTGGCTTTTCCCGGCGGCATCGCCGTGGCGACTGTCTTGAAATCTCCCGGCGCCAGTGCACACAAGGCGATTCTCCTTTTGGCCGGCATCGGGCTGAGCGCCGCCGTGAGTCTGGCCAGTCACCTCAGCGGGGTGGAGGACCTGCAAATAGGCTCGTTCCTGCGAATGCCGCCGTATATGAACGGCATCTGGTTCGTCTCGCTTCTCACCATCGGCGTGGGCTTCATCGCCGGCAGAGGCGGCGTCGCCTTTGTCATCGGCGGGTTCGTCTGCTATTGGATTCTGGGGCCGATCCTGTCCCACATGGGCCTGCTGCCCTCGCCCGATCAGGTCAAGGAACCGTATACCGCGATCCCGGAGTACATGCGTCTGCATCTCTTCCGGCCCGTGGGGATCGGCATGCTCGTCGGGGGCGCCATGACGGGGATCGTCCTGGCCTTGCCTTTGGTGGTCAGCGCAATACGGAGCATGCAGGATGCCGCCCGAGCGAAGTCGCGTCTATCGAGCGACGAGATGCCGATCCGGCTTCTGTACTTCGGCGTCGCGGCGGCCGTGTTGGTGCTGTCCGTCGTGGCGGTGTACTCCGTGCAGGGGATGGGACTCCTTCGCGGCGTCATCATGGCTTTGGTCGGGACGGTGTGGATCTGGCTGGCCGGCGTGATTCTCTCGGAGTGCATCGGCCGAACCAACTGGTCCCCCATGAGCGGCATGACCCTGATCGGCGTGACCATCCTGGTCCTGATTGTCCGGGACCTCGGCGAAAGCGGTGCCATCGTCGCATGTGTTATGGTCGGCGCCGCAATGAGTTGCGCCATGGCGCAGGCAACCGATCTGATGCTCGATCTGAAGACCGGCTATCTCGTCGGAGCTCTGCCGCGAAGACAGCAGATCGGCCAGTTTCTTGCCACCTGGCTGGGACCGATCGTCATCATCGGCCTTATCTACGCTCTCGACCGAGCCTACGTCCTCGGGAGCGAGCGGCTGCCTGCCCCTCAGGCGACGGCGCTGGCCGGCGTGATCAAAGGGATTCTCGGTGGGGACGTCCCCTATGCGAAATACGGCGCCGGCACCATCCTGGGGGTCCTGCTCGGCGCCACGGGCGTCGGCGGACTCAGCATCCAGGTCGGTCTCGGCTTCTATCTGCCGTTCAATATCGTCCTGACCTACACCGTCGGCATGCTGCTGCGCATCCTGGTCGACTGGCGAAAGGGACTGCGTTTCAGCGAAGAGGTCGGAATCCCCGTCGCGGCCGGCTTCATCGTGGGCGAAGGTCTGATGGGCGTCGGTTTTGCCGTGTATTCGATTATCCGCGACACGATGCATTGATGGGAATAGAGTGAAAAGGCTTGGCTTCATCCTCGTGGCGATTGGCTTCCTGGGCGGCTCGCTGGCATCGGTGGTGAGCGAGACGAGGGTGTATTGGACGTGGCTGGCCGTCGCGGTCGGTGTCGGGCTCGTCGGGGTAGTCCTGATCCGAATAGGCCATAGGGGCCAGGTCCACGCCGTCGAGAGGCTGAGCGTGGACATGCAGGCCGTCGAGACGAGTCTGCGTCGAATCGTCGAGAACGTCACCAGGCTGAACGAACAGAAGCAATCCATCGATCCGTACGACGTGAGACGGCGCATCGATGCGCTGTTCCCCAAAGACCTTTCCGACTTCGTCTCGGCCCGCCGGAGCATCGCTCACATCCACGGGCTGGCGGCCTATGCCAACGTGATGAGCGCCTTCGCCGCGGGCGAACGCTACCTCAATCGCGTCTGGTCCGCCTCCGCCGACGGCTACATCGACGAGGTCCACGAGTACCTCGCCAAAGCCAAGGACCAGTTCGACGAAACCCTCGCCCTCCTCCGCCGTCTCCAGGCCGGTCCTTCGGTTCAGCAACTCATGGCCTGATGCCTTCGCGCGCATTGCTCTTGCGTGGCCTGCCCTAAGTGTAGTACCATCTGTCCGACAGAGGAGACAGCTATTGCGAGGATATGTTGATGGTTGCGACGCAACAACAAGCGATGGGAATTGCGGTGAGAGCCCGCCGGGGTTTGGAACAATTGTACGGCGCCCGCCTTCGCGGGGTATATCTCTATGGCTCCGCCGCACGGGACGAACTGACGCCCGACAGCGACATTGACATCGCCGTGATCCTCGACGAAATCTCCGACCGCTCTGCCGAGCATCGGCGCGTCAGCCGGCTCGGTGCCGACCTGAGCCTCGAATTCGACACGGTCGTTCTCTTCTTCTTCGCTGAGGAGAAGGACTTCGCCGCCGGACGCTTCGCCATCCACAGAGCCATCCGAGACGAGGGCATCGCCGCATGACCGAGGAAATCCAACGCCATCTTGTGCAGGCGGCCGAATGCATCGAGGACGCCCAGATTCTCCTCGACCATGACCGTTTTGCCGCCGTCGTCACAAGGGCCTACTATGCGATGTTCCACGCGGCAACTGCGGCACTGCTTCTCAACAACATCCGGCGCAGTTCTCATCATGGCTTGCTGTCAGCTTTTGCGGAGCACCTCGTCAAAACCACACGAGTCACCCCTGAGTTCTTCGAGCATTTCCGTGAGGCGTTCGAACGTCGTCAGCAGACTGATTATGAACCTCTCACAAACACTGATCGCCGGACCGCCCGGGAGTCCCTTGATCGGGCCATCAACTTTGTCGATGCCTGTCGGAAGCTCATAGGCTGACCTTGGGCTTCTGTCCTGGTTGTCCTCCTCATCCAGAAACGAGGGCTTCGTCGAGGGGGCGGACGCGGGCGTCGGGGGCCACGTATTTGGCTTCGCAGGTCATCGTGTGGCCGAGGTGATCGAAGGCACGCCGGCGGATGAGGCGGACGAGTTCGAGGACATCGTGGGCGCGGGCGGCGCCGACGTTGACGATGAAATTGGCGTGCAGGGAACTGACCACGGCATCGCCGATCCGCGTGCCCTTGAAGCCGAGCGACTCGATCACGGCGCCGGGCGGCCCGAACTTCCGCAAAAGCTCGACATCCCCTTTGAACACCGATCCGCAGCTCGGCAGCGTCATGGGGAACCGGCGTCGTCTCTCGCGCAGGATCTCGCGCATCTGGGGCAGGACCTGAGCCTTGTCCCCGGCAGCCAGTTTCAGAGTCACCTCCGTTATGATGGCGTCCTCCTGCTGGAACCGGCTCCGTCGATAGGCGAATTCGCATTCGTCGCCCCGCAGGATGCGCTGTTCGCCACGTCGATTGATGGTCTGCACCCGGACGATCGCGTCGCCGATGGCCCTGCGCAGGCTGCCTCCGTTCATCACGACAAGCCCTCCGAGCGTGCCCGGGATGCCGACGATGTGTTCGAGTCCGGCCAAGCCCGCCAAGCCGACAGTGTGGGCCAGGCGCGACGCGGAGATCCCCGCCTCCGCCTGGATGGTACTGCCGTGGATTTCGAGTCGCGAAAGCGCCCAGCCAACAACGATCACCACGCCTCGCACGCCGCAATCGTCGAACAGCAGATTCGAGCCCTTGCCGATCACCGCAGCAGGAATGCCGTTCTCCTCTGCATACCGCAGAAGCGCCGCCAACTGCGCCCAGGACGTCGGCTCGATCAGCACATCCGCGGGCCCGCCGATCCGCCAGGTGCAATGCCGCGACAGGGGCTCATCTGTCAGAGCCTCCAGCCCCCACTGCGCGCACATCGTGATCAGAGCGCCGCGCCATCGCACCGTCGTTGAAGACCCGCCCGACATAGTCCCCCTGGTGATTGTTTCTGTGTCACCGCTCATCCGAGCCGCATCCATCATACTGCAGCATGACGGATCATGCCACACGCTCAGCGGGCGTGGCGGTGGAACTCGGGCGCTTCTTTGAGGCAAGTGCCGAGGATGCGGAGGGATTTGGCGGCGGCGGTGATGCCGCAGCGTTGGATGTCGAGCGGTTCGTCGCCTACCTCGGGGAAGCCTTTCTCGTCGGGCGAGAGTTTCTCCCAATTCTGGAAGAGCCTGGCCCAATCGCTGTCGGCAATACGGTTCATCACCCGTTTGGCTTTGAACGAGTACCAGAAGCTGTCGTGGTAGAGCACGCTGGCCAGGTACGACCAGGGCGCCAGCACCGTCTTGAGCGACCACTCGACGGGCTTCTTGAGAGGGCCCCAATAGATCAGGTGCTGCATCTTCGCGGCGAAGGTCATCTTCTTGAACGGGCCTTCGAAATGCCAGTTCTCCCGTGCGGCGTCGAGGTCTCCGACGATCTCGATTTGGCCGGGGTCGCCGCAGCCAAGCCCCATGTCGTGGGCCAGCCTGACGTACTTGAGGTCTCGCAGCGGGTCCATGCCCATCATCTTCGCGGCGGTCGCATCGATTGCGACCTGGTCAGCGCTGGCCAGCAGCACGTTCTTGACATGCGGGACCATGCAGCGCGGGCCGGGCCCGTCACCGGCGAAGACGCCGTCCATCACCGCGAAGACGCCGCGATGAATCTTCTTCTGGATCATCAGCAGATCGACGAGCGTCTCGTGGATCACAGGATGCGTCCAATGCCGCTTCTCGTTCAGCAGTCCACCGAAGGCGTTCTTCATCGCGCCCGTGGTCGTCGTGAAGACGTGCGTCTTGATGGTCGGCAGGTGGATGATGTTCTCACCGATCAAACGCTTGGGGATGCGGAACCCCTTGGGGTACACCTCGTTGAGGCAGAGGAACTTGTCGGCCAGGTCACCCACCGCGTCGCGGATGTGGATCCACTCCTGGCCTTCGTACAGATGCACGTTCCGCAGGCCGTGGGCGTCGATGACGTTGATCTGCTTGTTCTCGCGCTCGCCCAGGTGGGCGTCGATCACGACGGTCCGGTTGTGACAGCCGTGAATGAGGTTGGGATCATAGCCGTCCCGCTTCATCGCCCGGATCACACCTTCGAGCTGCCAGGGCGTGGTCGAGCTGCCCGGGAAGAAGAAGTGCCAGGAGATGTTGATCTTCAGCGCGGTGTCGGCGTCCCGGGCGATCACGTCCTGGTAGCCGGCCAGGTTCATCAGCCGGTGGTAGTCCTCCAGAACCGTTCTCGGGCTGGTGCGGACGACGGCGACTTTGGCGTTCATCGGCGCCTCACATCTCTGTACCAACATCCAGCCGGGTCAGGTGGATGTTGCGAAAGCGGTACTGCCCGCCGCCCGGCACCTCGGCCTGAAGCGCGATGTAACCCGTCTGCGGTCCGGTCAGGCCATCGGCCTGCCAGGCGGGCACGCCGTTGATGACCAGCGAGGCCTTCGTGCCCTGCACGGTGAGTTTGAAAGCATTCCACTGCCCGGCTTTGGTCAGCCCTTCGCTTCGGGCCCCTTCCAGCGACGTGACGTTGCCTTCCTGGCCTTTGAGCAGGTTGACCTGATGACGCTCGGGCCACGGTTGGCCTTCCGGCACGGAATCGTAACGGAAATAGACGCCGCTGTCCCACCGGTCCTGGCGCAAGGCCTTCCACTCGAATTCGAGAACGAAGTCGCCGTACTGGTCCTGCGTCTGCACGAGGCCGTTGCCGGCGACGAGGAGGATGTCCCCATCGTCGACGGTCGCCTCGCACTTGAGGACGGTCCAGCCGTTCAGTGTCTTACCGTCAAACAGGGCCACGCGTTCGGCCTTCGGCGCCATCGAGTCTTTGTCCTTCTTCAGGCCGGCGCAGGAGGTCACCAGCGCCACGACCGCCAGAATCACCATGCTGTGGAACACATTCGACGTCTTCATACGATCTCCAGGTACTCCAACCTTACGTGGGCGGCCGCCGTCGCGCGATGTCTTACATGTCGCCCTTGCCCTGTCGCGGCATGGCGATAGTCCCGGTCCGCGCGACGCTCTTGATGCCGTAGGGCTTGCAGACGTTGATGAACGCGTCGATCTTGGTCTCGGGTCCGCTGACCTCGACCATGATGGACTTGAGGCCGATGTCGACGACCCGACCTCGGAACATCTCGATCAGCGGGAAGATCTCCGGCCGCTTCTCCGGCGGCGCCGAAACCGTGATCAGCATGAGGTCGCGCGCGACCACCGGCTGATCGGTGAAGTCCTGGACTTTAACGACCGGCACGATCTTGGCCAGTTGCTTTCGCACCTGCTCGAGGACCTTGTCGTCGCCGATAACGACGATCGTCATGCGACTGAGGTCGGGGTCCTCGGTGCGTCCGACGACCAGCGAATCGATGTTGAACGCGCGTGCCGCGAACATCCCTGCGACATGGGCCAGGACGCCCGGCTTATTTTCGACGAGAGCACTGATTATGTGTTTCATGAAAAACCCCGCTTTCTATGCAGTCGGTTAGATGAGTCGTTCGAGAATATCCAGGCCATCCATTTCGCTGAGGCTCTTGCCCGCCGGAACCATCGGCCAGACGTTCTCCTCGGCCTCGACGTGAAAGTTCACCACGCAAGGCTTCTTCTCCGCGAGCATCCGCTCGATGACCTTGGGGACGTCCTCTTTCTTGTCTACGGTGACTCCCACCGCGCCCATAGCCTGGGCGACGGCGGCATAGTCGGGGTTCTTCAGATAACTACAGGCGTAGCGCCGGCCGTAGAACAGCTCCTGCCATTGGCGCACCATGCCCATGTAGCCGTTGTTCATGAGGCAGACCTTGATCGGCAGCTCGTATTGGACCGCGGTCGCCAGCTCGGTCATGGTCATGTTGAAGCTGTGGTCGCCGTCGATGTCGATGACGGTGGCGTCCGGCCTGGCGATCTGCGCGCCGATGGCCGCCGGCAGACCAAAGCCCATCGTGCCCAGCCCGCCGGAGGTGATGAACTGGCGAGGCTTGATGAACCGGTAGAACTGCGCCGCCCACATCTGGTGCTGACCGACGCCCGTCGCAACAATGGCATCGTTTTTCGTCTGGCGGCACAGCTCCTGGATCACGTACTGCGGCTTGATCCGACCCGAGTTGCCGTCATATTTGAAGGGGAACTTCTTCTTCCACTCGGCGATCCGGGCGAACCACGCCTCGCGCGGCCGATGCTTGACCTCCTTGGTCAGTTCCGTCAGGATATGCTTGGCGTCGCCGACCACCGGGATGTCGACGTGGACGTTCTTGGAGATGCTGGTCGGGTCGATGTCGATGTGGATGATCTTCGCATTCGGCGCGAATGTGCTGAGTTTGCCGGTGACGCGATCGTCGAAACGGGCGCCGACCGCAATCAGCAGGTCCGATTCCTGGACCGCGTAATTGGCGTACGCTGAACCGTGCATGCCGAGCATGTCCAGCGACTCGGGATGCCTCTGGTCGATGCTTCCCAATCCGAGCAGCGTCATCGTCACGGGCAGATGCGCCTTCTCGGCGAGGGCACGCAGCTCCTCGACGGCGTTGGCGATAATGACTCCGCCTCCAACGTACAGCACGGGACGTTCCGACATGTTGATCGCCTCGGCCGCCGTCGAGATCTGCCGGGCATGGCCCTTGGTGCGGATCTTGTATCCCGGAAGGTCGATCTCGGCTCTTCCATTGCCGCGATGCCTGCTGACCTCGACATCGACGGGCAGGTCGATCAGGACCGGCCCGGGCCGCCCGGTCGAGGCAATGTGAAACGCCTCTCGAATCGTACGCTCCAAGTCCCGGACGTCCTTCACGATGGAGTTGTACTTCGTGATCGGCCGGGTGATCCCCGTGGTGTCGGCCTCCTGAAAGGCGTCGTTGCCGATCAACTCGGTGCGGACCTGCCCGGTGAAGGCCACCATGGGGATTGAATCCATCATCGCGGTTGCCAGACCGGTGACCAGGTTGCAGGCGCCGGGCCCGCTGGTGGCCAGAACCACGCCGACCTTGCCGCTGGCACGGGCATAGGCGTCGGCCATGTGGCAGCCGCCCTGCTCATGCCGCGGGACGAAGAATCGGATCGGGGCGTCGTAGAGCCGGTCAAACAGCGGCAGAACCACTCCGCCGGTGTAGCCGAACATGGCTTCGACCCCGAGATCGACGAGCGTATCGACGACAATCTGGGCGCCGGTGCGTTCCGGCAAGTTCTCGGCAACGGGGGCCGAATCAGGCGAATTCGATGGCATTTTTGATCTCCTTTCCCATCAGCACGACACCGGGGGTGATCCGCGTCGTGACTTTCTACTGTGGCACGTCAAGCCCTTCGGCAGTTCATCCGACAGGACCTGTGCTCGGGGCGAACACCCGGAGCCTACACGGCGGCGACAGGCAACGGCAGCCCTTGCATCTCGTGGAGGCCCTTGCCGGCCGGGACCATTGGCCAGACATTCTCATGGGCCTCGACGTGAAAATCAACAATGCAGGGTTTTTTCTCGACCAGCATTCGATCTATCGCGGCGCCGACATCGGCCTTGGCGTCCACCGTGATCCCTGTCGCGCCGACCGCCCGAGCGTACGCGGCGTAATCCGGGTTGCTCACGCGGCTGTGAACGTAACGCCGATCGTAGAACAGCTCCTGCCATTGGCGAACCATCCCCATGTATCCATTGTTGAGGATGCATATCTTGATCGGGAGCTGGGCCTGGACGGCCGTCGACAGCTCGGACAGCGTCATGTTGAAGCTGTGGTCGCCGTCGATGTCGATGACCGTGGCCTCGGGCCAGGCCAGTTGCGCGCCGATGGCGGCCGGAAGGCCGAAGCCCATCGTCCCCAGGCCGCCCGAGGTGATCAGTTGCCGGCCTCGCCGGAACCGGTAGAACTGAGCGGCCCACATCTGGTGCTGTCCGACACCGGTGGTGATGACGGCCTCGCCGTCCGTGCGCCGGCACAATTCCTCGATAACGTACTGCGGCTTGATTGCTGACGCCACGCGATCGAAGTCCGGGGTCCACGCGTCCTTCCATGCAGTAATTTGCGCGAACCATGCGGCCCTCTCACCGAACCTGACGTGGCGAGCCAGCCCCGAAAGGACGGTCTTGGCGTCGCCCACGATGGGGATGTCCACCCGAACGTTCTTCGCGATGCTCGCCGGATCGATATCGATGTGAATCACCCGGGCCTTGGGAGCGAAGCTCCTGACGTCGCCGGTGACGCGGTCGTCGAACCGCACGCCGACGGCGATCAGAAGGTCGCACTCCTGAACCGCGTAGTTGGCGTACGCGGTTCCGTGCATGCCGAGCATGTCCAGCGACTCGGGCAAGGTCTGCTCGTAGCTGCCCAGTCCCATCAGCGTCATGGCGACGGGCAGGTTGGCCCTGCGGGCCAGCTCTCTCAGCTCGCCTGTGGCGTTGCCGCTGATGACTCCGCCACCGGCCAGGAGGACGGGGCGCTGAGCCCGATCGATGGCTTCGGCGGCACGGGTGATCTGTGTCGCATCGCCGACGGTGCGGACTCTGTAGCCGGGCAGATCGATTTGAGCCGTAGCGTCAGACTGCCATGCGGCGAATTCGACGTCCACAGGAAGGTCGACCAGGACCGGGCCGGGCCGACCGGTCGAGGCGATGTAGAAAGCCTCGTGGATCGTGCGAGCCAGGTCCTTGATGTCCTTGACGATGTAGTTGTGTTTCGTGACGGGACGGGTGATCCCGACCATGGGGGCTTCCTGGAAGGCGTCGCCGCCGATCAGGTCGGTTCGGACCTGCCCGGTGATGGCAACCAGCGGGACCGAATCCATCATCGCGGTGGCCAGACCCGTAACGAGATTGCACGCGCCGGGTCCGCTGGTGGCGATAACAACGCCCGTCCTGCCGCTGGCACGGGCGTAGGCGTCGGCCATGTGGCAGCCGCCCTGCTCGTGACAGGGTACGACGAAACGAATCGGCGCTGCGTGCAAACGATCGAACAAAGGCAGCACGGAGGCGCCGATGTAGCCGAAAACGGTGTCGACACCATGCGCAAGTAATGCATCGACAACAACTTGGGCACCGGTTTTGCAGACTGGAGGTGCGGCCGGTTCGGCCGAGGCAGGGTGCTCAGACGACATACACTATTTCCTTTCCCGATCAACACGTCGGGCTCCTACCGTCAGGGGCCCTTTGGTCATTCCGGTGGACCGTGGCTTCGAGAAGCTCCTCCCGGCGACCAATTGCTCTTGCACTGAAGAGCAGCCGATGCACCCGGAGATACGTGCTCTGCCACGACCCCGTAACCATCCCAGACAAACTGGGATGCACCAGGATCATTCACCCGCGCTCATGCACGGAACACATACCATACGAATGCCGGCTCGCGTTGTCAAGGGCTTTCGCGACAAGGTCGGAAATCTACGTATTTCTACTTATGTCCTGCTTGGAGCCAGGACGATGCTAATAGGAGGACAAGGCACCATGGTTCGGCTGACTCGCGCCGTCTATTATCGGAAGGTCTTCATAGCCTTTGGCTTGCAATCGTCGAGCCTTCTGCTATAATGGGCCCGGTCGTGATGCGTGTTCTTCGCATTGCGGTCCGAGAGGGGTTTGGAGCAAGAAAACGGTGGCAGAATACTCTCAGAACGGCATCTCTGGAAAAGCAGCCGTCGATGCGGCGTGGGCTCTCTTCCATCAACACGGCGCGTTCATTCGCGCCGTCATTCGTTTCCAGGCCAAAAATGAGTTTCAGGAAGATGACCTGTATCAGCAGTTGTTTCTCTCGCTGGTGAGCAGGCCCATGCCCCCAGACGTCGAGAACGTCAAGAGCTATCTTTATCGGGCTATTGCCAACGATATTGTCGATACGGCGCGGCAGAAGGCCCGCCAGCGAAAACATTTTGAAAAACTTGCCGAAGAATTTCGGAATTCCATCCACAAAGAAGCACCGGCGGACGCTTTCCTGGGAGTAGGTGATGGCGATGCCGCGCTCGCGTGCCTGACCCGCCATTTGCGCAAGAGAGAGGCGCAGGCTGTCGTTATGCGGTACCAGGATGATCGGAGCATCTCGGAGATCGCGCGCGTGATGGGCGTTGACAGGCGGACTGTCAGCCACTATCTGGCCGCAGCGCTGAGGCAGCTGAGGAGAATTTGTGCAATTGAATGAGGGATAGGGATGGTTGCGTTCGACGGAAGCGAGTCGTGTCGAGAGGCGGAAGCGTACTACCATGATTATCTCCAGGATCCACGGGATCCTTCCGTTCCGCGGTCTGTAGCAGGCCATATTGACCGGTGCGCCTACTGCCAAGGCCGGGTACAGTCACTTCGTGAAGCGTTGTGCGACCTGGACCGGCGTCCGCAGCCGACACCGGCCGAAGGGGATCTGCAACTCATCGATGAACTCCAGTCGCATTTCGAGTACGTCGACGAGCCGCTTGTCTGCGCGCAGGTTAAGCCGTTTCTGTGCCGCCTTCTGTCTCCATCGGTGAGGATCCGGATACCGACGCCAATCACGGTTCACGTCGACCAATGTGCCGCCTGTGCGAAGGATCTCGAATCGCTCAGGCAGCTCGATCTTGACGCCGGGCGGTTGGCCCGCCTGGGGGCGCTCCTGGAGCCGCATCGACAGGAGGACCCCTGCCTGTGCCTGCGAGCACGGTCGCATGCGGCTGCTCTGGCCTTGCTCTCGCCTGAGAGCATGTCACCGGAGATCCTCGACCACGTGTGCACGTGCGCGTATTGCCGCCGCGAGGTGTATCGCCACCGGCAGCATCTTCTCGACCACGCTCGGCTCTCGCAGCCCCAGACCAGGTTGTCAGTATGCGAACAGATCACGACGTCCGATTTGTTGGATTGGGCCGTTCCGTATGGGCTGCGGCCTGAGTTCTTCTGGACGGAACGGCAACAGGCCCTTCGCGAGCACATCCGCTCCTGTCCGTTGTGCCTGGAGAGAATGCAGCAGATTCATCGCGTCGTCGCGGACATTGCCGAGCGGGCCGATTCCGGCGTCACCACGGTGTACGCCCCGGAAGACTACGCGGAAATGCCTTTCGACGACGCACGGATGACCTCTTCCGAAATCTGCCCGCTCGACGTCCAGGTCCCTCGTCGCGACATGGCGGTTGCTTCGAAGTCTCTCGGAATCGCAGGCCGTCTAAAACGTCGCGTCTCCAGAACGGCAAGCGATCCGCTTGCCAGGATCGCTTTCCTGGCGGCTGCGATGATCCCGCTGGCAGTTCTGTTCGTCCGGAGCCTGCCGGCGGCGTCCGCGCTGAGCATCCGCCAGGTCGACCGCGTCCTGGCCAAGGCCCGGACCGTGCACGTGTCGGTGTTCGGGCAAGACAAGGCCGAACCCATCCAGCAGTTGTGGGTTTCCCGCGCCGAGGGGCTGGTCATATCCGAGCTGGCGTCGGAGCGCATGATTCACAATTTGCGCAGCGGTCAGACGACGATCATCCCGGCCGCGCGAGGGATGTTCGAACACGTGGAATTGGACCGCAGCGAACGTGAGAAGATCGAGCGTTCGGCACGTCGCTTTCTGGAATTCTCACTGGACAGCGCCCCTCTGGACGCGGAGCTGATCCTCCATCCGGAGGCCGCTTCGCCGGCCGATGTCGGACTCGAAATATACGAACTGGCTTGGGACCAAGCGTCTGATACTGGCACTTCGCTGCCGAGAAGGCTTCGGCTCTATGTCGATCCCGTCACGAGGCTTCCTCTCCGACAGGAATTCTCGTCATGGGTATCTGCCACAGATGACTGGCATGTGCAGACGACTCTGTACGAATATCCGGATGAAGAGGAGATCGAGACGCGTCGTCAGGCACTGCTGTCGGCAAAGTAACGCCGGCTTACCTGGGCTCCCACAGAGGGGCCCGGTTGTGGTACATCGTCCCGTCCCCGTCGCCGGTTGCCTCTACTCCCAATGCGGACGCCTGCATGCGGTCGACATGCCCATCGGCGAACCCGACGTTTACGGTCTTATTGGCGTGCCGCCCGCCGATGGCGTCATCGATCTGTGCAGGCAGCAATTCCCTGTCCGCGTTGATCGCCAGGCCCGGAATATACGCCGTGCCGATTGGCAAGCTGCCGGAGTAGCGCTTGGGAGGCTCCGCCGTGACATCCCACCAGCAGATGAGGGCATATCCGCTGTCAACGAGCAGAAGGGTCGAGCCCGGGTGACGGATCTCGCTCGTCGACAGCGGAGGTCCCGGAAACCCCTGGCGGTAAGGAGCGATGTCGGCGGCGCTGCGGCACAGAGACCGATTGACGCCGTAGTTGCCCCACAGAACGTCGTCGGACAATCCCGACTCCCGCAGGCGTCTTGATGGGCACTCCAGAATCTTCCTGTCTCGCCGTGACTGGTGGCGAACCGCGCCGATGAAGTTCGGCCAGTACCAGCCCGGCATATCGTACCGGGAATCGCAAACATATCCCCCGGGCGGAGGCGGCCGCATGGCCCAGATGCCGTACGGGAGCATCTCGTGTTCCGTCTCGTATTGATGGAACTCGATGGCCAGCTCGCGAATGTGCGCCTGGCACACCGTCGCCCTGGCCTGCTCGCGAGCGCTGTGGAAGACCGGCAACAGCAGCGCCGCCAGCATCGCGATGACCGCGATGACGACAAGCAGCTCGACGAGCGTGAGACCTCGGAACCTCATGGCCTGCATTGTAGAGCCGGCAACGCCTCCGTCAATCGCGGACCACCCGACGAGAGCAGACGGCCGTTGCCTCCTCGACTGCCTGTTGCCGCGCGAAACATGAGACGACTTCAATTGCACGCGCTCATGCCATACCAGTCCCAGACGCCGGTCACCCGGCAGCCGCCAGTAATCTCCCAATAGCAGTCGCTGCCGGCCATGCACGCCAGAATGCCTGTCTTACAACTTCCGCTCGGAGCTTCCTCGCAGCCCCATCGCTCGAAGTACCACTGGAAGTAGCCATAGCAGCCGTATCCGTTTGCAGCGGACTCGCACGGAATGACGTACTCGTCCTGAATCTTCATCGTGCAACTCCAGCCAGCTCCGCCGCTGATGCCGCGCAGCGCATCATCTGCAACGTCCGTGAACCGCCCTGTCACAGGCTGATTCGACACCAGCAAGGCAACCCCGGACCACTCGTCTGACAAGAAGCGTTTATCCGTTCGGGAGTAGAACCTGTCGCCGGCCAGATCGACAATCCAGGCGTACCGATCGTCGACGTGGTCCAGGACCACGAAATGGTCCTGTCCAGGGATGTGGAGAATCGCCCGGCACCCGTTCAGACCCTCTTCGAAGGCGGCGACGTCTGCCTGCACGGCACGACAATGCAGACCAAGACCCTGGGCGCACTGCCGGATGTCGTATAGTGTCGTGCGCCCGTCCGAATCGACCAGTTGGCCCAGTTGACTGTCTGCCGGGACCTTGCCCAACTGCGCTGTCGCGTACCGGAGCGAGGCGGTGGCGCAATTCTGAGGCTGCCTGTCCTGGCAAGCCGCGTAGGTCAGTCTTTCGGCCAGCAGGAGACCCGTGTCGACCACGTTGGAGTAGTTGTACACCAATGCCTTGGCGCTCATCGGCGAGTAATACTCGACGGCGGTGCCGGCGCCGAACGCCACTTTGAACGCCTCGACCCCCGGAGAACCGACGTCGACGGAGGTGAAATCCCACTCGTCGGATCGGAGCAACCTGTTGGTGAAGGCGTCTCGCTGTTCGATCGCGACCGACCTGGGAACCCAATACCCGCCGACATTCCGGTAGCCGGAGCAGCCGATGGACGTCACGATGTCACCGCTCGGCATGACGGCGGACGTCACGGCATAGTCTTTCGACGGATCCAGGACGAAGGTCCATTGCGAACCGCCCGACGGCGCGATGACCAGCTCTATCTGTCTGCTTCCATCGCGAGCGACTTCGCTGGCTGCGATCTTCGCGGCCGCCAGATCCTCGGAGGACAGCGGGCCGGACCCCCACGGGATGACGCCTGCGGTCAACGGACCGCCGACGACGCGAGGCAGCCGGTTGCTCGCATCAACGATGGCCTCACCGGCCGAGACGGCATGAATCGTATATTCCCGCCCGTCCCAGGCGAAGACCCGCCGGCTGTTCCAATCCTGGTTGAAGTACCTGGCCATGTAATTGCCGGACAGGTCGGCCGACGGGGTAACCGAATCGCTGCGCGACAAGATCACCACTTCCCAATGAAACCGGTCCCCATCGTACTTGAGCACAACTGATGAAGTCATGCTGGACTCGTTGGACAGTCCATATCGAACGTTGAATGGGATGGCCTCCAGGTACATTTTCTGGAGTTCCTCGCTCCGCTGGGCCTTGTCGGCCGTCGTCTCGTAGTCGCTCGTCTTCTCCTGAATTGTCCGAGTGATGAACGCCTCGTCCATCGTCCTGGGAGCCTTGTACTCCCGATGCGCTGCCTTGATGGTTCCGGCCGGAATCCAGGTATCCCGGCCCCCACTGGCAAGCTTCTCGATGATCTCCAGCGCTTCACTCTTTTCCAGCGCACTCTGGGCATGTACCGGGACCGTCGTACACAATGCCAGAAACAGAATCAATGCCGATCTCGCGAATTTCATAGTCTACCTCCTTATCACAAAGTATTGTCGCAACAATACATACGCCGCATGAGCCGGAACCGGCCATTTGTCAAAACGCCAAGGCACGGCGAGGGGCACCCACTTGGATGCGAAGTCCGCCAGGTGGATGTGGATACCCATCTGGAGAAAAAAATGAAAAAACCGCTCCGCTTTATCTCTGCGATTCTGTCTTGCCCGTGAGAAGGCTACTCACGGCACAGAATCTATCTCGTTGGGCTCGGGCGACAGCCCCACTGCCTGCGTCCGCTCGAGCCAATACTCGCTGAACAGCGCCAAGTCGCGAACGTCGACCCGCTCATCCCCATTCAGATCCGCCGCGACCGCCGCGTTCGGGTCCGAGACGACGCTCTGGCCCCAGAGACCCGCCAACGAGGCGTAGTCAACGAAGTTGACCAGGGTATCCCCATCGAAGTCACGCGACGGAACATGGTGAAAAGACAAGACCTGGATCAGAGTTGCTTCAAAAGGCGGTGGATCGGGCGGTTCCTGGCTGATCACCACCGGAATGGGAAGTGCAGAGAGAGCATACAACCCGATGGTACAGACCCCGGTGTTCACTGCGCCATAGTCGAGAATGAATAGATCGCCCGCCGTCGCGTTCCAGGCGGGGAGTAGATCCACGCCGACACCAAGATCGTCTCGATACATGGTCACGAGAGCCCGTTCACCGGCAGCAGGAAGGCACGAGCCCACGTAGTTTCCTATGCTCTCGTCATAGCCCCTCGGAGAGAGAACGCCCTGTCTTTCGGTCTCCCAGGAAAGCCAGAACTTCACGCGACAAGGTTTGGCGGTGTCGGAGGTTATGAAAATCGTGAGCCTGGTTCCGACCATGATGTCGCGATAGACTTCCGGCACGTTGGGATCGGCCGGGGCCAGAGGGGTAGCCTCGTCCGCCAGGCAGACACGAGCGGTGACCATCGCCGACGCGGCGGATGCCTGGAAGCCGGCCACAACCAGTGAAAGAACGCAAACAGCACGAAAACACGTCTGGCCCATGCAGGTCCGGACCCCCAAAGGCGGGTTGAGGTCGGATTCCAGCCGCCCGACACGGGACCACTGTTTCTCGCGCGTATTCGATCTCAAACTCCGCATGCTGACATTATAGGGTCATTCCTGTTCCAGAGCAAGTCATTTGCGCCGGGTCAGGCCAGCCGAACGTAACCGCTTTAGTGCGGCTACCGATGCAGGGCAGACTCCCGACGCATCACGAAGTGCTGGCACGTGTCGTCGGCCCAGGTAAACAGGCCCGCCATCCCATCCGAATCAGCGTCCGTCGGGATCGCCCAGGTACAGTGGCCCCAAGTAGGTTTCTCGATACACGTCCGCGCCGGGGAGAAGTACCGGCACAATTCACATCGTTGCTCAATCATCGCTGGTCTCTCGTTGTCTGAAGCAAGCGTTGGCCCATCGCAAGGGGCCGCCTCCAAATCAGCCGGAGGACGAACATGCCGCCTCACACGTCGCCCTTCAGGACCAGGAGCGTTTCAGAGACAGCAAATGTGGATGCGAAAATCCGACGATTATAACCTTTTTTTATCAACCTGGCGATTGGCCCTGTCCCGTCGACCGGATGCGGCCGGACCGGTTGGGCGTCCTGGTAGTGATTGATGATTTTGCGAAATCCGCCTTGACAGCACCCCGGAGGGGTTTTATACTGACCCGACTTGGCAGAATCGGCGGCGTAGCTCAGTTGGTTAGAGCGTGGGATTCATAAGCCTAAGGTCGGTGGTTCGAGTCCACCCGCCGCTATTGCTGTCGGCATGACCTCAGAGGCGTGTCGACGGGTATCGCACGATTGGGTTTCCTTCGTGCCCCCTTCGTCTAGTGGCCTAGGATATCAGGTTCTCATCCTGGAGACAGGGGTTCGACTCCCCTAGGGGGTACTTTTTCATTTTCGATTGATGGTTGACGATTGATTATTGACCTTCCCCGCTCATGATTGGCCCCGATGGCGAACCCGCTGCAAGTCCTTCCGATGAGCAGTTCATGCGGAGGGCGATTGATGCCGCGATGATCGCCGAGGAGAACGGCGACGTGCCCATCGGGGCGGTCATCGTCTATCAGAACCAGGTAATCGGGCGGGCCTGGAACCAGCGCGAGCAGCTCAACGACCCGACCGCGCACGCGGAGATCATCGCGCTGACCCAGGCGGCCAGCTACATCGGAAGCTGGCGGCTGCACGGCTGCACGATCTACGTCACGCTGGAGCCGTGCCCGATGTGCGCCGGCGCCCTGGTGCTCGGCCGGCTCGACCGCCTCGTCTACGGCTGCCCCGACCCCAAGACCGGCGCCTGCGGCAGCCTCTACGATATCGTCCGCGACGAACGACTGAACCACCGCCTCGAAGTCACCTCCGGCGTCCTGGCCGACGACTGCACCGCCCTGCTCCAGGCCTTCTTCCGCGCCCGCCGGGGCAGCGACGGCACTCCGAAGACATAATCGCTGGCCCACGCGCCAAGCACAAAGCGACTCCGTCTGCGTATCAACAGGACAAGGAAAGGGCGGATCCTATGACAAGAACGCATCGCAAAGTCGTGGTCGTGGGCGCCGGTTCGGTGGGGACGACGTACATCTACGCGCTGCTGCAAACCGGCCTGGCCAGCGAGATCGCGTTGATCGATCTGGACGCCAAGCGCGTCGAAGGCAAGAGCATGGACCTCTCGCACGGCCTGCCGTTCATTCCGCCGGCCCGGCGCAGGTAGAGGCTCACCAGTACTGAGGCTGGCTGAGCTTTCACCAAGGCCGCATTGCTCCAGTACGGGTGCCACTCGGCGCTTTCCACGCCGAAGCGGCGCTGGACCTCCCAAATGGGCGACATGCGCTCGAGCGTCGCGTTCACGCCGCCGGGGCGCACCCGGACGTCGTGGAGCAGGGTGAACGCCAGAGCATGGTCGAAGGTCCACTTGGGCGGCTTCTCGTAGACGAGGAACTCGCAGGGCACGCCGAAGTTGGCACCCATGAACTCGGCACGGAAGGCCGCCAGCGGCAGGTGCCCAAGCGGGTCGCCCGCCAACTCGCCACCTTGGAATTGCTCGCCGTCCCAGTAGGAGTCGCAGAAGGCCAGCGTGGGAGTCATGCAGCAAGTGCTTTGGTGCGCGTTCACCAGGCCGTGCCTCGGGCGGGTCGTCGCGTAGAGGCGCTGCATCAGACGACGCACGGCGAAGATGGGATAGGTGGGGTGCAGGCTGCCGTCGGCAGCACGGTAGCCGCAGCCGTGGCGCTCGTTGGCGCAGGCGAACGGCTCGATCGTGCCGTCGAGGTAGACGCCGTCGAAATCGTAGCGATCGAGCGCCTGGGCGATGCCCTCGGCCAGACGCTCCCCCCAGCGGCTCTGGTAACAGACGATGTAGTCACGCTGCTCCGGCTGGCGGTGATAGCCACCCGTAAAGCTGCCCTCCGGCCTCTTGACCAGCGCCTCATCGCTCATCTGGGCCCACTCAGGCGCCAGCGTCGAGAGCTCGTAGCCGAAGTACAGGAGCAGCTTGATGCCCCGCTGGTGGCAGGCCGCGACCAATTTCTTCAGATCTTCCTCATGCGTCGTTTCCCAGTAGTTCTGGATCGGCGTCCAATTCTCGTGGAAGATCAGTGTCTTGACGCCGAGTTCGGCAGCACGATCGAGCATGCTGCAGGCGCTGCCCTCCTGGAACGGCCGCGTCTCCATCCCATAGGACGCGCCATGACAGATCCGCCAGTCGTGGAAGTCGCGAGGCATCGGTTTGACCGGCGTGGCTTGGAAACCGAAGGTGAACTTGATCGGCAGGCGGGCTGGCGGCGCGTCGAGCAGGTGCACCCGCAGCACTGTCTCGCCTTCCTGGTGAACCACCTCGATAGCATGGCCGACATCCCCGGGCTGCCATCCCTGATCCGACTCGGCGAACCACGCGAGGCCGCCGTCCTCCCAGCCGAGCCACACGAAGGGATGGAAGGACAGTGAGAGCCCCTGCTCCGGCAGGGCGCCGCTATTCGCGGCACTACCCCAGCGGCCGGGCCAGTAGTGATAGAGCGTGGTGCGCTCCGGGCGCAGGGGCACCTCCAGCCACAGCTTCTCAATCTTCGGTGAGGCCTGCCGTGACGCGATAACCAGGCCCACACGCATCATCCCATCGAACTCTGTGGCAAAAGTGGTGTTGGTCAGAAGCGTCTCATTGGCCTGCCAGCCGCAGACGATCGCCTGCTGGGGATCATGCCGCTGCACCAGGTTGCCCCCGCGCTGCCACGCGATCGGCTTGCCGTCCACGGTGCCCACCAGCCGCATCGGCCCCGCGAGTATCTCAGTGCCCGCCGTGCTCACGGCCACCGGCAGCACAGCCCCGGCGAAGCGATACTCCCGCCTCCAGACGCCCACCTGGACCTCGGACGCCTTCTCTTGCACCGTGACCGGCGTCCACGGCGGCAACAACGCCTCAGGAGGAGGTCCCGACGGCCGGGCCGCGTTCGGATCTGCCAAAGCAATCCTGCCAAGCAACAAGAAGACGAGTGCCACCGCCGGGGTCGTACGTCCGATGTGTGTCCGTTTCATGTCACTCCCCTGCAACTACTCACTTCAAGACCGTACCCTTCGCTCTCCCGGGCAGATCTCACCCGATCGATCCGGATGAGCCCACGCCGCAGATGAGCGGGTCAAGAACGTAGCATCCCTGCTTTGCGGCAGAACTTCCTGACCTGGGCCATTTCCTCTTCGATTTCCAGCACACCCATCGAGCGCACCATCTCGCCGACCGGAATCCCGGGATCATCGGACCAGAAGACGCCGAGATCGTCGTCCTCATAGTAGTGGAAACCTCGTATGGTGCAAGTGCTATCCGCGCGTGAGCATCTGCATACCACTGACTTGCGCCCCAGTCAGATGAAAGCGTCTGCCTGCCGTACCTCGATCCAGTACAAGATCGGCGAACGGTGCATGGTGCTCATTGCCGACGATCCACAACTCCGTACCCTACTGCCTCATCTTTCACGGTGATTCCGAAGTTATGGACCTGACATCACTCGGATTACGTCCCGGTGATTCTACGTACCATGCGGGAGTATTTCTGTCGGTTCGAACAAATCGATATGGCCAATGAGGCCATGCACCCGGACTGAGGGCGAGCCGCTGGGTGTTGGCGGATCTCATTCTTCCTCCAGATGCCGCCTGTAATCCTCGTATAGCTTGACGCTGGCCGGCCCGCCCGGCTGGCAGGTCATCTCCGGCGCGCTCATCATGCCGGGGAACTGGTAGTGCAGGATCTTCTCGAAGGTCGTAAAACGCCGAAGGTCGCCAATCAGTTCACCGATCGGGCGAGGATGAAGTTCGACTCCATTTTGGAACACAAATGTCTCCACATCCAGCCATAGATGGCACCCGGCTTCGTCGCACAACGACTGCAACAGTGTGGCCGCCTGCTCGCCCGTCAGGTCGCCCGCGGGCATGCGGTGGAACCCGAACGGCCCGAGGATGTCCACATGGGGCAGCAATTGGCGGTATGTTTCCTCTGCGCCGCGAAGACCATAGGGATTGGTCGCCAGCAGCACGGGTTTGTCCGGGGCATACCGCTTGACATGGGAGGTGAACACCTTGAAGAAGTCGACGATCTCCCGACGCTGAAGTGCAGGGTCACCGAGGCCGGGAATGTACAGGCCGCCGCCCTGCTCGTGGCTGAGATACCAGCCGTAAAACGACGGATGGTGTCCATAACGTCGCCAGAGTTCGTCTGCCACGTTCTTGCACCAGCGTAGCGAGTCCGGGGTGTAGTCGAAGAACGCATAGGTGCCAACCCCAGGCATCACATGCATGCCCAGTCTGTCGGCCTCATCCATGATCGTCTCCAGCGGGTCGGTCGAAGCGATGGGCATGCGGGCGGGATAGAGTTCGGAAGGATAGTACGCTTTGCCCGGATACGTTTCGGAAGTGAAGTTGTGCTTGGTGCGATGAGTGAAGTTCTGAAACATCATCGTGATGACCAGCAGATTCTGGTCCGTGACGTGCATCGCTCGGACCAGCTCTCGCCAGTTCCCGTCGGTCATTTTGGCCAACTCCGCGTTGAAGGGTCTCCCTTCCTGCTCGTCATGGTGATAGATGTCCACCCAGGCGCCCCCGAGCCGGCGTGTGGAGCGTACATCCGAGGCGATGATCTGGATGGGACACTCCGCTCGCAGCGCCACATCGCCGGACCGCGCCGTCATGATGACGCAATGTCGGCCCGCGTGCCCCTGGGTGGGCCAGCAGAAATTGAAGCCTGCCGCCGATTGGGGATCTATGGTGAGAGCCGCTTGGTGCAGACGCTGCTCCGGCTTCTCTTCATCCAGATACAGCACGACCTCAAAAGTCCGCGCTGCATCAACGTCATTCCGCACCGATCCCCGGATATCGAGCTCGATCCGGTCCGTCACCGGCGAGGGCGGGATCAGCGTGAGGCTGGTCGCGGGTTTGGGCCTGTGGATCGCGGTGAGAGACTGAACCACCTCATCCGGCAGCATCTCGCGACGCAGGCGGTCGAAGTCTGCGGCGATGTCGGTTTTGGTGACCAAATCCCACAGCGAGGTTCGCATCTGTCGCATGCCAAGGACGGACACGATCCAGCCCTGCGTCCAGCCGCTTTCGATCGCCCAGGCACCCCAGCCCGCGTCCGCGTTGCTGGCCCACGCTTCCCATCGCTGGAAATCGAACGCGCGGAACCAGCCGCCATCCAGGGAAGGCTGCGCGTCCGAGCGAATCTGGATGCGGCACAGGAACCCGGCAAGCTTCTCCTCGGCGTGTTGGGCGGCCTCGTCCCCGACCACCGCCGCCTCGTGCAGCCCGAGGAAGGCGAAATTCGTCGTGTAGAGCAGGTCGCTCACGGGATCGCCATTTCGCTGGATCAGCGAGGCCTCATGTCCGCCGTAGTCTTCGTTCGAGGAGGGCGGCGGGTACATGCCCTTGCCCGGAAGTCCGAGTTCCTCCCGAATGGCGCCGCAGGGCTCCTGCAGCGTCGCGAGCCCATCCACGGCCGTGCGCAGCCAGGCGCGGTGCTCCGGCGTGTCTTTCACTCGGACCAGCCACGCCAGCGGCAGCAGGATGCGCGCCTTCTCCTGGGCCAGCCCGTTGGTCCAACGCCAGCCGTTCGGATACTGCGCCACGGTCATGCGCAGCGCGTTCTCCGCGCGTTCATAGAATAGCTCGTATCCCGTCTGTTGGTATGCCCACAGGAAGCAGGCCCAGAGGTACGCCTCCATGTGCGGTGAGTAGCTGACGATGTCCCGTCGGAAGAAAGGTTGCCAGCCCTGCAACGAGAGAGCAGGAATGTCGATTCGGTCGTCGCGGAAGCCCTGCCGTCCCGTTGTACGCAGGTTGGCCAGCAGGCACCGCATTATGGCTCCGTCCCAACGATTCTCGCCCAGCAACGCGGCGGTTGCGGCGGTGCCCAGCAGCAGCCGCGCGTTGTCGTCACCATAGTTGGCTGTGTAGAATGCGGGCGAAGTGATTCCCCATGCGACCAGTCCGTAGGCGCCGTGCTTGGGGTCTCCTCGTTCGTTCTTTCGCGCCTCCGAGGTGAAGAGGTAGTAGTCCAGGAGATTGCACGCAACCTTCGCGTTCAACGTCCCAGCGCCCGTCCGAGCGCCGAACGCCAGCGCCATGGCGGATTCGCCGTGGCAATCGCCGCGCCGCGCGATGCTCTGCATCTGGCTGCCGCCGGCGAGGACGATCGAGAGCGGCGCTTCGAGAATGCCGAGTCTGCCGTCGCCCACCGGCGCATCCGGCGGCGGCGTGGGAAGCAACCCGCCCGTACGCTCCGCTCGGCCTACTTCATCGAGCCGGGAGGGATGCAGAAGCAACTTCGAACGGTGGAACCATTCCGTGCCACGTCGGATCGCCTGCCATTCTGCGTCGGCGGGCAGCGGTTCGTCGCGGCTGTAACTCGGGCGGACCGAGGGCGTCCAGACCAGCGAAGGCCGTTCCCCGTCCGGACAGAGCCACGCGAGCACCCCAGCCCACAGTGCCTGCCATGCGTCCTGAGGCGCATAGCGACCGATGACGAAGTGGCTGAGCTTGGTCGTGGCCACAAGCACACCTCGCCCGGGGAGTTCGAACAGGATCGGGACCGGATCGTTTGGCAGACCGAACACCGCTGAGTCGAAACCCGCCACGCGCGCCGCCACGACGTGCGAGGTCTCGGACCTCGCCTGCACGAAGTGCAGCCCGTTGATCGCCAGGATTCGGAGTGGATCGAGGGACGGGCCGAAGAGATCCGAATTCACAACGGCCCGCTCCCATCGTGCGGCCTTGGGGGGGCCGATTTCCACGCCCGGCAAGGCCGCGGGGTATTCGATATAGAGACGCAGGTTCTTGTTTGCGGCCGCTCCCAGTACGTCGGGCTCGATCACCGTCGTCGCCGCCGGATAGTCCTCCGCCAGGATCAGCACCGCCCCGCCTTCTGCGGCGAGCTCGACCGCCTCGCGGTTGGAGTCCACGCGCCGGCACGCGTAGCCGGACGCGGTCAGGACACGGAACAGATCGTTCTCCCCGCCGCAACAGAGTGTCAGACGTGGGGCCTCAGCCGTCGCTACGGAAGCTGCAACCGCCAGTCCTGCTGCAATCACGATTTTCCGCAACCAGTCCCCCCGTTCGATCGCGTTCAAGATGTGGGTAACGTCCGTCATGCCGATTGCCCATCCTTGTGTCCTGGCAATGGTATTCTGCCAGAAGGAGGGGAACCAATCAAGTGAAGAGCCATACGGACACTGCAATCTCGATGCGGTCAATGAGATGCTGAACGCCGATGAGCCGACCTTCGAGCGAGCGGTCGAGGACAGACTGCGAATCGGCAAGCCCCGGAGCGGTTCCTTTCTTTCTTGAAGGACCGTGCCTCGTCAACTACATTGAGAACCGGTGATGAACTCAGGCTGACCACGGTCGGCGCGCGGAGCCGTGCATCAGAGACATCGCGTATGTCGTGGCAAAGGGTTCCCAGAGGTTGGAGAATGAACATGCGAAACACAACCGTTATACCTCGCACGTCGTCTTTTCTCATCGTGATCCTGTTGACTGGGTGCGCCCACGTCTCACGCGATCCCGTAATGGCCCTTCACATCACGCGTCTGAGTGAACCTCTCCACGTGGATGGTCGCCTGGATGAACCCGGCTATCAGCGCGTGACTCCAGTGGCAGATTTCAAGGTCGCTTCCCAGCCGGGCGTGGAGGCCCAGCCAACCCGGGCATGGCTCCAGTGGAACGAGGCTGGACTATGGTTCGCCTTCGCCGCTCAGGATGCGACCATCGTGTCCGCGTCACCGACCGAAGACGAACATGCGGTCGATTCGCGAGATCGCGTTGAGATCTTTCTATGGCCGGAGAATTCGCGGAGATACTTCTGTATAGAGATCGCACCTGACGGCGCAGTCCATGACTATGCAGCACGCATCTACCGGCGGTTCGATGATTCATGGACGTCCTCGGACACGAGATTGGCCGCCCAACGCACGGCGGATGGCTACGCCGTGGAGGGTTTTGTCCCAGTCGCCGCCCTGCGAGCAATGGGTGTACGCGGCTGGAAACCCGGTACCGGGTTCCAAGTCGGGTTATACCGCGCAGATTTCCGCTCCGAGACGCCGGAGAACCCGATCTGGCTCACGTGGGTGGAGCCGAACCTGCCGAAGCCGGACTTCCATGTCCGCGCCACGTTTGCCCCAGTCGTATTGGCACCCTGACGGCCACCGACGGGGACGGCAAGCCTACGAACCCGATCAGCCCAGACGCCGCAGTCCTTCCCCATACTCGTCCAGCGGCGGTTCACCATACTGCTTGACGTAGTCGGCGTCCATATATGCGGCAAATGATGTGACATGCCGAATTCCGCGATCGGCGTAGGCGGCGATGTCCTCCAGGAACACGTCTCTCTTCCAAGGCAGTTTCTTCTTGGCGTCTCGCTTCCAGGAGCTGAACAGCGACACATCCAGCCAGTACTCCAGGACCTGCGCATCGTCTTTGCCAAACACAGCGAGATTGGAATCCAGCCAATCCAGATACCGGCCGTGCTGCCCCTCTTTGGCTTCGCGACGGCTGATCGGTTCGCTCCACGTTCGGCCAATGGGTGCAAACTCAAGGAAGATGCCCGATGCGGGCTTGACTTGAACGGGAGGCTCCATTGTCCGCGCATAGGCCAGGTGCGCCAGAGTGGCCCGTGCGTCCACCCGCCGCAACGCCCGCAGCATTTCGTTCTCCAGGATCAGCGATTGCTCGCTATCCGAATAGAGGCGGCAACGCGAGCATTGGCACATGGGTCTGCCATCGTCGATCCAGTAGAAGTAACGGCCCGTGGTGGGCCTCAGGATCTCAGCATATTTGACGACGTTTTCACAGACCACCTCGATCGCGTTGGAGGAATGAACGCAGCAATTGAAATCAGGACTGCGCTGCCCTTGTTCATTCACACGGTACATCGAGGGGTCTTTCTCGAAGAGGGCCCGCGGGAGCAGATCGCTCATGGCGTGCAACTCATGCTCCACTGCAATTCCGCACTCTTTGCACCGCGCCACAAATTCACGGCCCCTCTCGGTTTGAATGAACTCTGATACCTCGCTTGGCGTTACGTGTGTGCCAATCGTCGTCAGCCCGGCGCGGGCAGCCCGTTGAGGCCAGTCCAAGGTCATTAGATCGGGGGTTGTCACAACCACGCCGCGCGTCGTGAAGAACGGCACTTGCCCTCTTGGGCTACGTCCTGCGGAGGCCGGCCGGCTGAAGGCCACCGGCAGAGAAGCAGCAACCCGTAAACCAGTGAACAGGAACTCGCGACGCGATGGATCGTTCTGCGACGATGGTGTTCTGTTCTTCTCAGTCATTGTGTCCGTACTCCTTGCCTGACCTTGGCCTGCCACCAAGTTCGTTCATGGAGAGCATCGTTACAGCATTGGCCTCAGAATGCAGGTCTCATCGATCGTTGTTGTGAATCCGACATTCAAATGTCATGTCGTCCTTCCGGCACCGCCGGCAGCGGAACCCAGTACGCCGCCGCTGTGGACGCCGCCACCGGGGATTGGTCGGTAGTCTCCCGATCCCATGCCCTACGTCATCTGCGATGTAGCACGGCCTGAACAATCGCGTCGGCAAGAGCCTTCATTCCCCGGTCGCCAGGGTGGGCGGCAACACCGTCATGTATGAATGATCGTTCCGAGCGGGCCATGTTGGCTTCCTCGCATCCGAGGGGGCCCGCATCGACGAATATGGCATCCGCCTCCTGGCAGGCGATTCGGAGCACTTCATCTTTGGCGGGGTCGGCCCAGAAAGAACTCCGCACCACCACAAGCGGATGACGTCTGGCCAGAGCGCATCCCAGGATCTTCATCACTCCGGCCTTGAATTGTGCTTTGGCGTCGTCTGATCCCAGCGCCGGCACATTTTCGCCGATGGCCAGAACCACCAGGTCGGGATCGAATGCGAAGAAATCCTTCATCTGCGACGCCACGTCGTAATCTGCATAGTTGCGCTCAAAATCCGCAATGTTTCGGATCATCATCTCAGGCATGGAACCGGTATGCTGAGCGATGGCGCCAGTGACGAGATGGACATAGTCTTTGTCTTTGGAACTGGCTGCCATGCCCCAGTTTCCGGCCCAGCCGATATCCGCTTTGGGGCCGTGCACGGTGATGCTGTTGCCCAGAAAGAGAATCCGGCGAATGGCGGATGGCTTGACCTGGGGTTCTGCAGTGACTGGGAACATCGAGAGCCGGAACTTGGTGCAACCATACGGGATGAGCGTGACGGACTGGGCCCGTTTCGACTTGGCGACCGGCAGAAGAGGCAGCCGAGGGGCTTGGGGATCGGGATTCCAGGCAATCTCATGTACATTGACGCGCAGTGTCAGCGGGGCGGCCAGCGGCCAATCCCATCGGAACGGCATTTTGCTGCGTTGCACCGTCAATCCGGGTTCCTGAATATCCAAAGCGAACTTCCATCGAGCGTTCGGGTCCGGCGAATTGGCGTTTGTTGTGTCGGGGATCGGCAGCGCCAGGAGCAACGGGCCATAGGAAACCGACGCGTAAGGAACACCCTGCGTGCTCCTATCGTCCGGGATTGTCACCCGCGTGACCCGATGTGCTCCATCGTAGGGCGGGCCTGATGCGGCATCGCGTCCGCGTTGCACCATGGCGGTCATCGGGAACCACAACTGGACGAGATCGCCCGGTTTCCAGGTTCGGTTGACGCGTAAGAACCCCCTGGCGTTGCAATCGACCGTAATGGGAGAACCATTCACGCTCAGGGTCGGATTCGTGCACCATCCGGGAATGCGAAAGTCGATCGGGAAAGCCGCTTCCCGCGCCGGCTGCACCGAGATGTCGATGGTCTCATTGAAGGGATAGTCGGTCCGGCAATCCATCGTGACCGATACACCGTCCGCAGCCAACGCCGTCACTTTGCAGGGGCCATAGCAGGTTGCCGCCAAGCCGTTGTCATACGTCGCCATCCACATATTCGTAACATACCACGGCACAATACGATTCAGCGCGGCGGTACAGCAGAGCGGACTGTGTTTGCGTTCATAGACGCCTCCTTCGGCCATAGGACCATGAGGGAAGTTCGGCGAGAGGTTGGCGAACCGATTGGGGCTCTGGAAGTAAACATGGGTCTTGAAATCTCGCGACACGGTGGCCGGTCCTGCGTTAAAGAACGCCCGCTCGAGCCGATCCCCCATCCGGCCTTCACCGGTCACGGCAAGAAGGCAGACCTGGCTCCATATATATCCCGCCACGTCGCAGGTTTCACTTCCCCGAAACGCACCGGTGGGCCCGTACCACTCGTCGGAAACCGGTACTCCATAGGGTTGCATGGCGATACGTTCCAGCAAGTCGTGCCAGCCGACGGCTGCTTGGAGATAGTGCACATTACCCGTCCACAGATAACCAACAGCCCATGGCGTGGTGCTCTCGATGAATTCGACCACATGGGCGTTTTCCACAGTAGTACCCGGCTTCAAGTCCGGCGCCCTGCGGTACCGGTTCAGATTCGGCAAAAGACCACCGCCTTCCTCCCTGAACATGACATCCAGCGCCTCGGCGATGTCCTTGTTGCCTGTCCAGCAGTAGGCGTCGAATGCCGGCCACAGATTCGACACACTTCCTGTGATGGATCGCAGACAATTAGGATCTCCGGAGTACGCCTTCTCAAGCGCGCCAAGGATATGTTTGTCGCCCGACCCCGCATAGAATCCCGTCATTGCACGCCCCAACAGGCCGCAGGCCCAGAGTGGCCAGCCCTCCAACGCGGCAACGACGGCCTTCCGGTCGTCGGGATTGCCCCGGTCGAGCCACCAGAGAAAGAGCAGGCCGTCGGTGTTCATGTGGTCGGCCACGGCGTAGAGCCGCCCTTTCGCCTGCTGGATCATCGCGTCATCGTGCAGAGCGAAACCCAGGCGGGCCAAGCCATCGAACCAATACCCTCCCCCTTCGTAAGGCCAGGCGCCCTTGTACCAGAGTAGGCCGTCACCGGTCATCTTGTGATCCGGAGCCCAGGCCCGCTTGAACTCATCATCGTATTCGTCCATGTGACCGGTGAACCCGTCCCTCGCAGTCAGGCACCAGTCTCGCAACCAACCGGTAGGTTCGACCGCGCCGGGAGGCAGTGCGATCAACGCCGGTCGCGTTGGCGGCTCAAAGGGACGTGCGTAATTGACCCGAACCGGAATGGCCGAGTTTGTTGGCAAGTCGGCTGCCAGCGTGTTCAAGGACGGAGATTCAATGAGGGCCGAGAGAAGAGCCAAATTCAGGAGTATTGTCTTCATGGTAACGACTCATTTCCTGGAGAATACTGAATGTGTTGCTTCGCCGTTCATGTGTATTGAACGTCATCCCAGGTGCTCCAGCGCTAGGCGGCCAATAATACCAGAATCGGCGTCTCCAGTTCAAGGCTCCTGGTCACCAATATGGGAATCGTATGAGAGAAGCCGTATAATGAGCTGCACGCTCGGGCACCCACGGGGCAAGTAATCGGTGGGTAGTCGTATGGTCCTTGGGGAAAGGAACTCGTCGATGGGGATCTGTCGTATGCCACCGATGATACCAGCAATCCTCGCTGTAGCCGCGTGTCTTGCGAACGCACAGGATGCAGTCGAGGTCAAACAATGGCAGGTGTGTGAAATCGGGCTGACGGCCACACAAAATGCGGCGAACCCGTACGTGGCCTATCTCCAGGAGGGATGCCCAGCTCGCGTCGCCGTCCGCTTTACGGGCGTATCGGGAGACGCCGCCAGCCGAGAACTGACCGTGGCCGCATTCTGGGACGGAGGCACGACCTGGAAGGCGCGGTTTGCCCCACCGGCGCCAGGCGGGTGGGTGTTCGAGAGTCACTCGGAGGACCCCGGTCTCAACGGCGTCACCGGCAAACTCACCTGCACGGCATGGACCGAAAACGAGAAGAAGGCCAATCCAACCCGCCGTGGCTTCGTGCGCGTCCATGCGAACGAGCCGCGTGCGGGCCGCTACTTCGAATACGCCGACGGTACGCCCTTCCTGTGGATCGGCGACACCTGGTGGAACTGGACACAGCGTGGGATCCATTTCCAGACGTTCAAGAACCTGGTCGATGACCGTGCGAAGAAGGGCTTCAATGTAGGACAGCTCTTCTTCGCGGCCAACGGCTGGGGACGGCGCAGTTCCCTTCTCGACGCCGGCTACAACGAGCCGGACATCGAGTGGATCCAGTCCATCGAGCAATGCATCGCCTATGCAAACGAACAGGGCATCACGGTGTGGATCCACCCGTGGTGGAGCCGCGAGAAGCTGGACGAGACCGCCGGGCCCGAGAAGATGCGCCGCTGGTGGCGGTATGTCATCCATCGCCTGGCCGCCTACAACGTCATTTGGACGCTGGCGGGAGAATACAACATGGACAACTACGGCGGACTCGGGTTGGATTTCTGGAAGGGCCTTGGCACGCTGGTCGCGGCGGAAGACCCGTTCCATCACATTCTGGGGGTCCATCCCACCCCGCCCGCGTGGTCCGGCGGCGCAGAGGCCCCTCAATGGTCCACGGCGGAAGTGCTCCATGACCAGCCGTGGTTGGACTACAACCAGAGCCAGACCGCTCATGCCCGCTGGCGTAACGAGTACGCGCCCACCGTGGTCGCGCAGGCTTACGCCATGAACCCGCCGAAACCCATCGTCATTACAGAACCCTGGTACGAGTTCTCGCTCGACGCCCCGGCTGCCAAGGAGATCCGGTTCTGCGCCTGGTCGGCCGTCATGAGCGGCGCGGCGGGACACACCTATGGCGGTGGACACGTCTGGCTGGCCTACCTGTCGGAAGTCTCGCGTCCGAGACGCGGCGGCGATGAATCATGGCCCCTCGACCCCAGCTTCGAGACAAACACCCTCGACTACCCTGGAGCACGAGGGATGGCCTGCATGGCCCGGATTCTGCGGAGCGTCGAATGGTGGCGTCTCGAACCCCATCCGGAGCTCGTCGTCGAGAATCCTTCACGATATTGCCTGGCAGTCCCCGGCGAAACGTACCTCCTGTTCCTGCGCTGGGGCGGCGCGGTCAGACTGGACCTGGCCCCCTATAGCGGGACGACCTTTACGCGGCAGTGGATTGACCTGGTCACTGAGGAAACGCACAAGCCCCAGGAACTCCGCGGAGGCAGCGTTCAGGTGATCCATGCGCCGGAAGACTTTCCCGCCGTGCGGCAGGAGAAGGACTGGATTCTGCTCATCCAAGCCGTCAAGCCCTCGCCCAATGAGAAGCCGAAGCCGGACTCAAGAACTCAACGTCCGGCCAGAGACGTGCAATTGGTCAATCCGAGTATTCCGGCGACGCCCGGACTGTCGCATCACATCCTGGCGAGCAAGGTGATGGGGCATGATGTGGGCTATGTGATCTGGACTCCTCCCAATTATTCCAGAGACGCCAACGCTCGCTATCCGGTGATCTACTTCCTCCATGGGGCAGGAGGCAACGAATCGGCGGATTCCGGCGGATTCTCAAGTTGGGTCACCCGAGCGATTGCCGACGGCTCGCTGCCTCCGGTACTGTGCGTCTTCCCAAACGGCGGCATGAGCGGCTATCGCGGCGAAGTGGAAAAGATGATCACGGAGGAGCTGATCCCAACGATCGATGAAGACTATTGCACCCTGGCTCAACCGCAGTCCCGCGCGCTGGCAGGATTCTCCATGGGTGGATCCGGGTCGGTCTACCTTTCCATCATGCACCCGGAACTGTTTTGTGCTGCGGGCAGCATGGGAGGCGGTATCCAAGGCCGATCGGAACAGATGGCCGCCGCCATCGACAAGGCCGTGCCGATGTGGAAGAAGACTGGATTGGGCTTCTTCCTGGTCAATGGCGACACCGACCGCCCCGAGGCATTCAAGGACTTCGCAATGATCTTGGATGCCCATGGAATCGACCACGAGGTCCTGATTCTGCCGGACACGAAGCACGACCTCGGTCTGTACTATGAGCGATCGGTCAACAAGCTGCTGGCCTTCCTGGGAAGGTATCTCACGAAGCAGTAGAGAATCCCGCAGGGTGCAGACACGATCCCCCCGCAAGTAGATAGCCTTTCAGGATTATGAAACAGAATCAGTGGCTCACGCCTGCGACGTGTCGGGCCTATTGTGTCGACAGGAGACTCTGGAGAGCCATCGATTACCTCAAGTTGCTGTTTTCAGACAGAGCATAGTTGGAAGGATAGACAATGAACTCGATCTTCCATGCGCGGTTACTTCACTTTGCCATGTCTATCGTAGTTGTGATGGGATTTGTCGTCTTCTTGGCTTCGCCCGCATTCGCCTTGGACGGCCAAGTTCAGATCCACGACCCTTCCACCATCGTGCAGTGCAATGGCAAATTCCACACGTACGGCACTGGGGGTTCTTCCTTGGTTTCCGAGGATGGCTGGACCTGGCGTCGCGGGGTCAGGCCCGCGCGTGCCGGAATGGCCCCCGACGTCATTCATCTCGGCGACCGCTACTTCCAGTACATCGGCTCGAACCCCGGCGGGCAGCCTCACGGCGCCATCAACCTGATCTGGACCAGGAGCCTCGACCCGAATTCCCCCGACTACAAATGGGAAGACGGCGGAGTCGTCGCTTCGTCCGATGGGATCGAGTTCTGCAATGCCATCGATCCCGGGGCCTTCCTGGATCCCACCGACGGGAAGCTGTGGCTGGTCTACGGTTCCTATTTCGGCTGTATCCGGCTGGTCCAACTCGACCCCCAGACCGGCAAACGCATCAATCCGAACGACAAGCCCGTGGACATCGCGATCAACTGCGAAGCGGCGATCATGATCTATCGCGACGGCTGGTATTACTTGCTGGCCACGCACGGCAGTTGCTGTCGGGGCGCCGACTCCGGCTACAACATCCGCGTGGGACACGCCAGGAAGGTGAGCGGTCCTTTCCTCGACCACACGGGCCTCGACATGCTCCAGGGCGGCGGCAAGCTTTTCCTCGGCTCCGGCGGCCGCGTCATCGGCCCCGGCCACTTCGGCCTTCTCGACCTGGGCGACGGCGTTCAGAAATTCTCCTGCCACTATGAGGCCGACCTCGACAGGGGCGGCGCCAGCGTGATGGACATCCGCCCGTTGCTATGGAAAGACGGCTGGCCCGTCGCCGGAGAGAACTTCAGGGAAGGCACGTATGAGATCGAATCCGTCCGCACCGGCACCGCACTCGAGCTAGCCGTGGAGGGTGTGCCGGTCGGCGGCCGACGCAGCAGGCGTCCCCCCGGCGCAGCGCCTGGCGGACCGGGCGCTGGTGGGGGGCCAGGAGGAATGTTCGCCGGCCAGGGCGGCGTAATTCCGCCGCAGGATGTCGCGCAGGTGTCGACGAACTGGCCTGCCGGCAACATCGACATCCGCATGGCCAATTATATGTGCCAGGCCCAGCAGAAGTGGACCGTTACGCCCGTCGCCAACGCCGGTGGCTATCCCGGATCGCCTTATTTCAAGATCACCATCGCCGGCACCGACCGCACGCTGGCCGTAGGCGAAGACGGCGAACTGGTCGCCCTCCCCGCCTTTACCGGCGGACACGAACAGCTCTGGCGTCTCGACCAGCTCGCCGACGGCGCCTGGCGCATCATGCCCAAGTTCGCCTCGACTGCCAAAGAATCGCTGGTCCTTTCGGCCGTCGGCAGCAGTTTCGCGACGCTCGCGAAGTTCGATCCCGCCAGCGACAAACAACGCTGGCTCTTCAAAACGCCCTGACGCGAAATCATGAATCGGAAATCAACAATCAGAACTCGCGAATCCAGCAAAGGGTCTCCCATGACTATGCTCCGCAACATCCATATACCGGCGGTCGTCGTCCTGACGGGTTCCATTGTCGCCATGGTCGCCGCATCCGGGTGTGCTTCTCACGGCTCCGTACACTCCCCAACGCGCCCCGCCTCCGCCGAGACAGCTCTCCGTGCCGCCGGCTTCATACAGCGATGGCTCATTCTCGAGCCGATTGGCGCCAACGGACTTACCGACAGCGCTGTCCAGGCGGCCGTCAGGAAGGACTACTTTCCCAACCAGCTCACCGTCGTTCCGCACGACGGCGACAAGGTGACGGTCGGCGGCACGGAGCTCACGTGGCATGCCGTCGACACGAATGAATACAACGTCAACCTCTATTACTTCGCCTACGGTCTCGGCAAGCCGACGTCGAACGTCTTGTTCTGGGCCGTTACGGTCGTCGACTGCCCGAGCGAGATGTCCGGAGTGCGTCTGGCCATCGGCTCCAACGCGGCCTCCGTCTGGTGGGTCAACGGCAAGGAGGTCATCGGCATCTACGGCGACCGCCAGACCGTCATCGACGACGGCGTGTCGAAACGTCTCACGCTTGAGAAGGGACCGAACATCGTGCGCTGTGCCATCGTCAACGGCGGCGGAGCCACCGATTTCTGCGCGCGGTTCCTCGACGGGGAAGACAAACCGCTGAAGGGCCTTCCTGTGAGCGTGGGTGACGAGTATCGTTGAGTGCGAGTCCGAGCAACGTGAGAACGCGGCGAAATAGCGGCGTGAGCTGGAGGTCACAAGAAATGAGAAGTCATCCTGGAATCGCATCCGTTGTATTTGCGGCCATTGCCCTGTCGGCGACTTCGACCACTTCGTTTGGAGCGGAGGCGATTCCCGCTCCGGGCTCGAAACTGGCGCCGGCGAGCGAGAACAGAATCATCACGGAATCGGACGTAACGGCCGAGCGGGTGGGCAGCTCGATACCGGTTGAGGCGATCGGAGAACCGGTCAGTGCGGTCACACTGTCGGCAGCGCAGTGGGTGGCCGGAGCCGACGCCGCATCCAGCTACGCCACCGTGGATGGCTCGATTCTGCCGGTCGATCCCAAGGGCAAGCCGATCAACTTCCGTGTGATCCTGCCGGCAAGCTGGTCCCGGCGGGCAATCCAGCAAGGCGGAGGCGGCATGAACGGCATGATCCCCGTCGGGGGCGGCGGTTTCGGCAGAGGCAGAGGCGGGCCGAGTGATCCGGGCGTCGCCCTGTACGGCAGCGACTCGGGGCATCAGGCCGGTTTCGGCGGTCCTCGCGGCGGCGGACCCTCGGGTGACACCTGGGCGCTCAACGACGAAGCCATCAAGAACCTTGGTTACATGCAGATGAAGAAGACACACGACGCCGCCATGGTCATCATGGAACGTGTGTATGGCGAGCGTCCACGGTTCAACTACTACCGCGGAGGTTCGCAGGGCGGGCGCGAGGCGCTCACGGTGGCGCAACGCTATCCCGCTGATTACGACGGTATCCTTGCGGACGTCCCAATCCTGAGCTTCTCGTCTCTGATGCTCGCGCCTGAGCTGATCCGGATCCAGGAAAAGCCATTGGCGAAATGGGTCACGCCGGCAAAAGCCGCTGCAATCCGCAAGGAATTCATCCGCCAGTGCGACAAGCTGGACGGATTGGCGGACGGCATCATCAACAATTACATGGCGGCACGCGCGATCTTCGATGTCACCGACGGCGTCGGGCCCGCCGATCCCTGGGCCGCGCTGCGTGCTCCGAACGGCGTGGATCCCGACCCTGAGGACAGGTCCGCGTCGGCCAGGCTCACCGACGGTCAGATCGAAACGCTCCAGTTGGTCTACAGCCGGTACAGGTTTGCCACGCCCCTCGCCAACGGTGTTCGAACATTCGGAATGTGGCTGCCGAACACGGACGTCGCAGGTTCGGGACTGATCGAATCGGTTCGATTCCGCGGTCAAGAAGGCGCCGGCGACAACGCACGTGTGCACTCGCATCTGGGAGCGCTGGGCGTCACCGGGTTCCTGATGCAGAATCTCGCCGCCAACCCGCTCGACTATGTGGAAGGCGGTCCGTTGAACCAGCGCCGCCGGCAGATCTCCGAATGGCTCGACTCGACCAATCCGGACCTTACAGCATTCCACCAACGCGGCGGCAAGATGATCGTGACTGTCGGCACCAACGACACGTTGGCCTCCCCGGGGGCCCAACTGGATTACTTTCAGTCGGTGATCGACAAGATGGGGCAGGATCAGGTGGATGCCTTTGCCCGCTTCTTCGTCATTCCCCAAACCGGCCACGGCTTGACCGGCGTCAGCTACAGCGTCAATGGTGATGGGCAGACGATTCCCGTCACCCAAATACCCGCCCAATTCGACAAGATGGGCATGCTTATGGCCTGGGTGGAGAAGAACCAGGCTCCGCCCAAGGTTCTCGTGGTGACATCGGGAAACCGCAGCCTGCCCCTCTGCTCGTATCCGAACTACCCCCAGTACGTGGGCGGGCCCGTCGAATCCGCATCCTCGTACGTCAGCACCGCACCGTGAAAACTGTCAGGTGCGTAAGTCAGGGCGTCACGCGTCCGACGCCAACGGAGAGCGGAGGCATCGTGAAGCGGTCGCTCGCGGACTTGGCTGGCGTCCAGACGTTCAGATCCAGGCAGTCTTCGCTCTTGCCGGGGAGAGGATTCCCGCCCTGAATGGGGCCGGGAGCGAATTGGATGGCCTGCCGCACGCCCTCCCATTTCGCAGCAGGTTGAGGCGCACGCCAGCGGAGGTCGCCCACCGGCGGTGCGGCGAACGGGATGCCCCGGTAGACCGTCAACCCGTCTTCCGACGTCCCCTGCACCACTCCACCCTCGACCCTGACCGGTGCAGGCTGCTGGGCAATACCGAGCCCTGCGACAGACATCATCGCCATTACAGCCAGGCAGCGCAAGCTGGTTGGCGAACGGATCAACCTCTTCAAAGGCACGCCGCTGGGCTTCACCGAAGCGCCCCACCTCTATAGGCACAACGGCTGGTATCACCTGCTCACGGCGGAGGGCGGCACGGGCTGGGGACACGCGGTGACGATGGCACGCTCGCGAACGCTCACCGGGCCGTACGAGCTGCATCCTGACACGTACATTCTCAGCGCGCGCCATCGCCCAGACGTCGACTTGCAGCGCGCCGGCCACGCGAGTTTGGTCGAAACGCAGGACGGCGAGACGTACATGGTCTATCTCTGTGGGAGGCCCTTGCACAATCGTGGCCGCTGCACGCTGGGTCGGGAAACAGCGATTCAGAAGATGATCTGGGGAGAGGATGACTGGCTGCGCACCGTGGACGGGCAGGGAATTCCGACCGTCGAAACACCCACGCCGTCATTGCCCGCCCACGCATTTCCTGCAACGCCGGCGCGTGAGGAGTTCAACTCGCCGCAATTGCCGATCGGTTTCCAATGGCTGCGGACGCCGTGGCCGCAGGAGATCTTCAGCCTCACGGCGCGTCCGGGCTTCCTGCGTCTCCTGGGCCGCGAAACGATCGGCAGCCCGTTCAAGCAGTCGCTTGTCGCTCGGCGGCAGCAGGCTCATTGTTTCAGCGCCGCCACGGTCATCGAGTTCGAGCCGGAACATTTTCAGCAGAGCGCGGGCCTCGTCTGTTACTACAACGGCGCGAAGTTTCATTACCTTCATCTCTCTCACGAAGAAACGCTCGGCAAGTATCTGCGAGTGATGTCCTGCGTGCCCGATTCGCTGCAAACCGACGCCTTCACGCCGCCCATCGGTATTCCCAGCGGCTGGCCGGTACATCTGCGCGTCGAGATCGACTACGAGCGGCTCCACTTCGCCTATCGTGTCGAAGGCGTGGACAAGGACTGGCGATGGCTGCCGCAGCAGTTCGACGCGAGCATTCTCTCCGACGAAGCCACCGCTCCCGGCCAATCGAGTTTCACCGGCGCATTCGTCGGCATGGCCTGCCAGGATTTGGCCGGGACGTTGCGTCCCGCGGACTTTGACTTCTTTGAGTACCGGGAGAGAAGCTATCATCCCAACGCAGCCGTGGCGATGAACGCCTAATGTCCCGCACAGGGAAGGACCGCAGCGCCAAGCAGGGAAATGAGCAGTCCGGAGACCGAGATCACGGTCGTGATGACGGTCCAGGACTGGAGCGTCTCTCTCTCGGTCAGGCCGCTCAGCTTGCTCACTACCCAGAAGCCGCTGTCGTTCATCCACGAAAAGTTGATCGCCCCGAAGCCAATGGACAGGAAGACGTAGATCGGATGACAGGACAGGCTCGACACGTCCTGGCCGCCCTGGGGGTAGATGATGGGCACCATCATGGCCGATGTGGCCAGCATGGCCACCGTGGCGGAGCCCTGGGCGATTCGGATCACGCTCGATACCAGCCAGGCGAGCAATACGAAGTTGACCTCGCGCCCGGCCGCCACGACCCTGACGGCCTCCCCCACGCCGGCGTTCTTGAGCATCAGCCCAAACGCCCCGCCGGCACAGGTGATCAGGATGATCGTGCCGGCCGTTTGCAGTGGCGGGCCGAGCAGCGAACCAATCTTCCCGACAGAGTAATCCTTCTGCCGGGCCAGGACCCACATGGCGATCACGGCGCCGACGATCAGGGCTATATTGCGATTGCCGATAAACTCGACGTAAGGGTATAGAATGGGAAACCGCTTGGCCCCTCCGAAGGCCGCCATGAACGAAGCGGCGGAAATCAGGCCGATCGGCAGGAGCACCGGGAGGATCGAAGGGAGAAATCCCGGCAGCGCACGCTCATCGGCCGTCACGACCTGCTCGAATCCCGATGCGGAAACGCCTGATGTCTGACGGACCGGCACCGTCATCCGCCGGTTCAGCCAACGAGCCGCCATCCAGGCACACAGCGCCGGGATTGTACCCACGACCAGGCCGACCACAATGGTCAACCCCAGATCCAGCTTCAACGTCTCCGCCATGGCCAGCGGGCCGGGATGTGGGGCAACCAGGATGTGGGTCACCAGCGACGAGCAGCAGATCGCCATCAGGAACAGCACGTAGTCCCTGCGCAGCCGCAACGACAGGGCTTGGGCGACGGGCAGCAGGAGCATGAAGAAGGTGTCGAAGAAGATGGGGATTGAAAGGACGTAACTGCTCGCAAACAAGGCAAACCCCGCATGCTTCTCCCCAAAGACTGCCAGAAACCGACGGACCACTTTGTCGGCGGCGCCGCTCTCCATCAGGCACATGCCGATGACGGAAGCCAGCGCAATCACCACGGCGATCTTGCCCGCCGTCGCGCCGAACTCCGCGGTGGTCAGTTCGACCGCCTGGATCGCATGGCTCTTCTCGGGTTCGCCCGGCAACGGACCCGCCAGCAGGCCGGCCGTAACGGCGGCCAGAATCAGCGCCAGGAACGCGTGCAGGCGCACGACCGTGATCAGCAAGACCACGACGCCGACGCTGACAAGCAAGACGACGAAAGGCCAATAGGTCGCATTCATCGGGCCAACGCCTTCCTGCCGGCGGCGAGAACCCCGGCGATTGTCTCGACATCATACACGCACCCACCCCACGTGCCTCCACAGACCTGTTGAAGCAGGGCCCACAGCCGCGTGTCCTCAGGCAGGCCGGGCAGCGGTGCCAGGTCGGGGCGAAGCGGACGTTGGGCAAGCAGTAGATTGCCGTGCTCGACGCTCAGCACCTCCGCACGATCGCCCTTTTGACCGACCAGATTGACGTGGCCGTCCAGCCGGTTGCGATCGATCACGATGTCGATGATGTCCCCGTCGACGACCCTGCCGATGGGCCCTCCCGCCAGCGCCTCGGGCCCCACGTGACCGATGCAGGCGCCCGTGCTGACGCCGCTGAACCGGGCGTCGGTGATCAGAGCCACATGCTTGCCCCAGGCCAGGTGCTTCAATGACGCGGTGACCTCATAGACCTCTTCCATGCCGCTGCCCATGGGGCCGTCGCAGATCAGCAGAACCACATCTCCCGGCCCGATCGCGCCGGATTTGATGCCGGCCAGGACATCCTTCTCCCGGACGAAGACCTTGGCCAGCCCGCGCTTTCGATACACGCCGTCCGCATCGACGACGCTGGGGTCGATGGCCGTGCTTTTGATGACCGAGCCCTCGGGCGCGATGTTGCCCTTCGGGAATGTCACCGTCCCGGTCAAGCCGGCCGCGCGTGCGCGTGAGGGAGTCAGGATGACGTCCTCCGGATCGACGCCGTCCTGTTCCTGCAAGGCGGCACGCAGCCGGGCTCGGCGCTCGGACCGTTCCCACTGTTCCAGGAGCACGCCGAGGTGGTCGCCGGTAACGGTCAGCACATCAAGGTCCAGTATGCCAAGCTCCCGCAGGCGCAGCATGACCTCCGGAACTCCCCCGGCCAGATACACCTGAACGGTCGCATGGTTGCGCGGTCCGTTGGGCAGCACATCGACCAGGCGAGGCGCCTGGCGGTTCACGGCGATCCAGTCATCGACCGTGGGCCGCTTCAGGCCGGCCGCGTGGGCGATCGCAGGCAGATGGAGCAGGAGATTCATCGACCCGCCGAACGCGGCGTGGACGATCATGGCGTTGCGAATGGCCCCGTCCGTCAGCACATCCTTGATGGCGATACCCCGCTCTTCCAGCGCCAGCAGGGCCCGGACGGACGAGCGGGCCAGCTCGAGCCAGATGGGTTGGCCCGACGGGGCCAGGGCCGAATGCAATACGCTGAGCCCCAGGGCCTCGCCAATCACCTGCGAGGTGGAGGCGGTTCCCAGAAATTGACAGGACCCTCCGGGCGAAGCGCAGGCCGTGCACGCGACCTGCTGGGCGTATTCCAGCGTGACCTCGCCCCTGGCGAAACGGGCGGGCAGGCTCTGTACCTTCCCGGCATCCTCGCCCGCGGCCGGAGGCAACGTCACGCCGCCGGGGACCAGCACCGAGGGCAGATCTTTCATGGCTCCGAGGGCCATCATCATCGCCGGCAGTCCCTTGTCGCAGTTGGCGATCCCCAGCACACCCTGCCGTCGGGGCAGGCTGCGAATCAACCGTCGCAGCACGATGGCGGCGTCATTGCGGTAGGCGAGGCTGTCCATCATTCCGGCAGTGCTCTGCGTGCGTCCGTCGCAGTGTTCGGTGACGAAGGAGGCAAAAGGAATGGCGCCGAGCCGTTTGATCTCCGAAGCCGCCTCCTCCGCGAGCAGGACCGGCTCGAATTGTCCCGTGCTGTACGTCAATGCAAGAGGTGTCCCATCCTTGTCGCGGATTCCGCCGTGCATGCCCAGGATCAGGAACTGTTTCTTTCCAAAATCGTTCGGCTCCCACCCCTGACCCACGTTCTCGATCCACCCGAAGACGTCGCCGCAAGGCGAATTCCGCAGGAACTCAGCCGTCATCGGCAGCTTTCCTTTGGGGCCGGCGGCCTTTGTTTGGATGCGACAGACGTGGCCCTGCTCCGGCTTCAGTATGTCACGAGCAACTTCGGACAGCTTCATATTCCATCCTCATACATCCTTCCCAGCATCGCGGCGCCGAGCAGCGAGGACTGGTCCTGGTAGCGATACTCCGATGCCGCCATCCACCGCTTCTTCAGGAGGTCCATGCCCCCAATCCTGGCGCCCCCGCCGGTGGTGATGATCGGCTGTTTCAGCTCGATGAATTGCGACACTTCCTTCAGGTGGCTGCCCACATAACGGAGATTGCCTCGCAGCAGACCGAGCAGCATCTGCTGCCGATCCGTCTCCAGCGTGACACTCGAGAAGGCCGCCGTCAGGGGCTCCAGGCTGTAGCGCGAGCCCTGAAGGTACGGGACGTATTCCGGCAGTTCGTCCTCGCTGGACGTGCCCTGCGCCAGATAGCCGGCAATCGTCTGCGGGACGAACTTCTCGTAGAACTCATCTTTCGACATATCGCGGCAGAACACCGAGTGGAACCACTCCAGCGCCTTGCCGCCCGTGTTCAGGACGAAAAACGTCATCCATCGACCCGGAAGGACGTGACATCGGATATTGTAGTTCGGTGATCCGACCGGCCGATCGATGCAGACGGCCGCGATCTCGCACGTCCCTGCAATGTCGACAACCTGTCCCGGATCGGCGAGCCCCGCGGAGAGCCCCGCCAACACGGCATCGTTGCCGCCGCAGAGCACCGCCGCTCCCCGCGGCAGACCCAGTTCATCGGCGACTTCGGGCAGCAGGGTCCCCGCGGCCGCATGGCTGGGCATCAAGGGCGGCAGTCTCTCCGGATCGATGCCCGCCTTCTCCAGCACCCTGTCGAGCCACGAGAGCTGATTGCGCCGGGTATCGTAAAGTCCAGTGATGGACATCGTCGAAGGGTCGATGGCCCACTGCCCTGTGAGTCTCTTGACCATGTACGTATTGGTGTGACCGAACTTGTACGTTCGACTCCACACGTCGGGCTGGTTGTCGCGAATCCATAGAGTGGAGCACAGCGACGAGCCACCCGAGACAGGCAGATTACACGCTTCGGCGAGGAGGAACTCCTCGCCGACGTCGTGCCGAATTCTCCGGGCCTGCTGTTGCGACCGCTGGTCGAAAAAGAGAATCGCCGGTCCCAGGGCGTTCCCATCCTCGGCCATGGCGGTCAGCCCGGGCGTGGTCACGGAAAGCGAGAGAATGCCGACCTCGGCCAGATTCGGCTGGAGCTCCCGACAACAGGACCTCAGGGCCTCCCACCATTTCTGCGGATCGATGTCGGCTTTGCCCTGGTCGTAGACGCGCACCTCGTACTCGCGGGACGCACTGCACTTCAAGTCCAGGCCGGGGTTGAAAACGCCCATCTTGAACGCGGTCGTGCCGACATCGATGGACAGAATGTCTCTCACGGTTCCAGCACTCCCGCCTCGATCAGAGCAGTCCTGATGGAGACGATCTGACCGGCGTCGAGCGGATACAGGGGCCTCCTGGGAATCCCGCCTCGGAATCCCAGCAGATTCATAGCCGCCTTCACTCCCGGCACTCCGAACTGCCCCGCGATGCGATGGTTCGCCTCGTTGAGTTTCTGGTTCAGACTCTCGGCATCCGGCATCCAGCCCCCGATGAGCGCCTCGTGAAGCCGGACCGCCGGATTCGGACTGTAGTCGGCAAGAGAAACCGTTCCTCCGATCGATCCCCTTTCCACAAAGCCGCGAAGCTTGCCGATCGAACCGACCATGACGCAGAAATCGTCACGGTCCAGGTCCATGATCTTGAGGTCGCAGCCGGGCGTGCTGTCTTTCATCCCGACGATGTTGGGATGTTCCGATAGCCTCTGGATCAGCTCGAAAGAAAGCGTCATGCCGTTGAAACCGGGGCTGTTGTAGAGGAGCACCGGAATGCGGGCATGGTCCGCCAGCGTCGAGAAATAGCGAACCAGGCAGTCATCCGTCAACTGCTTCCGGAAGTACGACGGGCTCTGCACGAGTGCGTAGTCGACGCCCCGCGAGGCCAGCCATCCGAGGGATTGCTCGGCGCAACGCTGGGCCTCGTACATAACGCCGGCGATCACGATCTGCTCATCGCCCTTGCCCTCGAGAACGGCATCGACGACCGCCTGCCTCTCCTCTTCGTTGAGGCTCTTGTTCTCCCCGTTGGAGCCGAGAGCCAGGTAGCCCCGAAGCGGCGTCTCCCGGTAGAGAGCCATGTTGTATTCCAGGGCCTGGGTATCCAGGGCTTCATCGTCTGCAAACGGCGTGGCGATCGGGGCGAAGATGCCCTTGAGTCTTTCTCTGTTGCTTGAATCCATCGGACCTCTCATCCGGCGGCTGCCTGAGTGCCGTCACTGAAAGTAGTCCACCAAATCGGTCACACGAATGATCCCGTCGATTTTCCAGGGCTTGCGGCTGCGGATTAACTCCGCCTGCGGGCCGTCTTCATCGCCCAGGCAGGACAGGACGATATCCGCCAAGCTCAAATCCTCGTCCCGCGTGTAGTCGTTCACGGTCGCCACAACGTTCATTCCGGCGGCCTTGGCGGCCTTGACCCCGTTGCTCGAATCCTCGACGACAACGCATCGCTCGGGCCGCAGTCCGGTCTTCTCCAGCGCCAGGAGATAGATCTCCGGGTCCGGCTTCTTTCGCTTGACGACGTCCCCGGCCAGAACGAGGTCGAAGTGCATGTCCGCAAGCAGGCCCTCCAGGATGGACCGAGCCGCCCTTTCGGCCGATGTCGTGCAAACGCCCAGCATCAGCCCGCGGCGGCAAGCCTCCTGCATCAGGCGGTGCACACCCGGCCGCAGCGGCAACTGCCTGCGTTCGATCATCTCGATGAAGATGTCCGTCTTACACTGATGGAGTTGCGCGATCAGGGCATCCTCCTGGTCGGGAGGAATCTCCCTGCCGAAGCCCCCGGTGCGCAACTGATGCCGCATGCGTTCCTTGCCGCCGCCGACTTGCAGCATCTCATGGTACTTCGGGACATCCCAGCGAACGTCGAATCCGAAGCTCTCGAACGCACGGTTGAAGGCGACCCGATGGCCGTCCCGTTCCGTATCGACGATCACCCCGTCCTGGTCGAAGAAGATGGCCTTGATTTCCGGCATCGTACGCCTCACCCGGCCTTCCCCGCGCATCCCAGGACGTCGATCCACCGCTCGACCATCTGAATCGTCGCCCTGGAAACCGCGTCATCCAGCCGCCCGGGATTGTACTCATCCCGATGCGTGCTGATGTAGCCGTACGTTGCGTCGATGAGCGTGTGTTTGAGCTCCGTGGAAACGTTGAACTTGCACCCGCCGCACGCCACAAGTCTTCGCACCACGTCATCCTGAAGCCCCGTCCCGCCGTGGATGACCAGCGGAACCGTCGGCTCAGTCCCGTTCAGCACTTTGAAGACCTCTTGCAGGAGGTCGAAATGGAGCTTTGGGTTCTTGGTCTTGTACACCCCATGGGCGGTGCCGATGGCCGGCGCGAACAGATCGATGCCGGAGCGCCGGACAAACTCCTCGGCTTTGCCTGGATCGCACAGAGCGGCCTCGTCCTCAGTGACCTTGATCTGGTCCTCCACGCCGCAGACCGTGCCCAGCTCGCCCTCGACCGTGACATCGCCAAGGGCATGGCAGTAGTCCGTCACGGCCTTTGTGACGCGTACGTTGGCTTCAAACTCCTCTTTCGACGCGTCAATCATGATATTCGTGTAGCCCGCGTCGGCAGCGGCTTTGCACAGAGTCACATCGGTGCAGTGATCCAGGTGCAGGCAAATGGGAACAGACGCGGCTTCCGCCAGGGCGCGGTACGCCGCGACCAGCACCTTCACCCCCAAAAACCGCACGGGCGCGACGGAGGTCTGAAGAATGAGGGGAGCTCTCTTGCCCTGCGCCGCCTCGATAACCGCCTTCATCTGGACGATATTCGTGACGTTGAAAGCCCCGACGGCGTATTTGCCCTCCGTGGCTTTCAGCAGCATCTTCTTGGCCGATACGACTGCCATTCACGACTCCTATGCTCACAGACCAGCGACCTGCCCCACTCCCGCTTCACGCGCCCATCCGCCGCCAGTATACACGCCCAGACCACCGTAGAGTACAATATTACGTGATCATAAGTGCCTATGCCAATCGGCCTTGTGCCACGTTGTGACGAAAGCCCGTGCCCGTTCACCGTCAATCCGGTAATCTCCAGAGACCATGGTGGCGTAAAGACTTCTTCGCACATTTTCTGATTGATGTCACTCTCGTCGATGCAAGAGGGTCTGATACGGATCAGGAAATGTTTTTGCGCGCCTGTGAGAATAGGGTAGTGCCCTGGGTCTGCCTGTGGCATACTCTCGAAGAAACGGAGGGACTGTCTCATGCAGATCCAAGCTCATCACCCCGACGATTCGTGCAAGTGTGGGTGTATGCCTATCGCAATCATAGGCTGGACGCGATCGCCCCCAAACGACAGCCGGGCTGCCCCGGCAAGTTGCCCGTGGCTGTGAAGGGCGAAGCAACAGTGCAGCGCCTGGCGGGGCGGCGCAAGACTGTGACATTTCCAGGGATTTTCTGCGAAGATGCGTGGTTGTTCACGGCTGCGGATGCTGTGAAGACCAACGGCTCTTCAGCAGAAAGGGAAGGAAGTGTACATGGACACGGAGCGATGGCTTTCGGGCCCTCCGCAACCTGTGGTGCGGAGGCTTGGGCTTGATTGAACTGAATGAGGGGATATGATACTCTCGTGAAGTGGTGCCGGGCAACTTGGCGCGTGAACGTTCATTGAAACTCAGCTGGCTGTGACAATACATCAGGAGAGACACAATGTCGTATGTACAAAGCCTTCAGCAAGTCACGGTCGGGTCCAGACAGTGGCGACCAGTGAGCGTCCTCGCGGCGCTGATGTTCGTGTGCACCCTGCCGGTGCGTTCCCCGGGTGCCGGATCTGTGCCCGGACTGGTTGTTCCGGACGGCTTTGGCGTCAATATCCACTTCACCGGTGATCCTCAGGACCTTGACCTCATCCGTGACGCCGGTTTTCGGTTCGTCCGAATGGATCTGACCTGGTCTGGCGTCGAACGCCAGATGGGTGTCTATGACTTCGAGAAAGCCGGTTATGACGCCCTGACTGCCGGCTGCAAACGCCGCGGCATCCACATCATCTACATCCTGGACTACAGCAACAGACTGTACGAACAGGAGCGATCGATTCGGACGGGACCAGGACGAAAAGCCTTCGCCGCTTTTGCCGAGGCCGCCGCCAGGCGATACGCGGGTCACGGAATCCTCTGGGAAATCTGGAATGAGCCCAATCTCAGGCAATTCTGGTCACCGCAGCCCGGCATCGACGACTATTGCAGGCTTGTCGAGGAAGTGGCTCCGCTCATCAAGCAGGCTGATCCCTCTGGGACGGTTGTGGCCCCGGCAACCTCTGGGATCCCGTTCGACTGGCTTGAGACAGGTTTTGAGAAGGGCCTGCTCACCTGGATTGACGTCCTCAGCGTCCACCCGTACCGCTCCCAGTCACCGGAAGCTGTTGTCAAAGACTACGAGCGGCTCCGCAAGCTCATCGGACAATACGCCCCCCAGGGCAAGCAGATCCCGATCATCTCGGGCGAATGGGGTTACTCCAACATCAACTGGAACAAGGCCCAACTGTCGGATGAGCAGCAGGCGTCCTATCTCGTCCGCATGTTCCTGACGAACCTCCAACAGGGAATCCCTGTCAGCATCTGGTACGACTGGAAGAACGATGGTACAGACCCCAACGAGCGGGAACACAACTTCGGTACGGTCGGACACGATCTGAAGCCCGAGCCCGCGTATATCGCCGCAAGAACATTCTCATCCACTCTCGCCGGCTACGCCATCGAGAAGCAACTGGATGCAGGCAATGAGGAGGACTTCGTCTTGCTGCTGGCCAAAGGGAACCAACGGGCATTGGCCATGTGGACCATCGCCACAAACCACGAAGTGGTACTTCCACTGGAAGCCTCCGCAGGAGTCCTGGTCGACATACAGGGCCAGAAGAAAGACATCTCCTGGCCGACCAATCAACTTCGGCTGACCGTCTCCGGCAATCCCCGGTATCTGCTCATTGCCGACTGAACTACGAAGACCCGTGCGCTCCGCGGAGAGGCGAGGGGTCTCAGCTTTGGCCACAGTCCGTGGCCGGCATGGGCGCCGGCGGACAGGACACCAAGTCTTGATCAGTACTCACCCGGCGTATGCCGCTGGCTGCCGGGCCGGATCGGTGGCCTTCCGGGCCTCGCTATACGCCTCCGCCATTTTCTCAGTCGAGGCAGACAGATACACGGATGTGGTTTTCAGGCTGCGATGCCCCACTTGCTTCTGCACTATCGGCAAAGGTAGGCCGCGGTCCACCACGTAGTGCATGATGTGAGAGTGCCGCAAGGAGTGCACCGTGAACATCTTCAGGCTCTTGCCACAAGTGTCCTTGCCGTAGACCTGCTGTAAGCCTGCCTTGGTGACATAGTGCTGGAAGATCTGGCGAATGCGGTCTTCTGTATATGGGGTATTCCAACGTCTTCCGGGGTGAAATACGTAGGCGTCTGGCTTGATGATCCGGTCTTCCCGCTTGCCCATGATCCCCTGTTGCCTGAGCATGCTCTTGAGCTCGTTTGTCAGTCCCTGGGGCAGGGAACTGGTTCTGGCGGTCTTGGTCTTGGTTGGTGAAAAGCGAGGCGCATGGACGTACCGGGCAACCGTCTCGAGAAGCCCTTACGACAAACCGCCTGCTCCTCAGAGTGGCTGGTTCTGAACCCGATCATCAGTGGCCGGGTTTAACCCGATCCGTGACACGCGGATCGCTGACGCTGGAATCGCCGGGCCCCGGATCATCCGGCTCATCGTCATCGACGTAGATTGCCGGATGGCTGTTGATCAAAGCCATCTCCACCGCCGCAAGGGCACGGTTCACGTTCAGAACCCCTGCTCCAATCGGCGCAGCATCGTTTTGAAGTTCTCCCTTTCGCTTTGTGTCAGGTCGCCGTTGCGGCAGGCGGAACGGTACACGCTGGCGGCGGCATCCCGTTCTCGTCGTTCGAGATGAATCGCACCAAGCAATGCGTAGGCGTCGCCGTATGCGACGTCAAGCCGAATCATATCGGTAAGGACCCGCACCGCTTCATCTGTATCTCGGCGCTGGTGCAGGAAATAGGCGTACGTATAGCCGTACTTCCCCTCGTCCGGGTGCAGTTGATAGGCTTTCTTGCACCATCGGAGCGATTCGAAAGGTCGGTCCGCAGCCAGCATTACACCCAGATTGTATGCCGCGGCTGCCGAATTGGGATCGATCTGGAGTGCCCGGCGAAAGGCTTGTTCTGCCTCCATCGGGCGTTTCATCTCGTTCAGGAGCATTCCGAGGTTCAGATGGATGGTTGGATTGTTCGGGTCCAAGGCGACAGCCCGAAGAAACGCGGCTTCCGCCTTTTCATTCTCACCGCCGGCGTTGTATAGGAACGCCGTGTTCACATGGGGTGGTACAAAGTCCGGTCGCAATCGGATGGAAGTCAGGTACGAGGCCAGGGCTTCGTTATGGTCTCCTCGCTGCAAGTGAAAATTGCCGAGGTTGTACTGGGATGCGTAGTCGTCGGGACGAGCGTTGAACATCTCCAACAACTCTGCCGTAGCACGTGTGACGGCCGCCTGATACTCGTCCGCCAGTCGATCTGTTGGAACCGCGGCCAACGCAGCGGCGGCGCGCACACGCACCAGCCGGTACTCATCGCCGGTCGCCTGGGCCAAGACCCTGGAGCTCTCGATCGTGGGATTCCCATGCAAGGCCTCGGCCGCGGCAGCACGCACCAGCGGCGAAGAATCCTCCCGGAGAGCTGCGACCACAACCGGCCACTTGGCCCGCGATTCGCAGCGATGCAACAAACGAATCAACGATGCGGCGAAGATCTCATCGCGATCCTTCGAACGAATATAGGCCAGGATGGCTCCCAAGCGGCTCCAATCGCCTCGTCTCGCGGCATCCACCAGAGCCGCTTGCTCCAGGACAGCTTTCTGATAGTCCCGCTCGTGCCATGATCTTACCTGCTGGTCCGCCCACGTCGGGTCTTTGTCCTCGTGGCAGATGTTGCACGCGTTGGGGGACTTGAATTCCAGCGTGGCGGCCGGGGCAGGGGGGCGCATCGAGTGATCGCTCCGGGTCATGCGGGCGAAGTCGGTCATAGGCATGTGACAGGCGATGCACCGGTTGCCCGTGCTGTCGCCTTTGTGGTGCGTATGCGCCGTGGCATTATCCACCCGTTCCTGATGGCATGGCAGACATGCGGCATTGGGGTTCTCGGGCTCTTTGAATCGATAGCGTCCGCTGGAGGTGTGGCAGTGCATGCAGTCCAGCCGGCCGCTCTTGACGCACGGGCTCAGGCGCCAACCGGTCATCGTGTAGTTCTCGCCCAGATCGCGCCCGTCCGGGTAGAAGTCCGGGTGCTCCAGGGTGGTCAGATCGAAATGGTCGAGATAGCGGTCGCCGGGCCTGTAGGACGCGGTCACAGGGTCCATCTTGGCATGGCACCATCCACACATCGAGTTCGTTTGCTCAGCGGTGAAGGTCCGGGTGATGATGATCTTGAGATCCTGCGGCGTCTGGCCCTCAGGGGCCGCCCGACAGACTCGGACATGCTCTTGAGCTGAACCATGGCAGACCTCACAGTTGATGCCCGGTTCCCCCCATGTCGTGCGATAGGTGTCGGTCTTCAGATCGTACTTGGTCGACAACTGGCTTACGTGGCAGCTATAGCACGAGGTGTTGAAAGTGTACATTGGATCCGTCCAGTGTACGGGCGCGTCGGGTGCCGTATGGGGGAAATGACGGACGCCGCTGGCCGCCGTGTCGAACCACTCCTTGGCTCGCGTGTCATACGCTAACGGCAGCGTCTGCAGGCGTCCGCGTTCCATCGGTGTCAGGAAATAGTAGACGTTCCTGCCACCCATCACGTGCACGATCGGGAGTTGTTTCTCGCCATCCGGCCCGCTTTCGAGGACCCAACCTTCCTGATTTCCGATGCACGCTGCGTATCGATACGGGCCGATATTGATCGGACTCTGGGGGACGGTCAGATTGGCTTGCGCAAACTCCGACGTATAGCGCTGCATCGCCAGACCGTGGTGTGACGGCGCCCACAGTTGATAGAATCGCCCATGGCACTCGCGGCAACTGGCCGAGCCGGCAAAAGACTCTCGTGCCAGCGGTCCCGGCCCCCCTTCCGCAGCTTGAACAACGGCCGTCGCGCCAACAGCGACGAGTAAGACGACGTGTTGGATGGCAGTCATACCCTTGTTCTCGATGACTCGGATCGGGCTTCTGGGTTGCCCATAGCGACGGCCTCCCATTGTGTTTCGTTCGATCACTCGATTCTCGGATTCGTTACTGCGGCCGGCTCGACCATTCTCTGCCGCAGATCGATCATCGCCTGCTGGCTGACCTTGAACAGCCTCTGCTTGGGCCGGTCAAGGTCATAGATTAGCACTAACACCAGAGAGAATGCGAGGATAAGAATGGGGTAAGCAAAAAAGCCCCGGACGCCCACCAGCCCGGCATGGTATCCCATCGCTGCCATCCCCTGGATCGCAAGCCAGTAGAGTACAATCCAAATGGACGCTGGAATCTTTCCGTGTGTTCCGTAACTGACCCGTTTGGCCTGCATAGCCGTCATAGCATAGGTTGATCGGATTGCGTTTGCTTCATCAGAGATAAACTGTAAAGTAAGTGCTCCATACGTTTGTCTGTCTATGCTCCCAACAATACTTATCGACGGCGAGAGGAAAGAGGAACGGGCATCGGTGGTCTGGCCTGCCTATCAGGGAGTGGAAATGTCCACTGCAAACGCGCGTCCCACCCTGTGGACCATCGACGGGGACGTCCCTCCTTTCGTTGATATCTGATTTCCCGACGGCCGTCTGACAGACGCACGAACACCTTGTGAAGCACTGCCGGTTCACCACTTGCCGCCCACGTCTATAGAAGGAAGGCGGGTCCCGAGAGACCCGCCTTGTCCAGTTTTCTATTGCATCGCGAGCGCTGCCTGGCGCCGCGCGTCTTCGAGGTTCTCCTGGTCGGCAGCAGTCAGATTCGTCGGCTGGCTGTCGATCACGATCTTCCTGATCGTGCCGGTGAACCGGTTGGGCGAGCTGTATTCGTTGCTCACCGGCGAGCCGGAGTCTTCGCCGATGTCAAACGTTTCGTCCGGGGAGTACTTTCCCACCCAGCCTGTAGCCTCGACGCGCCCTTGCCCGGCTTTCTTGCCGTTAACAAAAAGCGACACAGTCGTGCCCTTGCCCAGGCCGCCGCCGTCATATCGCCACTCCATGCGTACGACGTTCTGCCCCGCCACCAGGGCCTCGGTGCCCGCGATCTTCGTGCGCTGAAGAGTGACGAGGTTGTATTCATACACGGGCCGTCCGTCCTTGATGTAGAGGGAGAAGCCCCCACATGTTCCACCTGCGGCCACGAGCACTCCGTCCGCTGCCCCACTGGGGACATCCAGATCGGCGGTGATCGTGTATGAGCGGTTCTGGGTCGGCGCGGCCGAGCTGTCGGGGATATGCGCACCCTGGAAGCAGTTGAACACGGTCCGCCCCTGAATCAGGCTGGGACGGTTCGCCGGATTCATTCGCTCCGCCAGACGATCATCCAGCGGAAGGACCTGGTGTTTCTCGGCCTCACTCCAGAACACATCCTGAAGCTCCTTGAGCTTGGCGGGCTGGTTCGCTGCCAGGTTGTCATACTGACTGAAGTCACCCCTCAGATCATAGAGCTCCCACTCATCTTCATCGAAGCTCTTGGATGAGCCGATCCCTGTTATCCAGGGCAGGCGGCCATGCCGGACGGAGGCCATCCAGCCATCCTTGTAGATTCCCCGGTTGCCCAGCAGTTCGAAGTACTGGACCCGGCGCGTGCCTTCAGCGTTCGCCTGGTCGAAGCTGTAGACCATGCTGACCCCTTCGATGGGCTTCTGCTTCACGCCATTGACCATAGTGGGTTCCGGGATTCCCGAGGCCGCCAGAAGGGTGGGCGCGATGTCGATAACGTGGTGGAATTGAGAGCGGATGCCGCCCCTGTCCTTGATGCGGTCAGGCCAGGCGATGACCAGCGGATTGCACGTGCCACCAAAATGCGAGGCAACTTGTTTGCCCCACTGGAATGGCGTATTCATGGCCCAGGCCCAGCCCACGGGGTAGTGGTTATACGACTTTGGCCCACCGATTTCGTCCAAGTGCTGCACCAGGTATGCCGGATCTTCCGGTATGCCGGCGACGGTTGCCAGTTCATTGAAGGAGCCGTAGGGGCCGCCTTCCATCGACGCACCATTGTCGCCGATCATACAGATCGTCAAGGTGTTGTTCAGTTGTCCGGTCTGCTCCAGGGCATCAAGGAGCCGGCCGATCTCGTAGTCTGTCTGCGCCGTATAAGCGGCAAAGGCCTCCATCAATCGTGCGGCGATCCGCTTCTGGTCGCCAGTCAGAGAGTCGTAGGCAGGGATTTCCTTGGGCCGGGGCGTCAGCTTCGTATCGGGCGGGATCACGCCCAGCTTGAGCTGGCGCTGATACGTCTCCTCGCGGCACTTGTCCCAGCCCTGATCGAATTGTCCCTTGAACTTATCCATCCACTCCCTGGGCACGTGATGAGGAGCATGCATCGCACCGGGCGCCCAGTAGATGAACAATGGGCGGTCGGGTGTAACCGACTTCTGTTGGAAGATCAACTTGATGGCTTCGTCTGCCAGCGAATCGTTGAGCGTGTAACGGCCTTCCTTGCCCTTCGGGACTTCCATTTCCACGCGCTGGTTGTCCCGATAGAGTGCCGGTGCCCACTGGTTGGCCTCACCGCCAATAAACCCATAGAAATGGTCGAAGCCCAGCAGGACCGGCCACCGATCGAATGGGCCGGAGATGCTCGTCTCCCAGTCGGGGACATTGTGGTTCTTCCCAAACCAGGCGGTACTGTACCCATTCTGTCGGAGAATCTCGGAGACTGTCGCCGTGCTCTTGGGAATCAGGCCGGTATATCCGGGATACGCTGTGCCCATCTCCGTGATCACGCCGGTGCCGACCGAGTGGTGATTGCGGCCGGTCAGCAACGCCGCCCGCGTCGGCGAGCACAGCGCCGTGGTATGGAAACGCGTGTAGCGCAGGCCCATCTTTGCCAGGCGGTCCAGACTGGGAGTAGGAATCTGGCCGCCAAAGGTGCCCCACTGACCGTACCCGCAGTCGTCGATCAAGATGAGCAGAACGTTCGGCGCGCCGGCGGGCGCCTTGGTAACCGGAATCTTGTCCGGCTCCGAGTCTTTGTAGGTCCGGCCAATTTTGCCTTTGAAGGGCGCCTCGGGCTTGGGCAGCACTTCCTGCGCCGAGCTGACGGCAGTCAACGACGTTGCCGCCACCAGCACCAAGCCAGTCATGGCCCATATGGCGGCGCGCCATGCTCTTTCCGAGTCCTGTCCTGCCGTGTGTCTTTGTCGCATGGCTTGGTCCCCTTCCTTTCTTTCTTACTGCATTGCGATTGTGGCCTGGCGTTGTCCGTCCTGGAGGTTCTGCTGGTCGGCGACTGGGAGTCTGACCTCGCCGAGGTTGACGACCACCTTCTGAATCTGGCCGGTGAACTTGAAGGGCACGTCGTAGTCCAGACTCACAGGTGTGCCGGTGTCTTCGCCAATGTCGAAGGTCTCATCGACCGCCATGCGAAAGGGGATGGTGTTGGCGATGCGCCCCTGGGCCACCTGCTTGCCGTCCACGCTGAGCGTCCCCTGGCCGCCCTTGCCGATGCCGCCGCCGTCGTACTTGAAGTCGAAGACAACGGTGTGCCTGCCGGGCGTCAGAGCGTCTGCGGCCGCGATGTTGAAGTGAGCGACGTTCCCAAAGTTGTAGTGGAATGCCGGCTTGCCGGCTTCGAACATCAGCGCGTAGCCCGCGGCCAATCCGCCGTGTGTCACTACGACACCCTCTTCGCTGCCCTTGGGTAGAACGACATCGGCGGTGATGCGGAACGACTTGTTCTTCAGGTCGGGTGCCGCGCCCTCCGGAATGCGTGCGACGCTTCCCTGGTAGGTGAACTCGGTGCGCCCGCGGGTCAGGCTGGGACGGATGGACACGTCGAATCGCGGAAGCCTGTTGTGGTCCAGAGGCAGGACGTTGTATTTCGCGGCCTCGGCGTAGAACAGCAACTGCAGTTCATGGAGCTTGTCGGGATTCTCTTGCGCCAGGTTCGCGGCCTCACTGAAATCCTCCGCGACACGATAGAGCTCCCATTGGTAGCCGGTGACGACATCCGCCGTAGGATCGCCGGCATCCCCCAGCGGCATCAGAGGCGTTGTGCAGGCCACCCAGCCGTCATAGTAGATGCCGCGCATGCCGAACATCTCAAAATACTGCGTCCGCCGCGCCGAGGGTGCCTTGGGATCATCGAACGTGTAGGCCATGCTGACGCCTTCAATGGGCTTCTGGGCCACGCCGCTGACGACGGACGGCTGCTGCAAACCGCATAATTCCAGAAGGGTCGGCACAATGTCAATTGTGTGGTGCCACTGGGTACGGATGCCGCCGCGATCCTTGATGCCGGCAGGCCAGGAGATGACCATGCCATTGCGAGTACCGCCGTAGTGCGAAGCATATCCCTTGGCGTACTGGAACGGTGTGTTCATCGCATGCGCCCAGGGGACCGGGTAGTGGTTGATGGTCTTCCACGTGCCCAGGTCGTCCTTGCGTTTGAGCATCTGCCTGAAGTCTTCGGGGATTCGGTTGACTGAGGCGACCTCGTTGAGCGAGCCCTGGATGCTTCCTTCAACGCTCGCGCCGTTGTCGCCGACGATGTAGATGACCAACGTGTTGTCAAGCTGGCCCAACTGCTCAATGGCATCGAGAACCCGGCCGATGTTGTAGTCCGTCTGGGAGAGAAACCCTGCGTACACCTCCATCATGTAGGCGCTGAGTTGCTTCTGCTCGGCGTTGAGAGAATCCCAGGCCGGCAACTCCGCGTGGCGCTTCGTCAGTTGCGTGTTGGCCGGAACGATGCCCAGCTCCTTCTGCCGCGCCAATGTCTCCTCACGCACCTTGTCCCAGCCCTGGTCGAACTTGCCCGTGTATTTCGCAATCCATTCCTTCTTTGGATGGTGCGGGGCATGCGTGGCCGCGGGTGCATAGTAGAGGAAGAACGGTTTGTCCGGGGCAACGGCCTTCTGGTTGCGGACCCACTGGATCGCCCGGTCGGCAATGTCGTAGTCGAAGTTGTAATCCGGGTTGCCCAGGTACGGCTCGATAGGTCGGGTGCCTTCGAATACCGCCGGTCGCCATTGGTTCGTGTCGGCCCCAACGAAGCCGTAGAAGTGTTCGAAGCCCAGACCCGTTGGCCAGAGATCGAACGGTCCCGCCTGGCTGGTCTGCCAGTCGGGCACGTTGTGATTCTTGCCGAACCACGAGGTGTTCCAGCCCTTCTGTTTGAGGACTTCCGCGACGGTCGCGGTGTCCTTGCCCATCACGCTGTCGTAGCCGGGGTAGCCTGTACCCAACTCCATGATGACGCCAGTGTGCACGGAGTGATGGTTACGACCGGTGATCAGCGCTGCCCGCGTGGGCGAGCAGAGCGCCGTCGTGTGGAACTGTGTGTAGCGCAGGCCGCTGCGGGCCAGCCGGTCCAGCGTGGGCGTCTGGCACGGGCCACCGAACGTGCTTGAGGCGCCGAAGCCCACGTCATCCAGCAGAATTAGTACGACATTCGGCGCTCCCTTGGGCGTCTGCACCGGCTTGGGGAAATCGGACTTCGAGTCTTTGGCGCTCAACCCGATCTGCCCCTTGAACGGCGTCGGTGAAGCCGGCAGCACCTCCTGCGCGGAAGCGCCGCCGTTGAATGAGATTCCCGCTGCCAGCATCAAGCCAACCGCGGCCCACAGGATGGCACGGCGTGCCCATGCCACTTGCTGTCTTGCACAAGATCTCTGTCGCATGATTTCCCCCTTTCGTTCTTTGACTACCGACTGGCGGGCGTGCTCGTGCAAAGAGAAACACCAGGTCGATGTCCACGGGACCCGTGGCACTCTCGGCGCGCGTACAACTTGCACATCGGCGCAGCGAGGCGAACGCGGTTAGAACATCAGGCTCAGACCCGCCATCACGCCGTGGAAGGCGGCATCGAACGCGTTGCCGTGGTCGCCTTCTATGTCGTAGTGCACCCGGCGATATCCCACGCGGAGCGCCAGGTGGTCGGCGAACTGGTACTGTACGCTCGGTTGTACCTCCCACGTCAGGTCGGAGTCGCCCGCGCCGATCGCAAAGGTCGGATTGAATCGCCACCTTTCCGTCAGACGAACACTGGGACGCACCATGACGATGCCGTCGAGAATATCCAGACTGTCCTCCCCGCTGGCCCCACCTGTGATTTCCAGATCGTTGTTCATCCAAGCGTATCGCAGGCCACCCAGAAGGTCGATCGTCGAGTTTTTGAGCGGTCCCTTGAACTGGAATCCGACGGCGACCGCCCCAAAAAAGCTGTCGGTCTGTATCGAGCCGCCGGCGGGGGCGGGGTCCAACTGATCCGTGTCCATGCCGACGTAATCGAACTGGCCAAAGACTACGAAAGAGCCCCGCTGGGCCACAGTCATCAGGCCACCGCCGGCATCTACGGCATCGAAGAGATCGTCGAATCCCACATCGATATCCACATCCTGGCCCTGGACCGTGGCGTCTCCCTCTATGCCGGCAGCCCAGAAATAGGGTGTGACCTCGAAGCTCCATTCCCTCTGCTGGGCAACGACCACCGAGGCGGTCGCCAGCAGGACGCCGACCGTTGCCAATACCTTCATTCCCATCTTCATTGTTTTCTCCTTACCTGTCTACGACACCTTAGCTTCCCCCATCCACTGCCTGCGCAGGCAGCACATCAAGTGACTCGTCTCTCGCAAGCGAGAAGCCGCCACCCGTCATTTGATCTTCTCCGTGTACAGCGGAGCAGGAATGCCCTCGACTCAGGGGAACACGACCGACGCGGTCAGACGAATATCCCATTCCGGCGCATAGTCGGCTCTCTCGGCGTAATAGGTCCCTGCTACGGCCACTCCTATGAACTGTTTGCCGATCGGAGGCAGGATCTGCCCAAGTCCGGCGGTCACAGGCACTTGCCACGGATCGTCATCGGCTTGCCAGTTGTACGTGGTTTCCGACATGAAACTGACCGACGTGCCTTTCTTGTTCAGGAAGAACGTCGCCACCGGCTGGATGGTGGTCAGGCTGACCTCGTCGCGGTCCTCGTCGCCTGCGAAGGACCAAACGTGCGTGAGCAGCCCTCCGATCGTGAACTTTCCCGGCACCTTCTGGGCCACCACGAGTGTCGGTCCCGCCGACCACTTGCCGGTGCCAAAGTAGTCTTCGGAGGCCGTCGGCGTGATCAGAGCGCCCCCATAGCCAAGGATGAAGTTGCCCTTGTTGGGGACCCAATACGCGGAGACCAGGGCGTCGCCCACGCCCTGATCATCAAACGGAAACTCGGTGGAATACAACGGCACAAACGCCCGGTACAGTATCGACGTATCGTTCGGCAGGTTGAGGAAACCCGCACCGTTCAAGCGAAGCTCCTGGTTCGTATCGTCGTTGGGACCGACGTCTTTGTACGCCCGGTAGGATGCGTTGAGATACGTGAGCGTCGCCGACGGGTCGGCCAGCATCTCCGCCACCTCCTGAGGGGTGATCTTGTGAGCCGGCCGCTCTTCGGCCTTCGCGCCCGAGAAACCACACAGGCAAAACGTGCCCGCTATACACATGGCCCAAATCTGTTTGGCCTTCATGACGTTCCTTTCACCTGATGCACAGCTATCCGCTATCTCTGCGCGGGATAGATGGTCTTCCAGTCGTTCTTCATATCGACGACGGTCCAACCCTTTGCCAACGCCTCGTCGAGACCTTTGTCCAGACGGCCGATCGAGGACTGGCGGTCATAGGCCCATTCACGCTCCGCATCGGTGTGATGGACGTACAGGCAGAGCCGCGCGCCGTCGCCGCCGGCGGTCCACTGGAGCATTGGCAGGTCGCCATCGGAGTTGCCGAACGCCGCGATTGGCCGGCGGCCGACGTGCATCTGGATGCCGACGGGCTTGCCGGGGCCGTCGTCCATGAAGTTGAGTTCGGGCAGTCGGACGAGTGCGGGCTTGCCGTCGCGCAGCTCGAACTTCGTCTTGATGCTGCTGCCGATGACCTGTTCCGGCGGGATTCCGTAGACCTTCTCCGTCCACGGGCGCATGAACTCGATGCCGCCGCCGGACACAATGAACGTCTTGAAGCCGTTCGCACGCAGGTACGCGAGTAGCTCGAGCATCGGTTGATAGACCATCTCCGTGAGCAACCGCCCCGTTTGGGGATGCCTGGCGGTCGCGACCCAATCGCTGACGATCTTCTCGAACTCCTCGGTGGTCGTACCGGCGTGGGTGGCCATCGCCAACTGGCCTAAGGCATGCTCACCGCCGGCGAGGGCCGCTTTCGCGTGGCCCCTGAGCAGCGCGGCAAACGGCTCTTGGGTCTTCCACTCCGGGTGCTGGGGCGCCAGCGCCTTGACGCGGTCCAGCATGAACAGGAACTGGAAGTACAACGGCTGCTCGGCCCAGAGCGTGCCGTCGTTGTCGAAGACGGCGATGCGCTGGGCCGGAAGCACATAGTTCAACCCGCCTTCTTCTGTCACCCGCGTGACGAACTGAAGGACGGACCTCTTCGCCGCGCCGTCATTCCAGGAAGGTAACGGATCGGCAGCATACGCAATCGATGCCACCGCCAGTCCCGCGAGCGCAGCGACTACGGTGACCCTCGGCCGTTTCATAGCTTTCCTTTCCATGGGAACCGGACGGTACGAAGACACGCGGGCGGACCGTTTCACCTCACTCACTCCGTCCCAGCCGGTTCGGTGATCCTTGGTATCGACGTTTCTCCACGCGGCGGGTGCAACCGAGTGCGGCAAAGGCGAACCGCACTCGGGGGATCCCCACCACTACAGGCCGCCGCCGCCCTGCTTCATCTTGTCCAGCGCCTGCTGGATTCTGACGCCCTGAGGCAGTTGGCTCGGCGGATACTCCCTGAACGTTTCCACGAACTTCTCGACGTAGATGACAGCCGGAGCCATCAGAAAAATATGTCTGATGCAGAAATCGTAGTAGGTGTTCGACGTGACATCGGCGCGTTCATAGGGATCGGCGCGCAGATCGAAGAACTTCGGGATACGAAGCGGCGTGAAGGGCTCGGCCCAGACAGCGAACGTGCCGGTGCTGCGCTGCTCCGCGAAGACGAACTTCCAGTTCTCGTAGCGCAGGTTCAGGAACTCGCCGTCGTCACTGAAGTAGAAGAACTCCCGGCGTGGGCTCTTCGGCTGCTGGCCGGTGAGGTAGGGCAGGATGTTATACCCGTCGAGGTGGACCTTGTAGGTTGTGTCGCCCACGGTATAGCCCTTGAGCAGCTTCTGCTTCACGTCGGGATCGCCTGCGGCGGCGAGCAGCGTCGGCAGCCAGTCCAGCCCGCTTACGATTTCGTTCGAGGCCGAATCCGGCTTGATGTGGCCCGGCCAGCGGATGAAACAGGGCACGCGGAAACCGCCCTCCCAGCCGGTGTTCTTCTCGCCGCGGAACGGTGTGTTCGCGGCGTCGGGCCAGGTATTGGCATGCGGCCCGTTGTCCGTCGTGTAGAGGACGATAGTGTCGTCCGCGATGCCCAGGTCGTCGAGCGCCTTGAGCAGCAGACCCACCGTGCCATCGTGCTCCACCATCCCGTCAGCGTACTCGGTCGGCGCCGTTGCGCCCTTGGGACTGCGGTGCTCGGGTCTGACGTGGGTCCAGACGTGCATGCGCGTTGGATTGAACCAGCAGAAGAAGGGCTTGCCGGCCTTGCTCTGTCGCTGGATAAAGTCAATCGCTGCGGCCGAGGTCTCGTCGTCGATCGTCTCCATCCGCTTCCTGGTCAGCGGCCCCGTGTCCTCGATGCTCTGCTTGCCGACCTTGCCGAAGCGAGGGTCCACGGTCGGGTCGTCGTTGTCCGTGGCCTTGCACAGGAGGACGCCGCGCGGACCGAACATCTGGTGGAACTTCGGGTCCTGTGGGTAGGTGTCGTCCTCCGGCTCCTCCTCCGCGTTGAGGTGGTAGAGGTTGCCGAAAAACTCGTCAAAGCCGTGCACGGTCGGCAAGAACTCGTTGCGGTCACCAAGGTGGTTCTTACCGAACTGGCCGGTGGCGTAGCCCAGGGGCTTGAGCATCTCGGCGATGGTCGGATCCTTCTTCCGCAGTCCCTGGGGGGCGGAGGGTATGCCTACCTTGCTCATGCCGGTGCGAAACACGGTCTGGCCGGTGATGAACGACGACCGCCCGGCCGTGCAGCTCTGCTCGGCGTAGTAATCGGTGAAGAGCATGCCCTCTTTGGCGATGCGGTCGATGTTGGGCGTGCGGTAGCCCACCAGGCCTTTGGTGAAGACGCTGATATTGGACTGCCCGATGTCGTCGCCCATGATGACCAGGATGTTGGGCTTCTTGCCCTGCCCCGCCGCGGACACTGAGGCGACAAGCCCCAGTGCCAGTCCGCAGACGAACACGAGGAGGGTTTGCGACGCTCTCTTCATAATTCTTCTCCTTTCGCGAGAACCCAGCCGCAATCAGAGGGTCCTTTGACTCTCTCGGAATCTGGGCTGGCGTTGGCCACAATCGCTTCCCGTCCTCCGGCCCTCCCGTCACTTGCCGGCGCCGGCGCTGCCCATCTGTAGCGCCTCCAGCACCTGGTCCACACTGAAGCTCCCAGACTTCTGGCTGGGCGGGTATTCCTTGAAGCTCTGGACAAACATGCCGACGACCGTCTGGGCGGGAACGAACAACCAGAGCTTGTCGACGACCCAGCGGGCGTACATTTGGGATTCGCCGTAGTACCGCTCGAACGGATCCTGACGCAAGTTGATCACCACCGGCATGTTGGGCTGGATCAGGGTGCCCATCGCGATGTTTCCCTCCATGATCTTGAAGCTGATCTTCCAGTCGTCGACGCGAATCGCGTTGAGGTTGGCGTTGTCGTCGAAGTAGAAGATCTCACGGCGCGGCGACTTTTCCGCCTCGCCCTTGAAGAAGGGCAGGAAGTTGTAGCCGTCGAGGTGGTTTTTGAAGGTCTTGTTGCCGGCCGTGTATCCCTTGAGGAGTTTCTCCTTCACATCAGGATCGCCGGCGGCTGCGACGAGCGTGGGCATCCAATCCTCGTGCGCCATGACCTCGTTGAAGACGGTGCCGGGCTTGATCACTCCGGGCCAGCGGACGAGCGCCGGGACGCGCATGCCGCCCTCCCAGGTCGAGCCCTTCTCGCCGTGGAACGGCGTGTTGCCACCGTCGGGCCATGTCGCGATCTCAGCGCCGTTATCGGTCGTGAACAGGACGATCGTGTTGTCGGCGATGCCGAGGTCGTCGAGCTTCTTCAGCAGCCGCCCGACGACGTCGTCGAGCTCCATCATGCCGTCGGCGTAGAGGCCGTAGCCGCCCTTGTCGGCCCACTTCGGAGAGAGGCGTGTCCACACGTGCATGCGGGTGGTGTTGTGCCAGATAAAGAATGGCTTGCCGGCCTTGACCGACCGCTCCATGAAGTCCGCCGACCGCGCGACCAGTTCGTCCTCGACGGTTTCCATGCGCTTTCGCGTGATGGGGCCGGTGTCCTTGATGGTCTGCTTGCCGACTTTGCCGAACCGCGGGTCCACCGTCGGGTCGTCCACATTCGTGGCCTTGCATTCCAGCAACCCGCGCGGGCCAAAAGTCGCCTTGAACTGTGGGTTCTTCGGGTAGTCCGGGTCTTCCGGCTCTTCCTCGGCGTTGAGATGGTAGAGGTTGCCGTAGAACTCATCGAAGCCGTGCATCGTCGGCAAGTGTTCGTTGCGGTCGCCGAGATGGTTCTTGCCGAATTGGGCCGTGGCGTAACCCAGCGGTTTGAGCAGATCGGCAATCGTGGGGTCTTTGTCCTGAATACCCTGCTTGGCGCCGGGCATGCCGACCTTGAGCAAGCCGGTGCGGAAGGGACACTGGCCGAAGATCCACGCGGCGCGCCCCGCCGTGCAGGATTGCTGACCGTAGTAGTCCGTAAACAGCGCCCCTTGCTGCGCCAGGCGATCAATGTTGGGTGTTCGCCCGCCCATCATGCCACGATGGTAGGCGCTGATGTTCCAGACGCCGATGTCGTCGCCCATAATGACCAGGATGTTGGGCTTCTTGCCCTGCCCCGCCGCGGACACTGAGGCGACAAGCCCCAGTGCGAGTCCGCAGACCAGCGTGGAAATGGCCTTTGACATTGGTTTCATGGTCTGTCTCCTTTCGTAAAACTCAGCCGCGATCCCTGACGAGCGATCTTGTGTCCGAAAGGCCCTGTGTGCGGCCCATATGCAGGGTCATCACCGCGAAGTCTCTCGATGCGGAGTTACCGATTGTCAATGCTCCCGGCCACGCCATATCCACGGGCCCAGGATACCTCCGAGGGTATGTCCGAATCCTCTCGCTTGGTCGTTAGCGGCAACTCCTTTTCGGGGACAAGCCGGTAACCCTTCTGTTGCATGCAGTCCTCCATGAATTGGCGTTCATAGTCACCGATCCGGTACAGGTCCGTGCGTTTCAGGAGTTCGCTACGGCACGCCGCCCGGTCTGCCTTGCATTCCTCGAAGGTCTTGCCTTCCTGATACCAGTACTTTTGCCCGCATCCTGTGACCAGGAGTAGCCCGAAGCCAAGACCACAAAGCAAGCAGCGCATCTTCATATGTGCGCCTTTCAGCAAAGGGGAATCATCCGCTGATGACCATTGCCGCCTTGCACCGCGCATACCGGTAGCTTTGCAGCAACACTCATACAATGGAGATCGGCATGTAAAAGAAACCCACGAATTGGGGGCCTACCTGAGGCGTACTATATCCTCTCTTGTGGTGCTGTCAAGGAGATCATGTGACGCGATTGCCAGTTTTCGGGGGGTGGGCAAAAGGCCTCCTTGTGTCGGTAAAACGGGACTTTCAGGAGAACAAAATCCATTAGCAACGAAAAGGTGCAAAAATGGTGCGCGAAGATCTCATTATCCACAAGACCCCAACCGTCTTGAGCGAGCTTCTCGCTCCGATGCGGGCTCAGGTGGACCGGCAGCAGAAGCGCTTCCTGACCCAGGGCGATCACGGCATACGCTCGGAATCTGCGTGGAGCAATCACGACATGCCTCGGATTTAACAGAGCAACGGCGAGAACCCCCGGAACGTGCGTGCGGCGCGCATTTCTCACCTCCCGATGCGAGAGCCGCTCTGTGAACAGCAGCTCGGCATGAAGCCAGCCCACGGCGTGTCTTCCAGCGGCGAAACCCTGCCGGCCGCCACAGGCTATACTTCCATTATACCCATCTTCCGGTGGCTGATTTGATTGTGGAAACTACGTATTTTTCGCGGGTCAACGGCTCTCGGCGAATCCTGGAGCAGGCCCAGCCGGAGGCACTTTCTGACCAGATTCACCGTGCTTTCGGCGTCGAGCTTGTGCAGGATGTGGCTGCGGTGCACCTCGACCGTCCTGGCGGCGCGGCGAAGCCGCAGGGCGATCTCCTGGTTCGTGCAGCCCTGTAGCACGAGGTCGAGCACCTGCTGTTCTGCCGGCGACAAAGGACGCTTCCGCAGCGTGTCACTGCAAACCGATTCCTGAAGAGCGGCTTGAATAGACGATACCAGTGGTCTTTTTTCCGGCGGCCGCTCCAGGCAATCGGCGGCCCCGGCCTTCATGATGCGGACGGCCATTTCGATGTCGCCGTGATCCACCAGCACCACCACCGGCACCGACGGCTTGATCCGCCTGGCGCCGAGCAGAAGCTCAAGCCCCTCGACGCCCGGCCGCCGGGCGTTACTGATGAGCAGGTGACATTCGCAAGTCTTAAGGCCATCGAGACACTCGGCGGCACTGTCGAACGGCGTGACTTCAGCGCCGAGCTACCGAAGTGCGGCCCGGACCGCTGCGGTACTCCTCTTCTCGCCATCGGCATAGAACACCTGCGTCGGCGAACGCCCAACCTCGGCCTCCTGCCTGCGGCCTGCACCTTCCCTGTCTCGCATGTTCACATTTCCCACTTGCCGTCACCAGTGACCCGAGCCCAGCCGCCACGGGCTGGCCTTCGCCGAGACCGGCCGATGTGTGCTGCGTGTTTGTAGTGTGCTCGTGAGAGCATACCTTCCCGAAGCCAACGCCCTACGGCGTCACTACGAACGAGGCCCTACGGGCGAACGACGCGGGTGTAGATGCGGACGTCGTCGATCGGGCCGGCTCGTGTTCGGCCGCCACAAACATGCAGACTGCTACCGCCCCGCCGCATGATTGGAGATACCGATATGATCGCTCCTGGTTCTCAGTAGTCTGGCAGAATCCAGGTTGGGCTGATCTGAGCGTACTTGCCCTGTCCACTTTAGGATTTGCTGGTCGGATCGAAGACGCTGGTGGAGCTTGTCGCCGTCAACACGTTGCACCGGGACACTCTCATCAATTGCGTGAGCTGCAGCCGTGGCCGCCGACTGACCCAACACCATGAAGACCGGCTCCATGCGAATGGAGCCGTAGGCGATGTGGGAAGCTGAGAGGCAGACGGGCACCAGCAGGTTCGCACATTCATTGGCCCTCGGAACGATGGCTCGATAGCTGATCGGATAGGGGGAGAAACCGCCGACCTCCACGTCGCCTTCGTTGCGCACGTGGCCGTTGGGGTCCACATACCGCTGGACGTTGTGGGAATCCATGCCGTAGGCAGCCAAACCGACCGGGTCATCCGCCTTCCGCGAACCCTGACAATGGTGTTGGGTCATGACATAGTCGCTGACCATCCGCCGAGCCTCGCGGACATAGAGCTGATCCTGCCAGCCTTTCCCCTCGATGAACTCGTCCTTGCACATGCCCCAACGGGCTACCTCATGGCGGATCTGCTCAGGGACACGAGGGTGATTGGCCAGCGTCCACATTAGACCCTGCTGGTAAAGGCGATGGCGTGCGACAATCCACTCGCGCTCGTCGTAGCTCGCCTCGGGATACTCGTAATTCTGCGCGATGAAGTCGGTCGAGAATGCCGTCCGGTTGTTGGTATCGGTCTTTCGATTGGGCATGGAGGAGTTGATCCAGGGCATGCCCGACTCGCCCGCTTCGAAGTTCCGCAGCAGCAGTTCGTACCAGAGCGGGTCGTAGCCATCCGGCTGGTGGAAGGGAATCCGGTTGTCCGGGTGATCCGTCAAACACATCCGGAAGCAATAGGCCTGCACCCGCCGATCCCCGGCGCCCTCCGGGCCTGGTCCCTCCGAGTCAATGAACGGCAGCAGACCGCTCGCGGGATTGCCCTTCTCCACGTAGGGATCGACGCCGGGGACGAACTGGTGATACTTGGCGTTGCCGGTCTGAACGCCGTTGAGCGTCTCCCCATAGACCGAATTCGCCTCGCGGCCGACCGTGTAGCGGACGTTCGCAGCCGCCATGAGATCACCTTCATAGGTGGCGTCGATGAACATCCGCCCGGCGAAGGTGCGTCCGGACTCCATGCGAATCGAGAGAATTCGCCAGGGAATCGAGCGGGTCATCGCCACGCCGGAGCGGCGGTCCAGACGCTCGCCGCGGACAACCTCGACCTGGTGATCCTGGACCCACGTCTCGTAGATCTTCAGCGCGACACTGGGTTCGAAGGTCCACATGGCGTCTTCGCCCGCGGCCGTGCGGGTCTGGCCGCTGTCCATGTACTCCTCGCGTCGCTGCCAGGTCCACGCCGCCGGACCGCTGTAATGCTCTCGGACGGCCTGATAGAACCGGCGGGCTAGACCGCCGATGGCCGCCTTGTTGCCGATATCGGTCTGCCCCAGCCCGCCGCTGGTAAGGCCGCCCAGTCGGCGCGTCGGCTCGATCAGCACCACCGATTTGCCCATCTTCCTCGCTTGGACGGCAGCCACGACTCCGGCAGAGGTTCCGCCGTAGACCACGATGTCATGTACCGTCTCGACACCCTGGTCCGAGACTGCCTTTGGCTTCTCCGCACGCACGGCAGACGCCAGCGTTGAAGAGCTCATGGACGCATTCACCGCCAGGGGCGCTGCGAGCAGGCTGAGGGATGCTGCCCCGAGAAGGCACGCCCACAACGAACGCATCCTCGGTGATGAGAAAATCGCCATCATTCATCTCCCTTTATTGTGTCTGTGTCATTAAGGCGACCTCTGCTAAAGCGAATACTGCGGAATCTTCAGGGTTTCGCCATCTTTGGTGGCCGACAGATGGGCATAGTAGCCGGGCACAGTCATGTTCAACGCATCGATCACATCCACCGCCGGCTTTCGACCGCGGAGGATCGCATCGATGAAGTCATCCCCAAGGTAGCCATGAGAACCGCCGTGTCCGCCTGGCGAGACACCTGGCGGCAGGGCGTATTTCTTGGTCTGCAACCCTTTGGCTTTCGCCTCCTCGAGTCGCTGCTGTCCTGCGGCATCGCCCACGAAACCGTCGGCCCGTCCGTTGTGCCAGTCATATCCCGCATACTCGCCCCGTAGCCGGCCGGCTTCCAGGTACTCGCCCTGGGAACCGCAGATGATAATCCGGCAAAGGCCTCCTTCGCGGGTTCGGAATAGTCCGACTTCCGAATTGAACACGTTGCCAATCCCATTGGGCCGACGTCGGCTCTCATCGAAGGGCGCAGTTCCCTGACAACTCACATCCAGGAAGCTACCGTGGGTCACACCGATGTAGTAGGCCGTCGCATGGGTCGGATACCACATCGGTGCCCCGTTCTTGCGCCAGTCCTTATATGATCCCAGCGAAGGCGCTCCCAGGGTGTGGGGATGACAATATTCCCCCTCACAGTAGACAATATGTCCAAAGACATCAGCGGCGTACAGCTTCTCCATGGCGTACAAGTCGTCGTGGAAGGCAGAGGTTTCAAACATCGCATAGACCAGACCCTTGTTCTTCCGAACACAGTCCAGCAACCGCTCCGCATCTTCAATGTCGCCACGGAAGGCCGGGACCGCGGTGCACACGTGTTTGCCGTGATTGAGCACCTCGATACAATGCCGGGCATGCGACGGCGCGTCCGTGGCGACGAAAACGGCCTCGATGCGGTCGTCCTTCACCATCTCTTCCAGCGAAGGATACGTCTTGTCACACCCGACTGCGTGGGCCAAGGCCGCACATCGGTCGGGGAACAGATCACTGACCGCCACGATCTCGACATTGGGATGATGCTGGAATTCGAATTGCGCCGAAAACTGGCAGACGCCATAACCGACCAACCCGACTCTGATCTTGCGCTCGCTGAAGCGTGACCAGGCCTTGGTCCGGTCGAAATCAGTGTGCGTCTGGTCAAATCCGGGAATGACTTCCGCACTGTGGACGCGACTCGTCAGGGCAGGGACTGCCGCCATCGCCGTGGCGGTGCCTCCCAAGAAGGAACGACGGGTGATCTTCGCTGACATGGTTCGGTCTCCTTTGTCGGATTTCACGTTTTGGCCTGTCGCGGCACAAGAACTCAGCGTGATGTTACTCCTTCGACATACCTCTAATCAAGCCTGCTCCTTGCTGTACTCAATTTCGACCTGCATCCTCGTCCATCGCTTCTTCCCGAAAGGCCAGCACGAGACCGACAGTAATACTCTTACGCTCCCGCCTGCCCTGCCCCACCGTTGCTTTGCCCTCCCCAACTCCGCATAGATTGTCATGATTCCAGACCCCCTGGCAGCAGCCAGGTGTTCCGCAGGGAAAGCAACGTATGGAGCAGCTGCGGAACCTGCTCACTGTCATCCATGGACGAGGCCTTGGTCTCTGCACGCTATCAAGTCGAATCTGTGGCGTCCGATGGTGCTGTGTCTGACGGGCGCTAACGTGGAAGCCGTCCGTGCGCACGTAGATCTCGGCGGTAGGAACATCCGGGCAAGCCGCGTATGACAGCTGATCGGGCGCCAGATCTCTTCTCTATGGGGCCTTCCCTGGTGGCGATTCCGGCGGCAATTCCTGGAACTGGCTCGTGCTGTAATCGATCGGTTTCTGCACCCTACACTTGAATTCCCCATGGCAATGGTGCTATATCTGCACTTGACGACAGCGGCACCGTCGTCAGGCAAGAAGGATATGGAAAACCAGAAGTGAGTTCAGGCCACCTGAGTGCATTGCTTGGAGAGACAATGAGGCCCAATAGACTGAGTTTGTCGCGTCGGGTTTTTCTCAAATCGTCAGCGCTGGGCTTCACTACGGCCGCTTTGGGCGGGCCACTGGTTATGCGCGGCAGTGCCGCCGCGACAGACGCCAACAGCAAGGTGAATCTCGCGGTGGTCGGCTGCGGCGGGCAGGGTCGCAGCGATATGTCCGAGCTGCTTTCCAGCGGCGTGAACCTGGTCGCCTTGTGCGATCCGGATGCGAGTCAGATCGAGAAGGCCCGCGAGACCGCGGCCAAGAACGGCGGCAATCAGGCCAAAGGCTTTGAGGATTATCGCGAGCTGCTTGATAATGCGCCCAACTACGACGCTGTCCTGATCGCTACTCCCGATCACTGGCACGCACCGCTCTGTCAGGCCTTCATGAAGGCCGGCAAGCACGTCTATTGCGAGAAACCGCTGACGCACAGCGTGGCCGAGGCCCGTGAGATTCGCGAATTGGCCCGCCGCAGCAAGGTCGTTACCCAGATGGGCAACCAAGGCAGTGCCAGCTCTTCGCTGCGCCGCTGCATCGAGGTCATTCAGGCCGGGGCCCTGGGCCAGATCCGGGAGATCTACGAGTGGGGTATTGGCTGTACCGCCCGCGAAGGCAGTGCAGAGGGCGAAGACCCCATTCCATCCGGCTTCAACTGGGACTTGTGGGTCGGTCCATCAGCTATGCGTCCCTTTAAGAAGGATGTGTATCATCCGGTCGCATGGCGCGGCTGGTTCGACTTCGGTAATGGTGGCCTGGCTGATATCTGCTGCCACTCGGTAAACTTGCCCATGCGGGCTTTGAACCTGGGCTATCCGGAGCGGCTCGTTCTAAACATGGATCGCTCCGGCCAGCAGCCACTCGACAAGCCCGCCGTGGAGTTTCATTTCCCAGCCCGTGGCAAGCTTGCACCTGTGAAACTGTACTGGCAAGGTAACGGAATGCCGCCGGCCGCAGTACTGGCGCCGGTCGTCGAGGTCCACAAGGAGAAGGACGGTGGCGTCCTGATCATCGGCGCGACGGGGTGCATCTACTCCAGCCACTGGAACACGGGCGCGCTGATCCGCCTCGAAGGCGAGCCGCGCCTCACGGACGTCCTGCGGCACCCCGCCACCAAGGACATTCCCCAGAGCCTGCCGCGCAGCAAGGGACACGGCCAGGAATGGATCGACGCCTGTCGGGGCGAAGGCCGCACATTCTCCGACTTTGACATTGGCGGCAAGCTCACGGAAATTGGCCTGGCGGGGGTGCTTGCCATCCGCACCGGCAGAAACCTGGACTGGGATGGTGAGACGATGGAGGCCAGGAACGCCCCCGAAGCAGCCCGCTTCGTTCGCACCGAGCATCGCAAGAAGTGGTTGGTCTGATCGAACACGGGAGTTGTACGCCGAAAGGCACAAACATCGCGCCATCGCAGGCGTATCGCACTACTGGACTCGCACAGTCGCTTGACGCAGCCTTTTGCCTGCCTCCCCTCGGCCCGTGAGCCTCTCGATCTGATGTTGCCTGTCAGGCGCCGACAGGGCCACAGACACCACGCAGCCACCGGCCCCCGTCCCCTGGTCCTACACACTGCCCGTTTTGATGAGCGGTGAAAACAGGTCTTGGCATCGCGAGGCGGTCCCATCACGGCGTGACACGCCCCAGACTGCGGCGCTCGTGGAGGCAGTGTGCTGAAAAGGGTCCTGGGCATCGGAAACACACCTCCAAGCGCACCCGAGGGCGGATGACTTCTTGTACAGTGCGGGGCATGTGTCCGTGCTCTGTATCGGCTCGTGTCTTCGGTAGGACAGACACTCAGCGGGTCTTCGCCGGGGTCGTATCGCAATGTCCGAGCTTCTACGGGTTCGTCCAGCCAATGGTGTCCAACATCGGCTGGATTTCAGAATTGGCCATGAAGAGGTTCCAGCACAATTGGCTGCGATGGTTCTCGATCATGATGAGAATTGGCCCCTCGTCGATGGCCAAGCAGCCAGCCGCAAACCAGTTCTGAGTTGGATTGAAAGCATCAACGAAGCCGAACGGCCCCCACAAATCCCTGCCGTACATATGGTAGAGGTGCCTGAGCGTCGCCATGGACTCCTCGGGGACGTAGGGCATGGCGCTGAGCGCTGCTGTAGGAGCGATTGTGCCGTTGTCGTTGGTGGGGCAGTGGGCACTGTAGCCCCAGGGATTCAGGCTGGCCGTCAGACCCCACACCAAGTCGCTGTAGCCGGCGTATCCCCGCGCGTTCTCCGTGCAGTAGGCACGGTGAATCAAGGAGATGTTCCGGCTGTTCTCAAAGTAGTTGCACAGGCCGTCGCTCTTGTCGCGCGGATCGAAGCCGAGATGACTGTAATGCGTAAAGAACAGCGAGCCTCCCTTTTCCGGGCCCACCCACTGCTTGTAGCCGTAATAGGTCTGGCCATTGGCGTAATCGGCGGTGCTCGCCCAGCCATTCCGATAGCATGAGGCTGGGATCGGGTGCGTCGGCGACGCGATGGCCAGGAGGTAGGTGATCATGCATTCGTTGTAGCCGCGAACAGGATGGTTCATCTGCCAGCCGTAGTCCGGCGACCAGTGCCAGTAAAGCACCTCACTCCTCGGTGAGCGGAGATACCAGTCCCATTCCACCTGTTCCCACATCCGCGTGACTCTGTCGCGAATCTGCGTCTCGACCGGGTCGCTCGGATCGTCAAAGTACCGCCGCGCGGCGAGCATACCCTGCACGAGGTAAGCCGTCTCAACGAGGTCCCCGCCGTTGTCGAAAGTGCCGAACGGGATCGTCTCGCCCGTCGCGCCGTCGATCCAGTGCGACCAAGCACCATGGAAACGAGACGCCTTCTCCTCAAGAAAATCCAGTATCCGCAGGGTGCGATCGGCCGCAGCGCCCCGGGCGATGAATCCCCGCTCAGCGCCAATACAGAGGGCCATCAGGCCCATGCCCGTGCCGCCGCAGGCACACGTGTCGGAGTCGTGGCCGGATGCGTACCCTTCCCGCGTCAGCCCGCTGACCGGATGGCCGTAGTCCCAGAAGTAGCAGAAGACGGCCTGCTGGACGGAGGTGAGGAGTTCCTCGTCGGTCATCGCATAGGACGTGGCCGAGGCGATGTTTGACGGTTCCGATTCCCCTCCGTCGCGAATGGCTACGGACCGCACTTGATAGTGGTACGTCATGTCGTTGGCGCCGAAGAAGTCGCTGTAGACGCAGACCGTGTGCACTGCGTCGTTGAGTTTTATGAACGGTCCCTCCTCAGACTCGGCGCGGTAGACACTGTAGCCCTCCAAATTGGGGTCGGCGCTAAAAGTCCAGCGTAGATCGACTCTGCTGTCGTGTCCGGTAGCAGTCACATCGTTTGGAGCGGGCGGTGGCACCGGAGGATGGACGGGTTCGGTCTGAGCCAGCTCGGCGATCTCCCCGCCCGTCAGGCCCCGGTCGTACAGCCGCACGTCGTCGATGAGCCCGTTCCAATACCGGTGGCGCGCCTGCCCGTTCTCGCCGATGAGCACCCGTTGCCACTGGCTGTTCATCCGGCCGCGGGCCGATTGGGTGCCCACGCGGAGCCCGTCCTGATAGATGTACAGATTTGCGCCATCGTATACGCCCGCGATGTGGTGCCACTCGCCATCGTTGACGTTCCTGCTATAGACCTCCGGCCATCCCCCATCCATCAGGCCAAGGCAGAGAAACGCGACGCGATCGTCGTCACGCGTCCGGGCCAGGACCCAATCGTCCCCCTTGGTGACAATCGCATTCCAGTTTCGGTCGAATGCGCGGACCCGAATCCAGCAGGCCAAGGTAATCTGTTGGGTGAACGTGAGCGATGGATCATCCCCAAGGTCGATGTAGTCACCGTCGCCGTCAAGATCGAGGCACCAGCCGCGGTTCGGATCGTTCAGCCAGGTGGGGTCACCGAAGAGAGTTCCATGGTTACCGCCGGTGCTGTCGAATGCGTTGGCGTCCAGTCGCCAGTGGCCGACCAGGTTGGGATCGACACCGGCCGTCGCCAACGCCAGACCGGCCGCGCCAACAAACAGTATCACCACTGGCATCATCCTATCTATGAAACTGGAGGTGTGCATTCCCATCACTGTTCTCCCGTACCGTGTACGCGACCATGATCTGGCGCATGCTTGGCAAGCCCACTGGCCATCTTACCAGGGTCCATCTTGCCCGACAAGAGTTGCCCGCACGCTCAGTGCACCTACTCTGTACAAGTCGTGGCTGGCGAGGTTGTCATCTGTCTGGAGCACGGCCGCCTGCAACCCTCTATGGAGTCCACAGGCCCCTGCGTATAGTCTCGCTTCCTCTCCCTCCGCACCGCAGAGGCTTCTTCCTGCCGGTTGCCGCAGTATACAGTGGGTTCGTCGTCTTGTACGACTTGGCGGCACGTGCCAAGATAGGTAGAATGGCCCCACGTTGAAGCAAGTATTTGTCTCGATCGCTCTCCCATGAAGAACGAGCAGGCCCAAAGCCCCTGTGAGAAAGGCCACAAGGATGTTGAACCGGTGTGTTGTTGTCGTCAAAGCCAAACAGCCCTTTATGGAATGGCTGCGGTCCCTGCCGGATCCAGCAGATCTGACTCTGGACCAGATCAACCAAGACAATACCGTGTACCTCCTGCCCGATTACGAGAGAGATAGCAAACAGAGGCAGATCCTCAGACAGTATTTCGATCTGATCTTCGAGGAACAACTGGCAGGCTGGTGGCAGGACGAAGCCGCATGGCCTTCCGGCCGTGACCTCAAGTTGTTCAACGGCTGGTTTGAGGTGGAGTTCCACTCCGTTGTGCTGGACCTTGTGGATGGACCATTGACCTGTGAGGAATGAATTCCCAGGACTCAGGCTCGCCATGTGCACGCCGAGTTCATTTCTGGCGGTCTGCAATACCTCGGTCTCCTCCACCAGAAATAGAAGGCCCTCGCCCCCCTGTTCCCTTCAGAGGGTCATAGTGTAGAGTCGAGACGTGGCGCGGTGGTTCAGGTGACGCCTATCTGTTGCCGGCCCGCTCCTTATGCTTCTGCTCCACCCCCCCCTGCTGTTCTCGCCACATCCCCTCTCCCAAGTGGTCAGTCATGATTTCAAACACCCTGGCAGCAGCCAGGTGTTCCGCAGCGAAAGCGACACCCGGAGCGGCTGCGGAACGTGGTCCACGTTCGCGCTCTCACCATCATCAGTAGGCTTAGCGACTGGCCACCTGTGGTGGAAGCTCCAAACAGGACCGGCCGGTGTTCCGTTTCCCGCCGACGCGTCGCGAAGCGTGGGTGTAGATCCCGGGGTGAAGTCCGCTATGCCCTCACTGCACGGTTGTAGATGCGCACGTCGTCGAGCAGGCCCTTCCAGTGGGCGCCCTGGCGTCGAAGTGGGTGGCAGGTCAGCCTGCTACGATTCACTGGCAATGATGTCGAAGACACTCACCAGTTGGGTTATCTCAAATACCCTACGCACCTTGCCGTCGAGGTTCGACATCTGTAAATGACCGCCTGCCTCCATGACCCGCTTGTGGACCTTGATCAACAGGCCCAGGAGTGCTGATGATACAAACTTCACCTTGGCGAAGTTTAGGACCAGCCGCTTATCCGGATTTGTGCGGATGATGGGCATCAGGGCCCGATCCAGCTTGCGAATCTGCTGGTCCTCCAGAATCGCCCGTTCCTCAAAGGTCACTACCACAACGTCCTGGCCGTTGTCCACCGTGATCGTTTCCCCCGACTCCATAGCCACCTCAGAATGACAAGCAAAATGGAGTCAGTCCGGCACACCTCATCGAACTCCCCAGCACACTTCTTGTTTGACCGTGCCGGACTGTATCACATGGCTGTTCAAAGATCAGAATAGCATTCCCCCTGTAGGATTTCAAGCGCGAATGCTCGCGTGCTGCCACAATCACCCGCTCCCAGATAGCCTTTCCTGGTTCCACAGCCCCCTGGCAGCAGCCAGGAGTTCCGCAAGAAAAGCGACGGCAGGAGCGGCTGCGGAACCTGTCTTTCCTCTCTCGTTCTGGGCGGCCATCCCTCCGCCGGTCAGTAGCGTCTACGCGCTGCTGCCTGCCCCGCCCTACAGTCTTGGCGGCAATGTGGTCGTCAACAATCCGTTCGCGGATGTAGCCGCCGATGATCTCAACCGGCAACTCCTCCAAGTGTCGGGCCGGTACAGCTCGATCGTACGCTTCCTGGGTTACCTTGGGTACGATTGGCTCACCATTTCGGAACCGTCGGAACCGGTGGTTGACCGTGCTGCCCGGCTGCAAGGCGGGACAACGAGGTCCGAAGAACATGCGAAGGTATGAGATGTCGTTCTTGGCGTTCTTGCGTGTCCGAGTCCGGCACAGGAACTCACAAAACGATTGCAGAAGGTCGTCGATTGGCGTATTCGACGGCTTTCGCAACTGTCCGGTCACCTCAAGGGCCTCCAACCGCCTCTTTTTCTCCAACGCCACACGCTCGTTGGAGGTTCGCAGGGATCGCGAAACGGACTTCCCGCCAACCAGATAATGGATCCACCAGATGCGTCCGCGTTTGTAGATACTGGCCATGGCAAAGCTCCTTTCTGTCATCGCCACGGCCCATTCCCGGGGGTCAGACTGCAGCAGAAATTGCTGCACTTTTGCCACAGTCCCCTCTGCGCAAAGAAAAGGGCCAGACATAACTGTCTGTCCCTGTGCGACCTACGCAATAGCGGGGGAGGATTCGAACCTCCGACCTCCGGGTCATGGGAGCAACGAGCTTGTTTTCCACAACTCCTTGATTTGACGCAAGTTACGGAAAACAACAAGCCTAGCAGCTCTGAATTCAAATCGTCATGATGACCATGGTGATCACGATGATTAAGAATTGGCTACATTCTGGCTACAGTGGCAGTGATGTATAAGGACAAAACAGGTTTGGGGACGAGTGACAACCCCACAACCTGCCTTCCCCTCCAGAGAAGCAGGTTACTGCCGACAACATTCTCACCCCATTCACATGTAAACAACGTACACAGCGTCACTTACAGCGTGACAATACTTGTACCCTGTGATTTTCGCCTTACGACGGCCTTGTTTGCTTTTCTACCTGTTGAAACCCTTGTGGTTCATGAATTCCCAAATGCGCCCCATCCAGGTATAGCTGCCCGTGCCCGGAGCCGCTTTCCTCTGGAAGCAGTGATTGCGTCCGACGAGCGTGTGGAGATCGGACTGGATTCCCATCCGGCGAAGCTGCTCCCAGCATTTCACCGAGTTCATCGCCGCCCAACCGTCCGCATCGCCGTGGATGAACAGGATCGGACAGGTCGCGAGGTCGAACGAGAACTCAGGGACGAGCCTCGCGTCGTCCTCGTTGCCGCCCATCGCATTAGGGGCCTCTGCGCCGTCCGTGAGCGCGTACGCCGGATAGATCGCGACCGCCCACTGCAGGTTGCAGGGGATCTTGTCAAGGTCGTCGATCGGCCAATAGGAACGGCGCTGCGAGCTGGTCGCGCCCATGATCGTCAGGTGTCCGCCGGCCGAGGAGCCCATGATGCCGATGCGGTTGGGATCGAGCCCCTTCGCCGCGGCCTCGCTGCGGACGATTCGGATGGCGCGCTGCAGATCCTGCCACGCCGTCGTGTGCTTGGCCAGCCCGCCCAGCGGACGCGGCGTGCGGTATTTCATCGTCACAACCGTCATGCCCTTCTCGTTCAGGTAACGCCGCGCCGGCGCGACTTCGAATCCGTCCGGATCGTTGCCCATGTAGCTGCCGCCAGAGTAGATGATCTGGATCGCCTTCGTCTTGAGTTCCTTCGGCATGTGCCACTCGATATAAGGCACGCACTGGTTCGTCTGCACATCCGGCATCTTGCCTTCCGGCCAGACCGGCTCCTTGAGGTATTCGCCGCGAGCATCGTCGTTCAGATAGCGGGCCATCAGATCTTCTTCCTCGCCGAGACGCCCGTCAAAATTCATCTGGCGGAGGTACTCGGCGATACGGTCGAGCCAGTGGTCGTAAGCCGTGCCGTTCTCGCCCTTGCTCGAGTCGCCCATGAAACCGTGGGGACGGTCTGCGAAGAGATGGATCTCGGCCGGGATTTTCATCCTGCGGAGCTGGCGGTAAATCTGCGTGGAGCCGTTCGGCGAATAGATGTCTGCCCCGCCGTGGAAGAGCGCCATCGGACACGTCTTCGCGTCGAACTTGAACACGTCCGAGAGCTTGACGTCGATCGCGTCGCCCTCGCGCGTGTTGGGGCCGGTCAGTCCGTCCGTCAGCGCGTAGGCGGTGTAGATCGGCACGGCCCAGTTGACGTGGCAGGGAAGCTGGTCGAGTTCGTCGACCGGCCCATACGCCGGTGTCAGCGCGCTCGTCGCGAGCAGGGCCGTCAGGTGCGAGCCCGCGGAGAACCCGAACGCACCGATCTTCTCCGGGTCGAATCCTCGTTTTTTCGCGTCGTTGCGGACGAGACGGACGGCGCGTTGCCCATCCTCCCATCCGCTCTGGTAGATCGGCAACCCTTGCGGACGCGGCGTACGGTAGGTGAGGCTGGCGCAAACGAACCCGAGTTCGGTGAACTTCTTCGCGACCCGGTCAATCCACACCCCGTCGCAGCAACTGTAATAACCGCCGCCGGAAATGAGCAGCATGCATCCGCCGTTTTTCTCCGCCGGCGCGTCGTACCAGTCGAGATACGGCATTGCATGCTCGGCCGCCTCGAATCCCGGCGCCTTCACCTCCTGGGTGGTCGCCGCGATCTGACCGGTCTGGAAATCCGGGATCTTCCCTTCCGGCCACAGCGCCACCCGCTCCCCGGCGAACGCCTGAACGGCGACCAGTAACCAAGAACAAAGAACCGCTGATAGGAATTTTGATTCTAGAGTCATGCCACGATTATATCACCTGTGGGGACAGCAATGCAAGGGAGGAATCAGCCCAGGGGCTGACGTAGAACGGCATGGGTTCAGTCATGTGCGCAATCCGAACGTTCGTGACGCGTACGATGTTCTCAATGGCCTTTTCCAGGGGCCGCATGATCATCCAGGCGATGTTGGCCCTGATCGGCAAGCTGTACGATATTGAGCGGGAAACAAAGCAGAATGGACTCGATGCCCCCGTTGTCAAGGAACTGCGTCAGCAACACAGTAAGCCCATCCTTGATGAGATCAGCCCTCGTTTGAACGATTGGTCGATTGAGGTTCTTCCCAAGAGTTCCATCGGTCAAGCAGTGAGTTACGCCCGTGGCCAATGGGGGGTTTTGAACCAATACCGCCAAGTTCGAGAGTATTCTCAAAGCCGCCGGGGTGGAGCCGGTGAAATTACCCCCACGCAGTCCGAATTTGAACGCCCATGCGGAACGCTTCGTGAGATCCGTCCGAGAGGAATGTCTCGATCACCTGATCCTCTTCTCCGAAGAGCAACTGCGGTACGTTCTGGCCGAGTATCTCAAGTACTATCATCACGAGAGGATTCACCAGGGCCTCAATCGGATCATCGAGCCGCAGCACGAAGGAAGCCATGGCGAGATCATCTGCATTGAGCGTCTGGGCGGACTGCTGAGATCCTACCACCGCAAAGCGGCGTGACGCTCCACTGCCGGACCACGTTCGGGAGGCGGTGCGCGCCGAGGCGCATAGTCTGCATCAGATCTACCCAACAGGAATCACTTTCAACGCAGCCCCCCTGCTCCTCTCGCTCTCACCGCCCCATCTCTCGTCCCGGTTTCAGAGCTAACAGGCCGAAACCACTCGGCTCACGGCCTGACGACTTTGCGCACCCTACGACATTCTTGCCACAGTCCCCGCTGCGCAAAGAAAAAGGGACAGATACAACTGTCTGTCCCTGTGCGACTTACGCAATAGCGGGGGGAGGATTCGAACCTCCGACCTCCGGGTTATGGGCCCGGCAACCCAGGTTTTTATAACATTCTTCAAATCAACGATTTACGCGTTTGTCTTCGTCGCACAAGGACTTAACGAAATCGTCATGATGACCATGGTGATCATGATGATCACAGATTTTGCTACATTTTGCTACAGTCACCAGTGACATGCAAGAGGGAAGAATGCCTGCTGCGATCAGCCTTCTCCGTCGTTCTTCAGCTTGCACAGGACCCGGTGAATACGCCGGATCCGTTCGTCATCCGACATGAACAGCATGATACCGCGGTTGAATACTGTGATTTCAACCGTGTCGTCAGTGAGAATCAGTTTGAGGTGATCGTACTCAATCGGATCGCCAGCCCCCTTGTCTCCATAGACGCCGCCAAGGTTGAGCAGATTCTCCTCATTGATTGCCTTCCTCGCGTTCGCTGGAATCTTGCCCCCCTGCCAGACCTTCACAGGCAGGTTCTCCGGCTTCATGCCCTTGTCGAGCATGCCACAGCGATATTCGATTTGCTCCAAATCCTGGATCATCGTATTCGTTCCTCGTTTGTTAGGCACAGCACTCGTGTTGCCTGTTCCGGTAGCAATCAACGATCTCTACTATCCCCATAAGGGTGCCAGTGGGTGGTCTACTTCCCGGCAACGGCAGGACACAACGCTCGCAATTCGGCAATCCTGGTCGCCGTCCGCTTTGCGGCCAGGTCATCGGCGATCGCCATGAAGTAGACTTCGGGGATGCCCATTCCTCTTCTGAGCCCGCTACATCCGGCTCGTCAACCTCGAAGGTTATGCAGTCCATCAGATGGTGTAACTATAATACTCCCCAAAATCGGTTCATCACGGAATTTGGGGAGGGGATAACAACAACGGCGGGTCTGCGGTATCTTGATGTTTGTATAAGGACGTCAAGATCGGCAGGAGGCCGCCGTTGTCGATGGAACAGATTACCGCATTGTTG
>Ga0208458_1000032_pt1 | contig 173029 bp, 128 predicted proteins | sample AD_UKC085_MetaG_FD_184432 | JGI IMG/M metagenome (GOLD analysis project Ga0208458, IMG submission 184432) | Active sludge microbial communities of municipal wastewater-treating anaerobic digesters from USA - AD_UKC085_MetaG (SPAdes) (version 2) | ecosystem: Engineered > Bioreactor > Anaerobic... | reverse complement strand
AATCTGGATATGCCTCTGTGGAGCCAATAAAGTCAATGCAATTAAGCTTGTAGTCCCAGTCAATGTCATAGTTTGTAACACATTTGTTGAGGTATGGGTCATAAGCCGTCATGTATCCAACAGTTGACACGTTGCGTGGAAGAATTTCCGGGACATTCTGTGGGCATGAGCCATTGGAATCCGGTGTTTTTACTACTGGGTTTGTGTATTTGTATGGATTTGGGACATTCTGTTCATTCCATGGATAATCATGGTTCGGAATTGGGTCATAATCAGCCATATCGCCCCAGCCAATTCTCCACACTCTGTCAACCAGGTTTCCAAAAGTATCATACTTCCACCAGAAATAAGTTTTCTTGGAATAATCTCTTCTGAGCTGGTTAATATTGTACGGTCCCTGAGTATTATTTGTGGGAAGAGGATCTCTGGTGCCTTTTGGATTGTTGAGGCATGAGCCTTCTTGATAAGTCTGTGCCTGCGGAATGTAGAACATTGGGTCAGCGGTGATATCAAGGTTGCAGTTGTGGAAGATACCGTCTGGATCGAGCCAAAGTTCACCATTTGTATCAATAATGGCATACCAGTGAGCATACATCTGGCTTTCACCAGCATTTGGCTTGACGGTCAAGAATATTTCAGTCCACCACGCATATTGGTTGATGGCATAATTGTTGTTGAAGTCACGGTTTCCGGCCTCATCACGGCCAAGTGCGGACCAACCCTGAGTCGGGATCAAACGTGGCATCGCATAGTCATTATTGACAGATGGGCGCCCCCAAACTTCCTGGCCTTCCTTCTGCCACGGGAAAAGGCGATAACCCTTGCCACCGGCATCCTTAGCAACAACATCGGCTGGATCCAATGTCGACGGGTTGAGCAATACTCCGTCACGATCCTGACCTACCCTGAACCACCTGTTGAAAAGCATGGTCGCGGGAATATTGCCAGAATTGTCCCTGACTTTACTTTCGGCAAACGTGATTTGAAGGGCGGGGGTAAGGGACAAAACCAACGCCAGCGCTACGATCAACGAAGCAAATCTCTTCATATACGCTCTCCTTTTAACAAGGTTTAGCAGTCCACTAGGACTGGGACTTAACGTCCAATCCGCTTTGGCACACTTAAACATCAATAGACTTCAGCCCGAAGTCCTGGGAGCACAAAAAACAAATGTGCCGCACAAATCTTATTCCAATCATTTCACTGGAACGTAATAAACAAAAACTAGAAGGCCGAATCCAATCCTGCGTTGCGCACTAAAGAAGAAATCAAACCAATGCGATGCACGCTCAATTGTCACCTTCCTCTCTTATATTATGCAAAATCCATGCCACTGGCCCTATATAGCAAAAATCTCTATTGTTTTCTAAGTATCTCGCCTATGGGAAGTGGATATAAATGCCCAACCACCTCAAATAATGGGTTGTAATCTCACTTGATGGGTAATTATCACACTTTAGATAAAAATGGTTCACTTGTGTGTATACTAAGCTTATGCTAAAAACCGCTACGGAATATTATTGATAATGATTTTTTCTCACCTAGATGACTGTTAGCAGACAAGGTAAGGACAATTTGTCCATCAGTGCCCCGCCAATCCCCTGGAATGCTGAAATAAGAAGATATTTTACCAAACTGACCAGGGCCAAGAGACATAGTCTTTGGGGAAAAGTTCAAATCGAGGCCGCCGGTTATGGATGCCATTATTATGAAATCCTGATTAAGATTTGAAAGATTGGAAATAAAAAACTCGACTGACTGTGTCGAGCCAGGAGTAAAAGTTCTGTCTTCCGAATTTGAGAAAACATCGAAATCAAAATAATCTCTTGCTCCAAGCTCGACTGAAGTTGCGCCCAGAACAGCAAGAGTTTTCGGGTTTTGCGCGAAAGCAACTATTCTGCTATTGTTAAGTTTAACGTCATAGCCTTCAGGCATTCTTTTGACGGCAAACTTAAAAGAATCTACATAGTTTTCTTTGCCAGCTTTGATTTTTTTCTGGGCGATAATGTCTCTCACAACAAAATGGTGTTCCTTCTCACCATTCTCGGAATAATAATATATGTTGTCCTCAACAAGCAGGAAAACAAGATTTACATCGAGGCCTTCAGGCTGATCCAGGGCACCAACAGAAATCCAAATCTTCCCTTCATCATCTTTTGCAGTTGCCGACAGGAGCATGGACAATCTTTGTATTTTGTCCGAAGCATCAAAGGCGGCCCTCATTTTCCAGTACTCAAAAGTGGAGCCCGAATATCGCCTTCCTTTTATCCTGTCAGGAGCAAACCTGTTCTCGGAGCCTGAAGCAAAATTGACCACTTCACCGTTGAACGCAGTGAGTGGGACTCCTTGCCCACCATACAACTTGAATCTCTCAAAGTTCCCGGGTTGGGTCATACCAGTTTCTTCAAGATCATTTTCATCGAGCGTGTAGTATGCGACCGGCAAAACTTTTCTTGGGCCATATTCCTGTGCAATTCTGCATTGTGCCTCTCTGTGAAAACCACAGTTTTCGCACCAGTGGGCCGTAAATGTTTCAAGAAGACATGTTTTTAAAGATTGATCAACGCTCTTTGTTATTGTCATGATCGTGAGTTGCTGCTTGGCAGAGAAAAACGGTTCTTTTTTGGATTTTGCCTCAATATCGATGGTATAGATTCCAGGTCTCATCCTTCCAATAGGAGTTATAGTAAGAGATGTGCACACCGTTTCTGGCAGATCAAGCTCTTTCGGTTCGGCTTCTATAAGAATAGTAGTAAGGGTGAGTTCCTCAACGCCCTTTGCAGGTTTTGCCCAAGAGGGGGAATATTTTGGCTGTGAAACAAGAAGCTCAACCGGCCCAGAAAACCCGTTTTGGACAGAGAGCGCCACCATGCAACTGGAAGTGGCCTCGCTCATCATCATGAGGTTTGATGCAATTTGCCTGAAATAAAAACCAGGAGTTCTTGAGATGCTCCCCCTAAGAAGCACCTTGAACATCTCGTTCCCGATCTTTAGTGATACATACCCGGAAATCGGACCGTTTTTCGCTTCGATCTTGACCTGTAGTGTAACAGTTGTTCCCCTGAAGTAATAAGGGGAAACCGAAACAGATTGTGTTCCCTCAATCCAGCACTGCCCTTCGATACAAACATAAGAAACTGAGGTGACAAGTATTTCGAGGGTGTCACCAAACCTGCAGTTGCCAAAATCAAGAAACTTGGGACTCACAACAATTGACGGTATGTCCTGAGTTTGGGCTTGAAATGGAAGGCCATCCAATCTCGGTGATTGCCATACGGTTTTTATAGATTCAACAAGAATCCTGCCATTTTCGGTGTCGGCAACATAGACACACTCGTCGTCAATGGCAATGCCGGTTGGGCGATTCATTATGATTGGGGGCTCTTTAGAGAAATCAGATGACACATCCTCGGAGTGGAAATAATCAATTGGGGAGTTGATGTCTCCAAACCTGCCCCAGGAAACAGGATCATTGCCAATTCGGGACCTCACAAGTACATCATTGCAATACTTGTCAACAATATACTGGTTCCCCAGATTATCGAATGTGATGTCAGAAGGCCATGAAAGCGACTCTGGTCCCCTGCCAGGACTCCCGAAGGACCCTATATAGCCACCTTTTTGCGTATATTCCTTGAGTTGTCCAGCACCTGCATCACATACATATATCCTATCACCATAAGTTGCGATTGATGTTGGATAAACAAGCTGTCCTTTTTCAATTCCTGGGATGCCAAAAGAACCAACAACCTGGCCAAATCTGGTCAATCTTGTGACTCTTCTTTTCTGATTATCAAGAACAAGTACGGCCCCACCTGACTCAGCAACATCCACCGGCCTCTCAAAATGCTTGTCTTCGACAGTAAGTGAACGCAACTCATTCATGAATTGATCCAGAAGCAAGATCCTCTTGTTACCTGAATCAGCGACAACGATTTCTCCTGTTGGAAGGGAACAGATTCCCATTGGTGATGAAAGTTTTGTTTCACCAAAAACATTTTTTCTGGCAATGAGTTCACCTGATGTCGAGAAACACAAGATTTCATTAAGTTGTGTATCTGTCACAAAAAGCTGGCCATTTAAAACACAAATGGAATGAGGTTTTGAAAGGATGTCTTTCCCAATTTGAACAGCCTTGCCACTTTGGGAGGTAGCAAAAGACGGGAAAAGAACAACAAATGGCAAAACGATCGCGAGTGCCATCCTAAGTGTTTTGCTCATCTTGGGTAAGATATATCAATAATGCAGGGAGAGGTCAACCGAATACCAGACAAAAATAATTTGAAATTGTAATTTTTTGGTCAAATTCTTGGCCATTCTTCAAGGAGTTTTTGCGCCATATCTTTTCCACAGATCCCGCCTGGAGCGCCAAAAAGGATCAGCCTGCCTTCAACATAGACCTGCAATTCCATTATTTCCATGGTGAATTTTCTAGCCTCATCATTCCCACCCGTAGACTCCCATCCTTCAGGGACATAGGATATATCGAGTTTTGGTGCGTCAAAATCAATGGCTTCGTAATCAGCTGTTGGGCCATAGCCGCACAATTCCACAATCTTAATATTCACTATAACCTATTTTCCCAATGAAATCTTGTCCAGAGCATCTGCAATTGCCACAATATCTTCTTCATCATTCCATGGTCCAAACGAGATCCTGCAAAGGCCTTTTGGAAAACCCATTGTGTCCCTCACAAGTGGAAGCGCGCACATGTGACCAGAACGGATGGCAATATTGAATTCTCTGTCAAGTTTTACGGCCAGCTTGTTTGGTTCCCAGCCATTAAGCTCAATAGACATCGTTGGCGTGCAATTTTCTGGCTGGTAAACCTTTAAACCATGAACTTGTGAAACGGCTTCCCTTGCCTGTTTATTGAGGGTGCTTTCATGTCGCCAGACATTCTCCTCGCCCTGCTCATGGAGCCATTCAATGGCCTTCCACAAACTGAGTATACCCTCTATTGAAGGTGTCCCCGACTCAAACCCTTCCGGAAACGGGAGGAGCTCAAAGGAATCCGTTGTAACATCTTTTATTGAACCACCGCCAACAATCAGCGGTTTAATAAGAGCCTGGGCACTCTCCCTTGCCAAAAGCAATCCAGCACCTTTTGAAGCCATCATCTTGTGACCGGCAATTGCCATAAAATCCACACCCAGGGAATCAAAACCAATTCTCTGGTGCGGCGCTAGCTGGGCGGCATCAACAACAGAGATTGCACCATTTTCAGAGGAAATTTTTGCCAGTTCCCTCATGGGTTGGATGGCACCAGTAACATTTGATGCTGCGATAAAAGCAGCAACCTTTGCTCCTTTGATTTTATCCTGAAAATCGGCAACATCGATCCTTCCGAGATCATCACACATTGCAAAAACAATCCTGGTGCCTCTTTTTTTAAGATCAAGCCATGGAAGAATATTCGCATGATGGTCGGCCATGGTGCACAAAACAGTGTCATTTGATGAAAGATCAAGACCTTTAGCAACCCAATTGATGGCATGGGTGGCACCAGGTGCAAAAGTTAGATTGGTTTTCTTTGTTCCAAGGAAAGAAGCAATTTTCTCTCTGGCTTCATCAACCATCGCTGTAACCTCAATTGATCGCCTGTAAGCTGACCTGCCAGCGTTGACACACGACTTGAGGTGGTAATCATAAACAAACGCCGCCACGGACTCAGGCAAAAGACCGGTCGCGGCGGCGTCTAGGTTATGATACTCTGATGCGCTTGGAAATTGGTTTTTAAAGACCACTTCTCTTGAGGATTTCTGTGAGCTCATTTGATGCGCTCTTGCCTTCAAGATAGACCATTCCAAGATTTTTCTGTTCAGAAGTGGTGGAGATCACCAAAACGGCGTCTCTTCCAACTGAGAACAGGGTTATGTAGCCCTCTTCAGAACGGATAGTAACATCGTTAAGACGCGGTTTGCCCATCGCCTCTGATGCCCTTCTGGAAATTGAAACTAGTGATGCACTCATCGCAGCAGTTCTCTCATTCTCCTCGGAGAATGAGGTCGAGGCCAGGAGGAGGCCGTCAGAAGACGCTATCATGGCACTCTTCATCCCAGGAATCGAATTTTGTACTCTGTTGAGCACCTGAGTCATTTGTTCCCCTACTGTTGGCATTTTCTTCCACCTCTTTCCTAGTTGAATCCAAATTTTGTTTTGGATATCTTTGCCTCAAAAACACAAATGTCGCCCGACTTGGCCGCGCAAGTTGTTTCTGTGGCCACAAATGTATTTGGCTTTTGTCCAAATAGCAAGTCCATATAGCCTCCAGCTGTGCCGGTCCACATATAGCAAATCGGATAATCAGAATTCTTGCCATACCTGTTTTTGTAGGCATCAATATAGTAACTGTTCTTGACAGTCAGCTGGAGTGTTTTTGCACTTTCATCAAGCTTGCAGTCTGTAACAAAGCCCCAGCCAAGGCAGTTCGTTATGGCGATCATTCCCTGAAGTCTGTCCTGCATGTTCTGTATCTTTGGTTCTATAAGGCTCTTCCATTCTGGAGAAGCCATTACTCCCGAAAAAATCTGATTTGCTGACCACTGGGCAGCATCAATGAGGACTTTTTCTGCAAGCTTTCTGGATGGTTCCCCACCCATTGCTTTTACTAGGGCAAGCTCTCTGTAGACATAGAATGCGGTGGGAAACGCTGAAAGCATAATATCAAATCTGCGAAGAATGCCAGTCTTCTCATCGCCAAAAAGTCCGAGATCCAGGACGGTTTTTCTGATTCCAGCCTGATCAATAGTCATCTATTTCACCTCCACTTCAAAAATGCACTCGGGATTACCCACCGCCTTGCAGGCAGTTTCCTTAACGCTAACCGATCCTTTCGGTAATTTGTTGAGTACTTCCCAAACGGTGGCTATCAGACCGGCTTCAACATGGCAAACTGGCTCTTTTCTTGCATTCCAGTTCCATTTTGTCTCATTCTCGAGCCATCCCTCTGCCGTAAATGTTACACCCTTCACCTTTCCACCCTTGCCCTTGAGTTCAACAAGTTCAAAAGAGCCACAACCTATAACCCTGTAAAAATCAAAAGCTACTTTCAGCGAATCTTCAAATGACATGCCCTGTGTTTTTGCGTTTAACATGTCGGATAAAGGATCATAGGTGGAAATTTCAGTGGTAGTGAGAACAAGCTCTCTTGCATGTTCGTAGCCAAGAGTATCTTCAAAACCCTTGATAATTCTGGTGTTAAATGTGTCGCAATGATAAGCAACGGTAACTGGACCAAACATTACCGAGCCATTTTCATCATTGATTTTCAAAATCGATATCATTTCATCTCTTATTCCCATGTCACATCTCCATTTTGATTACTTCTGAAACGCATTTATGCCCAGGTGCAAAGCTCTGCATTGTCGTTCTGGCTTTGATGCCAATGTTTCTTGCTCCTCCTGCAATAAATTCCGCCATAATGCATGGGCATTTTGTTTTATCGACTCTTCCGGAAGAAATGATCTCTGAAAACATTTCAGAACACATATGGGCATATTGGCATTTGGATATTGTTAGACCAAGCTTGTCACCATTGCTTGTGGTTGTCCAATCTTTCTCTCTTGGATCAATTTGGCCAAGCATGGCGGCAATAGATTTGGCAACATCCTGGAGGTTTGATCCACTGACACTGCCATAGCCTTTCTCTTCAGCAATCATGAACATGGCCTCGCATGTTTTTGAGACAAACATTTTTAACTGTTCAACACCCACAATATACGAATAGGCCCTGCAAACTGCCTCAATCATCAAATCAAGAAAAACCTGCAATTGTTGTTCCCTTTCCAAGAAATGCCTCCTTTTTAAGTCAGTGACAGTTTGTATTAATAAAACAGAAAATCTGGCTTAACTTCTGACCACAGATACAATACACAACACATCTTAATAGTCAATGACAAAGTTAATATTTTTTTTACAATTGGTTTTTTATGATGTGACTAATTTTTATCAATATAAAAATAAATATCAACATTTTTAACCACACCGCAAGTGTTTAATGATATTAAATGCCCATGAGAAAAATAGCCTTGGTTTTCGTTGCATGTGCACTGCTTGCATCATGTGGCCAAGCTGGGCAAAACCCAGAACCAGAAAAAAAGACCCTTGAGTTCCCGTCAACATTCAAGGTTGAAAGCAAATACACACCGGGTGAAGACATCGTTGTTTCAAAGGAAGGCTCAAACTACAACATGTTCCTCGGTGAAGATGCCAAGGTCTTTTTTGATGACAAAGAAGTTGAGGCGCAATCAATCCTGAAGGGGCAAACCATTTATGTTGAAGGTGGGCTTGAAAATGGCAAGATAAAAGCAACCCGTCTGGTGATAACTGAATGGCCAGGGCACAAGGAAAAAGGCAAAGATATCATAATCGACCCCAAAATTGTCCCAGAGATGGTTTCCCAATATCTGTCCGAAAAACACAGTGAGTTCGGGGTCGGCAGAAACACTGTTTGGACAAAAAAAGCAAAATTGGGCAATCCACCACCTGGAAGGCTCATGGACACATACCAGTATGGAACCATGCTCATGGTGGTTACATATGATGAAATGGAAGATTCAAGAAGTTTCACCGTGCTCATTACACCGGGCTCACAATCACCGGCCAGCTGGAGTGGCACAATAAACAGCGATGGATCAATAGAGGAGTTTTTGTATGAAAAGCCGTGAAATAATAGCAATTTTGGGAACAGCGATCATTTGTGTCTCCTGTGGTGGAAGCACAATAAATACTCCCGAAAATAACAACAACGATCAGTCAGGTTTTAAGATCCCCGGGCCGCTTCCAAGGGTTGGCATTGTGTTCGACATGAAAAAAGATGCCGGTACATTCAATCTCTCCATACTACCCGAAGAAACAGGCAACAGCAACCGGCTCATCCAGGTTGATTTCTCATCCGCGCACATAATCAACTCAAAGGGTGCCGAAATGGGAAAAGAGGCTTTGAAGGATTCCCAAACAGTAAAAGTTGACGGATCTTTTACCTCTTCTGACAAAATAAAGGCCACAACAGTCGAGATCGAATCTGAAGAATCTACTGTTCTGAAATTGAAAGATTCTGCTCTGGTAGGTATTCTTGACATACCAGAAATCATTAGGGAAAATTACACAGAAATGTTCCCGGCTGATTTTGGCGAAAAAAACTGGATTGTGGGTACAAAATCTGGGAAAACATCAAAAATTTTCACACTCGAAAAAAACAACTGGAATATAGTGATTATGGAAGACCCAAAAACAGAATCCCAATTTGAGGTAACGGTCAGCGAAAACAAAAAACAGCTTCTGTCCTGTGATATTCTAAAAGGCAGAAAACTGATAAAGAAATAAGAAGGTTGCATATTAAAAAAGCCCCGGTTTTCACCGGGGCTTTTTTAATTGGTTTTCAAAGTTTGTGATTGTTTTTCAGATGGTGCCGAAGGAGGGACTCGAACCCTCAAGAGTGTTACCTCAACGGATTTTGAGACCGTCGCGTCTGCCAGTTCCGCCACTTCGGCAACCATTGCATCATTTTATTTGCATTGTATGCAGTGTCAATTCGTTACCAGGAAAAAGGCGGGGGCGCTAAAAAATATCGTGTTGCCAAAGACCCATTTTGTGTTATGATTCCACCATAGGAGGTTGAAAATGAGAGGAAAGGCTGGAAAGTTCAGTTTTGCCATTTTTCTGGCATGGGTATTGTTCATTGGGGCGCTCTCCCTGACAGCTTTTTTTTGGTACAAATCCTTGAGTTATAGAATAAATATTCCAACAGAAAAAAGTGCACCCATAATGTCACTTCGAGACATACCAATTGATGGCAAATCCACACCAAACGTGGCTCCTCTCACATACCCCGAATCAATAAATGCACAAATAATGGGGATAATATCTGGCCTTGGCATACAGACCTACGATCTTGGACTTGTGGGCTACTGGGAGCCAGATTCTCCGTTCAATGAAGCAAAAAGGGGGAGAGAAGTAGTTCTCATAGGTATTTCTTCAGGGAAATATCAGGGAACACTCATCATCACAACACCAAAAGGGCCAATCATTGCCACACCCCAGATGCTTTATACCCCAGACCCTCCAATGTGGGAGGAAAACTACGCACTGATAACTCAGAGGTATTCAGAGTGGAAGACCCAGCTTGAAAAAAACTCCAAACTGGTATCAGATGAATCCTTCAAGTTCCTAGATAAGGATGACTTATTGGTATGGGAATTTGGTGGCACAACTTGCGTTCTTTCAAAAAATGGTCTTTCCTCCTTTGATGCTACAATTGAAAACACTGAGAAGTTTTTATCAAAACAAAATTATATTCCTTTTTCACAATCACCGCTGCATAAACTAATAACAGGATTCCTGCTTATAATGTTTGCCCTGGCGCTACTCATAAAAAGAAATAACGATATTAGTATAGCTAGTTCTTTTTGTGTTGTATGTCTTGGTGCGATAGGAGGAGCGTCAATTTTCTTTCAGCAATACATTCCAGGATCTCTTGTACCAATAGCATCCATACTATCTCTTGGTATTGTATGGACTCTTCCAATAATAGCGGCATCATTTGCTTATGCTTATGATCTTGCTCTTGGCTGGTCCTGGCTTTTTTATTCAATTCTTGCATCAGGAGTAGTTTTGCAATGGATTTTCCCGCCAGATTATGTCTGGTATCCAATTGATGGGATTATTTTTATTCTGACGTTGATTACCTTCATTTCTGTAGCAAAAAAACCCAAAATGCCAATCAAAAAAGAGCTTTTCCCACAAACACCAGGACAAAACGGGATAGCCTAAAATTATCTGGTTTTCATCAAATTGAGAAAGAGATCTTTTATTGATCTGGTTTTGCCAAGCCCCCTCAGGTCGCTTGGAATTTTTGTTGCCGTGATCTCCTTTTCTCCAATGAACTGGCACCTGAAAGTCTGATGGTCGTACGGAGAAACCTCTGGCACAAGATAAAACTCACCAAAAGAGTGCCCTGGGACTGCGCTGTAACAAACGTTTATTTTGAAACCATTAAAAATCTTTCCAGTTTCAATGTCCATTACCACAAAAAGACTGCAATCATCTGAAACACATACAGCGAGATTGCCATAACCTGGCACCTGGCAAATCGGGAAGTATTCCATGTCAAATTTTTCATATTTCCCAAGAGCATTGACTTTGTATTTTGCATCTTTGAAACCAACAAAAACGTTCTCTCCAACAAAAGAAGTGTCAGCAAGGAATCCTGAAGGGCCGGCAGAGGAGCCAATCTCATAGCCGTCAGTTCTTGAAAAAACAGCCACCCTCACGCCTTCCCCTTCGGCCTTCCATGCCCAAAATTTTGTTTCATCTTGCGCTAGGACAAGCGGATGGCCCGGTCTTGGAATGCCCCATGAAGTCCTCCAGACCTGATTGCCATCGGCAGAGTTGATGCCATCGAACCAGACTGTCTCACCCCTTGAAAACGGGGCCACAAAAATATCTGTAAAAAAATTCGAGTCCGGGACCATGAGGCATGCCTGGTAGTCCCTGTCATCAAGTCTCCAGGATTCCTGTCCATCATTTGCGGAGAGCCCAATGAGCTGAATCGGGTTCAGGTCATAATCCGTATCACTGTCATAAGCCAGGACACATACTTTTTTGCTCGAAGACAAAAGCCAGACGCCGCTACCCTGTGGTGCCTCAAACCTCCAGGCTGATTTTCCGTCAGTACTGACCCTCTCTATTATCCTCGAATCTCCAAACGCAAACAGATAATCACCTATTACTCTGCAAAAAACCCTCTTTGCACCTTTGATTGTGGAGGTCCAGACTGGCGTTCCATCGGCCCCAACCAGTCCAAATATTTCCTGGTCAACAAACATGGTCTTGCCAAAAGAAACCGGAGCAACCTGCGCTCTTCTGACCGATCCCCAGATTTTTTGCACACCCGGTGTCGAACACCCGCAACAGGCAAAAAAAGCAAAAAGAAACACTAACGCTACAGCTTGCCTTTTCATTTCTCCTCCCAGATTTTCAGCCTGGCTGGCACCTTGTCGGTTATCTGACCAGAAACCAGTTCACCGCCATCTGCACAAAAAATGGCACCACCCCACATAATGACTGGCCTCTTGATCCAAGACACAAATTCTTTTTTCAAAATCTTGCGGTCTTCAAAAGAAAACACTTGTACCTGGCCATCCTCTCCAACCAGTGAAACTTCGGTTTCACCAGCAAAAGCACAGACAATCGGATCTTTCGATTTGAAAGACAGCCATTCCCCATCAGCATAAATCCAGATGCCGTCTATGTCGGTAATGGAGGGAAACGGCGAGAATGATACATTCTGGGCCACGCTATACTCAGGAGCAACAATTTTTTTGCCATCCGAAATCTTTGTGAGTGAAGAGGCAGTTACCACCCAGAGTTCGTCTCCTTCATAGCTGATGTTGAAGACGTTCTCATCAATCTGGTGTTTCTTTATTATTTTCCCATCAAAAGAATACTCGGTAAGTTTGCCTGTAGTCCTCGTTCCAAGACATACCCTGGTATCACCAATTGCAATAATGTTGGTTTGTGGTTCCACCTCAAAATTTCCAATGGGCTTGCCGTCCCTTATCAAAAAAGCTTTGCTGTCAGACTTGCACGCAACAGTGCTTTTATTGACAGAGAGTGCGGAAATGGCAGGGTCAGGGGAGGGAACAACAAAATAGAGAAGAATCGCAAGGGCAACCAGAAAAAATGAAGCAATCCAGATCGGCTTTACTGATTTGTCCATCTGAACCAGAAGCCTTGCTTTCTGGTCAAGATTGGCCATTCTCCACAGTTCATCCGAGGTAATCTCTTCTTTATTTTCTATGTTATCTTCCATGACAGATATTGTATTATCTGCCAGACCAAAATCAATTTGAAAAAGCCTCTCTGATTTTTGCTTGCCCTTTGTTAACCATTTAATATAATCTCTTGCGTGAGTCCCGAGCGGGTTTTGGAAATAGCCGAGTGCATCAGAAAGGGAGACAGGGAACCCTTCTCCGAAATTATTGATGAATATCAGGGTTTTGTATACAGTTTTTCGCTGAGGCTGGTCAGGGGAAACAGGGATTCCGCTTACGATCTATCTTCCGAGGTTTTTTTGAGGGTGCTCACCCAGATTTCCAAATACAAACCGGAATATCCTTTCAAATCATGGCTTGGAAGGGTCACATACACAACCGGGCTCAACTACATCAGAAAAAAACGCGAAACCATACAGATAGAAGATTTGCAGGAAGACGTTCCTTTCCAGGTGCCAGATGATTCGCCGACACCTGAAGAAGAAGTGATCCAGAAATTCACCAAAGAGGACGTCTCAAAAGCCCTAAACAGATTAAAACCTGATTTCAGGGCAATCATAACGCTTTGCGACATCGAAGGGGTTTCTTACGAAGAGGCTGCATCGATACTTGGTATCCCAACTGGAACTGTCAGATCAAGACTGTCCAGGGCAAGATCAGCACTCAAGGAATCTCTAGATGGAACATTATGACCGCAGATTTGTATGGAGGATGAAATGAAAAAGATTGACGACAGAGAGCTAACCGGACTTCTAAGGGAACTCCACCAGGAGCCACCTCCAGCGTTTGCTTTTGACGTCATGCAAAAAGTCAGACTCCATCAACCTGGTAGAACAAAACTCTTCTGGACACTGGGAATCGGGATAGGCATGGCGGCCGTGGCCACGCTGGCAATTGCCTTCTCTGTTCCTTTTGGAGGACAACCCCAAAACAGCCTGGAGATAGCCCAAAATATACCAACATTTGATAATCGCGGTTTTGCCGCAAAGAGTGCACCGTCACCGGCACCTGCCCAAGAAGACCAGGCAGCAGGAACAGCAGTAATGGCATCTTACGGAAATGATGGACCATGCGACACTGCACAGCAATACCAGGAGGGGTTCACAATCATCAGGATAAAATATCAGGACCCTTACGCCATGATCCTCTCCCTCAAATCTCAGCTTGCTTCATATTCGCCAACCGAGTTTACTGACAATGGCCTCCCATCCCTGGCATTGATTATGAATGGTGGAAACATCGTCCCAGTTTTCAATGCCATAGTCACAGCCTCACAAGGAAGGGCGCTCTACCAGATTGCAAGACTCCAGGACACACCCCCAGACGGCAGGACAAGAGTACTGATAAGTCTCAGTAATTAAAAAAGCGTTTTTTAGAAACAAAAAATCCAACTTTTTGGGAGAAAATCATGAAAAACAAGGTATTTATTGTAATTGCTTCAATTGCGGCACTGCTTGTTATCTTCACATGTGTTGCTCTTGTAGCTCCAGAAAACAAAAGAGATGAAGGCGCAAACAATGGCTCTTATGTTGTCGACAATATAGGGGAACGTTGGCACGAGTTGGATGGTACCCTGTCAAACACAGCAAAAACAAAGGCAACATTGCCAGCATCATCTACACAGGGCATAGGCAGAGGAGTAATGGAGCAGAAGGCTGCCGACATGGCCACCACAGTAGAATACGCTGGAAGCGCCCCTTCACCAGTGCCAACCGCATCAATACCCGGCAACACAGCAAAACCCATTGGCATTAAGCAGATGATGAAGAAAGATGGCAACATCTCGCTCAAAGCTGAGAAGCCGCAGGAAGCTGCAAACTCCATCATCAGTATAGCCACAAAGTTTGGCGGGGATGTGCTCAGCATGCAATCTTCCGGCGAAGAAAGTTCGCAGTATTTCAACATAACTATACGGGTGCCATCCCAAAAGTTTGACAATGCGATGCAGGAAGTGCTCAAACTCGGTGACAAGGCCTCCGTGACCACATCATCCGAGGACGTGACCGGGGAGTACATTGACCTTAAGTCAAGACTGGACAGCAGGACAAGGAAGAGGGAAGCTCTGCTCACAATGCTCACAAAGGCCGACAAGATAGGCGATCTGCTGTCGATTCACGACAGGATTGCCGATGTGGAGCAGGAAATCGAGAGCATAAAAGGCCAGATGCAATACCTCGAAGGCATGGCCTCATACTCGAGAATAACTGTTGACATATCACCAAAAGATGGCCTCATTTCAACCGATGGCCCTTCAGGTTTTGTGGATGGCCTGGGAAAAATATGGGTGGCATTCCAGAAAGCAATACTGTGGCTCCTGATGATCGTTGCAGTCTTGATCCCATTCGGAATTATCGCCCTTCTTGTCTATTTCATAGTAAAGGCCAGCCGCAAGAAACCAGCCGCATAAGTTGATCAAAAAATACCCGAAGCAACCCAAGATTGTGTTTGCAATAAAAAAAGATCCTGCCTAAAAATTGACAGGATCTTTTTTTATTTCTTTTGGCACAAACATGTAACCACTTATCAAACATTGATATTCAAACTACCAGATCGCCATTAAGCGCCCTTTGGAAGGCCAATTTTTTGATTTTGGTGTATTGCACTAGTTCTCCCCCCTACCAAGAACCAGAAACCAAAAATAAGGGTATTCTGTGCGTCTTTAAAGATATAAATATTCCCCTGCAAACAAAAAGCCCACCCAAAAGGGTGGGCTTTTGCCATTTGATTATTTTACAATCTACTTTTCCTTGAAGAATATCTGAAGAACTTTGTCAACATTGACCTGGTCAGAAAGCCTCTGGCTCGGTTCTTTGGCAACAACAATACCTTCTGAATTGACAAGCATCATTGAAGGACCTTCAAACAGGTTCAGAGACTTTGCAAATCCTCTCATGTTTTCATCATACACAAGGTGCTCGCCCTTCATCTGGTTTTTCAAGTAGTCGACCTTGTCTTTTGCCGATGTGAAAACAATTGTGATCTGGTCAGGAGACATCCCCCCTTCAGTTACAAGCCTTTGCGCAAGACCAATGCAAGTGTTTATGCATGAGCCACATGAAGTGGTTGTAAATATCGCATACTTTCTTCCAGCGTAATAATTGTTGGAAATCTCCTTGCCATCTGCATCTGAAACCGACCATGTATTGAGCTTTGTGCCGACCTTGGCAAATTTGATGCCCTGTGGAAACAGGGTATTGAACTGCTCTTCCCCATTAATCTTCACATACATTGTCATCAGTGACCTTGCAACCTGGTCCCTGAGCATCTCCCTGAAAATCCTTGTGTCACCCTCTGCAACATTGAGCTCCAGAGAGGTGAAGTCAACAAGTGTCCTTCCTTCGTATCTGCCAAGAATGTCTCTGTATTCAGCCCTCTTGTCAGCACCAGCTATCGGGAACTCTGACATCTCCTGCAATTTTTCAATCTTGAAGTTTGCATCTACTATGAGGAGAATCGATGGGTAATTCGGGATGTCCATAACAGTGCAATATCCCCAGGCATTATTCCTGTCCTGCCATGTCCAAAAAGTAATCTCCTGGCTCTTATCGTCCGGGTTTGCAGCAACTTCTTTTCTGCCCAGTGTTACATAAGACTTGCCAAGCACCGATGCAATGCTTGAATCAGAGGATGAGGCCCCGCCAGAGGAACACGAAAAAAGTGTTGAGGTCAGAATGATTAGGAGAACCAGGGTCGTGGACATAAATGTGTATGCCATGACCTTGAACGGGTTTTTAGTCTGTTGGCTGTGGCCATGATTTGTGGTTGCTCTTGCTGGCTTTGTCTCTACCGGCTTAATGGCTTCTTCTGCTTGCTGTACTGGTTTGTAGTTCTTTTTGGACACTGTCTCCTCCGATTATATTAAATTGACTTTATCAAGTCTCCAAGCCTCTTGATTCCCTCATCAATCTGCGGCAGTGACGGGAACGAGAAGTTCAACCTCATGGAGCTTTCTCCACCACCATACGGGAAGAAGGCTGATCCTACAATATAGGCAACCTTGTGCTCGATGGCTTTCGGGAAAAGGGCTGTTGTATCGACATTATTTGGAAGTGTCACCCAGATGAACATTCCACCCTCGGCATTTGTCCACTTTACACCCTGCGGGAGATATTGTTTCATGGCTACTTCCATTGCCTGTCTCTTCTTGCCATAGGCCTCGCAGATTTTTGGAACATGCTGGTCTATATATCCCCTCTTTGCAAATTCTGCAACTGCGGCCTGGGTTATGACCGGCGAGTTCAGGTCTGCTGACTGTTTTGCCATGCAAATCTTTGCGATAAAATCTTTGTTTGCAACGATCCAGCCAAGCCTGAGTCCTGGTGCAAGAATCTTGGAGAAGGTCTTGAGCGATACAACCATTCCCTTTGTGTCGAGCGAGTAGAGCGATGGGGTCGGTGTGCCTGTAAATCTGAGGTCGCCATAAGGATTGTCCTCAATTATAGGAACATTGTACTTGTATGCCAGCTCAAGGAGTTTTTTCCTTCTGGCAAGAGTCATGGTAACGCCGGCCGGGTTCTGGAAGGTCGGGATTGTGTATATCATCTTTGGCCTGACACCAACTTTTTTCATTGCTTCAAGCTTTTCTTCCAGTTCATCAACCTTCATGCCTTCATCATCGAGGTCCACAGTAACATACTTTGCACCATAAACACTCCATGCCTGCAATGTAGCAAGGTAAGTTGGCCCTTCGACTATGACAACATCATCTTCGTCAACCATGATCTTCCCGACAAGCTCAATGCCTTGCTGGGAAGCTGTTGTGATGCAAACATTGTCTATTGTACAGTCTTTTATGCCTTCTTTTTTCGTCATTTCAACAACAATCTCGCGAAGCGGTTTGTAGCCTGGTGTCTCGCCATACTGGAAAACAACGCTCGGGATTGTCTTGATAACGTGAGACATACACTCGTTGAATTGCTCAACCGGGAACATGGTCGGATCTGGAAGACCACCCGCAAACGAGATAATTTCAGGCTTTTGTGTCAAAGCCAGTAGCTCTCTGATGACAGAACCTTTCATTCTGTTTGTTCTAGATGCAAAATTCCAATCCATTCAATTTTCCCCTTTCTGTGCCCGTTTCCTTTGGGCAAGATTCAAAATGTCATATATTCCCCAAGTTGAAGAAAACGATTCTTTCAACTTGTCCGGTACATCCTCAACTGGCTTGATATTTACGTATGTTCCGACAGGCACCATAACAAAAAGCTCTTCCACATCGGTTATATTCATCCTTACGCACCCTGAAGACACGTTCCTGCCTATAAGAAGCGGTTCTTTTGTTCCGTGAATGCCATAGTCTTCCCATGAAAGATGCATAAACCTGGAACCAAGGGGATTTCTTCTGTTTTCACTGTACGGTGGGAAGGGCCATGTTTTACCATAAGCGTCCTCAAAGTCCCACGTGTTCAGCGGCATCCATGAGGGATCAACAATTTTGCGAATTATCTTGAGCAAACCTTCTTTTGTTGGCTTGTCCACTCTTCCGGTTCCGATTGGATAGACTTTTACAGGTTTTCCCGTTTCATCCTGGAGGACAATAACATGATATGTTTTGTCCACTTGAATAGTTTTCTCTTCTTGTGGCGCGGCAATTGAAACACCTGCTGTAAAAGCAGAAAGCGCCACTAAAAGAGCAACCACCTTTCTCATTGACTCAGCCTCAGATAGGTTATCCTTTTTTGATTAAGTGCAGCAATTACCATTGCATCACAGCTTGGCGTTATCGCAGGAAGAAGATACTGCCTTGTGTCCGTATATCTCCACAAGACGCCCTCTCTGCCAATGCCTCTTGCCACAAACTGGACAGAGGCATTTTCTGGGGAGCTGTTTTCCAGGAAGAATGCTGAAACATACCTTTTGTCCCCAATAAGTGAATAAAAGTATTTGGACCCTTCAGGTTCTTTTGCAAGACTGTCCCCGTTTCTGTCATAAAGATAAACAGTCCCGGCCCTGACAAGAATTGTGTCCGTTTTTCCATCAATCTGGACGTCCTCTATTGCGCCATTCACCTGAGCTTGCCAGAATAACGGCAATTCCTGAGTTTGTGTGGATTTTTTTGGCAATCTGTCTGCATCAAATACAAACAGATCATGCACTGCAAGGTTGTCTTGTGAGATATTGGCATCTTTCGTAAAGTAGCAAATCACCAGGTTTGAGTTTGTTACCTTTATCTCAAGGGAGGAGAACTGGCCCGATCTGGTGTCCAGACTGGCTTTCCAAACCATCGGCATTTGTGGCTGCAGAAGCACTTGGGCAATCATCGCTGTTTGAACTTCAAAAATAAATGAGTTCCCATCCGGCATAAAAACCGGGTTGAAATCGAACTTGTCGATATCCAGCTTTAGATTCTTGATCTCTTTCCCTGTTTTTGCATCAAGGATAGCCATTATGGGTTTTTCACCCCTTTTTGAACGCAAATAGAGGCCCAGTCTGTCTTTTGGCAGCTCCTGGATTTTTTCTGGATAGTACTCATCAATTTCGTGCTTCCACACGAGCTTTCCATCATACGTGTAGCAAACTGAAAACGATGACGTTCTAACAAGAACCTGTTGTCTTGTCGGGAAAAGATAGAGCTGGAGAACAGGCAGGCCAACATCCAGTGTTGCAACTTCAACTCCTGACTGATTAAGTATTGCAAGCTTGCCCTCTGCAGTCCCAAAGAATATATGCGAACCACTTGGGTCAATATCTGTTGTTTGTATGTGGTAATCAAAATCCTTTGAAAAAACCACGTCAAGCCGTCCTGAAGGCCTGGCAATAAAGTAGAAAATTGTAAACGCAAGCACAATGGCCAAAAGTATCGAGCCGGCAATATAAAGATATCTCTTTGTCTTCTCCAGTTTCTTCCTGTTCACGGACTGGATTATACACCCCTCAAATCCTAAGTGTCAATGAAGGACGACCTGAGAAATCCCGATAAACACAGTTATTGCAAATAAAAAAGCCCCCGCCGTAAAGCGGGGGCTTTTGGTATTACTTGTTACTGCTTACCAATCAAGGTCACGGTTCTTCGATCTTGATGAGAGTGATGGTCCTGGTTGCGGAATCATAGAGTATTCCATCAGATGGAACACCAAGTGACTGGGCAATGAACCTGAACGGTACCATTGTGCTTCCACCCGAAATTTCAGCTGGTGGGCTTACGTCAACTTCCTGACCATTTACGACTGCCTTCTTGTTGCCAATCTGGATCTGGATTGTGATCTGGCCAAGAGTAATTGTTACAGTCTTTGTTGGTCCATCATAGCTGACTTGTGCACCGAAAGCTTCGGATATGGCCCTGACCGGAACGAGTGTTCCGCCATTTTTGATGTATGGTGCTGGATTGATATTGACTTCCTTGTCGTCAACATACATCGTCATGCTCATAACCTGAAGCTTAACAACTTTCCTCTTCTTGTTGATGATCTCGAAAACTGGAAGTGTCGTCTTGTTGCCAGCTTTGTCGGTTGCTTCAATATTGACCGGGGTCTTTGTTGCTGCTGCAGAAGCATCCTTGAGGTCAACGATCACTGTGAAGTAGTCATTGACGACTGTTGCTTCCTTGCCATTAACGATGACTTTTGAGCCTGGCTCAACACGGCCTGTAAGCTCATAAGTCTTCTCCATGATGACCGGCCTAACTGGGTCAAGGATGACTGTTGGCGGTGTGGTGTCGAGGACGATGGTGACTACCTGCGACGTTGTATTGCCTGCTGCGTCCTTGGCAACGACATTGATAACATTCTGGCCTTCTTTGAGTTCGACATCAGCTTTGTACTTGCCGTCTGCTCCAACCTGGACTTCTTTGCCATTTACGAAGATTTTTGAGCCTGGCTCTGTAGTTCCAGTGATTGAAGTCTTGTTCTTGTTGGTTGGGGTCTGTGGATTGTCAACTGTGAGTGCCGGGGCTGTGGCATCCTTGGACACCTTCACCTTGTTGGAGGCTGCCCTGAGGAAGTCCTTTGCTGTGGCATCACCCTTGATGATTCCCATCTCGGTTGGCTTAACTTCGAATGTTGCTTCACCCTTTGCATCGGTGGTCATTTCAACATTGACGCCTGCGCCGGAGAGAGTGACCTTTGCGCCAGCAACTGGTGCATTGGTCCCTGCTTCTTTGACCTGGGCAAGAACTTTACCCTTAACCTGTGGATAGAGGTCTCCCTCTGTCTGGAGGCTGAGTACGAGTCCCTTGCCTACATCAAGATACCATGGATTCCATTCTTCTGCTGGACGGTTCTTCCTGTCCTTCATTCCGCCGCCCCTGATTGAGTACCATTCTGGAACAACAAACTGATATGGATCCTTGAGGTACCACTTGTTTGGCGACATGAAGGTGATTTCTGCAGTGTGCTCGCCAAGTCCGGTCGGGAGGAACTCGATTGTCGTCTCGACTGCCTTTGCGTCTTCTGCTGATCTCTTGGTATGTCCGTAGATTGCTTTTTCATGCTGGTTGCCTGACATATAGACTCTTGAGTCTTCCTTCATGGCAACGTCGCGGTCATCTGCTGGCCTGACTACTGCAACAAGATGGTTCTGGATGCCGTAGATAAGGTCATAATTGTTCGGGTTGAGGAAATCTCTTGATACTTTGTCCCTGGTGTCGGCATAGAGGAGCTCGATCCTTGGGCTGTCAATTGTTGCAACGTTGTCTGGCGGTGCATCCCAGTCAAGATAGAACACCTGGTCATTGGTGTAGGCCTGGCGGAATCTCTTGTGGGTGTACCTTGGGTCGGTCTTGTCATTGTATGGCGGGAAGCCTGCAAGGTCAGCGTTTGCTGGAACGTTGCAGTATGTGTTGTCGCCAATGAGACCACCGATGTAAGCCACGTCTTCTGCGAAGATGTAGAACTCAGTCTGGGCGTTAACATCAAGACCAAGTGCATCGTGATAGTTGAGGACGCCATTCTGGTCGATGTCGGCGAAGAGGAATCCGCCGTACCACTGGTGGTTATAGATGGCACCAGCGCCCCAGCCTTCGACTGGTGGTGGAAGATCCCAAGCAACCCACGGGATAACTTCGTCGCCGTCTTCCTTGGTCACATCCCAAGTATTCGGGTTCGGTCCGCCCCAATACCACTTGTTGGTGGTATTGTATCTGATGAAGCCCATGCTTGCGGAGGCTGTTGAGCCTGAGCAGGACGAGGTGTTGGCTGAACGGTTCATGTTGAAGCCTGAGAGGAGGAAGAGCTCGTGATCATCTCTTCTGATCTTCTCGTCTGGAGTAAAGTCATAACCAATATGGAGTTCAATCTGTGTGCAGCATGGTGGTTTCATGCATTCTTCGAGGGCGAAGTCAAATGATTTCGGCCTGGTGGAGAATGGTGTAAACCTTGCAGTGTTCTTGACACCGCCACCGCAGACAGAGACGCCCTTTGTAACGCCCTTGATGAGGACGCCAAGAGCATCGCGGCAGGTGACCTGAATCTTGTAGATTCTGTTGTCAGCTGCTGTCATGATGAACTCTGGATCGCCTGGTGAATCATAGGCTACCTTGTTCGGGTCTTCAGTGTTTGTGACTTTGTACTCAACGTTTGGTGAGTAGACATTGATCCATGCCTCACCTGAGTGCTTGCGGTCTGGTGTGTAGACCCTTACGTAGAACTGGTGCTGGCTCTTCCAGAGATCCTCACTTGAGTTGTTCGGATTCATGGTGCCCTTGTCCCAGTTCTCCATGTACTGGTTATTGTCGTTGGCGCAGAAGCCCCTGAAGATGTAGCGGCCATTTGTAGCCTGTGAGAAGTCAATGGTGATTGGGTTGAATGCAATGATTGGTGGTGTGTCTGGTGTGTTGCGGAGACCGTAAAGCTGGGTATTGCAGACTGCTGAACCATCATTGTTCTGGAGGTCAGTCCTGATCCAGTAGTACTGTGGAAGTGTTGCATCAAATCCGTAGAAATCGGTGTTGTCTGGATGCGGGTCGAGGATGAGGTTGTTCCAGACTACTTCTTCTTCGGCTTTCTTGTTGCCCCAGTCGTCAGCTATTCCATCAAGGAGGTTGACTGGCTCGGAGCCCTTGGTAACTGTGAAGGTGAGTGGTTTCTGGACATCAACAAGTTCTGGTGTGACACCAGCGGTGAGTTTCTCTGGTGTTGTAAGAACTGTGAGGTCAAGATCCGGCTCTACCGGGACTGCCATCTGGGCAGCAAGATAAACTTCGTGACTATACCTTCTCAGGTTTGCATTCTGCTGTGCCTGTGCATCGTAGTCCCAGAATGGTGAGAATGCCCTGTCGTTGTTGTCATCGCCATACTTGTAGGCGGTGATGTAAAGTGGAAGGACCTCGTTCTTTGCGATTACGTGGTCTGCCCTGTCATTTATTATCTCACCACCGAAATCAAGACCGACTGTATCAACAAGACCGGTGCTTGAATCGAGCTTGAATTGATAGTGTCCATTGTTGCGCTGGAAGGTCCTGCCATCAATGAGACCGCCTGCCCATGTATTGGTGGCCATGTCATAGGTTCCAAGGATTTCGGTTTCCCAGTCATTGAAACGGATCTTTCCATCTGGCTCACCCTTCGGGCCAGTGATGTCGTTGAAATCTTCATACTGTGGTGCAAGATTGGTCTTCCTTGAGGAAGTTGGTGTTCCGGTTGCCCAGCCATCGCCAGATCCAAAGAGCAGGTTGGCGGTCCCGCGATGTTTTGTTCCCCTGTCTTGCCACACATAAACGAGTGCGTCATTGCAGTATGTTATCTCGTTGCCTTCGGCATCAAACCATTCACCTTCGTGCTTCTTGTCACCAATGTGATGCTCAAGAAGCTTGACATTGAAGGTCTGTGGCTTGTCGAGGTATGCAACTTTACGCTCTACGTCTTCTGCAATTTCATTCTTGATATCGAGGGCTATTACGTCAATTCCGTCAACTGGCGGCGCAACGCAGCAATCCTGGTACATCTTGAATGTTCCATCCCAGAGGGTGACGTAGATGAGGATCTTGCCCCAGTTCCATGGAATGAGTTCGTCGACTACAAAGAGATTGTCTTTTCCACCTGGTTGTGAGCAGGCACCGACCATTGTGTAGTCAAGTCTGCCTGAATACTCGAGCTGACCGTTTGCTGGCGGAAGAATAACATCGCCAACAAGCCCTGATCTCCTTGTGAAATCAAGAGTGACGCCGTTGCCGTTCTGGTCAACGCCGCTGTACTCATACTGTTTCCAGTTTGTGGAGTCGATTACGATCTTTCCTGACCAGTCATACTGTATCGGAACGTTCTCGAGGCCCCATGCTTTATACTTCGGAAGTACACTATGAGTTGTAGCATCCCATTCCCTTGGACGGGCAAATGGTCCAACGACTTCGATTCTCTTGATCCTCTGGTCAACTGGCCAGCATGGATCGAACGAAAGGTGGTTGCCTTCGCCGTCTTTGAGGATAAAGAACACACCATAGTCAGTGAGTGGGAAGAATTCAGTCCCAAGCTTGTAATATTTCTCTTTCCAGACTGCCGGGTAAGAGTTCCAGCCTGAGGCTCCGCCTACTCCAAAGGAACCGCCAAGAACGCGGCCGGTGTGGGTCTGGCCACCAGGATAGCATCTGAACTCGCCCTTAGAAGTCCTAAGTACTGGATTGTACGGGGTCTGGATCTGCGGGGTTGGTATTGAAAGCCTTGAAAGTGGATCATTGCCGGATGTGTAGTTGAGTGAGGAATACTGGAGACCATGATCAACAATGGACCACTCTGCAAAGTTCACGTATGGGTCTGGCTGATAAACCTTAATGTCAACTGTTCCGCAATAATCAATGCCCTGGTTCCTGATTGGGTCGAGGACAAAGTATGGTGAACCAGTTGATGGATGCGGTATTGAAGAGTTGTAATCAAAGAGTGCGTTTACAGTGTACATCTGGAGGAGTAGATGGCTTGATCCGTCACGTGGAAGGATTGCGACAAGTGCCTCACCACCAGCATCATTTGCATCACGCTGGCCATAAGAGGTAACCACTGTCTGCACGCCATAACCTGTGGCCCATGGGCCTGTCCAAAGCTGGCTGTTTGGATACATCTGGTTGCCTGGCCATGGTGGGTTAATACCAGCTATCCAGGCTGCAACTGTTGTTGTTGAATTAAGTGGTCCAACTCCATCAAATCTTCCATAGTAATCTGATGAAAGTCTTGCTGGAACTGTTGAGGTCATGGTGCGTGCTGCGTTCCACATCATATGGAGACCGTTGACATCGCCCATTTCCTTCATACCGTCAATCTTGCATGACTGGCAATTTGAGTACTTCCTGCCTTCAACTGTGGCCGAAGAGCAATCAGTATCATACCACGTTGCTTTGTCTTTAATGATGACTGGTGTCCTGCAGGTTCTCTGGTCTGGTGGGATGTATGGTCCACCATTTGGACGCCAGTTAAATGTTCCAGTGAAATCCTGGCCAATAAGGATATCGTTCGAATCAAGAGCTCCTTCAATCTGTGGCCTTGATCTGTCATTACCTGCTGGGTTGACCGGCTCGAGCCAGTACCAGTAAAGGTATGAACCGTCTGTGTTGACCTGGACAATGTACTGTCTGCGTGCCTGGCCTGGATTGTCATCAACTGCTGTGCCGATCCAATCAACACCGCCGCCATGGGCATTGTATGTTGAGATGAGATACTGCTCACGGCCATAGATCGGGTCAATGTTGGTGTCGCCAGTAAGTGGCACTGAAACCATGATTCCATTTGGATCATTCACATCGTCTGGGTTGTCTTTATCACGGAGTTTCACCGAGAAGTTCGGGAAGCGCTGATCAAGTGTCTGCAAGCAGGCCACTGATGGCTCGATGTCGAGTTCTTCTGGTGCAATATCATACTTTGCTTCCTGATAGCAGTCATAGCCATTTGCAAGATCGTATGGCATTGGTGGGGTAAGTTCTGGTTTTCTAACCCTTACGCCATAAGAGGCTAGTTTATATGGACGTCCCCATCTTGCATCTGTGCTAGTTGAATTTCTCTGCACAAACCATGGGTCGTTGTAGTCTCTGTCAAGCGGGGCTGGGTTGTTTGTTCCACCAAGGTCCCTGAAGGAACGGATTTTGACACGATATTCGTTGGAATCTTCGAGGTAGTTGAGTTTGTCGTTGTTTCCACCATTGGTGCAAGAACCACGATATGGTGTAAACTGGAACTTTGCTATTGGCTGACGGCCTGAAACTACGCGGTAAATTTCGTTGATTGTTGCATTGTTGTTCGGGATGGAAAGTCCGAGGTTGCGAATGAATACATAGATGACTTCCTCTGGGTGATAAACGCCCTGGTCGTCATAATATTCTTTCTTTGGTGCCGGATCAAAATCAATTGTGATCTCAGAGGTCTGTTCAACCTTGAGTGGTTTGTCAATTGTGACTTTCATTCCGGTTTTGCCCGGGAGTGCCATCATATCAGCATAGTTGTAATCGCAGTTATAGCCCATCGAAAGTCCATAGATCGGCATCTGGTAAACCCAGAGGTCTGGATCTGGAACAATCGAACCGGCTTTGTAGACTATTCCGCCAAGGGTAACATCCATGAGCCTCTGGAATCCAGGGCCAACGATGGAGCTGCCGTTATAGGAACAATCATAAATAACTTCATTGATGTCATACTTGCCATTTGGCGGGAGATAATGACCAGGATTGAGCACATCTTCGATAAGCTCATCATAGAATGCTGGCCAATAAACTACACGACCATCGGTCAATATTGGAACGAAATCTGAGAGGTCATTATTAGCGCCCCCCCAGAGATCAATGTCTGCATCACCAGCGGTGACGTATGAACCCTTTTCATACTTGACCACTTCGGCAAAACCCATAGCGCCACGCTGAACGGTGACGTCTGACATACGAAGGTCGCCAGCGTCGATCTCGTAGTTGCCGTTGTTGTCAAGATAAATGGATTCACCAACACCGTAGTAATTCTCGACGCCCCATCCGCCTGGGTTTGTTGTGTCATAGAAACGTGGGCCTATTTCATTTGGTGTTGCCGGGCCATTTGGCGGGAGTGGGTCGGCATTTGCCGGCCAGAACTGTGTGAGCATTCTGCCAACGTCTTTTGCTGCATATCCATCTTTCATACCGATATGCATTTCACCAGTATGTCCCTGGCGATAGTCGTCGGAGAGGTTGAGCATGAAGAGGTTTTCTCCTGGCGGGACTGGGCCTGCATACTGATATCCCCAGTTGCAGTCCTTGTTGTCGTCACGGAAGACTTCAACTCCAACATACTCTCTGAATCCAAACTTCATGTCCTGGAAGACTGTGGATGGATATTCAAATTTTGTTCCGGTTGGGTCAAGAACAGCATTTTTCTGTATATTCTGTGCTGTCCTGTCGAACTCTGCGTTTGGTGAACGAAGTGCAGCGACGGTTTCGGACGGGATGACACCCTGCCAGAGATCAGTCTGGACTGCAAGGTTGTATTTCGGGGCAGAGCAGCCACCGGTAACAAGCTCTGAAAGGATAAGGACGTCACCAGACCATATTCCACCGACCTTCATGATCAATGGATAGAGTGAAGAAACAACGCCACCACCAAGACCAAGCCATGACTCAAGACCATAGGAATTACCATTGAGGTTTGTCATACGATAGTCACCAGAGACTACGTTTGGAGTTGTCTCTGATTTCATATAAATGCCTTCGTATGGGTCATAGATGTCATCGCCAGAAGCGCAACGTGGGTTGGAGTTGTAGTTTACGTTGTCAGCGTGGAGCTGGCAGTACTGGGTAACATTGATTGGTGCAACTTGTCCCGGAACACCAGAGAAGTTGGTCATAGAGATTGGGAAACGATAGAGCGTATGTTGCTGGGTCGGGGTAGCTGGATCATTGAGGTCAACGTCATCACCAGCATCGTAATATCCATACTGTCCACCATTGGCCGGGCCTCTGTCACGAATGATCGTGCCAGGTGCATAGTTGAAGAAAAGGCCATTGAAGAACATTGTGACCGGGGTAAGACGGGTGGTTCCATAATACTGGTACCACTGGATGTCCTGCTGGAGCATATAGTCGTAACCGGCTGGATAGCGGCTGTTCAGGTTATGGGCATTAAGTCCGGCGCGATAGATATATTCGCCTGGATCATAGATGTCCATTGCCGGCGATGGGAACTGGGTTGTGTCTGGAGGATCAAGTACGACGTTTGCGGAGTGCCATTCTTCGCCGTAGTTAAGGATGTCGTTGTCTGTCTGGAAGTATGCACCGACAGTAATTGTTGGTGGGTTGGTGTATGGGATTGGGGCTGGTGGAAGTGCATTTATAACAGCACCTTCCCAACCATCCAGGAAGCGGACGAGTGGAAGTCCAGTGATTCCATTGCCAACATCGTCACGATCCCAATCAAGAATTGGGCGAGTTGTGTATGGAAGAACTGTGGTGTCAGTTATTACGTTGGTCTGACCAACAGTTGTATCAACAAGATTGGTTCCAATCTGCTCAATATTGGGTCTTGAAACACCCTGGAGCTGAATTGGCGATGCACCGCCCCTGATAAGCGGGAAATCTGGCATGTCGACATAACCGACCTGGAAGACCCTGCCCTGTGAGGTGCGGAAGAAGAGGCCCGTCGAGTTGAAAAGTGGATACTCTTCTTTTCTGGTAATACCATTCATGATGAAGTTGCCATAAATGTCGGTGGGCATGTAGATGTATGGGCCCTGAGTATTGTTGGCGACGGACGAGTCAACCTTCATGTATGGGTTGTTCTTGCAGTTGTCAGAACCAGAGCCACCGGTTATTGCCCTGTAGGCCTCAGTTTCTGGATCAGCGGCTGCGTAATAGCGGCTGTCATTGAAACGGCCATCTGGGTCGAACCAAAGCTGTCCCATGTTATCAACAACAGCATACCAGTGGTCATAAAGCTGTGAAGCGCCTTTATCCGGTATTACCGTGAGATAAAACTCGGTCCAGTAGAGGGGCTGTGAGGTGAGCTGCTGAAGCTGGACACCTGTTGGTTCCCTCTTGGCTACTTCGTCAGGAGTAGCGTTAATCCTGAGCGGACGGGCTGGATCGATAACAGCGATGTCAATGTAAGCGCCTGGGCCCGGCATCTTATATTCCGATCTGCCCCAAGCAGTGCCAACGCCGTTAAAATAACGGTTGCGATCCTCCACCAGCGTTGTGCCATTCCACCTGGTGCCGACGGGCTGCCAGCGGTTGGCGATGAAGATTGCTGGTGTGTTGGTGGGGGCATCGGCAGCGCTTACGTTCGCTGCAGTACCGAGATTGCCCATGAAGGGGACGAATCCCAATACCATGATCGTAGCGATCACAATACTCAACACTTTCTTCATCACAATGTCTCCTTTCAATTCACCGGTTGTAGCATCAATACTAACAACCGGAACGCCGCAAAAAATACTAGAGGCGTAATAAACAGCAAGATTACTCACTGTCCATATCTACTGCAAATGAAACGAGCAGAACCAAAAATAAGAATGACTGGAGGGTTTGGTTCTCCGATGTCATATTATGCAATTATCATGCCACAGGAAAAAACCTAGCAATCAACGACACTTTATATTAAGGCTCTCGTTTTGGGTCCATAGGGGAGGTTATCAATCAAATGGGTTATTTTGAGTAAATGCTCCACGTAATGAGTATATGAAACACATATTATACATCAACTACTCATGTATGTGTAATATAGAACCAAGTTCGTACTTTTTAATCATTGCATAAAGCGTTTTTCTGGTGATACCCAACTGTTTTGCAGCATGGGATATTTTGCCACCAGACCTGGCTATTGCCCTTATGATGGTCTTTCTTGTCACATCCTTGAGATTGAGTGTTTCATTTGAAAAATCGAAAGAAACAGATTTTAGCATTACTTCAGTCTCTTCGACACCAACGTGTTTTGCTATTTCACTTATAAGGCTGGCCTTCAGAGTGTCACTGAGAACGTCGGATTGAATTTCCATATATCACCTCAAAGGGTTTTATAGCATTTAGGATAAAGACATGTCAACTGCCGGGCATATTTTTCTTATGTGCATATATGACACATAAGAATATTTTTCACAATCGAAATATTCATTTGTTAGACAGTGTTTGATTCAATATGGGCAACCTTTGCATTAGTGGGAACGATTTATAAAAACCATGAAATTGGTAATAAATATACATATTTGTATATTTTAATCATATTGACAGATCAGCTTTACTGCATTTTAATACCAGTAATGAAACGCATTACTTCTGCAATAATAATATTGTTATCAATACTATCATTGGTGTCTTGCATTCAGCAAATAAACAATGAAGACATATATCAAAAATCCCTATCAATAACCAAAAGTATAGACGATATTCCATCAATTTATCCTGTACCAAGTAACCCGGAGATTGATCCTGTGGCTGGAATATATGTTGAAAACTCATATCCTCCAATCTTTAATGGGAGCCTTAAGACGCAAGATGATTATAGTAATGTATATATGGCTCTCAATCGTGACCTAAAATCAATGGGCTGGAAAATTGAAGTCCAAAGCTCATTCATAAACAAAGAGTTTGGTATGGCACAACTGGTTGCTTTCAGAGAGGGGTTATGGCTCTCAGTAAAAATATATTCCGAATACGGCCAGACAAAGGTCACATACCAGAGCCAAAAACGCACAAACTAGAAGATTTAACCAGACTTAAAACCATTTCCTTTGTTTGGTGTCAATGTATAATGTTTTCAAAGAAACAAAGGAGGAATTAAAAATGACCGAAAGATACGTTGAAGGGAATCCGCGCAAGAATAATACAAGAAATATTGTCCTGATTGCTGCAATAATTCTTGCAGTAATTATTATCTGGAATGGCTTTGTTGTCATCCCAGCAGGTAGCGTCGGCGTTGTCCAGAGGTTTGGCGCAATCACGGGTCAAAGAGGTGAAGGGCTCAATTTCCTTATCCCATTCGTTGACCAGGCAAAGTTGATCAGCGTGCAGACCCAGATGTACCAAGGCAAACTGGAGACTTTTTCAAAACAGCAACAGGACGTCATTATCGACATCACCGTAAATTACAGGCTTGACCCAATAATGGTTCAGGACATGATCAGAAGGTTCAATTCCCTCGACAACATATCGGCCAGGGTCGTCGAGCCAAGCGTGTCCCAAGTGGTCAAGGAAATAATCCCAGACTACGTCACTGACCAGATTCATTTGAACAGGCTCAAAATAAGAGACTCAATAATAAAAGAGCTTAATATCAGGATGGACCGTGAAGACAAAGACCCGGGCAAGAGAATAGGTGTTATTTTTGAAGATGTTAATCTCGTCAATATAACATTCTCGAAAGAGTATACAGATGCAATCGAGCGCAAGCAGGTTGCCGAACAGGACGCGCTCAGGGCCGAATACAAGAGGCAAGAGGCCATGAAAAACAAGGAAATTGCCCAGGTCAATGCAGAGGCAAAAAAGATTGAACAACAACTTGTCAACCAGTCGCTCACGCAAGCCATTCTACAGAACAGATGGATTGAAAAATGGAATGGAAACCTGCCCCAAGTCATGTCTGGTGATGGCGGTGGAGTAATATTAAACCTCGGAGACCTGAAGAGTGGAAAATGACAAACGAAACCGCAATAAACGTTGAGAACCTCAAGCGTTTCTATGGGAAATTTGAGGCTGTCAGCGGCATCACCTTTAATGTCAAAAAAGGGTCTGTGTTTGGTTTTCTTGGCCCAAATGGTGCAGGAAAAACTACCACTCTGTATGTTCTTACAGGTTTGCTGAAACCAAATGCTGGAAGCGTAAAAGTTCTTGGCCTTGATCCTGGAAGTGACGGCAGCGAACTCCGCTCAAGAATAGGGTGTTTGCTTGAAGAACCAGGTATTTACGACACCATGACTCTCTATGAGAATCTCTTGTTCTTTGGAAGAGCGCAAAACATGAATGAAAAAAAGATCAGGGAGAGGATAAAAGATGAGCTTGAATTCTTTTCTCTCTCTGATTACTCCAAAAAAAGGTGTGCGACGCTCTCGAAGGGGATGAGGCAAAAAGCCGCGCTTGCACGCGCAATGCTCTGCGAACCTGAAATCTTGTTTCTCGATGAGCCGACAGCAAACCTTGACCCGGTCTCATCTGCCGGATTCAGGGATTTGATACTGGAACTGGCCAGAAAAAGAGGGGCAACGGTTTTCCTCAACACCCACAGGCTGGACGAGGCACAAAGGGTCTGCGATAGCGTTGCCATCATAAAAAGTGGCAAGATCCTTGCCTGCGGCACCGTTGAGGAGCTAAGAAAAAATTCGGGCAAGCACTCGGTTGTAGTTACAGCAAAAAATATTAGCAAAGAAATCGCCTCAAAAGTCACTGGTGACCTTGGCAGGCTTTCCAGGACCGATGGGGATTTTTTGTACTACGAACTCAGTTCTGAAGAGAGAATACCAATCCTAATCCAGAAGCTCGTGGCCGAGGGTGCGCTGATATATGAAGTGAGGCAGGAAAAGCTCTCACTTGAAGACATCTTTATAGAGCTGGTGGAGGAAAACAATGTGGCGTGACATCAGGCTTGTGGCGTGGAAGGAAAGACTCCAGACCATGGCCAACAAGGAAATAATGATAGGCGTTGTAATACTGCCTGTTATTTATGGGATAATGTTTCCGCTGACGGCACCAATGCTGTCCCCGGATAAAAATCCTGCGCTTCCGCTCCTTTTAATGCTTGTCGCAGCGCTCATATCAAGCATTGAAACTGTCTATGCGTTTGCCGGTGAAAGGGAAGCAAATACATTGCCAACGCTCCTGACAACAAGACTTTCCGACTCGGCACTGGTCCTTGGCAAGTCCCTGTTTGCCGTTACACTTGGTGCAATATCCTACATATCAACAATTCTCATATACATCATCTCGTATAATCTTCTTGCAAGGCCGGCAGGCTCACCAATATTCATCTTTCAGGACAACCTTCCGCTTCTTTTGGTTTATCTGCTAATGCCAATGGCTTTTTGCCTGTTTTCCACATCAATAGGCATGTTGATCTCAACCAAGATCAAAAACACCAAAATGGGCGCAGGTCTTTCGACCCTCCCAGAACTGCCATTCATAGGTCTTGTCGCATGGGTTATTTTCGGAAACCCGCTCAATATCCCCCTGATGCTTTCCTACACAATAATCGGTGGTGGTCTTGCCATTCTGGGCATTGCCATATTTCTTGCAACAATTGGCATGTTCTCAAGGGAGAAGATGGTCCTCAGATAAAGAAAACACAATTTGCCAAAAAAACGGGGGACCTTTTCATAAAAAAGTGGAAAGGTCTCTTTTTTTATTTCTCACCACTTCAAAAAACAAACTCGCATGCTATCATTTCCTTCATGGTGGAGAGTCCTTTCCAGATAAAAAACTTTGCACTCAAAAACAGGATAGTTGTTCCTCCATTTGTCAGAAATCTTGCAACAGACGACGGCATGGCAACAGAAAAGTTGCTTGATTCATACAGGCAAAGCGCGCTTTCCGGGGCTTCGATTGTCATCGTTGAAGCAACATATGTCCACGAACTAGGTAGAATATTTGGCTTCAAACAGCTTGGCGCAACCAGCAGCTTGCACCTGGATAGCCTCAGGCAAGTGGCCAGCTCAATAAAATCCTTCGGCATACCAGCGATCATTCAGCTCGTTCATTCAGGAAGAATGAGCCTGAATCCGGACTGCATCGCCCCATCAGCAATTCCCTTCGAGAGCGGACTGACTCCAAGGGAGATGACATCTGAAGACATTAATTTCGTCAAAGAATGCTTTGCAAATTCCGTAAAAATAGCCATTGAGGCCGGTTTTGACGGCGTGGAGATCCACAATGCCCATGGCTATCTCCTGTCACAGTTCCTCTCGCCATCATCAAACGCAAGAGATGATGCGTATGGCGGCCTTTTTGAAAATAGATCGAGGCTCGCAAAAGAAATAATTACAGAGGCCAGAAAGATCATCGGACCAGAAAAAATCCTGTCTGTGCGTCTTGGCGCATGTGACATGGTAAAAGGTGGCCTCAACATCAACGATGGTGTGAAAGCAGCAAAGCTTTTCAAGGAGGCTGGCGCAGACCTGATAAATGTTTCGGTTGGCATAGCCCCTTCAAGGCTTGGTGGAAGTCAGACTGCAAGAAGGCTGAATTTTGCTCCTCTTGCCAGGGTCATAAAAAATGCTGGTGTCTGTCCCGTTGCCGTCGCTGGAAGGATAACAACAAAAGAGGATTGCGAAATTGTCCTCGGGCAAGGCATCACCGATCTTGTCTGTGTCTGCCGTGCTATTCTCTCCGATCCTCTTTGGACAAGGAAAGTGCTAGGCGAAATTGAAACACCAATCATAAAGTGTTTGGGATGCAGACCAAAATGCAGCCATTTTGCAACCGGCTGTCCAAAAAAATCATAACCCTCTCCAAAAAAGTTTTCTAAAACAAATTTTTCTTCAAGTATTCAGCCACAAATTCATCGGCTTTGATGGAAAAACTTTCACTTCAATTTATTTAATTCCTGGATTCCAATATAATTTTTCGCTATTGACCATTCTTTTTTATGGATGTGCCATGAAATAAAAAAGCCCCCGTTTCCGGGGGCTTTTTTTGTTGTTCTGTTACAGTCTTGACTTCTCTATCAGGGTTTCCTGTCGAGGATTATCATAACTGTCTTGTCTGCATCATTTACTTGGGTTACAAGACCCATTTTAATGCAGATATCAACTGCCGGGATAACTACCAGGCTGCCGGAAAGTGTTGGGGCTGACTGGATTGTTTTCTCGTTGCCATCAATCTGGACCTTGTTTGATCCGATTGTTGCAATGAGTGTATGGCCATTGATCTGTATCTGGACAGTATTTGTTGCCGGGTTAAAGTCCACTGTTCCGCCAAGGAGCTTAATGAAATCGACTGGTGTCGAGAACTCTGCACCTTTTGGAGCAAGCGGAAGGGCGTTTGGTGTGTTGCCAACCATTGCATTCACATCACCCTGCTTGAGTGTCATGATGACCCTGTCAACATTGATGATTGTGACCATGACCGAGCTGGTGTTGTTAGCGAGGTCTGTGGCTTCAATCTTGAACTCGTTTTTGCTTGGGGCCGGAGCGAGCTTCACATTGTCAAGGACCCACATGTCATGAACAACGATTGCTTCGCCAACAACTGCGCCTGACATGTCTTTTACGGTAACCTTGGAATCAGCATCAACTCTGCCTTTGAGCTTGATTGAGTCTTTTCCGTATACAGTGTTGTTTTCACCAACTGCATCGACCATGATGGCCGGACCCTCTTTGTCGAGAGTGACATAGACCATTTTTGTTGTTGTATTGCCTGAACCATCAGTTGCGACGACGACGATTGTGTTCTTGCCATTCTGGAGCTTTGCAGTTCCAGTGAACTTGTCGCCCTTTGTGGTTGCTGGCTTGCCATTGATTGTGACTGTGGAGCCACTTTCAGTAGTGCCAGTGATCTGTACTTCGTCTTTGTTGGTTATCGGAACAACTGGATCGATTTCGAGCATTGGCGGGGTCTTGTCTGAACCAACCACGATCTTTGTTGATGATCCCTTGAAGTTGTCTGCTGTTGCTTCAATCTTGAGGAATCCTGTTGCATTTGGAGCAACTTCGATTTCAACTTCACCCTTGCCGTTTGTTGTCTTGGTCTGGTCAACGCCAAGGCCGGAGACTTTTACCTTTGCGCCCGCAACTGGTGCACCGGCGCCATATTCCTTGACTGTGATGAAGATCTTGCCATTGGCTTTTGGTGTAAGATCCTCGATTGTTTCTGCTGTAATCTCAAGTCCCTTGCCAACATCAAACTTCTGGACTTTCACACCGTAGAACTCAGGCTTTGTCATCTTTATGACCTGGTCGCAAACATCTGAACCTGCGCAGAAATACTTGTTCTTCTGGAGGTAGAACATGTTGATGGTTGCTTCACCAAGACCTGTTGGTGTGAATTCAATTGTGGTTTCCATGACTTTTTCGTCTTCGGCCGATGGTTTTGTCCTGCCGTAGACTGCCTGCTCATGCTGGTTGCCGACCATCATGATGTACCCGTCTGGGTGCATTGGGACATCTCTCTCATCGGCTGGCCTGATCTCGCAGATCAGCTGGTTGGCCCAGTTGTAAATAAGATCATAGTTGTCGCCGTTGAGGAATTCCTTGCCGATTTCTTCCCTGTTTCCGGTTGATGCATCAAGCACCTTGACTTTTGGTGGGGCGACCTGAGCAACATGGTCTGGCCAAGCTTCCCAGTCAAGATAGAACGTCTGGTCGTTGGATACTGTGTATTTGAATCTTCTCTGGATTTCCCTTGGGTCAGTCCTGAACCTTGGTGGATATCCGGCCACGTCAGCCTCATTGCGGCTGTTGACGTAAGTGTTGGAACCGACAAGTCCGCCAACGAAGCAGGCATCCTCTGCGAAGAGGAAGAATTCTGTTTGTGCATTGACATCAAGACCAAGTGCATCGTGATAGTCAAGTTCGCCATTGGAGTCGATGTCTGCGAACAATGCACCGCCCCAGTATGGATAGTTGTAGATATTTCCAAGTCCCCAACCTCTTGCGAGTGGCTCGGATGCTCCAGTGAGCGAGAACTCGAGGTTTGGCGGGATTCTCTTGTTGATTGCCCAGCCCTTGAGGGTCGGGTCTTTCGGGTTCACATAATCAACTTCCCATTCATTTTTGTCTCTGTACCAGTAGCAGGTTGAGTTGTATTCAACATATCCGCTCTCAACTCTGTCACGGCACTTCTGATACTCAAGCCTTGTGTTGAGTGTGAATCCACCAAACTGGTAGAGTTCCTTGTTGCCTGGGTCAATTGCGTTTGTGATTCCGTCTTTCTTTTCTGAAGCATCAAAATCAAATCCAACGTGTGGATAGATCTTTGTTCCACATGGTGTTCCCTGGCACGGGTTGAAATCAAAGTCAAAGCTGTCCGGCCTGGTTACAAATGGAGTGAACCTTGCTGTATTCTTGACACCGCCACCACAAACCGAGACGCCCTTTGTGACGCCCTTTACAAGACGACCTTCTGCATCAGTGATTGTGACTCTGATCTTGTACATGCGGTTGTCGCCAGCGGTCATTACGAAGTCTGGATCTCCAGGTGAAGAGTAGAAGGTGAGGTTCGGGTCTTCGGCATTGACGATTTCATATGATACCTTTGGTGATTCAATTGGTACTACAACAGTTCCTCTGTGTTTGCGATCTGGGGTATAGACATGGACGATGAACTGGTGGTCTTTGAGCCACTTCTCTTCGTCTGGCGAGCCTTCTTCACCCTTCCATGTGGTGACGTCGTTGGCGCAGAAGCCTCTGAAGATATATTTGCCGTTCTTTGCCTGCGAGAAATCAACCTTGATCGGGCGGAATGGTATGGAGATTGTTTCATCACATGTGCTGGCATTAAGGGTCCTGACAGAGAAGAGTTCTTCGTTATTGTCAACACCGAGGTCCCTGTTGTGCAGGTTGGTCCTGACAAAGAAGTACTGCGGCAATGACGAGCCTGGTCCATAGTAATAGAAATCATCAATGTATGGGTCTTTGAAGAGGTAGTTCCAGATGTGATCTTCCTTGACCAGGTTTTCATTGTAGATGTCCTTGATGCCTTGTGAGAGATCAACATTTCCACCCTCTGCATTCTTGACTTCGAATGTGAGTGGTGTGTCTGGGGAGATAAGCTCAGGGGTGATACCTGCTGTAAGAAGTTTTGGTGAAGCAACAGTGACAATGAGGTCATCAAGCGGCTCGACCGGAATTGCAATCTGGCCGGCAAGATAAACTTCGTGGCTATATCTCATTCTGTTGGCTGATGGGGTTGACTGCTGGTATGTATCCTGCATAGGAGATGGATCCCAGAATGGTGAGAATGCCCTGTCGTTGTTATCATCGCCATACTTGTATGCTGTTACATAGAGCGGGAGAAGTTCTTTGTCAGAAATGATATGGTCTGGCGGATCGCCAATGCCTTCCTCGCCACCAAAGTCAAGGCCTGAGGTCTCGACGCGGCACCTGTTGGAATCGGTGAGCTCAAACACATAGATGCCATTGTTGCGCTGGAATGTACGAGCATCAATGATACCAGCATTCCAGGTATTTGTTGCCATATCATAGCTTCCGCAGATTTCGGTTTCCCAATCTTTGAATGTTACTTTTGAGTCTCCGTTAATATCTATCGGTTCATTGTCCCATGTTGTGTCATACTGGGAGCTGCTTCCATCAGATCTGCCATAGTAGAACCTTGTTGATCCTGGTGGATTGGTTATCCAGCCATCACCAGCGCCAAACATAAGATCCTTACCAACTCTCTGAACACCCCTGTCCTGCCAGATGTAAACCAGTGCGTCATTGCACTCTTTATTGGTCTGGATTGGCTGGTTCTCTGAGAGTGTGACTTCAACCTTGTTGTCTATTCCAAGCGGTGCATTCCTTATTGCCGGGTCGTCGGAGATGACATAATTGATGCCAAGAGCGTGTACATCAACACCATCAACCGGCGGTGCAGTGCAGCAATCCTGATACATCTTGAAGGTACCATCTGCCAAGGTGACATAAATGAGTATCTTGCCTGGCTGCCATGGAATAAGTTCATCAACAACGATAACGTTGTCGGTGTTTTCAACCATGCCTGGGCCAACTGGTGTTCCATAACCTACTGATGAGAAATTGAGATTATGAAGCTTCTTTATAAGATCGTTTGATTTTCTGTACTGACGGTTTTCGTTCGGGATTCCTTGATATGGTGTGAACGGATCTGATCCTGCATCACCATTCCAGTCTGCCCTGACTTCCTCATATTCGAAGTCCTTGTAGTTTGTCTGGTCGATAACGATCTTTCCTGTCCAGTCATATGAGATCGGGACTTGTTTGAGGCCATTGTACTCATACTGGGTGGTAACAGAGCCAGTGGTTCTGTCTATCACTTTTGGACGTGCAAACGGTCCAACAATCTCCATCCTGACCATTCTTCTGTCAATTTCCCAGTCAGGATTAAAGGAGAGGTGGCGGCCTTCGCCATCTTTAACGATAAAGTAGAAACCATAGTCAGTGAGCGGGAAGAACTCTGTTCCAAGCTTGCCAAACTGCTCGTTGGTAAGCCTTTCGTTCATCTTCTTGCTCCATATTGCTGGGTATGCGTTCCATCCAAATGGTCCGCCTCTTCCACCCCAAACCTGACCGGTAACACGGCCGGCATGGGTCTGTCCACCAGGATAGCACCTGAATTCGGTTGAGACATAGCGAAGGATTGGATCATATGGGGCCTGAATCTGTGGAGTCGGGATATTGAGTGGTGAAAGTGGTCCAAGATATCTGGCAGTTGTTGTTCCAGCAGTGTAATGAACATCGGAGAACTGGAGTGCATGGTCAACAATTGTAAACTCTGCAAAGTTGACGTATGGATCTGGTGGGTAAACCTTCATATCAAGGGTTCCGCAATAATCAATGCCTTCATGATATGAACCATTGATCATCTTGTCGTACACGAAGAATGGTCCACCATTGGTGATTGCTGGATGTGCAATGGTCGAGTTGTAGTCAAAGGTTGTCATGTTGGAGTAGATACGGATGTTAAGGTGTGTTGAACCATCTTTCGGCTTGACTGCAAGGAGGCACTCTCCGCCTACATCAGACGGTGTTACCTGACCATAACCAGTAACATAGGTTGGGACGCCATACTTAACAATGTATCCAAATGTACCATCAAAGATTCCAATACGGTCTGAACGGAGTGGATACCCAACATAACCAGTGATATCGCCAAGCTTCCTGAGTCCTGGAACCTCGCAAACATCACAGTTTCCGGTTCCCTGGGAGCAATCAATATCCTCAAGTGATACTCTGTTGTCCACAAAGACTGGAGTTTTCTTGATTGCAGTGGTATTTGGTATCGGGAAGGTTCCGGTGTACTCTTCACCAAGAAGGTAATCGTTGGGGTCGAGTGCCCACGGTACCTGTGGATACTGAGTATCTATCGGGTTTTGTGGTGGCTCGTACCAGTACCAATAATAGTAAGTGCCATCAGTGTTGTACTGAACAATAAATTTGTACTGCGCTGAGGTGTTTGCTGGAACTGCGACTGCCATCCAGGCAATTCCACCGCCATTGCAGTTGTAGTTGACTATGTTGGTATGGAAGTTTCCATCATATTCTCCTCTTGCAGTAAGATCAAACGGGATGGAGAACGGAACACCTGCTGGATCATTAACATCATTTTCGTTATCAGCATCGGTGAGCTTGATTGAAACGTTCGGGAAACGCTGGTCAAGTGTGGTAATGCAAAGTCTGTTGGCCGTCAGAACGAGCTTTTCCGGATTTACTTTATCATAGAACACGTCGAAGCAATCATAATTATTCTGGAGGTCTGCAGGAAGTGGAGGATATGGAAGATTTCCTTCTGGATAGTAGAAGTTGTCCTGTGCCCACGGAACAAAGCGACCTTTTACGCGCTCCTTGAAGGTCTTTCCGACGAACTGGTTGGATGACATGCCATGGAGATCCCAGAAGTAGTCACCATAATAACCATCTGGTGGTGCTGGTCTCTGGCCACCGTTGTCTCTGATGACGTAAGTGGTAATAAGACCATAAGAAGAACCTGGATGATCGGCCCTGCCGGTCTCGTCACATGAACCCCTGTAAGGTGTAAACTCAAATTCGGCTATCGGGCGGTTTGGAGTGATCTCGAAGAGCATATTGTTAAGATTGCGTGGTTCGCCCTTGCCCATTTCATATTTGCCGATTCCCTGGAAGAGGACATATCCTCTCTCATCAGGAATCCAGGTATTTCCATCCCAATGTCCTGCCTTTGGTGCTGGATCAAGTGTAATTTTGACGTGCGAGGTCTGCTCTACCTGGAATGGCTTTGACACTGTCATGGTGGCGCCGGCCGAACCTGGAATGACTTCCATGTCCATAAACCTCTTGTCGCCGTTGTTGCCAAAGGTGATCCCATAGACCGGGGCATTGGTTCTCCACTGGTCATAGATTGAGCATACTGTTCCACACTTGTAATACTGGCCAGCATAAGAAACATTGGTCAGACGGATGAATCCATCCTGAACGTTCCCATATGCAGTAACAATTGAACCAGCGTAGGTCCATCCATTTGTTTCAATATTTGGGCCAGCATCATAAATAAACTCGCCAAGGTCATACTGGTTGTTGAGCGGGATCCACTTTGTTGTATCAGATGGATCCAAGTGCTTCCAGTCAAGGAAAACTGGCTCGTATGGGTTCGGGAAGTTCCAGCCAACAACATAAGCATTGTATTCCTGGATGTCATAATATTTGTCGTAGAAGGCAGAGAGGTCATTACCACCAACATAATCTGCTACAACACCAGGATGGTAAAGTACGTTTGGTCCAGTTCCAGGCCTGAGGTTGACATCAGCATCACCCTGGGCAACTGTTGAACCTGCCTCATAAGAAATGATTGTTTGTGCACCAGTAATCGGGTCACGGCGGACAACTGTGACATCAGAAAGACGAACGTCACCTGGGGAGATTTCGAAAGCACCAAGTCCACCGGTTGTGGCGGCAAGGAGGTAGTCAGTGTCGCGATATAGGGCTTCTCCACAACCATAATAGTTGATGATGCCGTAACCACCGCCCTGGGCATTGTTGGTGTCAAAGAAACGCACCGGTGCACCAAAGTTCGGGTTGTCAACTGGATCCTGCTGGTAGAAGTCGGACATTGGAAGAACGGCCTGGTCAGTTACACGACCGAAGATAGCATCCATTCCAAGGCCAATATCGGCATCTGCTATATTGTCCTGGCATCCAAGGAAGAGTTCTCCAACAGAGCCTGGAACGTAATCATCAGAACCGTTATTGGGGAGGCATCTATTGATGCCATCGGCTCCCATATTGTTGTCTACGCCATCATCATACCATATCTCAACGCCAAGATATTCCCTGTAATCCAGCTTTATGTTTTCAAAGGAACAAGCTGGAACAGCAAATGTCTGGGAATTCGGTCCAAGGACGGTGGCTTTCTGTATGTTCTGGGCCTGGAAAGTTACCTCTCCATTTGGAGTTCTGATGGCTGCCATGGTTTTGGAAGGAACAACACCCTGCCAGAGATCAGTTTCTATAGAGATATTGTATACCGGGGAGGCACATCCACCAGTGAGAACTTCGGACATAATGAGGGCATCACCTGGCTGGATATATGCTGTCGGGCTTGTTAAAAAAAAAGCTTCGGCACTTGTGGACCAGTGAGAGAGTCTCAAATCATACTGCTCTACGGTATTGGCTCTCATTCCGTCCAGGCCTTTTTCATAGATGCCTTCTGCAACGCTTATCGTGCCTGAAGGTGAGGTGCATGTGGTGTAGTCAAACATGCCGTTAACGCCCCATTGAAGCTGGAGGTGAACGGTGTCGCCAACAGTCGAGCCCGGCCATGCATTTCCGCTGAGTGAAACTGGTGGATTTCCAAAGGCGCTGAAGTTGGTGTCTGAAAGTGGGAAACGGTAACATGGAGTCCCAACATCGAAATCGTCACCTGCATCACGAACGCTGAAAGGAACCCTGTCCCTTACGGCTGAACCGGCTGGATACCTAATCACGCGACCAAGTGCGTTCTGGGTAACTACTGGAACAAGACGCGTGTCACCATAATAGTGTGGGAAAGAGGCCTGGCCACCTGCACCAATCTGTGTGTAGTCATAACCTGAAACCAGATTATTGGCGCCATTGGCTCCCCTTCTGTAGATCCAGTCACCTTCGATGTAGGTCTGTTGGTTGTCGTGTATGCCGTCGAAAGGACCCATTTCCCTGTTTCCGGTAGCATTGATGGCGTGCCATTCCTCACCAAAGTTCCATGAGTCGAGGTTATTGAGGTAGAAATAGCCACCTATGTTATAGTAGGCATTCGGAACTGGCTCAGCCGGCGGAACCGGCGGTGCACCAGGACCATAACCATCAAGGAAACGCTCCAGGGCCATTCCCTGGTCCCACTCTGGTGCTGGATTGCTGACCAATGGGTTTCCAGTTGCTGGATTGATCCAAGAAGTGCCTACCACACCCGAGTTACGGGCAACAAGGTCTGCTATTCCAATCCTGAACGTTCTGCCAGTCTTTGGATCCATAAAATAAGTCGGGTTGGCACCTTCACCGAATGGGGTGATGGCACCGGAGATGTTGTCGCCCCTCGGTACCTGATATGGTCCCTGTGTATTATTGGCAGAGGTCGGGTCAAACCTGGCATGCGGGTTTGTTTGGCAGTTATCTATTGTTGAGGCTGCGTCGGTTCCGTAATCCGGGTCTTCCGGGTCTGCATATCTATAATACCTGCAGTCATGGAAGTTTCCGTCCGAGTCAAACCAGAGGTTGCCATCTGTGTCAATTACTGCATACCAGTGATTAGACTCAGTTGACATGCCAGCAGCTGGAACTACATCGAGATAAAACTCGGTCCAGGCATGGATATTGGCTGGCATTGGATACTGCGGTGGTCTTCCCCAGATGATTTCCTGGTTTGGCATAGTCACATGGCTATTACCGCTGAATCTCCAACCGGAAGCTTCGAATCTCACAGCCACGAAAACACCATTGGCATTAGAGTTCTCGGCTCTAGCCATTGAGGCATTGCCAAAGACGGGCAGAACCGTCATCAGCATGAGAGTCGCAATCAGAATGCTGATCGTCTTTTTCATCACCAAACTCTCCTTTCAATTTGTTGCAAAAGCGGCTTGCGGCGTTCGCAAAGCCACCAACGCATGGACGCACAAGGAATGAATCAAAGTGCGCAAAACCAAACGAAGCCACACCATGAATCTGTGACTTCATCAAAGCACCATATAAATCCAACTCCTTATAAAAACAACATGACAATCAAAAGATGTTTTCTCACACCTTATTGATCATCACCGTTTTGTTATCATGCAATTCCCATGCCACGGCTGGTATGTTGCATTTTTAGGCCTTTTTCTCATTGACCTGACAAATGGGTCCTGCCATTTAAATCATTTGATACGGTATTATTTGAGACTATATCGCACTTGAGGGTTGAATGCAACACAATGGGGATATAAAGGTTACAAAAGTGTGTATATAAGGTTAACGTTGACCGGGCCATCTGGTTTGCTAATATAATCCACATGAACATTTGGCAACAGGTCCTTCAGGTTATCCAGCAGGATGTAACAAAACCAACTTTTGAAATGTGGTTTGCAACCTCCGAGCTCCTCTCGGAGACCTACGACAGATTGGTCGTCTCTGTCCCTTCCGAATTCGCCAAGGACTGGCTCCAGTCAAAGTACTACAATACCATTCAGAACATTCTTCATGACCTCACCGGAAAAGACATCGACATTACGTTTGTGGTGCAGAGGAGCATGGAACACGTTCCAGAAATGGAAGAGCCGCAAACAAACGACCACACCCTAAATCCCAAATATACCTTTTCATCCTTTGTTGTGGGCAATTCAAACAAGTTTGCCCATGCGGCTTGTCTTGCTGCCGCCAGGGACCCGGGAAGGGCTTACAACCCACTTTTCATATATGGTGGTGTCGGTTTGGGGAAAACCCATCTTTTACAAGCAATAGGGCATGAGATTCTGGCAAGAAAACCCGCCGCAGACCTTATCTATACGACGACAGAGAAGTTTACAAACGAAGTGGTCTATGCGATCCAGCAAAACAGGATACCGGAGTTTCACGAGTACTACAGAACTGTCGAAGTACTGCTCATTGATGACATCCAGTTCCTCACCGGCAAGGAGAGGACTCAGGAGGAGTTCTTCCACGCATTCAATGCCCTCTATGACAGGAGTCGCCAGATAGTTGTAACCTCGGACAGGCCGCCCAAGGAACTCCAGGGGATTGCAGACAGATTAAGGTCCAGGTTTGAAATGGGTCTCCTTGCAGACATCCAGCCACCCGACCTTGAAACAAGGATAGCGATCCTCCAGAAGAAGGCCAGTCTAGAGCATGTGGATATCCCCCAGGAAGTAATCAATTACGTCGCAGGGCACGGTTTCTCAAACATACGAGAACTCGAGGGGTCACTTGTCAGGCTCGTTGCGGTGGCATCGCTCCAGAACAGGGAGCTCACCCTCGAGGTTGCAAGGGAAGTGCTCAGGGACATTGTTCCAAAGGGAAACCGCAGGATAACCATAACAAGGATCATGGAGGAGGTTGCAAGGTTCTTCAAGCTTGATGTCAAGGACCTCACTGCACGCAGGCGCACTCATGACATAGCCATACCGAGGCAAATAGCCATGTACCTTGCAAGAGAGTATACGGATGATAGCCTCATAGCCATTGGTGAGCAGTTCGGGGGCAGGGACCACACCACCGTAATGTATGCCTATGACAAAATCACTCAGGAAAGGCGGTCGGATCAGACGCTTGATGCTGCGATACATGAGATCCTTTCCATCCTCGAAAGGTAATCCACACTTTAGACAAGTTATAAGAAAATTTTTCTTAGGACAATTTGTAGCAGGCTCGTTGCAAAAATTGCCTTATACACCTTATCAACATACTTATTATGATTATGAAGTTTTTGCATCCAAAAACGTAACTCATAATAAAGGTGTTGACACTGTGGAAAACTGGAGAGGATACAGGGAAAGAAAGGGGAGGTTATGACTATGGGGACAGTTAGGAACATGTGGGAAAAGTGGAATATTGTAGGAGGGTATGATATAAGGCCAGCCTGTAAGATATTTAGGATAAACATGCTTCCGGGAGATGAGACAAAAGATATGGAAGCACTAAATGATTTCTTATCTTCTAGAACCATTCTTTCGGTGCAGCCGCAATTTGTACCGTCAAAAGTGGATCACTGGCTTGTGTTTGTTATCTATTACGATGTCGAGCATGATAGGCAAAACGGTGGCAACCCGCGAAAAACTGAGGTTATCCCAGACGAGGAAGCTGAAGCACCACCGAGACCTGACTATGATGAAAGCCTAGCAGAAAAGCTTAGGGTCTGGCGATCAAAAGAGGCAAAAAGTAGAGGCTGGCCAGCCTATATCATCCTTTATAATAAAACGATAGAGGATATAGCGAGAAAAATGCCGACAAGCCTCGAAAACCTCCTGCAAGTCGAGGGTGCCAATAAAAGGACAATAGAAGAATTCAGCTCCGAGATACTGGGGATAGTCAGAGAGCATATCAAGGAGATATAATGAAAGCACCACAAATATTGTCAGGTTTCCAGGATCTGCTTCCCGGCGACATGATAGCCCGTAATAAGGTAATGTCCATGATCAGGTCCGTTTTTGAATCTCATGGTTTTGAGCCCATCGAGACCCCTTCCCTTGAGTATTATGAAACACTTACAGGGAAAGAGGGCGGGGAATCCGAGATGCTCATGTACGATTTCACTGACCATGGCGACAGACATGTTGGACTCATCTACGATTTGACCGTTCCGATTTCAAGGGTAATGGCAACATACCAGGACATACCAAAACCATTCAAGAGGTACCAGATACAACGCGTCTACAGGGCCGAACGCCCGCAAAAGGGAAGGTTTAGGGAATTCTACCAGTGCGACGTGGACATCTTCGGGACCGCCTCGCCACTTTCTGATGCCGAAATAGTTTCAATACTGTCTGATTCTCTTGTTGGGATGGGTTTCAAAGATTTCAATGTCCTGGTCAACCACAGGGGAGTAATGCAGGGAATAATGAGAACTTGTGGTGTGCCCAAGGAAACGCTTAAGGAATCCATAGTGATTGTGGACAAGCTGGATAAAATAGGACCAGACGGAGTGGCCAGAGAGCTTGAGGCAAAGGGTGTCCCATCGGCCGGGAAAATAGTGGAAATGATATCGGTTCAGGGTGATGCTGGCGTTGTGATCCCAACTCTTAAAGGAATGCTTTCTGGTGATGAGGAAGCAGTCCAGGCATTGGACAATATCAAACAAATCATTGAGCTTGCCGGTGCTATGAATGCAAAGGTGAAGTTTGACCCGTCCCTCGCAAGGGGGCAATCATACTACACGGGCCCGGTTTTTGAAGCAAGGCTCGAGACGCCAAAGATTGGCTCAGTTGCCGGTGGTGGCAGGTATGACAACCTGATAGGCATATTCTCTGGAAACCAGGTGTGTGCAACCGGAGCTTCGCTTGGAATAGACAGAATCATGGCCGCAATGAGGGAAATTGGCATGATAAGCGACACAAAGACCATAGCAAAGGTCCAAATCTGCCACTTTGGCGAGGGCTCTACACCCCTTGCACTTGAATGTGCAAAAACCATCCGTGAATCAGGTGTTCCGTGTGACCTCTATTGTGGCGATGGCGACATCAGGAAACAGATAAAATATGCCTCAAAAAAGGGTGTTCCATATATTGCAATAATCGGTGAGGATGAGGCAAAATCATCGACAGTGTTGATAAAGAACATGGAAACAGGGGAACAGGAGAAGGTTGAATTTTCAAAACTTGGAGAAGTAGCTAGTCAGCTGGCCTGAGAGTTTTAAACAATCCTGATGGTTTTCCAGCTTGTGGTTTAATCACCAGTTATTTTAAAGATGGCAAGAACAGTTGTCACTGCACGCTTTGGAAAATAAGTGAACAAATGTTAAAGATTTAATATGGTTCGAGACACTGGTTTAAAAACTGATTCCTATACGATGTGAGGGAAAGTTTAGTTTTGCCATTTTCATCTGGAAATTTGAAGTAAATCAACAAAAAGATAGATTTCAGCAGCGAATATCAAGCATTTAAAACCAAAAAACAACCTGTGTAATTTGTAAATGTATGGCAAAATTTCACCCACGATTGTTTAACACTTATTTACATAATCGAAAGAACCTTGCACCCAAGGTTTCGGTAAAGTTTCCACATATCCACAAAATTAATCCACAACATCACTGCTCCAAATATCAGATATTGGATTGATGAGTGTTTTATCTAAAACCATGTCACGCATGAGGCCAATTTTTGATGACAATGGCTGGTCAGCCTGTATGTATGGAACTTTCTGCCTTACTTTGCCAAGGACGGTCTTTATTGGATATGAAATATCATTAATGGACAATCCAAGCGAGGAAAGCCTCATTTCAAGGGCCTGAAACGCTGTAAGCAGTTCAATACTCACAATCCATGACAGGTTGTCCACAATCTTCCACAGTTTCCAGGCTGAAATAGGAGCCATTGAAACATGGTCCTCCTGATCCTCACAGGTGGGGATGGAATCGACACAGGCCGGATGTGAAAGTGTCTTGCATGCAGAAACAAGCGAGGCTGCGGTGTATTGCGGGATCATGAAGCCTGATGAAAGGCCAGGGTTGCCTGTGAGAAATGATGGAAGGCCCGAGAGATGGGAATTGATGAGCCTGAATGTGCGCCTTTCCGACATCGAGCCAAGATCGGTAAACGACATGCAGAGGAGATCGCAAGACTGGGCGACTGGTGCCCCGTGGAAATTCCCCCCGGAGAGCACGTCACCATAGATGAGCGGGTTGTCTGTCACCGAATTCATCTCGACTGACAGTTGTTCAAGCGCAAAGGTAATTGCGTCTCTTACGGCGCCACCAACCTGCGGGGCACACCTTATCGAATACGCATCCTGCACTTTTTCTTTGTCAAAATCAATGAGTGCCGAATCCTTGAGCAGGTTCCTTATAACTTCGGCCTGTTTCTTGTGCCCCTTGTGGGGTCTTGCGACCGAGACACGCTCGTCAAACGGGCTTGATTTTGCAAGCAGGGCCTGGGCTGATGCGGCAAGGGCTATGTCCCATGCCTCAAGCGAGAGGATGCCCCTCTCTATGGCAAGCAGGCCAAGCGATGTGGAAACCTGGCAACCGTTGTTAAGTGCCAGGCCTTCCTTTGATGTAAGCTTGACCGGTTTTAGGCCGGCGTCATCAAGGGCCTTTCTGGAGTGTTTTTCTGTCCAGGAATTACTTTCATGGCAGAAGACCATGAATTCCGGGTCGCTGTTGTCAATAAGGCAGCAAGCGATTGTGGATAGAAGTGCCAGGTCGCCAGAAGCACCAACCGAGCCGTAAAGCGAGACTTTGGGTATGATCTCCCTGTTGACCATCTGCACAAGCAGTTCGACAACCTCTGGTCTTATGCCAGAATGCCCAAGGCAGAGCGTGTTTGCCCTCAAGATCATGGCACCCCTGACAACATCTATTGGAAGTGGCTCGCCAACTGCGCATGAATGGGAGCGTATGAGATTCTCCTGGAGAAGCTCCAGGTCACCTGATGGAATTTTTACCCTTGCAAGGCTCCCAAAACCTGTATTGACGCCATAAACTGCCGCATCTCCCTTGGTAACCTCATCAACCATCTTCCTGCAATCGGACATCTTTTCCATGGGTTCTTTGCCAATTGCTGATTTTGCGTGTCCGTGTGACAGATCAAGAAAAGACCTGAAATCAAGATTTTCACCAAGATTGATGTTTCTCAAGGTTACCTCCAACAAAAAGGTTTAAGGATTGGATTGGTTTTGTCAATGAAACACCGGTTTGCCGGCAGTTAATGTTTCACGATGTTTCACGGAATAAGCCCGTAAATTCTAAAAATTATATGTACTGGAAAGAGTTTAATATCAGTATCATCAAAGTCAGCTAAAATGTTTCACGGTGTTTCACAGCAGGATGGAACAGCAATGGGTCGCTTATGGAAGACAGTCGTTTGGCAAACTGGACGAACTGTAATGCCATCGTTCTGAATAAGATTGTAGACAATTTAGGGGATTATTTTGGGGCATATAAAAGAGAGTTTTATTTGGCCATCCACTCGAAGACTAAACAAAAAATGTTTCACAATGTTTCACACATTTTGTGGATATGTTAATAAGAGTTCGAAAAAACCAAGCCTCCTTGACATTGTGGGCTTTATTGGTATAAAATGTTTCACGGCGTTTCACAATAGCATGAATGAATTTTTTTGTGTAAAAGCCGATAATAACATCATGGGGGTGAAAGGTCTCGACACTTGACAATTGAAGGAACAGGCAAGCCGAGGTTGGTCCAGGGCCTCGTAAAAAATGGACCACGGCATAACTGCCACAAATAATTACGCACTCGCCGCCTAATTAGGCGACACGGCAACCGGTGAGAGTGGCGCTGGTAACTGGAAGCCGACGCACAAGTGCCCCCAAGTCATCTGCCGCCCGGGCGGGTAGCCCATGGTACAATCCGGGCAACCCTCTGCCAAAGGGCAAGCCATAGGCTAAGAGGGTAAACGGCTTGCAAAGCTTGTAATTCCTGTCTTTCGAAAGGCAAGTTGGACACGGGTTCGAATCCCGTCACCTCCACCAAAAAAGGTGAAACATGGGCAAGATCCTTGCGCTTTCAAACCAGAAGGGCGGAGTTGGAAAAACAACTACCGCCGTAAATCTAGGCTACGCCCTTGCAAAGAGGGGCGTAAAATGCCTTATTTGCGACATTGATCCACAGGGCAATGCGACAACTGGTGTTGGCGTCGACCGGATGGACGTCAAGAAGTCCACTTACGACCTTTTGATAGGCCAGGGGACGCTTGATGAAATTACCATCCCAACACAATACCAGAACCTTTCGATAATACCTTCGAAGGTTGATCTGGCCGGTGCAGAGGTGGAGCTTGTCGATCTGGAACAGAGAGAACATAGATTGAAAGAGGGTTTGAAGACCGCAAAGGAAAAGTTTGAGTTTACCCTCATTGATTGCCCACCATCACTCGGGCTTTTGACAATAAATGCCCTTGTTGCATCAGACCAGGTGCTTATTCCGATACAGACCGAATATTACGCGCTGGAAGGGTTGTCCCAGCTACTTTCAACTGTAAATCTTATCCACAGAACACTTAACCCAACGCTTTCAATATTTGGAGTTCTCCTCACGATGTATGATGAGAGGACAACCCTTTCCAGGCAAGTCGCCTCGGAAGTAAAAAAATATTTCGGTGACCAGCTTTTCCAGTCAGTAATCCCAAGGAATGTCAGAGTATCCGAAGCCCCTTCCTATGGCCAGCCAATCTCAGTCTATGACCCTACCTCAAAAGGGGCATCATCATATGAACAACTGGCCGAGGAGGTGCTCAAAGGTGGCAGGTAAGTTTGGGTTGGGAAAAGGTCTCGGGGCCTTGCTCCCGAGCGAAGAGGTTTCAAGCGGTGTTGTAGAGCTCTCGACTGATGCAATCACCTACTCCCCATACCAGCCAAGGACCGCCCTTGACGAAGCGGCACTGCAGGAGCTGGCGCAATCGATAAAAAAGTCTGGTGTAATACAGCCAATTGTTGTCAGGAGGGTCAGGAATGGCTTTGAGCTTATTGCTGGTGAAAGAAGGCTCAGGGCAGCAAGACTGGCCGGTTTTGAGAAAATCCCCGTTGTCATAAGGGAGATATCTGACATTGATGCGGCAGAGTTCGCCCTTGTGGAGAACATACAGAGGGAAGATCTCAATCCTATAGATATAGCCAGGGCTATGAAGAGGCTCCGCGAGGAATTTGGCTACACGCAAGAGTCAATCGCAGACGGTATCAAAAAGAGCAGGCCTTATGTTGCAAACCTTCTGAGGCTCCTTGATCTTCCTGATATCGTCCAGGATGCAATACTCAAGGGGACAATATCAGAGGGCCACGGAAGAACAATTCTCCCGCTCAAGGACGAGGGGCTCATGCTGGGCATGATGCAAAGGATCATTACCAGCCAGATGTCTGTAAGGGAAACAGAAAAAGCCGTAAAAAAGATACAGGAAGAAACCCCAACAGAGAGACCCCAGCCCCGGGAAGAAGAGAAGGCTCATGAAGCAATCCTTGCAGAAACTGCACTCAGGGAAACCTTGGGAACCAAGGTGAGGGTATTAAAAGACAAGATAGAGATTGAGTATTATGGAAAAGAAGATCTTGAAAGGATATGTGAGGTCATTGCAAAATGAACGATAGACCAACGCTGATATCGGATGGCGAGAAAATAAGGGGCATCCAGAGGTTCTCTTCGAGGAACCCCAAGTTCAGGTATTTTACAATAACGCTCGCATCTGTAATCATCGTTGGCATTTTTATACTGGTGGCGCTCAACATCCCAAAAAGCGACATCTTGAAAATCAAGATAGCCTCAGAACCAAAAGGTGCCGAGGTTATACTGGATGGTATTTCAAAGGGCACAACACCACTGATCACCAGGCTAAAAAAAGGCGATGTGGAAATCGAGCTTTTGCTGGCTGGTTATGCACCACTGAAATCTGTAGCCACAATCAGTGAAAACAACCAGACCATAAACTATAAGCTTGCTAAATCCACTGGAGGAACAACCATCCTCTCATATCCAGACCAGGCGAGAATATATATTGATAATGAGTTTCTCGGCCTAACTCCCTTGCAGCTAAAGGAAGAGTTTAATGGGAAGCACGTGATAAAAGCTGTTTTGCCAGGGTTTGCAACAAAAGAGCAAGAAGTTGATTTTGACACTGATCCGAGCGTATATTTTGACCTCCAGAAGAAAAGGGTAAACCTCAAGATTGGCTCCGAACCGCAGGGCGCAGAACTGTACATCGATGAAGAGTATTATGGAAAGACCCCGTGGGAAGGCCAGATTGAAACAGGAACAAAAAAGATCAGACTGGCCATGGAAGGCCACAGAATGATAAAGAGAGAGGTCGTCATAACCGACGATTCTCAAATAAATTACTCTTTTGAGTCCAAGGACATATCGTTTGATTCCCAGGTGGACAACGACTCTGCACCTGGTGCAAAAATCTATATCTGCATCCCAAACGGGGAGACAATAAACAAAGCCGTACCGCCACTTTTTCTTGGTTCCACGCCACTGGTTGCAAGTGCAAACACAATCGGCATATATTTGACCGGCAATGAAAAGATGCCACCATATGGGCTTGTGTTCTCCAACCACCCAACATATGGCGCAACCGTTTCCTCGTTGCCAATGGATGAATCCGGATCAATACTTACAAACGACGTGATTTTAACTTTTCCGGGTTATTCTTCAATGGACATCATAGGCCAGGACCTTTCAAGTATAAGCTATCCATCTCTCATAAACGAAAAAACAAGGCGGCCTGGCACTCTTGATATGAACCCAAGATACATAGTTGTTGGGGGCTTCTTTGTAGACAGGGACAACCCGAGCAAGAAAATAAATATTGGCCAGAACATAGACAAAAGCGACATCATTGTGTCCTGGAACGAAAAATACATGGCCTGCTACCAACCGGGGCAAGTAAAACTCTTTGATCTTAAACAAGGTTCAATAATCAAGACAGTGCAGGCAAAGAGTCCAGAGTTCTCATTCACACAGGATTCAATGTACTTGATGGTGCTCTCTGGCGGACTGATGAACAGGATTTCTTGCACAACCGGGCAGATTGAAAGCTCGGCCTGCCAGAGTTTCGGTGTTCTTGTGCCGATCACAGACAACATTCTGGCTGTTTCAAACTCTGGCAAACTCTCACTGTTGTGGGACATAACCTCAATGAAGATCACAAAGTTTTCGTCAATAGGGAATGGCAGCTTCTGGGAGAAATATTTTGAACCACGCTCAATAATACAGAGATCAGTTTCAGGGAATGACAAGGTAGTTGTCCTGGGAGAAGTTTTTGGACTCAATTGCGCAATTGCTGTCAACCCAAAACCATCATTGCTGAACATCTGGATGCCTGAAGAAAACACAAGATTACCCTGATCACATTTTTGATATCCACATAGATTTCCACATGTTGATAACTTTTTTTGCAATGATTCTTCTTGCAGATTATTTTTCCTTTGATTGTTAAATTGATAGAAACCGACAATTGTCTCATAAAACCAAAGACACTTGGCAAAATGGCATGAATTTGTCCACAGGGTTTTCCACACACTGCACAAAACCAAATTGTTCTTTACCAGAGAGTATAATTTTCTATTATTAGGGCCAATGATCAAAAAGTTTCTGATTTTTACACAAATCATCGTCTTGCTTGTACTGGTTTCTGGTTGTGGAGGCATTGCCATCTGGGGCACAAAGGGTGGCATGCCCCAGAGGTGGTATTCGGCCAATGAGAGCACCGGTAGTAACATTGCCCTGGCATGGGACATTGGTTATGAAACCCTCGCACTTACGTCGCCGGTATCCGATGGCGAAAGCATATATATTGTCACAACGACCGAAAATGGCCCGGGAGTTGTTGTTCTGGATGAACACAGTGGAAAGCAGGCAATTGCCCCGGTGCTTCTTGATGAAGCTTTTACCTATGAGCTTGCCCTTGATGAAAATTATCTTTTTGTAACAAGTGGCGGCAGTCTCAAGTGTTTCTATAAAAGAGCAATGCTGGAAAACTGGGCCATGGAGTTTGATGGTGAAGAAGTGGTTTCCATGTTTGAGCATAAAGATTCACTCTATGGGGTAACAAATATTGGCACGGCATTTTGCGTACACAAGGAAACAGGCGTTTTCAAATGGAAAACCGATGTTGCAAAGGATTATGTTTTCAGGTGGGCCACACTTGGCGAGCGCGAACTGTTTGTAACAGGTGGCCCAAAAGGGTTTGACTATACCCACATTTTTGCGCTCTCATTTGTTGATGGTAATGTGCTCTGGCACCTGGAATTTGACGGACCTCCTGATTATCCGCCACAGGCATCGGCCTATACGATACTTGTCAATTCAAGGGCCAGGATGTATGCCTATGATACCAGGAGCAGGGAGAAGATCTGGTACTATTCTATAACTGGTCTTGATGGCCAGCCAAGCACACTGGGTTGCAATCCTTGTATATATGGCGATTACGTCCTTGTGCCATCAAAATCGAAAATCGCGAGAGTTGATTTGAAGACGGGCATTGAGGAATCAAAAATGATTGTTCCAAACACCCTCCAGATGAGGGGGATTGTTGCATCAAGAGATGCCCTCTTTGTTGCATTGAACGGTGATCCGATGCTCTATGTTTTTGATATGAAAACTGGCCTGCCGGCAAGGAAAATTGAAGGCAAAAGGACCATACTTGGAATGGCACTCTGCAAGGGACTTGTAATCCAGTCCCAGGAAGCGGTCACCTTACTGAAGTAAAGACAGGATCAGTGTGGCTGTTCCGGTGATTTTGCTTTTGAGTCCTGTTTCTCAAAAAAGTCTTTCGTGGGCCCGGGGAGCATGTAATAAAGCAGAAGGTCTCTGTGATTATTGATGAATGGTGGTGGATTGAAGCCATTTTCAGAAGTGAGTGGAACATCATCCACATAGTGGCCTGAGCGCTGAGAATACCTCTCGGTGCTTCCAGTCACCATCTTCAAGAACTCTTCGGATATCGGGCCTGGCCTGCCATACCTTCCCCTGACCATGTCCTTGAATTCCCTTGAGACGATCTTGTAGCGCTGCCCTGTTTGTACATTGAAGGCCGCCTGTGAGCCGACGATCTGGGATGTTGGGGTGACAAGCGGAGGGTATCCTGAATCTGCCCTTACTCTGGCAACTTCCTCGAGAATTTGAGGCAGGAGCTGGAGTTGGTTCACTTCCTTGAGCTGGTTGCGAAGATTCGAGAGCATTCCGCCAGGAACCTGTGCGTCAAGCTGGGCCTCATCCGGTTTTGGATAGCCATAGAAGGTCATCAGGTCAACAATGGTTCTCCTTGCCTCGTCGAAATCGCCTTTTCTGACCAGTTCGATTGCTTTATCGATTTTGTCTATGTCTGTCTGTGGGAGTGGGTTGGGGATTGGTTTCGGGAGGTTGTTGGCGCTGGAATCAAACTTTGCCAGGGCTTTTCTCACCTCAAAGAGCTTCTTCTGGGCCCTCTGGATCGCTTCGTGGTTGAGCCCGTGGTCGATACCGAGTCTCTCGGCCATGACTGCAACAAGCTCCACAGGCGGATGGCTCGAACCCCCAGCAAACGGACCAACTGCAACATCTATCCTGTCAGCGCCAAACATCAGACCGACAAGTGCGGTTGTTTCGCCATAGCCAACCGTTGAATGGCTGTGGACTGTCAACGGAACGGAAATCTCTTTTTTGATTGCCGGTATTATTATTGCGGCATCCCTGGGATTGAGGAGGCCAGCCATGTCTTTTATTGCGATGATGTCAGCGCCCTCTGATGCGTAGTCGGCGGCAAGCTGGACGAACTTTTCTGTGGTGTGTATCGGGGAGGTTGTATAACTTATGCAGCATTCGGCCTTTCCACCAAACGCTTTTGAAGCGATCAGCGAAATCATGACGTTTCGCCTGTCATTGAGAGCATCAAAAGCCCTCATGGTTGAAACACCAGACCTTATTGCAGCCTTGCAGAAAGCTATGACAAGGTTGTCCGGATACGGGGAATATGCAAAAAGGTTTTGACCTCTTATCAGGGCTCTTATGTTTGCCCTTCCCCTGGCCAGCTTGTAGAATTCATCAAGCCTGTTCCATGGGTTTTCGTTAAGGAATCTCAGCGGGGCATCGATTGTGGCCCCTCCCCACAACTCCAGCTCCTTGAAACCTGCGTCAAGCAGATCTGGAAAAGCTGAAAGTGCCTGTTCGGTTGTCATCCTTGTTGCAACAAGGCTCTGCTGGCCATCTCTTAGCGTGAGGTCTACAAGCTCGATTTTTCTCATATAGAATCCATCATATTGATTGGGCAGGCTAAATACAATTAGGGTTTACATAAGGCATCAAGTAAAATAATATTGCGTATAAATGAAAAAAATCCTTGCATTGATGACCATCGTATGCCTTCCTGCGTCATGTTCGGGTGGGGAAAATGGTGACAATTTGCCGTTCCTCTCGCTTTCCTGGGCCTGGAGTGACCTTGCAGAACCTCTCTCCACAACCGTGAGGGGAAATGGAAAATACGTTGCCTGCTGCGGTCTCAACGGTATTGAAGTGGCGCTTCTGAATGAAACCGATGGGGTTCCGGCCTGGCATGTAGAGCAGGACGAAAAACCAACGAATGAGACCAACTTCCCTCCAGTATTCGCAGGCCCCAGGCTAATCGTTTATTATTCTGACTCCTTAAAAGCGTTTGAGCTGGTTTCTGGATATGAGGTATGGAAGTTTCAAACTGAACAAACCAATCTTGGCCCGGCGAGCTTTTTTGAGCCATCATATGACTACAACCAGATTTATGCCGGAACTGCTTCGGGTTTTTTGTATTGCATCAATGCCGGTTCAGGGATAGGCAACTGGAAACAGAAAAGCAGGTATGAAGGTTTTGGTGAAACGGTCAACATGTATGACAAGGTCCTTGTCAGGACGCTTGGCTCAAGGATTGAAGCCTACAACAAGAGCACAGGCAAGCTCGTCTGGAAAAATGAGAGATGGGTGCTTCCCGATGGGAAATTTACAATTGACGACAAGAACCTCTATCTTGCAATGCCAGGGCCCTTTGTTTCTGCCATAAGACACAATTCCGGCGAGCTTGTGTGGACTTCGGGGAAGTTATCCAAAAGCAAGGCACCTCTAAAATTCCACCCGCTTGTTTGCCAGGGCAAAGTTGTGGTTCTGGAAGGCAAAAAGGCGATTCTTTTTGATTCTGCCACCGGCAAGGAAGAAACATCGTTTGATTTGCCAGAGGAGCCAGAAACCTTCACAACCGACGGCAGCCTGCTTTATCTAACAAAGGGTAAAACGCTGTTTTGCGTTGATTGCACCGGGAAAGTAAAGGGAACATTCGAGGAAGTGCAAGGTGACAACTTGCTCGGGGTGAGTTTTTCACAAGGACATGTAATAACTTGGAGCCCAAGAACTATTTATGGGCTTAGAAAATAAATAGTTCTCCACATACTCACAGTAGATATAAACAATTTGGAAACAAATCGTCAACAATTGTCACGCGAAGCTTATAAGCCACGTTTCTCCTGAATCAAAGGTCGTGAACTCCAGTGTCTCGTTGAATATAAAAATCGGCGGTTGTGGGTCCCTGAATTTGAGCTGGTATTCATAGGTTTTCATGTTTGGGCCCATGCTTTTGGATTCTACGGGGTAGATATAGGCAATAAATTCACCCTCATTGAAACTGGTTTTAAAGTCGTCTTTTTTAAAGAGTTTTTCTTTGCCCTTTGGGATTCTGATAAATTTCAGCCTTATTTCGTCATCGGTGAGTTTTTTTGAAAACTTGTCCATTTGAGGCCTCCTTAGAAACCATTATACATCTCTTGTCCATTTTTCAAACAGGGTTTATCATCGAAACGTGCCGTATATCAAGTCCGAGGCGATAATACTTGCCAAAAAGACCTTTGGCGATGCAGACAAGCAGCTTGTGCTTGTAACTGATTCTGATACCGTGATTGAGGCAAAAATACGTAAAGCGAAGGACACAAAAACAAGGTGGGCCTGTGTAACAGAGCCTATCTCCATTGTCGATTGCGAGCTTTATGAAAGGTCGCAGAGATTTACGATAACATCGCTGTCACTCCAAAAGTACTATTCAAGTTTTGGTACATCATTTGAAAAATCTGCCGTAAGCGAGTTTATTTCAGAAGCAGTGTGCTTTTTTGTGCCCCAGGATATGGAAGAAAGTGGCATATACGAATTGCTTCTGAACAGTTTTGAGTGCCTGGACGCATCAAAGAATCCGTTTTATTCAATGGGACTTTTTCTATCAGGTTTTTTTGCGCTTTTGGGATACCCGATCGATACCCAGTATTGCTCACTTTGCTCCGGTAGCATAGATGAGGGGGCTTTCTTTGACTATGGATCAACGTCGTTTCTATGTGATGTGTGTGCAAAACCTGGCATGCCAAGCGTCCCAGGGTTTGCGATAGAAGCGTTGCGAAGAATGCAGTATGCAGACTGGAAGAACTGGGAGATGGACGAAAAACTGGTCAAGGGTGTGTGTACGCTTCTTGCAAGGGCACTGGAAAGAAAGTTTGAAAAAAACCTTCATTCTACTTTACATGTAATCGGACTGTAGTTAGAATCCAGAGAATGGCAAGCATCCCCGTAAAACTTCTACTTGGCATCAACAAGCTGTTTCCAAAAGGACAGACACACCCTTTGGATCTCGAAAGGAAAAACAAGGGTTCATATGCGGCCTGGGAATATGATCTTGCGAAAAGGACCATCGAATATTTCCCCGCCGGTTTTGAAGTTGAGAGACTTGTTAAGGGCAAGGATATTCTTGATGACTGCTGTGGTGCTGGAGGGAAAGCCGTCTACCTCCTCGATCTTGGCGCAAAATCCGTAACCGGTGTTGATATTGGCCAGGAATTTATAGCAATGGCAAATGATTTTGCATCAATAAAGAGAGTCAGAAGCTGCAAATTTGTGGCAGGGGACGCAATGTCATTGCCTTTCCCAGACAAGTCCTTTGATCTGGTTTTTGCGTTTGACGCTTTCGAACATGTGAAAGATCCCGCTTTGATGCTTAAAGAAGCCAGAAGGGTGCTCAAACCCGGTGGAAAGGTTGTAATGTCATTCACAACCTGGGGCAGACCCGGTGGCCACCACCTTACTGATGCAATAAGGTTCCCCTTTGCACACCTGTTCTTTAGTGAAAAGACACTCCTTGATGCATACAGGACATTGGTAGATGATGAAAGATATATTTTTAGGGCCGGCTCGCTGGGCTCGAAAAAGATCGAGTACGTTAATCACATGTCTTTTAAGAAAGCGAAAAAGATAATTTCTGCCTCAGGGTTAAGGGTACTCTTGTATGAAGGGGTGCCATATCCGGGGATTTTCAAGTTCCTTGCAAAAATGGGACTTGGTGAGTATTTTTACAGAGTAGTTACTACAATACTGGAGGAGCCAGATGGACAAGAAAAGCAGAGAAATCCTTGAAAAATCAAAAAAAGTCAAATCGAAAGCTGAACTGGAGAAGATCGTAAAACAGGAAAAACAGGCAAAGGCCCAAAAAGACAAATTGCTCAGAAAGAAAATCTTCACGATTGGTGGCATTTCTCTTGCGGCAGTGGCCGTCGTCGTTTTGGTTGCAATACTCATTTCTTCATGCTCTTCAAATGGCACCACCACAAAGGAAGAAGAGAAAAAAACAAAGGCTGTTGTGGAGACAACAAAAGGGTCTTTTACAATACAGCTGGATTACGACAATGCACTTTCTGTTGTGAACAACTTTGTAAAGAATGCCGAAGCAGGGCTTTATGATAATTCCTATTTCCACGAAATCCTGCCAGGCATGAAGATACAGGGCGGATACCCTGAAACTGACAAGAGACCACAGGGTGTTGGTGCTTATGACGTTATCGAGTTTGTAAGCAACGAAGTCACTCATGCAAAATATTCTGTATGTGCTCCTGCCATGGAAGAGAAAGACAGTAAGGGGACTGTTACAAAATCTGGTTTGTCAAAAACCCAGTTCTATATGCTCCTTTCTGACCAGAAGTCTCTGGATGGCAAAGACACGGTTTTTGGCAAAATCATTGATGGTGCAAATGTTGTGGAGGAGCTGGCAAAGCTTGAGACAGTGGAGCAGGGTGAAAAGAACAAATACAATATTGATCCAACAGAGAAATCAAGGCCAAAAGATATTGAACAGGCCAAAATAATAAAGGTGAAAATAACACAATGAACGCAGAACAGTGGAGATTGCTTGGCAGACTAGAGAGCCGTTTTGAAGAAAATCAGCAGGATGTCAGCCGGGCGATTGACCTGGCCGAGTTCCTTAAAGGGCTTCCCGAAGGCAGGGGGGCCCTTTTGAATTTTCTTGCCCAGATACAGCAAAAATTCCCTGGTTCGTTTAAGATTGCCGAACTGTCATACCGTGCCTACAAAGAGATGGGAGACAAGGAAAAAGCTGAACAATTTGAAAAAATACTTTTGGACATCAAACCAGAAGACCTGCAGGACCTGAGACGCAAACTGCTTATCTTCAAAGAAAAAAACCAGCCTGACAAAGCCAGTGAAGAGATTGAAAAGTACGAGAAAGACAAAGGCCGGACAGTCGAAACACTCTGGATGGCAGGCGATCTTTACGCGACCACTGACAACCAGGAGAAACTCCTGAAAATAATAGAAGATTTGAAGATTTTAAAGGACCAGCCAAATGCTGAAATAGCCATAGCGGCTCTGACTATGGCAACAAAGGGTAACCAGAAGGAAAATTGGGAAGAAGCACAGAAACTTATAACCCAGTCCCTCAAAAAAGACCCATCCAACATGCTTGCCTACAGGGTGTTTTTCCTTGGATCGGCGAAACTTGCACCATCAGCAGAATCAATCCACAAGGTGCTTGATGCATCAATAAAGGCCAATATCACTGAACCCTTCATTTTTGTTGAAATAATGCGCCTCCACCTTGAATATACAATTCCTCTCCACAACAAGGAGATTTTTGAAAAACTCATCGTTTTGCTGTCAGAAGCAGAGAAGCCAGTAATAAATACAATACATGCTCTCTGTTGTTATTTTGACAATATTGGTCTTGCGAGAAACGTCATGAGAATGTGGCTTGATCCACAGGGTGACGGCCCCGACTTCAGCGCTTCGCTTGCGCAGATAAACAATAACCTCATATCTTCAGTGGAAAGTGGAGTTGGAATTTCACTCTCGGATGACAAGAGCAAACTTGACGAATTAAAGAAATTCTTGAAGGAAAACGCGATAAACTGTATGCAGAGATTGATAGCCCAGGTCCCGACAAACCCTGATGCCTATTACCAGATGGGCGTGTTATTGCAGGGATTCAAGGACGAGAGGGCGTACCAGTATTACATGAAGGCCCTAGAAATAAGGCCGGATCATGTTTACGCCCAGTTCCAGATCGCAAAGATAAATGATGATGAGCAAAACGACATCGAGGCCTACGAGAGATACAGAAAAATTGTGAACATGGTGGTTGTGGACCCAAGCATTGCTGTAGATGCGATGATGAGGGCTTCAGAGATAGCAATAAAATACGGATGGATAGAAGAGGCAGAAGAAATGCTTGAGAAGGCAAGGACTATTTTGCCATCTGATCCCAGGGTCGTTACAATGCTTGCAAAGATTTATCTCAAGGAAGCAAAGATAATCGGTTCTGATTATGCCCTCGAGCAAGCCATGAGATATTTCATGCAGGCCATATCCATTAACCCAAGAAATATGGAAGCCTCTTATTATCTTGGCCATGTTTTCTACATAAATCACCAGTATCTTGATGCGATCAGACAGTTCAACGACACAGCGCAAAAATTCCAGACCGTTTCAATACTTTGCGATTTCTGGATATCCAGGTCATACCACCAGCTCTACAAAAATTTGCTTTTCTCATCGGAGGATTTCCTGACTTCTGCAATAAAATACGCCGAATACCTCAGGGTAATGGGGGAGAAAGTTCCTGAAGCGCTGGAATATCTGGCCGAACTGTATGAAGAGGCAAACAGAAAAAATGAATCGCAGGCACTTTTTTCATCAATACAGGGAAGACTCAGGAAAAGAGATTTTGTGGCCCTGGATTCTGAAAATCCTGGAGAGTGCAGGGTGCTTGCAGTGTATGCCCCACAGATAGTGAGAAGTTCTGATCCTGCAAAACCACCGGAAAGGCTTTTCTCAAGAGGGTCTCTTGGAACACTTGAAGTCTCTTACATCCCAGGAGGGGGTGGGTTGCTTGTTACCGGCAACCTTGGCGAATCTTTCCAAAACAGTATTGAGGTGGCCTATGCTTTCTTCAAAAGGCACCTCGAAAGTTATGGCCTCGTGCAGAACCCCGACATGGACATACACGTTGACGTTCCTGGCTGGCTCCCGAAATATGATGGCCCTTCAGCTGGAGTTGCCCTTGCCTGCTCCATGATCTCTGCATTCACTGGCAAGAAGATACCAAAAAATGTCACCATGACTGGCGAGATATCAATGCATGGAAAAGTCATGCCAGTTGGTGGAATAAAGGAGAAGGTTGAGGCAACATACGGGAAAGGCATCGACAAGATATTTATTCCGAAAGAAAACAAATGGGATTATCTCGACATGTTGCTCAAAGACACAACCCATGAGATGGAATCTGTCGAAGCCTCTCAGGAAGAGGTAGGCAAGAACCTCCCGATAGTAATAGCTGTTGACAGGATTGAGCAAATAATTGAGAACCTTGGAATTGGTATTGATGAGTCAATGATACCCAAAGAGAGCACTCAGGAAGAACCTGAGAAATAAAAAAAGGCCCGGTCTAAACCGGGCCTTTTTGTTTTTTCGGAACTATCCAAGATTTGCTGCGAAGCTATCAATAATGTGGCGGAGTTGAGAGGCGAGTTTTGTTGCTTTTGCCGGGTTCTGCCTTACAGTTCTTACGTATCTTTCAATCTCGTCAACCAGCAGCAGGAGGTCTCTTTTTCCAAGATTGGGCTGGATCTGCTGCATCCTGGATATCTGGCCGTCAAGCCATGGAATGATGTCCTCTCCGACATTACTTTGGGCAACCTTTTTTATGCCGTCAAGCAAAAAAGCCACTTTGCCCGAGGGGCCTGTTACAACAGTTGCCTGTGGTGAAGATTGGGACGGGGCTGGTGGTTTGACTGGAATGCGGGTGGTTGGTGGGTCCATGATATTTTGTGGCTGTTGTGGAGGTGGCTGGGTAGCAGCAAAAGAGGGTGCTTTTGGTGGTTCTTCGTGTTGGGGTGGTTTTTTTACCTCGTCGTCAAATTCGCCGTGTGGCCTGAATGGGTCTATGTCCTCATTGGAGAAATCAAGCCTTGGCCTCCCTGATGGCGTTGGTGGTGGCTCAACTTTTTTTACTGGTGGCTCCACAGGGGCAGGGGTATGAGTTGCTGCTGGAGCTTGGGGTGGTTTGTACTCGACTTTTGGCGGGGCCTCCTCCACCTTTGGAGCGGCAGAAACCACAGGTTCTGGTTTTGGAGCCTCCGGTTTCTTTGTCTCCATGGCGGGTGTGGCCTGCTTTGGTGGAGGTGGTGTTTCTATTCTGGGAACTGGTTTTGGTTCGACAACTTTTGAGACAACAGTCAAAACCTGCTCCAGGTTTTGTTGAGAACCACTCGAGCTTTTAAAGATTTCGACCGATGTGCCTTTTTTAGAGAGTGTTTCAGAAAGACGTTCGGAGGCTGACTGGAGCTCCGGGTGGCCATCAACAAAATGCCCCCTCACTGAACCCGAATCCACATAGATGAACTCAGAAAAATCGCCTGACTGTATCCTTACAAGGCCATTCAGCTTCTTTTCTCCAATGGTCTCCATAAATTTGGGGAAATCAATGAAGTAAGACTCCATTGGCGAGTAGAGCTGGTTGCCTTCAAAATACCATTCAACCATTGTGCAGACATCCGCAGAGGTTTGGTATATAGACAGAACGCCTTTTCTCTCCTGAATGGCAAGCGTTGTTTTTGTAAGTGCATCCTGGCCTCTTGAAATATCTCCTGCTTCAGACGAGAACAGGGAACCGGTGACGCGCCCTTCCCTAAAGAGAATGAGTCCTGTTTTTGAATCGCTGGAAACATTAATATATCCGGAGAAATGGTCACTTCTGAGTTTTTGTGCCATTTCCTCCCAGTTGAGAAAAACCGTTGGCAAATCCTCATAAAGGGGCATTCCACGTGGTAAGTGACGCATATTACCTCCTGTTAACAAGTGAGTTTATCCTAAAATAACATTTGTACAATGTCAAGCGGTTCGCACCTGATTGAATCGGAATTTTATTATTAAATTGTGAGCTGGGGTTCTTTGAGGAGTGTTACAGTAAAAGTTGTCCCGACATCTACCTGTGAAGATATGGATATGCTCCCGCCATGCATTATGACAAATTTCTTGACTATTGATAAACCAAGACCAGTGCCCTGCACTTGTTCCTGTTTTGCATTCGGAGCCCTGTAAAATTCGGAGAAGAGTTTTGGTATTGACTCGGATGGAATCCCGATGCCGTTATCGACAATCTGAATTGTTGCTGTGTCATCATCTTCAAGAAGCCTGATTGTTACCTGACCACCACTGTGGGTGTATTTCACAGCATTGTCCACAAGATTTTCAAAAATCCTGAAAATTGCTTCTTCGATACCTTTTATGATTACATTGTCCCCGCAAGTAAACATTCTAAGCCTGACCTTTTTACTGTCAGCTTTTGGGGCGATTTCTGAAATGATCCTTGAGAGGAGCTCCTTCAGATTTATCGGCTCGAAGCTGTCCTGGGTTTTTGTTGTCTTTTCAAGCTCAAGAAGCTCCGAGACCAACCTCAGGAGTTGGGTTATCCTGTCATTTGACCTGGAAAGAAGTTGCTTCTGATTCTCTGGCACATCACCGACATATCCGTCCAGAATTATCTGCAGAACGGACTGGACAGCCGCCATGGGCGCCCTCAGTTCGTGAGTGGCCATCCTTATAAAAGCGTTCCTGGAATTGTCGAGTTTGACCATCTTGTCATAAGAGAGTGCATTTGAAATGGCAAGGCTTGCCTGGGCGGCAAGAAGACTCAAAAATTCGACATCTTCATCAGAAAATTCGTGGTAATCTGAAGTGTAGCACCTTATAATACCAATGGCCTTTTCATTGCTAAACAAAGGGATGCACAGCAGAGATCTGAGATTTTCACGCTCTGCTTCTGATTTGTAAAGAAATCTCTCGTCTTTTGCCACATCACTCACAAAAACAGGGCATTTGCATTTGATTGCCTCGGAATCAATCTCGTCATCTTTCAGGGCCACAGAGCCCCTTTGGGCGTATTCGGACGAGATGCCTTCAGCACTGGCGATATTAAGAGTCAGCCCATCTTCTGACAATAACCTTATCACCGTGGCATTTGAAAGGCCTGTTTCATTGAAGCATTTTGTTATGATCGCAAGCACGTTCGGAAGATCAAGGCCGGAGTTCATTGCTAGTGCTGATTTATACACTTGGCCAAGCCTGTCATTTTCTTTTTCAAGCGATTTGCGCAAAAAATCTGAAAGATCAAGCTGTTCCCTGAGTTGCCTGGATGCCCAGACGCCGATGGTTGTGCAGAAAAACAGGACTATTATGTAGAAAAATGCTTGGCCAATAACATAGGCCAGTGGAGATGAAGTGCCCCATAAAGAAAGAAGCCCGATAAGAAGGGAGCCAAAGCCTGCAATAAGGTATGCAGGTTTTTTTGGCAGGAAAAAACCTACAAGAATGGAATAGATTGGGAACAAAAATACGGCAGGGCTTGAGATGGAACCGGTCCAGAAACACACAAAGAAAAGGAAAATCCAGTCACAAACAACCTGAAGTATGAAAAACCTGTTTCCATCCGGGCAAAAGGACCTGAGGTAAATGAGAAAAATATTAAAAAATACAATAAGAGCTGAAATTATTAGGAGCGGGAATGGCCACAAACTGGGTAAGAAAACCCATATTGCGGCAGAAGCCATAAAAAGGGCCCCTGCCGCAATCCAGCGAAGATTTATCAGGGCATCGCTCCCTGATAGGAACTGAGAACATTCCCTTAGGTCAAACCTTTGGAATTGTTCTTTTGGCACTTTAGCCCAAGTACTGTGACACCTTTTGAAGCAGTTGCTGTGGCCTGATTGGTTTTTCGATGAAATCGTTGACTGGAAGGAACTCCTGGTCCTTCTTCGGGTCAAATTTCATCTTCTTCTCCGATGAGACAGATGTGACCATCAGGATTGGAATATTTTTGAATTTCTTGTAGACGGAGGAATCCTCATCTGATCTGATGGCCCAAGCGACATTGAAGCCTTCAGTGTCGGTGTCCATCATGACATCGAGGATGATAAGGTCAGGGGCAAACTCAAGAAGAGTCTTGAGCCCCTGTGTGCCATTGGGGGCAGAAGAAACTTTGTAGCCAACGGCCTCTAAGGCGATCCTCATCGCCTCGACCATATCGGTGTCATCATCAATAATAAGTATCTTCTTCAATTGACTACCTCCTTGGTGAAGTCGAGAATGGCGGAATAAACGTACTCAAGGATGTTCTCCATCTGGCCTGTGACCTCTTCGGAGAGTGAAGCACCGGGGGCGATTTTTTTGGGTTCGATCCCGATAAGCAGCATCGGGGGGAGACTGGAAATTACAGAACCCAGTTTTAGCACCTGCGGGAGACCAAGGTCATGGAGGGAGAACTCAGGGCCGTCAGGCATCTGGACGTTGTCGAGAGTAAAAGACCTCACAGAACCTGGAACAAGCCCCATCTTGGCGGCATCAATAATAACAACGCGGTCGGACTCCAGAATGTCAGGAAGGATATCAAAACCTGAAACCCCGCCGTCTTTCAGGACGACGCTTGGGGGAAGGGGCTGGTCCTTGAGAACATTGACAATATGGACACCAACCCCCTCGTCACCCAGAAGGGTGTTTCCGAGCCCGACCACGAGAGTATTCACTTACTCAAACCTCACATTAATAAGGTGGGTGGAGCAGGAGATGCATGGGTCGTATGCCCTGAGGAGCATCTGCAGAAGAAGGGAAACTTCCTCTTGTGATTTTCCGATGATAGTTGGAACGAGAGTTTTCATGTCTTCATTGATGTTGCGGACGTTCTGGGTTGTCGGTATGACACAGTCAGCCCACTGGCAGATTCCGTTGGAATCATACTTGTAGCTGTGGAATAGGATTCCCCTTGGGACTTCAACAGCACCGGCGCCTGTTCCTGCTTTTGGCTGGTATTTGTTGTTCTCTTCCTTGATTCCCTTTGTGAGCACCTTGTCGATCAGGTCAATGAGGTCGTATGCAACGTGCACAGCTTCGACAACCTGGGCCATTGTGATATTGTACGGGTTGTGGTTTGGGGCCTTGAGGTTCAGCTTTTCGGCGATTTTTTTGGCCTCTGGCCTCAAAAGGTTGTAGTTGTTGTTGAACCTTGCAAGGGCGCCAACCTGGTATGACGGGGCCTTGTGTTTGCAGAGTTTTGCAGTGTGCTTTGGATCAACTTCTTCATTGCAGACCTGCTGGTAATTGGACGGCCTGTATGACTGGCCAAGGGAAGAGATGATGTCGCCATCATAGAATGGATACTCTTTGTCCCCGTTGGTTGGCCCAAGGGAAATGTACTCGGTTTCCCTGTAGAGTTCTGGGACCTTGATGGTTGAGAAAAGGTCTACAGTGGCCTCAATATCTGGCAATGCCTCAATAACACGCTTCTGGATTGCTTTCAGCGCGGCCGGGTCCGGGAGTTTTGAAAAGCCGTTGATTTTGAGGGTTATGGGGTGAACGTGCCTTCCAACGATTGTCTCGCTGATATCATTGCCAAGTTTTTTGAGCTTGAGGGCGCGGACGACGACGTCTTTGTGGGACGAGGCAAGTGGGATTACCGAGCCAACACCAAGGAAATCCGGTGCGGCAAGAAAGTATGTGTGGAGAAAGTGGGACTGGATGGTTTCACCGTGAAGAACGATCTTGCGGAGATCAACGGTCTGCTCTGATGGTTCGATGGACATTGCAGCTTCGCTTGCCCTGAGAGAAGCAAGGGCATGTCCGCAGGCGCAGATACCGCAGATTCTTGTGACGATGTCCTTTATTTCATAGTGGGCCCTTCCAACGCAGGCGGCCTCAAAGAACCTTGGGGCTTCGACAACATTGAATTCGGCTTTCTCAACAACACCGTTGTTTGTCTTGCAGACGATGTCGCCATGGCCTTCGACCCTGGTCACATAATGAACATGGATGTCATGATCAGGCATGTTTTTCCTCCTTTTGGAAGGAATTGAAAATGGTCATGTATTTGCTGATGTCTTCTATTGTAAGGCCGTGTTTTTCAAGCATCTGCTTGCATGACTCGATATTGGCTTCGGAAACGAGGCCCCTGCACCCAATGCAGGGTGAGCCAAAGGTCGGCTCGATTGCATCGCAGCCGCCCCTTGTAATTGGGCCCATGCATGGAATGCCGACCGTGAGAAGGCACTCGTTTTCCCTGAGCCTGCACTCCTGGCAGACAGGATAGTCATGGTCTGGTGGTTTTTTACCAACGAGGAGTGCCTGGACTGTGCGCAGGAAATCCTTGCGGTCAATCGGACAGCCCGGGATGTAGCCATCAACCTTGATCACCGTGTCAATCGGACGGGCAAAGGTAGATTCAAAGGCGTCTTTCTTGTTGCCATAAACTATCTCTTTTGCCTTGTCAACCGGCATTGCATTCCTGATGGCGTTGATTCCAGCCATTCCTGAGCAAGCGCCGATTGCGATGACGAGTTTTGCTGCTTCCCTGATTTTTTTGAGCCTTGGCTCGTCCTGTTCCCTGGTTATGGAACCCTCGACGAATGCGATATCAAAGTTCCAGTCTGCCTCTGTCATTGCCTCGCGAAACTGGACAATGTCGACAAGGGCGAGAAGATCAAGGAGCTCGTCTTCGCAATTCAGGACCTGGAGCTGGCAGCCTTCGCAGCATGAAAAGTCAAAAAAAGCTATCCTGGGTTTGCTCATAGGGCCTCCTCAAGGTGCTTGATTTGAGTGTATGTGAAGACAGGTCCGTGCTGGCAGCAATAGAGGCCATTGATCTGGCAATGACCACATTTGCCAAGGCCGCACTTCATTCTTCTTTCAAGAGATGCAAGGATGTGGCTGTCCGGGATGCCAAGGACGCCGCATTCAAGGATGACGTACTTGTACATTACCGGCGGGCCGCAAACGAGCGCGTAGGTATTGTCAGGATTGATTTTGCCGACTTTCTTGAAGAGTGTTGTGATGACGCCCCCGTTGCCTTTCCATTCCGGAGTAGGCCTGTCAACTGTTTCAAGATAGACGACATTCGGGTTTTTGCGCCAGCCTTCAAGTTCATCCTTGAAGAGCATGTCTGACGGTGTTTTTGCGCCGTGGATTATTGTAAACTGGCCAAAATCGGAGCGATTGTGGAAAATGTAATTGATAACAGAGCGGAGCGGGGCAAGACCAATTCCACCAGCAACTATTATAATGTCGTGACCCTTGAGCTGGTCCACCGGGAAACCATAGCCAAACGGTCCCCTGATCCCGAGCTTGTCACCAGGTTTCATGGTGTGAACGACGCCGGTGACGTCTCCAACCTTGCGGATGGTTAGATGGAAATTGTTTCCATCGGTTGGGGAAGAACAAATGGATATTGGGGCTTCGCCAACACCAAAAACCGTCATTTCTACAAACTGTCCCGGGCCATGGCCAAGGCGCTTTCCATCCGGGAGCTCGACCTCAAACATTTTCTCGGTTGGCGTGAGCTCTTTCACGGACTTGATTGTTGCAATCATTGGTTCATAAAGGTTCAGGCTTTGCATTCGGCCTCCCTTTTGAATATCCTGTTGGAAATTTCAACGAGGTTGATTTCTACCGGGCAGTGAACCCAGCACCTTCCGCAACCGGTGCAGAAGGTCATTGAATGTGAGTCAACATGATATTTAAATTTCCTGTGGTAGCGGTGGCGGACTCTTGCGCCCGGCTCTTCCCTGAAGTTCTCTCCGGAGCCGACGTAGGCGAAACCTGCAAGCTGGCAACCGTCCCATTTCCTTACCCTGTCACCTTTTTTCATTGAAAGGGCGAGTTCATCAGTGACATCGAAGCAGTAGCATGTCGGGCAGACAAGGACGCACTGTCCGCAGGAAAGGCATTTTTTGCCCATGTCTTCCCAGACTGGCGCTTCCCACTGGCCTTCGAGCTCAAGCGGAAGGAGCTGGGCAGGGCCAGTGAACTTTGCCGTAAAGAGTTTCTTTTTTGCTTCAAGAAGCTCGTCCTGTTTTTTAAGGTGGGTGCTGGAGGCTGGTTTGGTCTCAATCTTTGAGATTACTTCCTTGCCTTTTTCAGTGAGAACATCCACAAGCACCTGGTCTCCTAGGTCTGTAAGGAAGATATCAAAACCATCGGTACACCTCAGGTCCATGACAGAGCTACAGTAGCAATACTGATCAGGAACGCAGTCAATACCGATTATTACGGTGTGTCCCCTTCTCTTGTTGTAGTTGTCATCCGGGTTTCCACCATTCATGATCATGTCCAGGAGTTTGATTGCCCTGATGTCGCATGGGTGGACACCAACAATTACCTGGTCTTCAAATTCGACAACCGATTCGGCTTTTGGATTTGGAGGCATATCGAATTTCATTATGCACTCTTGCTGGGGCATCAGGTACTTTTTTGGGGGGAGGATTGATCTGGTGTAGCTAAATTTTGCCTCGCCTGCATCCTTGAGCCTGTCGAATACAACGCTCTTTCCCTTGGCAACAGGGCCATAAACGGCGGGATAGAGCTTAATCAGCTCAGCGATGAAGGATTTTACATCCTTCTTCTCCATCACACGTTGTTCCATAGGGTTTTCCTTTCATGGAATTTGGCTGTGATAGTATAAACAAATGTATTGGTTATATCAATGCCAAGTGAGTAATAAGACTTTGTTAAAAAGAGAGAATAGTAATAAATACTAATAAGAGCTTTGATTATGTTTCACGTGAAACATACTGACCAAGAATTTGGATGTCTGATGGAGTAACACCATCCACCCTCATGGCCTCTCCAAGGGTTTTTGGCTTGATTGCCGCAAGACGGAGACGTGCCAGTTTTGAGAGGAACATATTTCCAGCATAATCTATGTCTTCGGGGAGTGATAATTTCTCCCATCTTTCAAGATCTCTCATTCTTGTCTGCTCTCGCTGGCAATAGGCTTCAATGGCAATATCAGTCATTGCAGAAGTAACAGCCCTTCTTGATAGTGACTTGAACATGGGGGCAACAGCAATCAGTTTTGTATAATCGAAATGAGGTCTCCTGATTAGTTGCGAGAGTTTGACGGGCTCATTTATGTCACCGATGCCAATGTCCTGGAACCAGGCCTTTGTGTCCTTGTCAGGATAGTAAACCAGACCTCCTGATTCTCTTACGAATTCTGCTTTGTCTGACTCAAGTTTTAAAAGATCAGCGGACCGTTCTGGATCAAGAAGGCCGGTCTTTTTTGCGATTGGACCAAGCCTGAAGATGGCATTATCGGCTCTCAGAGACATCCTGAATTCAACATGGGAAGGCGTTATTCTGTAAGGCTCTGTTATCCCCTTGTGTGCGAGGTCGTCAATCATTACTCCGATGTATCCGTCCATGCGTCCCAATATGAGCGGAGGGAGTGACATGGATTTGAGTGCAGCATTTGCACCGGCAACAAGCCCAAGCGCTGCTGCCTCATCATAACCAGTCGTTCCGTCAACTTGCCCCGCAAGGAAAAGGTTGTCGTAATGTTTTGTGGAAAGGTCAGGGTTCAGCTCGGTAGGGTCCACAAAATCATAATCAATGGCGTATCCGGATTTTACCATCCTGACATTTGAAAGCCCCGGAAGAGTTTTGAGCGCCTCAAGCTGGTATTGGGGTGGAATACTCATGTAGAGTCCCTGAAGATAGCACTCGTTTGTGAACCTGCTCTCTGGCTCTACAAAGAAGAGGTGTTCTGTCCGGTCGGCATACCATCTGGCCTTCTCTTCAAGTGAAGGGCAAGACCTGGGACCTGTTCTTACCATCATGCCTTTGACTGATGGCGCCATATGAACGTACTTTTTGATTACATTCATGGTATTGCTGTTTGTGTGGCCAAGCCAGCTTGGAAGCTGGTCCTTGAATATCCTTGGCTCAGAGACAAGGGCTATCGGTTCAGTGTCCCCATCCTGTCTTGCCAGCTCTGAATAGTCAATTGATTTTGCATCTATTCTGGGAGTGGTGCCGGTATTGAATCTCCTGATTGGAAGCCCAAGCTCTTTTAGCTGTTCTGAAAGCCCGTTTACTGAGGGTTGTCCCATCCTTCCGCCTGGAGTGCTTGTATCAGCGTAGTGCACTTTTCCAGACATGTATGTGCCACAGGACAGAACGACAGTTTTTGAATAGAATTTTCGTCCGTCAAGAAGGACAACGCCGACAATTTTTTCGTCTTCGATCAGGAGGCTGGATACCATCCCCTGGAAGAGGGTGAGATTTTTTGTCTCCCCTATCAATTTGGCAGCCATAAGTGAATAAAAGTGTCTATCTGCCTGTATTCTTACCGATTGTACCGATGGGCCTTTGGAACGATTAAGCAACCTTATGGATGTTGCCGATTCTTCAGAAAGAATGGCTGAGGCGCCACCAAGGGCATGCAACTCGCATAAAACCTGGGTTTTACCAGGTCCACCCATTGCGGGGTTGCATGGCATGTATGCCATCTGGTCAGTATTTATTGTCAGAAGAAGTGTCTTGGCGCCAATGCGACAGGAAGCGAGAGATGCTTCCATTCCTGCATGTCCGGCACCAACCACAATAACATCGTAGTTTTCCATTTCTCTATTATGATTGACCGCCTTGTCCTTGAAAATCAAGATGTTTTTCATAAACTCCATTCCCGGAAGGATGGCCGAGCGGTCTATGGCGCTGCACTTGAAATGCAGAGGGTGAAAGCCCGCGGGGGTTCAAATCCCCCTCCTTCCGGAGGAAAAATTGAGAAAATCCCTTGCTATTCTGGCGCTTTTTTCGCTAATGTTGGCCATATCTTGTGGTGGCCCTATTGGAACGGTCAAATCAGCCAAGGATGAATATACGATATCTTACTTCAGGGGCTGGAAACCGGTAACTGAGTTTAAACAGCCAAACACCGATAATCTTGAGGTTGTTTTTGTGAGGGAAGATCTCCCTTCGTTTATTGGCGTCAAGGTGGCCAGCCAGACAAGGCTTGATATTCAGCAGGGTCACATAAGAGAAGTTACTGCGGAATACGCGAAAGATGCTGAAAAGAAAGTCCCCGGCTACACCCTTGTTTCCCATGAGTACAAAAATGTCCCGAATGCTCTTGGCGATGAAAGACTTGAACTTGTCTTCTCGGCAATAGAGAGCGGACAGTCATATACAATTATTCAACATATTTATGCAATAATCGGCAAAGTGTTGTATGTCACAGGTACCTACCCAGAAGGCGACGAAGCGCTTGCAAACCAGATTAAAGATATAATGGAAAGCTTCGTTGTAGCGCCTAAAAAGTAATTGACAATAAGAATTTATTAAATATACTCCAAAAAGGTTAGATACACCTTTTTTATTTGAAAGGAGTAGCAATATGCGCAAGCTGTTAATTGTCGCGCTTCTTCTGAGCATATCTTTGACTGCGGTCGGCTGCGGATGCGGCGGCGAATCTGGTGGAAACGGCAACGGTGGGAAAATTGATTACGGTGACAAAAACCCGAATGAGGGAAAAATCATCAGCAGCACAAGCACTGATCCGGATGCCCTTAAACCTGCGAAGGACAAAGAGCTTGTTGGCGAAATGAAGATCCCGCCACACCCAGTTCTGATCTGGACTCTGTATGCTTTTGAAGGGCTCGAGGTTGCAGGAGAGCAGTATCAGGGCTGGACTGAAGTCCCGCTTACAAAGGAAATGTATGACAGCGGAACTTACAAGATGTTCACCTGGGACAAAAACCCGAAGGTAATATTTAAGGTCGTTGCATCAAAGGACAAGGCAGTGACGAACTCAGACCCGGCGACAATAAAGCCGCAGCTTGAGAACTACATAGCCTCGATCCAGGCCACAAAAGACAAAGATGGCGAATTCAAGCACACCCAGTCCCTTATAAAGGGCATTTGGCAGGCCTATTCCTACAAAAAAGATGGGGCTGATTATAAGGGCAAAATCCTTGCTTACTCACTTAGAGGACCAAGGATTTCTGAGACCGAATTTGGCCCAGGAACCTTCCTCAAGATCATCGGCGAAGGCCCGTCAGCAGCCTATGATGAATCAGTGAAAGACACAATGGATTATATGATCCAGCAGGTAATGATCACCCAGGTTTCTGAGTGATGATTGTTTCGAAATCTTCAAAGGCCCCGCGAAAGTGGGGCCTTTGTGTTTTATTGGCAACTTTTTTTACACTGTTTTTGATCTCCTGCTCCGGGCAGTCTGTAATCAGGTGGGGTGGGGAGAATTACTCTGTTTCTTATGACAAGAATTTTTTTGGGGTTGTTTCCGAAGCAAATGACGAATTGCAGCTCAACATACTGGATGCAAAAGATAGCCCCACAATCGAGATAATTGCTGTCCCAGGTTTCAAGCTTTCTGAAGGTATTTTGGTATCAGATCTTCTTGATCAGGCAAAGATCGAGTTTGAAGATTCATTTGAAAAAATAACCAATAATATTGCAGATAAATCGTCATCTGGTGGAGCTGAGGAGATAAGAATGACTATCACCGGCTACCCAAAAGGAAGCAAGGAACTTTCGATTGGAATGACCAGAGTTCTTATTTCAAATGATGCCATCCTTCAGGTCAGAGTGGTTGATTCTGCAGCGAAAATAGAAAAGTTTATACCACAACTTCAGGAGCTTTTTGATTCAGCCAGGGTATCTTCAGAAAAATGAGTAAAATGCCTCAAGTTTTTTGGGAATGGGCCTTTGTCCAGAGGGCGAATTTTATCAGAAAAATGATGGACAACCAAAAGATGGACGAAAGGGAAATCTATCTGGGATTTACCAGGCATACCCCAGCAATGGTGACAAATGGCCCTGCAGGATTGAATGCTTCTATAAAGGGTTTTGGGTTTGTGCCAAGACAAGAGTATATAGAAAAGGTAACTTCTGCACTCAACAGTGAAATTGAAGAGAAGGAAAGCAAGCCCTTAAAGGCCCTTTGGGACAACATATACAGCCCGGAGGCTTCAAAAAATATCGACAGAACAAGACTTATTTCCCTGGAACTTGCCAGGAAACACACCTTTGAAAATGTTTCACCTGGAAAAACACAATGTACTCTCATTTATTACCAGCCTCCAATGGTTTCATTTGAGGTGAGGGGCGAAGTTGAGCTTGCTTGTGATGATAAGATCATTGATTTTGCCAATGCTATCCATGATGTGTATCACAAGCGGCCGAAGGGCTCAAAGAAAAACCTTGCCTACACTTTTTTTATAAGAGAGGTTTTTGACAATTCTGTCTCATCTTTTGGTAAAAGGCTTGATGAAGGACTGGAAGATAACTGTTGATTCCTTGCCTCTGCCGGCATTTGTTGTTGGAAGCGAAGCCAAAATAATATCCTTCAATTCAATTTTTGCTGAAAAGATGAACTGTCCTACATGGATGAAAGTAGGAATTGCCGGCGATCTTCAAAACAAGGGTATCGCTCGCACAGAAGCCATATCTTTTGGCAAAACAACCCAGGACGTTTTTCTGGTCGAGAAAAATGAAGATGAAATGCTCTTTGTCCTTGGGGACTGGGGAACCAAGAGCGGCAACTCTGCTTCATGGTTCAAGGAAAAGAAGGATATATTTCTCATTTTGTCTGATGAATATGGCAACATATCATATCATACCGATGACCTTACCGATTCATTGATTGGGATGCGAAGGGCAATAGATAATGTTGAAAACCTCCACCTGTTTTTTGCATCGGATGATTTTGACCTCCAAAAATATAAAAAATTACTTTTGGATGGAGAAAAATTTGAAACAAAAATAACGAATGGTCCATATGCAGGCTGCAACGCAATCTTTGATGTGGTCCAGCAAAAATCCCCCCAGGGTGACAATAAAGCAAAATTCATAATTTTCTGGATTGACAGGGAAAACAGGCGCCCAAAAAAATTTGAAGAGATGTTGAAAGTCCATGAAGCATTTGATGAAATATCATCCTTTGCCTTCATGGTAATCACTGGTGATAATGTGTTTTTTGCTAATAATCAGGCAAGAGAGCTTTTTGGGCTTACAAAAAATCCTTCTGACGAGTTATTCGAATCAAATTACTGTGTCCTTCCTCCACAACTGAAAGATGCCCTTAAGAATGAACTTGAAAACACGAAAGATATTGCCTCGGGTCAGATTGAGTATAAAACAAAATTGGGCAAGATAAGACATTTCAGGGTGGTTTCCAAAGCGCTGGATTTGTTTGGAAAACCCTCAAGAGTGCTTGTTCTTCATGATGTAACAAAATTAAGCCAGATGGAACGAAGGCTTGCCAGGTATGAAAACCTGGAGAAGATTATTGGGACATTGGGATCTGAAATCTCTGGCAAAGATAGTCTGGATAAATATCTTGAAGTTACCCTTGAGTTGCTCTGCAAGCATTTTGGTTTGGCATCAGGAGTGATTTATTTTGAAGAACTTGGAGATTTCGTCCAGAAAAAGATATATGGGGAAAAAATTGAACCAATGTCTGAGATCCACAAATTTGCGATTAGAAAGGTTTTTGAAAACGGGAAGCCGCAAGTAGTAGGATCCGCTTTTACAACAAGTGATAATGTTTATTATTTATTGCCAATTCTTAGCCCAGATGGTGCAACAGGTGTGTTTTCTTTCAAGTCACAGACGCTTGATGAAAATATTATCAATCAATTTGACACGATAATGCCTATAGTGGTTTCGGGCATCGAACTTTGCAGGATGAAGGCAAGAGAGTCCCAATACATAGAAGAGCTTGAAAGGCTAAGCTCTTTCAGGTCGGATATCCTTGAGTCTGTCAATCACGAGATGAAAACACCTCTTACCTCGATTTTGGGATATGCAGAATTGATACTTTCTGGGATAATAAAGGGCAGCGAACAGACGATGAATGCTGCGAATTCGATTTATGCTGCGGGCAAGCAATTGGAAACACTTTTAGGGGAGCTTTCAAAGCTTTCCTATAATACGATTGTGGTGCCAGAAATGGTTGTGGCAGAACTAAACACAAAAGATGTTCTCAGGATGGTCTCCAATCTCATGCTTCCAATATTTGAGGCGGCAATACTATCTTTTAGGGCAAATATTCCAGAAGACCTTCCAAGGGTCAAAGCTGATCCCACAAAGCTTAAAGAAATCCTCCTAAACATGCTTTCGAATGCTGCAAAATATACAGAATCTGGTGGAGAAATAACCCTCTCAGCGTCTGTTATTGGCGGGAATTTTATCAGGATAGAAGTAAAAGACACAGGTATCGGTATTTCAAGTGAGAAAAAACGCTTCATATTCAAAAAATATTACAGGCAGGCAAATGAAAAGACAGGTAAAGGGCTTGGCCTTTACCTGTCTAAAATATACGCTGAAGCGATGGGTGGGAAGATCTATTTTGAATCTGAAGGGAGAGGCAAGGGAGCTGCCTTCTACTTGTTACTCCCGTCAATAAATTCAAATCCCAAATAATTCCTGAGAGCATCTGGCACCCTGATTCTTCCATCTTTTTCCTGATAATTCTCCATAATGGCTGCCATTGTACGCCCTATTGCCAACCCCGAGCCGTTTAGTGTGTGGACAAATTTTGTTCCTTCGCCTTGCCCTTCCTTAAACCTTATCTGAGCCCTTCTTGCCTGGAAATCGGTGCAGTTGCTGCAAGATGAAACTTCCACATAGGCATTGTAGCTTGGCATCCAGACTTCCAGGTCGTAGGATTTTGCTGCCGAGAAACCGGACATGTCTCCGGTGCACATGAGGCTCAGCCTGTATGGAAGGCCAAGTCCTTCGAGTACGGCACCTGCAGAATCAATCAAGTGCTGGAGTTCTTTGCTGGATTCCTCCGGTTTGCAGAACGTCACCATCTCCACCTTTTCGAATTGGTGTACCCGTATCAGGCCCCTGGTGTCCCTTCCTGCTGCGCCAGCCTCTTTTCTGAAGCAGAGTGCAAAACCGGTGTATCTTATTGGAAGATCTGATGCCTTGAGAATTTCTCCCTGGTGCATGTTTACAAGAGTTATTTCGTTGGTGGAGATGAGGTACATGTCTTCACCCTCAATCTTATACATGTCCTGGGCAAATTTTGGTAATTGACCAGTGCCAAGGCAAGTCTTGTCTAGAACAAGGACTGGTGCAAAAATTTCTTTAAAGCCATGTTCCTTCGTGTGCATGTCTATCATATAAGATATTAACGCACGCTGGAGCGCGGCCAGTTTTCCCTTGAAAACATTGAATCTTGCACCAGAGAGTTTCGCCGCCCTTGTGTTATCCAGAACATCTAGCGTATCTCCCAGGTCCCAGTGGCCTTTTGGCTCAAACTCAAAAACCCTTGGCTGCCCAACTGTTTTTACGTGGATATTTTCGGCGTCTGATTTTCCGTATGGCACGTCCTCTTCTGGGATATTTGGCACCGTGAGGGCAATCGAGTCAAGTTCTGATTTTATCTGGTCGAGCTCCTGGTCAATTGCGGCAATCCTTTCACCCATTTGTTTTGTTTTGGCCATGAGCTCGGACGCATCCTCGCCCTTTGATTTGAGGAGGCCAACCTGTTTTGATTGCTCGTTTCTCAACCTTTTGAGCTCATCACTTTCCTGGACCAGTTTTTTTCTCTTCTGGTCAAGTGTTGCCATCTCGTCCACAATTGCTGTTTGAAGGCCTCTTGATTCCAGGGCTTTTTTTAGTCTGTCCGGATCGGAAACTGCAAGTTTTATATCGATCATTTTTTCTCACACTCCGGGCCGAGATGTTAACACTATAAATATGTATGTCAACTATCTAGTATACATATTTGTATAGTTTATAAATATTGCGGGCCATATTTTTTCATGATGACATTTATTTACCCATAATAACGTGTGATTTTAGGTTTATACCAAAGAGTTCAAAACAAAACCCAAACCTTTTTTACCGATCTTTAGCGCTTTTGATCCATGGCATGGGAATTGCACATAGTGAAGGTGGCAGTGCTTAACTAGCATTGCGAATTTTGTTTATTTGATATTGATCCCAGGGCCTGTGCAGCTAATGGCAGGTTGTTTTTGGGATCGTTGGGTTTTATGGATTCATAATTTGTGTCATGGGCTCATAGTGTTGAGCTAAAAAGAGGCTTAGTGTGGACAGAGCATTATGCTTGTGTGCCGCACAAGTGTGGTGTCGGTTGTTACCGCCACCAACCACCTCGAAAGGAGAAAGGGTTGATGAAGAGAGTAGTTACCTTGATCGTTGTGGCATTGATGTTTGCATCCCTTGGAACCTATTTTGGGACTGCAAGAGCCGAAGAGAAGGACCTTTCCACCGGCAGAAATGCTGTTTATATTGCACAAAGGTGGGCTCCTGTCGGCTACAACTGGAGCGCAAACAAGCTCTATGAAGACAGGACAAGGAACTTCGAAATCGGCGGAACATACACCGGCTGGGGTCGTGAAGACTATAGAATGCCGGCCTGCACCGACAATCCGGTGAACGGAGCCGTAAGGACCCACGACAACAATCTGGAAGGCCCGCTCTACAACATCCCGGCAACAGCCGCTACGGACGTTGAGCCGCGCTTCTGGTGCGAGTTCTACCTGATCGTTGACCCGGATGGACCAAAGTCCCAGGAATATGAGCATTGGTTTGCAATGATTGATTCTGGCGGAAACCTTTGGTTTGACCCGGACGGCTACTTCAATGACAGCCGCTATTATGCTTATGCTGATCCACTTGATATCCACTACAATCAGGACGACTCATCCCTCTTTGACAGCTGCCAGAGAAACCCGAATGCCCTAGTCGACCCAACTACCGCAAATAATACCCAGGGACCGTACCCCCTTCTCCCAACAAATGAGAATGGCGATCTTAATCCTGGTTATGTTGATAACTATCGTGTCACCCCATTTGTTACCGGAACTGTTCAGAATCCAGTCCAGCTTCCGCCATCGGAAAGACTTACCGGTATGGGTTCCACTCCTATGTACTTCATGGAACCAAAAACCAATAGAGTGTTCCGTATTGGTTGGGTAGACATGGTTGACTTCCCGCTCATATATCGCTCTGCTGATGCAAATAACCCACGCAACCGTCAGCTCAGCTGGACTGATACCACTGCCATGACGGTAGTTGGAAACACCCATAGGGAAGATGTCGCACTCACTCAGGCGTCATTCTGGAACATTGGACAGAACGAGTTCTGGGGACACCGCTATGACGATTGGGACATCAACCACAATCTTTACCGTTTCCGCGATGCTGCCGGTGGAGACGTCGGGCCGAATGGTCCATTCTGGGTCAACAACAGTGATGCCAATACAGGCAGAAGAGACCAGAATGGCTATGCCTGGCTTGATGATCCAATCTGGGACTACGGCGAAGAATGGCACACCGACAACGTTGGCTTTACAGCTATCCCACAGAATGATCCGAACCAGAATAATCCTGCAAGATATCAAACATACCAGCCTGGTGAGTGGATCTACAGGGGTGGTTATAACAGATCCATATATGTCAGGACTGCTGCAAACCGTAACTTTGTCATAGGGTACGACCCACTTATCCAAGTCGAGGATCAGGGTGAGGGTGATGAGAGACTTACACCAGTTTCTGTCCATGTAAATCTTGTTACTTATAACTATGCTCCATCAACTTGTCCGCGTGACAGAGGCCAATTCTCAGGAACTGGTCAGTTTGGAGTCTGGGATCCTGGCGATGACTATGATATTGGACAAATGGATAGGACCAGTGCTACAACTGGCAGTCCGGATCCAACCAATGCTCCAAGGCCAGCATCCCCGTTCAGGCTCTCCATTGCCAACATTGGTGTTCCAGACCCAGGTGTTTCACCAACGCAAGGTGACGAGCTTCATGCAGACAACATAAACAACCATACATTAGGCGACATAAGACTGTATGATCCATACGAGCACGTTTACCAAAAAGGTTACACCGATACCACAACAACCAGGGTTCCCAACACTCTTCCAAGGGTACAGATCGGTGACAACCGTCTTACTAATGTAAATAGCAATTCCCATCCATGGGCACTCCAGAATTATGTTAGTGATCAGCCAAATAGACTTGGTGGCCTTTGGGTTGGAGACGTTCTGATTCTTTCCGAAGTTCTCACTGCTGTTTGCAATGACAATGATTTCTATAATCTTTCAGTCGAATCAGATCTTTGGGAAGGTGTTATACCATCCACAACCACAGCAGTCCTCAGATCACAGCTTGGTGAGATAACCGAGAGAGGCCAAACTATCAACAAGAGCACAGTTCTTGGCCCAACCGGCACAGCTTTTGCAGTCCCAGCTACAACATTCATGGATTGCTATCCAAGATCAAGACAATATCTCGGTGTTGAAATTTTCAACGACAACGGGAAAGACAATAACCTTGGAGCCCAGCACTATTCTGATATCGTTGGAACTCCACCAGCTTCTGATCTCCTCTATCCAAACAACATGTCAGATGACTATCGTCCTGGCAAAACTTGTGAGGTATTCCTTGGGGCACAGGATCCAAACCCGAACCTCTTCTCCAAGCCATGGTTCCTTGGTAGCACAAGTGATTACTATCAAAGAGGACTGATTACAAAGGATATTGGAAGAATCCTTACCAGGTTTGACAACCTTGCAGTCCCGGTCCGTTTCCTTGACACCCAGCCGGGTGGAGCAGGAACAACAAGACTATTTGGTTGTGGCAAGGGAATATATCTTGACGTAAACAATGATTATGAAATAGGTATTGGCGACAAACGTCTTGCTGATATAACAATCAACAGGAATGCCGGGATTATTACCTATAAAGCAGGTTCTTATGTTAATGCCGGCGATGTTGATGTAAACGCTTTCGCAGGCGCAAACAATGACCTTAATGACTTCAGAGCCATTCTTACCAATGGCCAGTATCATTGGCCAATGTTCTATGATGAATACATAATTGACCCGGAAAATTCGACAAGACTCCTCCCACCAAATGGCACCTACGACCCGGGCGAAATAATCTATGATACCAACATGCCATTCAACGGCCTTATTGATCAGGGTGTTGTTCAGCCAGGCTTCCAGAGAATGACAGCAGGCTGGATTGGCGATACATGGTATGATTGTGGATCAATCGTTCCTCCATTTGATTTCTATCTCTACACATCAGTTCCATATGGTGTTACCTCAGGACTCAACTGTGATTCAAGATATATGGACTGGGAAGTCATTCCTGGAGACATCAAGCTTGATGTCCAGATCGACAAAGAGCTGATGGTTGAGCAGACCTCTGACATCACAGTTTCTGTTAACCCGCCGCCAAGAGAAGGCCACTGGGTTGACAAGGGCGATCACAGATTATGGATTCCAGACGAGGCCGTTTATGTGCTCGTTCGTGATCCAGGTGGAATAGCTGGTGGCATGTCAGACACCAATATCAATGCGCAGTACAGGGTGCTTACACCAAAGTCCCCGAAAGTTACTTTCACAATGACTCCTTACAGGGGTTCTTGCCATCCAGAAAACTTCAAGCTTGGAAGACCACAGCAAGATGCACTCAAGGTAAGAATTCAGGCCTTCAAGGCCAACCCGGAAATTGGTCTCTTTGCAAATCGTACACTTATGGCAGATCTCATGATTGTGCCACCAGACCAGCACCCAGGATATCAGAGCCCAATCACCCAAAACTTCTTCCGTCAGGACACCATGCACTTCTATCGTGACCTTTTCTGGACAGGCGACTGGAAGAGAATGATGAACATGATTGGCAGCCACGGTGGCAACCACTGGGGCAAGAGGTTCCCGCGTTCAGGCAAGAAGTCACCAGGACTTTATCTGACAGATGCTGACAACAAGGGATTTGATCTTGCTCCTGCGCCGCCGCTCCCAATGACTCTTTCAGAGTCTTATGATTGCTATGGCGAGAAACACTTTGAGGTCCTTCCGGAACAACTCAAGGTTGATGCAAACGTTGCCTGTATTACCACTCTGGATCAGCGCTTCCCGAATATTATGCTTACCCTTTCAGATATCGATAATCCAAACGATGTTAATGATCCATATGGTGTTAATATTTCAGTTCCAAAAACTGACAGCCCGCTCATCGCCGTTTACAATGGCCATGGTGGCGGAGTCAACTGGCTTGCGGTTGCCGAGCTTGCAAACCCGGCAGTCCAGGGTGAAAAAATCATTATCCAGGCCAACATCGACGGAACTTATGAATATTGGTACTGGTACGAACCAGCCAACACCGATCCAAATCTTGGTCCACAGGTACCAAACGCCATTGATGCGAACGACGTCATCATTGGTCAGGAATGGACGACATTCCCGATCCAGTGCACTGATAAGGTAAAACGCACAGGCGTCAAGGTTGATGACAGGGCATCGTGGGATGATGCAGATTGCTCTTCAGCCACCAATATAGCCTGCAGGGTCAACATGCCAGAAGGCATGAAACCAATCGGCGACATAACTGGCCAGTGGGGCAACCCGCTAGGTTCAGACCATTATGGAATTATTGACGGAGCATTTGCCTGGATCGTTCAGTATGGTGTTCCAACTTATGTTACTCCATACGGTGAGCTTACCCCGTCTGATCCAGGTGGAGAATGTCTTGCGGTTATTCATCCAAAAGATGGATCAACTCATCTCAATATCCATGTTTATCTGACCAACGCAATCTTTGACTACAACTCAACAATAGCCCACCCGGTCACTGGAAGCCCATATTTCAGGACTGATGTTCCAACTGGAATCAACCAGAACAACCCGGGTTATATAAACCTTGGTGAAGCAGTAAACGGAATCGATTACGCCGGTACCCTTGATCTTAAGGTTTACCCGCCAGACCCATATGTAAACTTCGCAGAGTGGCTCATTGTTGATAAAGCACTCATGTATTCAAACGTTAACTATACTGTTGCCTCATCTACCAATCCGGCACTTTCACAGCTTCCACCACCAGCACCACAGATTCAGCCACCATATTGGCCAATTCTGCGCACTTCACATGGTGGATTCAGGGTATATCCTGGTGGACAAACACATACCGGAAGGGTAAGGGGCCAGAACTTCAACCAGAATGGTGGAGCTTTTGGATGGAACGCATATCCGGCAATCTGGAGTGAAGAAGGCAAGAAGAATGCAAAATCCGAGATGTTCTACAAGCTTGGAACTGAATTCTTCCCACTCACAGATTACGGTCTATACTTCATTCTTAAAGATGGCGAAGGCAACCACCTCTCATTCAAATCTCCAACCCTCGACCGTACTATCAAGAGGATCGAAATTGTTGGACCATTTGCACGTCCAAAAGTTGTCGATGTAACAACAAACAGAGTTGTGAACTGGTACGCATACAACGGACTCCAGAATGTTCCGATACAGTATGACTACTCAGGAAAGATCGTAATTGACGAAACCAACTGGTCATACTTCGAGCATATACCAGGTGGAAATTACATGAACTGGTCTGCTCTTAGCGATGTTGATTATGGCTCAAACGAAAACATTCGCATCAAGAGAACAGGCAAGCTCAACTATTGCTCCCTGGATAACGTTTTCGTGATTGACGAACTTATCCCGTGGAACTCTGGAAAGATATTCATCTACGTCACCCTTGCAGATGGCACCTTCAAGATGTACCAAGATTGCTGCACTGCACCGCCGGTTGACGGAATTGATGTTAGGGCCCTTGATCTCAAGCAGACCGAAGGCGACGAGAATTATGAACCAATTGACCATATTACACTTGATTCTGGCAGAAACATGATCCAGAAGCTCTCCTTCACACTGAAGGAATATGAGCCGATGCAAGTCGAGCAGCTTTGCAATGATGCAGTCATGTATATCTGGCAGGACAGGGGCGTAAAAGATCTCCGTGACACCAAGAGCAACCTTGTAGTCGGTGCAGGCGATGGTTGGGTAACCAACCCACCAACTTCTTCAAGAGCCGAGAATTATCACACCCAGTACATTCCAGACAACGATGTCAACGGCGACAACAAGATCAAGTTCAACGATTATGAAACTGAAATTTGCGGAACTTACGACATGGTAACAAATACCTGGATGGGCGGTATCATTGATGCTCGTACTTTCCAGCGCAATACCGGCAGATATGATTTCGAACTCTCCCAGGCAACCGGTGCAAATATCGATACAGTAGGTCTTGATTTTGGTGGAGAAAATGGAGTTGCTGACCCACAAGACCACATCATCTCGGACAACGAAACACTGCCAGTCTATATCACTGCCTACAAGTATGGCGATGACAACAACGACAGATCGTTTGGGCCATGGTGGGATTTTGATGCCTACTACTCCCAGTACGATGCATCTGTTGGCCAGTACACAAGGACACGTTATAGCCACGAAGTTTATCTTGCAGCCCAGGTTGCATTGCCAGTTGAGCCATACGATGACCTTATCGTAACCTATACACCAAACCCGCTCACAGCTGGTATAACCCCAGAGCTTGTTGATGTTAACTCGCCACTTACATTCGTTGTTAAGAATGAAAAAGGCGACCCAGTCAACCTGCTTGATGGAATTATCGACCAGTGGGGCAAGAAAGATGTTGATCCAAAAGTTGGCTGGAATTACCTCTTTAAAGATCCGCACCCAGACAACACTTATTATTATGGAAGAAATTCAATCCTCCCACAGTATTACTTCCTCAGAACAGACCTCCACAACTATGATGGAACAGATGTCAACAACCGTGAACTCTACTCATCAAGAGGAAGAGACTCATCCTACGACTGCAAAGAAACAATTCTCGAAGCATTTGAACCAATAACACCAGACTTCTCCAATGCAAAATCTGGTCTCTACATCTTCAGGGGCTTCTGCGCCAACGACAACAACATCTGGATGAAGGACGAAGATCACCCAGACAGAGATCAGTGGGAAAAAGAGCACTTGGTCAGGGTCTATATCTACACACCAGACCGCAAGCACAGAGGTTCTGTTGATGTTAAGGTTGTCAATCCACATGCCGAATATTCGGTTGTCAACATGGAAGATCCACAGCTCAGGGCTTTCACAGTCCCGGGAGAGCCGGACTTCATAATGACCGCAGCTGACAATCGCATTTATAAAGTAACAGTAACAATCAGCAACGCCCAGGGCCAGCTGGTCAAGGGTGTAACGAAGGGCGTCTCGGTCTGCGGCGGTGGCGTAAAGAATACCGCAAGGTTCACACCATTCACCACAAGACCACAGTCCTTTGATTTCCGCAACCAGACATGCGACTATGTTCCATGCTCACAGGTCACCTACCCGCACTTTGGTTATGATTTCGTCGCTGATGGCAACATCACATGGCAAGATCAGGAACTCTACAAAGCTGGTGGATTTACACTCAGGCCAATTAACAACAAGTGCTGGGATCGCCAGGGTGTTGGCGAAGTCTTCTACAACACAACAAATGAATACTTCAGGGACGACAAGACCTGGAGAGTTATCAACGAAGGTACAGCCGGACAGCGTGTTGAAGTACTCAACCTGCTCCTTCCACCACCAGCTTTTGGATGGGGTCTCGGTGCCATCTACAACTGGCCATATTGGGGCGGTTTCCTCTTCACAGATATCGATCGCAACGGCTCGCTTGATTACCACGATGCACTTGGTCTTGATGTGAACGCTCAGACTTCATTCTACCTCTGGGCCGAAGACCTGTTCTATGTTGGCGGACTTGTTGGAGACAACGTCTATTGCAATACCCAGGTCAAAGCAGACCTTGTAGGCTACCCACCATATTCTGACAAGACAAACCCAAGGTACATGGTCAAGAGGTTTAGGCATGGAGTAACCAACGACACAGTGTTCTTCATGGACTGGGAAGCAATTCCGGACAAGGTTGCCCAGGTTTCATACCCGAGAATCGAGCTCTTCTACGCAGAGAATGGCAACGAAGTCTCCAAGGATCTCCTCAACGTCGACAACTACGATATGGTTTACAACTACGACAACCACTTCATTGCAAGGGTTTACCCGGCATTCAAGGAAGACCTCCCGCTCAAGGATGACGGAAGGGTCTACGTCTCCGGCAACCAGGCACAGCAGTGGATATATGGACAGACCAAAAAGTCAGAAGTTGATGACATGGCAACCGAAACCACGTTCCACTACACTCCAACCGGAACCGGCCAGTCAACAACTTTCATCTCCTATCTGGCAAAGAACAAGTGGTATTTTGCAGATCCATACCAGCTTGACAATCCAGAGTGGTATTCACTCAAGAAGATCTATCATCTTGATGTTGGCAAGGGACTTGAAGTCATGATCGCTTCTGACAACCTAGCCCCGAATGCTGCTTCAGAACTCACGATTTACGTCAAGGAACTTGGCACCGAAGCTGTTGTTCCAGAAGCAACCGTTTATGTTGAAGGCCCAGGAATACAGCAGACCTCGCTCACCACAAACGCAAAGGGCGAAGTCAGGGTAAAAGTTACTCCGAAATCACAGGGCAAGATTGTTGTCACTGCAGAGCGCGATGAATACATTGCTGGCTCCGCATGGGTCATGATCGGTAAAGACACCATCCCGCCAGTGCTGGATGTTGATCCGATCGCACCATATGGAAACAAGACTTCCATTGATGTAACTGGAAAAACAGAGCCAGGCGTCAAGCTGACTGTTAATGGAACTTCCGCCAGGGTTGATGATTCCGGCAAGTTCACAGTCAAAATAACACTCAAGGAAGGCGTAAATCCAATTGTAGTCGAGGCAATTGATGCTGCTGGAAACAGAAGCATGAGGATACTCTCAACAATAGTCGACATCACACCACCAGCCTTCATCATCAATGGTGAGGTTGATGGAAAGATCCTTGTTGCAAAAGACCAGACAACGATTAAGCTCTCAGGAAGAGTTGATCCAGGCTCCAAGGTCACGGTCAATGGCGCACCGGCAAAGGTCGTCTATGACATCTGGGAAGTCGAAATAACAATGGATGCAAACCTTCCAGAACTGCCACTTTCCTTCCAGTTCATCGATGTTGCCGACAATCAGACAACACACGAAGTGAAGCTTGTAAGACAACCGTAAGAATCATTAAACCGTATATAAAAAAGGCCACCCAAAAGGGTGGCCTTTTTTGTTTTTGTTGGGGGGAGGAAAACAAAATGAGGATATTTTTAGAATTTATTGTTGGCTTTGTTTGAGAAAACTTATCAACTCGGTGAGTATGGCTCCTGGGTCTACACCTTTTTCCTGACACAACTCATCCAGCGTTCCCCAGAAAGCTTCCCCGCAGACGTAGCATACGAGCCCTCTTCTGGCAAAGAAACTTGAAGATGAAGGATAGATCTCGAGTATCTTTTCTATTTTTGTGTCAAGTGTTATTTCCATGCATGAATTATGGTTTATCCCCGTATTTTGTGCAAGTGTTGACCTCGCTTGTTTGTAAACATACAATCCTTTTATAAGAGGTGAGAACCATGAGATTAATGATCGATAGGTTGATTTTTTCTCTTTTTGGTGGCGCACTTGGCGGGTTGACTTACACATGGGTGCTTCGCCAGTATGTTGTGGGAGAGCAAACTGGGTTCATCGTAATGGATGTTGTTTGGGCCTTTATCGCGTGTGTTGTCGGGGGTGTGCTCTTTTATCTGGTTTGGCCAGAAATAGTTGCTTTTTTCAGGATGCTTTCAAAAATATTCCAGAAAATAATGAAAAGATTGGCCATTACAGATTTGATGATCCTCATCTTCGCACTTTTTGTGACAGTTGTGGTTTATATATTCCTGGAACCAATTTACAGGTTCGCCCTTGAGCCAAAACTGTATATTCTTGTCACATTCCTGACGACACCAATACTTTTCATAATCATCTGGATGCTGGGCATCGGGAAGAGAGAGTCCATAATAGAATCTACAAGACAACTCTTTGGCTCTTCCATATCCCAACCCTGTTCAAACCAGCATATTCTGGATTCATCATGCCTTATAGACGGCAGGATAGCAGAATTGATGATGACAACAACACTGAACGGGCGTTTTGCTGTGCCAAGCTTTGTGCTGTTTGACCTGCAAAGGATCTCTGATTCGCAGGACCCGATACTATCACACAGGGGCAAGAGGGGAATGATGACCCTTGAGAAATTGCAGGAAATCATGGGGCCAAAGCTGGAAGTGATGCACACTTCAAACAGAGGCAGACAAATTGATCTCCTGCTCAAAATGTCCAGGGATGGCTATCTCATAATCAGCTGCGACATGGAACTGACACTTGACCTCAGGCGGCAGGGCGCAACAGTTGTAAACCTCAATGAGGCAGCATCAGCTCTCAAAACTATGATTGTTCCTGGCGAAGAGACAATGATAGCGGTCATAAAGGAAGGAAAAGAGCAGGGACAGGGTGTTGGCTTCCTGGATGACGGAACGATGGTTGTCATTGAAGATGGGAAAAAGGTCATTGGCCAAACAGTGAGAATAATTTGCACATCTCTTCTTCAGAACCCACAGGGCAGGATTGTTTTTGGCAAGATAGTAACACGATGAAAATATCGTGTATTATTGCAGCTGGTGGGTCATCAACCAGATTTGGTTCGGACAAGCTTGAAGTGGACCTGGGTGGCAAACCGGTCCTTGCCTGGTCCGTTGCTGCAATGGCAAATCATCCAGACATTTCAGAGGTTGTAGTTGCGTGCTCCGACCCAGAGAAGTCAAAAAAGCTTGTCTATGGTCACGTACCCTCAAACGTAAAATTTGTCATGGGAGGGGATTGCAGGGAAGAATCCGTAAAAAAGGCATTTGAGGTAATCGGGGATTGTAATGTGATTTTGATACATGATGCGGCAAGGCCATTTATAAACCAGGAAATGATAGACAAAACGATAGGCCGGGCAAAAGAAGCTGCTTGTGTGATACCTGTGATATCACTGATTGGCGCACTAAAAACCATAAAAGGCGAGTTTCTCGAAAAGAGCATTGGTGGTGTCTACCATATTGCACAAACGCCGCAGCTTGTCTGGAAAAAACCCCTGGAGTTTGTTTTCGACAGATACAAAAACAGACTCGCCGAGTTTCCCGACGAGTCTGCAATGATTTCGGAATATGGGCTGACTGTGGCGACCGTTCATGGATCAGCTTTCAACCTGAAAATTACCAGCCCGGAAGACATCAAGATAGCAAATTGCTATCTTTCGGTTTTTAAATCTCCTCGAGCACAAAAAGTGGAGAACCGGCGCCGACTTCCTGACCGCTAGTATAGTACATGTCAACAACCCTGCCTTTTTTGTCAGTCACTATTTCGTTCATTACCTTCATGGCTTCGACAATGCAGAGGGTGTCTCCCGGATTTACGATCTGGCCGAGAGTCACAAATGCGTCTGCGCCCGGAGCTGGCGAGGCATAATAGGTGCCAGAGAGTGGAGATTCAACGGCGAAAGTGTTTCCACCAGATGAGGCCGGCTTTTTTTCTTCTGCCATTTTTTGCTGTGGAATTGAGATTGGTTCAAATCTTTCCTCAAAATGCTCGTGGCCGCAACCCTCAAGTTCAAAAGCTACATTGATGTCTTCGTCTTCATAGCTGAGCTGTGCAACACCAAGCTCTTTTGCAAGAATAACCAGCTGTTTTATAGATTCAATTCTATCTTTATCAACCATTATTTTTCCTCCAGAAGTATAGCTGAAAGGCAGGCAATGCCTTCCTTGTTCCCCAGGGGGCCAAGGCCTTTAGGGGTGGTGAATTTTAATGATATTCTATTTTGGGGGGTTTGCAAAACCCTTGCAATATTGGCGCGCATCTGTTCTCTTTTGTCAGAAAGTTTTGGGTATTGTGCAATTATTGTACAGTCCAGATTTGAAACGGTCATCCGGTTTTCACCAATCAAAGGCGTTAGCCTGGCAAGCAGGGAGAGGCTTTCCACACCCATAACATCTGGTGTGCCGACGCCAAAGTATGAGCCGATATCGCCAAGGTTCAGTGCGCCGAGGACAGCGTCGATGACCGAATGGCAAAGAACGTCTGCATCACTGTCTCCATCAAGGCCAAATTCACAAGGAACAATGACCCCTCCGATCACAAGAGGTCTTCCTGATTTTGTGTTGTGGACATCAAATCCAAGCCCGATCCTCATACAGTCTTTGACTCGCAATGCCTACTTTACGTTACCTTGCCACCTGGTGTAAACTCTTTTCAGGGTGGAGTGTCTATCCAAAGTGAAGGAGGCAGTGAAAAATGCAAGACATTGATGATGTCCTTGAGGATGTTGAGAACCACAGGATGTCGCCGGAGGAGGGCGCAAGAAGGGTAAGGGAATTAAAAATGAGAAAACATTGGTCAGGTGGATTATTTTTTGGTATATATCTTGTTTTGCAGGGACTTGCCGTGCTTTTTTACCAGCTTGGCTATTTTCCGGGAACAGGCTCATGGTGGAACATTGTATGGCCAGTGATCCTTTTTACTGGCGGATTAAAAATGATTTTTTCAAAAGGGAGACGTGGTGGATTTTCGCTGATGGGCACTGTGCTGTGCTCTATTGGCATAGCCAGAATGATTGTCAATGCTGAAATAATAACGCTTGGCCAGTGGTGGTCATGGTTCTGGCCGATAGCACTTATAGTGGCCGGAATTGATATTCTGTATCATTCGCTGACTGGGACTATCAGAGAGGACTTCATCCATTATGGCGAATTCTGAGGTCGAAAAAATACTTTTTGAGCTCTCGCAGGGCACCATCACCAGGGAACAGGCAAAACGGGCAATTTTGGGGCTGGAAAAGTGCCCAAAACGAAACAGGATGATACGTGTCGCCATCAAAGACCGGAACGGCAAAAACATAAACCTCAAGGTCCCGTTCTCGATGGTGGAAACGATCTACCCCTGGATAAAGTTTGAAGTAAGCGGAGTGAATGTCAGGGAGGCCCTCGAAGAGGCAATCCTGGACGAAAACTTTGTGGGCGAGGTTGTAAACATCGAAGGCGACTTTGGGGAGACCTGCACGATCAGGATAATATAAGTTTGACTTGACACCGACAGGGCAAATCCGGATAATTTTGCCCTGTCAGGAGAGTTGGCTGAGCGGTCGAAAGCACCCGCCTGGAGAGCGGGTAACTGGGTCAAACTGGTTCGGGGGTTCGAATCCCTCACTCTCCGCCAGTTGGAAAATTGATAATTGATGGGAATAAATCTTACTTATTGCTATTTTTGGGCATTTAAGCATATAGCATATTATGCTACAATTACTTTTTGACATTTTGGATATATTTTTTGGAACATTGTTGTATACTTGACAAGCTTCCATGTCTTGCTACTTTACAGCCACAAGCCTGAATAGTTTTAATCAATTTGCAAAAGAGGGGGGATTATGAGCGACAACAATAAAAATATAGAGGAAACCGGGTGTTGCCCGAGATTTGATCCCACACCTTGGGACAACAAGGAGTTCGACTGGAAGAATAAAAAATCATAAAAGACAAGGTCTTCACGATGTTTTATGCGCCTGTCAATTTTGGTTCTGTAATTCGCCGGATAACTAAAAAAGTTGATGATGCCAAAGGGCAGATGCCTGACTGGTTGTGCCTCTCCGACCACACTTCAAAATGGAACATGGACCTGTATCTGGCCGTGGACAGGGAAATCCCTGGAGCTGAAAATATTACCCTGAGCGGAAAGTATCTGAGCAGGGTATATGAGGGTGATTTCAAGGACACGGGAAAGTGGTGCAAAGATTTTGAGGATTACGTCAAAGGCAAAGGGCAGGAAGTCAAAAAATGGTATATGTGGTATACAACCTGCCCCAAATGCGCCAAGGTGTATGGCAAAAATTATGTGGTCATTGTGGGGAAAATAGTCTGACAGAGACAATTTATTGCTGAAAAAACCATAAAATTTTAAAAACCGGTGTAATTCCAGAAACAGCACCGAGTGCGATGTATGGAATTGAAGGAAACAGAACCGTTAGAAAAAATTGTTGGATTAACCAGCACAAATTTGAGAAGGTAATTAGAAATGAATAATAAATACAGATATCACCATTTGGGAATTCCGACAACAATTCCTGTTGATGGAGAAAAATATCTACCAGATTATAAAATATATCACTGCGGCTACGAAGACAGTGAATTTGGAATTGAATGGATGAGATACGAAAGCGATTGCAAACTGCCGGAAATAGTAAAAACAATACCTCATGTGGCGTTCGAGGTCGATAATATATTTGATGCGATAAAAGGCAGGAAAGTTATCATTGAACCTAACAGCCCGTCAGATGGTGTTATTGTGGCTTTTATTGAAGAAAACGGAGCGCCAATAGAACTCATTCAAACAAAGAAATAGTTTGCTTGGTTTGTCATAAAACACAAAAAATGATTACAGAGCGAAACTGGGAACCTATGAAGAATGGAACGAAGAAAACTGGATTTTTCTAATATACGTTTCTTTATGGTTTCATGGGAACAACCATTATTCTGTTTCCAATGCTCACAAATAATTCTTATCTGTCCATGACCCTTTTAAGGAATTTCAATCTAAGCTCAACCTGGTGTATCTGTTCATTTATCGAATTGCTTGAGTGTCCTTCGTCATACCAGTATGCTTCGATGTCCTTGCCAAGTTTTCTTCCTTTTTCAATAAACAGCTCTATTTGTCGTCGTGGACATCTTGTATCGTTTTTGCCAGCAATTATTTGCAATGGCGCATTCAAATGTTCGATATATGTTATTGGTGAACTCTGTCTGTATAGCTCTGGCTTGTCATAAAGAGAACCACCGAATAAGCAATTATCAAATATTTTGAGAGATCCATTTTCGTCTTCGTAGGCAGTGGCGAAATCAGCAATCGGAACACGAGCAAGTCCTGCTTTCCACAAATCGGGTCTTTTTACCAAACCCCATAATGTCAGATAACCACCGTATGAACCCCCCATAAGGAATATCTGGTGTGGGCTGGAAATACCCTGTTCGATTAGCCATGACCTGGCAGCCACCATATCTTCTAGTTCAAGTTCTCCAACTCTGCCAATGATCGATTTTTGAAAATCATGACCAAAAGATGATGAACCATGATAGTTAATTGTCAGTTTTGCAAAACCATGGTCAAGAAACACGTCAGATTCATAGTAACTATATGCACAGCTAGGGCCTCCAGGTAGCTCGATAATTGTTGGGAATGGTCCCTTCCCATCAGGAATTCTAAGCCATCCTTGAACTTTGTCTCCTCTGGCACCTATAAACCTTATGTCTCTAGCACAGCTCGCAGGTATTGACTCTGGAAGATCCAGCAAAACCTTTTTGAATCTTCCAGTATTCAAATCATAGCTCAATATGCGTGATTTATGCTGTGAGGATGAGTTTAATAATAACACCTCGTCTTCCAATATATAGGAATAGCTTGAGACACCATCGAGGCTATCAAGTGAAAGAAAAGAATCATCCTCCAGTTTATATACAATATGACCATCTCTGGCCTGTGAACTTGCCTGAATGAGGAGCTTCTTTCCGTCTTTGGAAACATCCACGACTCGAATCTCTGAGTCTATGTTTGCAAATATTTCTTTTAGTGCATCATTTTCATAATCCCATAAATAGAATTTCTTATGATCTCCATCTTCTGTTGAAACAACCAACTTGCTGCTGCAAGGAATAGACAAATGAGCGTATGCTGATGTTTCGCAATCAAATTTGAGATATTTGTACTCGTTTCCAGTATCTGTACTCAATATGAGCAACTTTGTTTCATCATCTCCATTGTTTTTAGGTGAAGTTATTGCTACAAAACTCCCGTCTCTTGATATTTTTACTCGGCCAAGATCACCTTTTGTCTTGAACAAGACCTTCCTGTCAACAAGCCCCCCTTTATTGTCAAAAAATAATCCATAAAGGATGGTTTCATCATCAAAATAAGCTGGAAATACACATCTTTTCGAATCATCAGAGAACTCGATTCTATAGGCATAATAATCCGGCAATTCAGGGGTTAGATCCTCAATTTCACCACCATTTGTTGACATTCTGTATCTATGGCCATGTTGGTTACCTTTGATATCTTTATGGAAATGCAGGAAGAGACCATCGGGGCTTAAAATGCTATAATAATCTTTATCTAGGTTTTGTATTGCGTTTAGATGACCAGTTTTCATGTTTAATAAATATGTTCGTACGACACCATCTATGTTGGCCTCAATTACAGCAACAGAACTGTTGTTCCTGGCAACATGAAATCTGATTATCTTAGGCGCTGTTGCACGCTTTTTCCATAGTGCATTTTCTTCAAGAAACAGTTTCATGTACCTCCTGCTACATGTATAATACTGAGATAGAAAACAAATAGCTACTGAATCTTTGCAGATACTTATTCTTCCGGCAATTTTGCAATATTGGGATTTGGAAAGGCAATGAAAAATGAAGGGTTTGTTTTTGCATGGCGTAAACTGTACATCCAGTATCTGGTCGCAGGTGCGGGAATATCTTGCCGGCATTGACGCTGACTATGTGGAATACCCTCATGCGGTTACTGCTGTTGCAAACTGTGTTTCGGACGTTACAAATTGGGTTTTTGGCGAGTTTGGGAGCAGCCATTATGATTTTGTGGTTGGCCACAGCATGGGCGGCATTATCGCACTGGAGCTTGTGGCAAGATTCAATCTGGAGTTTCGCCAGATAATACTTGTTGATTGCAGTCTCAAGCCTGCAAACAGGTTTTATCGCAATCTGATGACAGAAAAACACATGGAAGAATATGGTGGCACAGTCATGCAAATGATTCAGGAAGAGACACCATATTATCAAGATGGCCTGAAGCAGTCACTGAAAGAAGGATTTGACTATACGCAATATCTCAAGGCATTGAATCAGAATGTCTATGCGATCTATGGAGACCGGGGGCAGAAAAACTATCCAGGCAGAGTCGATGATTTGTGCCTTGATGAGGAAACATTGGGAAAGATCAAATTGTTGTTTGTTGAAAATTCATGCCATTTGCCAATGATAGAGAACCCGTCAGCGCTGGCAGGCATGATTTCCGATATTGTCCATGGCAGGCTGGTTTTGGAATAAAGGAGATAAAATGAGGATCAGTTTTGAAGAAAATGAAAAAGATGTGATATTCCTGATAGGCGATTTTGATGGGAAGTATGTTCCAGTTTTCAAATCATGCTTTTGGCAGGAGGAGAATGGCTCATATTTCAAAAGTTTCCCAAAGGACTCAAAATATATTGACAACGCAAAGGAAAATTTCAGACTCCACGCAAAAGAGATGTTTGATCAGCTTGGCTATTTTTCAGAATGCAAATGGGAAGAAGCATTATACGATTTTGCGCTCAGAATGAAGGAAAACATGATTGACTGGTGGCTCACAGGCAGCTGTGCCGCGTGCATAAGGGGGATTATACTAAAACCACATGATGTCGATGCCATGTTCTCTTCAAAAGATGTGGATCGTATTGCCGATTTATTTCCGGACAAAATCATTCATCCCATTCTCGACACAAACGGTCGACACAAACGGCTGGGTTACCAGGGATTTTGGTGTTCTGTTCTGGCACGCAAGAATTGATCTTGCATCTGACCCTGTTGCCGAACTGGACAATCCGGAGCCGATCGATTGTGGCCCGTATGCAAGGGAGCATCTGGAAACCATAAGATGGCGTGGCCTGGATATCAAGGTGCCACCAATTGAGTTGACACTGGCTGCCAACAAGAGAAGAAAGAGGTTTGAAAGAGTAAAACTTATTGAGGAGTTTTTGAGATCCAAAAAGTAATTTCCATTCAGCTTGACATCGTCTGCCGGCGACTGTAATTTGTTGCCAAAGGAGCCACAATGGAAGAAAACATTTTGAGAGAAAAGCTTTCCAGGAGGGGTTTTGATGAAAACAGGACTGGGCAGGCGCTTGAAACAATCGCCGGTTTTGAGGAGTATCTCAAAACAGCAGCTTTAGACCCTTCTGACAAAAATACCCTGGTTGATTATTGTTCAGGGCTGATCAGAGAAAATAAAAACAACTGGTACAATATCTTTGCCCTTGCGGTTTATGGCAAGTCGATCGGGTGCGAAAAACTGACAATCAATGCACTTGAGTTGCTAGATGGTTCAGAGGCGTTGTGGAACTTGAGAGACAGGCTGGACGAGAAGTTTGGTGAAACTGTGGCTTCCAAATATTATAAAGGCGTCAGGTTTCCTGAGCTTGGTGAGCCAAATGATGTCAGACCTGAGGCAATGGGAGCTATCATTGGAAGGGTGGAATCGGACCTTGGCCAGAAAAAAACAGCGTCCCTGATTGGCGGGTGCCTCAGAAACATAAAAGATTCTTGGTATGAAGAGGATGTGAAGCTGTTTGAGGAGTGTGGGAAGAACATTGACAAATTCATCAAGACAAGGGGAGACCGGTTTCTTTCCGAGCTTGAAACGCTCAAAAATGAGGGGAATCTCTATTTCACCCAGCCAATAACCGATGAGGTCATAGAATTTGTAAGGTCAAATCCTGAAATCCATTATGGCGTGCGTGACGGAAACATTTTCTATGACACAAAAATTCCTCATCAGGCCGCAAAAATGCTCTCAGAAAGTGACCCGGTCAAAAGACGCTATCACTATTGCCATTGCCCTTGGGTCAAAGAATCGCTTGCCAACGGGAAATCACCTGTTCCACCGGTGTTTTGCAATTGCAGCGCAGGTTTCCACAAGAGGATGTGGGAAGTTATTCTTGGAAAACCCGTCAAATGCGAGGTTCTCGAATCAGTCCTGAAGGGTGATGACAGGTGCAGGTTCAAAATTGATCTGGGCTGAGCCTTTTTTTTCCGGCATCCATTTTTGATTGAAGCAAAATTATATAAAGCCTGTTGTTTTTTCCGTTGTCTTTGAAAAAGCCTCTCCCCCAAGACCATTTGTTTTTGTTGCCACAAAAAAGGAAAAATCAACAAATGTCTTGTTCTGGAGGTGTTGCGCCCCGTGCCCGAAAGGGCTAATAATTGGGGTGAGGCAAAAATATGCAAAACAGCGAGAAGCCAAAAAATATTGATGAATACATCTCCAGTTTTCCGGATGAGACCCGTCTTCTGCTTGAGAAAATGCGGGAAGTGATAAAAAGTGCGGCACCGGAAGCCAAAGAAGTGATAAGTTACCAGATGCCTGCGTTCAAGCTGGACAGTGTTCTGGTCTATTTTGCGGCCCACAAAAACCATATCGGTTTTTATCCGACATCCTCGCCAATTGTTGTTTTCAAAAAAGAACTCTTGCCTTACAAGCAATCAAAAGGAGCAATCCAGTTCCCTTTTGACAGGCCAATACCATTTGACATCGTGAAGAAAATTGTGGAGTTCAGGGTAGAAGAGGACAGGCAGGAGGCTAAAAGCAAGAAACAGTCTGAGCCCAAGACACAAAAAAGAAGTACCACAGCTTCTTCTGCCAGCAAGACGCCATCCGCATTTCCTGTTGAAAAGGAGTATGCCCGCTGCATTGAAACCTTGACGAAAGCCGGCATTATTGGGCCTCTCCCAAAATCGGGAAGCACTGGTGTGACAGGCATTGACGTGAAAGAGTATCCTGTCCCGGCACTTGGGCAGGTCCTGGGGTTTTTCTCCGGCAACAGGGAGCTGGTGGAAAAGAAATTCTCACAGGGTTTTGACAGGCTGGAGCTTGTCCCGATGGCGGCCCCGGTTCTTTTTCTTGCCGACCTGATGAAAGCGGCAATCCTCAGGCACCTGGCGGAGAGAAAGATTTTCCGGACCAGAAGAAACCCCTCTGACCCTCCCGTGCCAGTCCGTGTCAACAAGGAAAAACACGTCTGGATTTGGGAGACCCTGAAAGAAGTCCTGGACACTGACGGGCTTGTCTATTTTCCGGAGGAGTATTCGGTCAGCCACCGCGGACAGACCAAACTGGAGGTCGTTGCCAACAGGCGGATTTGTGCTGTTCCTGGCTGGTCCATTGGGCTCTCGGAGAGCTTGCCTATAATGCCCGGCCAGGGCGAGGGCAAGGTCATGGCCGGAAGAAAACAGCTTGAGACAGGATTTTCACCGAATGAATATAGGAGCATCCTGCAGGGTCGGGCCTATCAGGGTGAAACTGGAAACACGCTTGAGGATTTTATCGTGAGGTTCATCTCCCGCCTCGAGGAGACCGGCGAGGTGAGCAACGACATTATTGACGAAAATGCCCTGTGGTGCCTTGCGCAGTATGTAAAAATCCCCTATGCGGACTGCGTGCCGGTCGGGCGCTGGCACCGCACCCTCGGGCGCGCACGCCTGGACATGCACCGGTCAAACAACAAGCTTTGCACAAAAAACTGTGGCGGCGCCACCGTGGTGAGGCTGGTAGGCATCATGATTTGATATTAATTTGTGATTCTCGATAATTTTATAGGAGAGAATAATATATGAATAAAATCAAGTTAATCTGGAAGTTTTTGGTCGAATGGCTAATAAAGCCTATTATAACCTTTTTTGTTCCTTTCATATTCTTATCGCTTATTCCAATAATACCATCTAGCATAATTAAAGGAGATCCTATTAAAGGAATAATTTCTATACCTTTGTGGGTTTGGATTGCAATTGTTATTTTGAGTATTATTCCTCTATCTGTATATTGGAGGATAGATAGAATTCAAAACAAGAATAGAAGTTTTGGTGCCGTAACATATCGACATAATAGAATATCAGATTGTTACTACTATAACTATGAAGATAGCGTATGGGCGTATTATATAGAGAGTTTTTTAGATTACTCAACAAGGTTAGTACCTGAAAGTAATCCTTATTGCAAAAAATGTGGTACAAAACTGAAGCAATCAAGAGAATTATTCTGGGGTGGCTATATTTGGAGTTGTGTTGAATGTGGTCGTAAGACAAAGAGACGCTTCACATTTAAAGAAGCAGAAGAGAATCTGGAGCGTATTTTGAATGGAATTGATTTACCTGAAACCGAAATATCTAATGAAGAATGATTTTTTGGAAGATCTATAGAAAATAAACAAAATCGTAAGAGTGTTTTCTAAGATTTTGGAAATGATCTAAGGATTTGCATTAAGCAATGATTTGACTAAATATATGGGTAATCGGGTGTTGCGAAAGGCAGGGTGATCGGATGGAAAAGAAATCCATAAAAGCCTTGGTTATTTTCGATACAACTTTTGGGAACACGAAAACAATCGCAGAGGCGATTGCGAAGGAGCTCGGGAGCGGTGCAAAGGCGATGCAGGCCTCCAGCGTCAGCGCCTCCGAATTGAAGGGGCTGGATTTGCTTGTTGCCGGCAGCCCGATCATTGGCTGGAAACCTTCCGAGAAGATGGAGGCTTTCCTTAATGGCCTGGCCAAAGAGCAACTGAAAGGCACAAAAGCAGTGGCTTTCGACACGAGAGTAAAGATCTTTATTCATGGGGACGCTGGCAGAAAGATCTCGGAAAAGCTCGAGGCGGCCGGTGCTGAAGTTATTTCCAAGCCGCAGATGTATTATGTCAAAGGCAGAGAAGGCCCGCTTTTTGATGGCGAGATCGAAAAATCTGTCGAATGGGCAAAATCGATAAAAGACCAGCTAGAGAAAAAATAATTTTGATCCAATGAACAGAGAAACTGCTAAACTGGCTGGAAGATCGTTGCTGTATTTTGTTTTATTCCTTGTGGTCATGGGCCTGGCAATCTTTTTGCCGGCGTGGTCGCTTGCCTACTGGGAAGGCTGGGTCTATATTTCCATCTATTTTGTCCTTGTCCTGCTTGTCACGCTCTACCTGCTGAAAAATGACCCTGAACTGCTAAAACGAAGACTCCACAGGGGGCCATTTTCCGAGAAAGAAAAAAGCCAGCAGATAATCCAGTCGTTTTCGACATTGATTTTCACCGGAGTAATTTTGTTCCCGGGATTTGACCACCGTTATGGTTTTTCCATGGCCCCATGGTATGTTCCTGCAATTGGCAATCTGCTTCTGGTTGTTGCCTACGTTATCGTTTTCATTGTCTTCAAAACAAACACCTACACATCAGCCGTTATTGAGGTTGCAAAAAATCAGAAGGTCATTTCCACAGGTCCTTATGCTGTTGTCCGCCACCCTTTGTATTCTGGCGCGCTACTCGTGATTATTGCCACACCGCTTGCACTTGGCTCCTACTGGGCTTTGCTTTTTGTAATCCCGATCATTCTTGTGGTTGCTTGGAGAGCAGTGGAGGAGGAGAAATTTTTGTCCAAAAACCTGCCTGGCTACACGGAATATTGCCAGAAAACCCGGTACAGATTTGTTCCGTATGTCTGGTAGGATTTAGAAAAAAAATCAAACCTTCTGGCACTTCGGGCAAAAATACGAAGTGGACCCAGCAATTGCGGCTTTTTCTATTGGTGTGCCACAATTCGGGCATGGTGCACCAAGCGTTTCTTTGTTCAGAATCGGGACGTAGTTGCCTGGCTTGTCAAAGAGGTCGCTCTCTGCCAATCTGCCGTGTTTTGAAGTGGCCTCCTCCATGACCGATTTGCATGCCTTGAAAAGGGCTGTTCGCTCTTCTGCTGCCAACAGACTGGCTTTTCTCTTCGGATGGATCTCCGACAGGAAGAGCACATCTTGAAGATAGCCGTTTCCAATACCTGCAACGCTGTGCTGGCCTGTGAAAAATTCTTTTATGGTTTTCTTGTGTGCATCCAGGAGGGCAGACAGGGCTTCGGGTGTGAATTCTTTTTTATCCAGCGGATTGAGCCCCAGTTTTCCAGGGTAAGCATGTGTTGCCAGTTCCTGTTCGTCAACGATCTTGAAGAAACCCCAGCCAACGATGGTGTAATATAGATTTGAGCCATTTTCAAAACTGATCCCGACGCTCCACTTGCCGGCCGGTTTGCCACCATCCTTGAAGTAAAGGATTTTGCCAGCAGTTTCCATGGTGGATAGCAGGTAATGATTGTTGTCAGTTTCGATGAATATCCATTTTCCCTTGCTGTAGGCTTTTGTGAGTTTGTGTCCTTTAAGTATTTTTCCGCTTTCGGAACTTGTTTTATTTGTAAAACCCTGCCTCTCCAGCGAGTCTGTGTTCATATACTCCACAGAACTGACTTTATGGATGGTTTTTGACAGGATATCGTTTATCTGCCCCGATATGACAATTGCTTCCGGCATTTCAAATGGCATTTGTTCCTCCTTTCCGAAAATCATAACCCGAATAATATTTCGGGCAACTCCCGGGGTTTCGTTATTTTTGTGCAATGATAAACCTTCTAATTTATCTTCTGGCCAGATATCATAATAATTGAACCGAAACGCTTTTTGGAACGTATGGATTTTTAGATACAAACTTTTTTCTATCATCTGCTGCCTGGGAGGTTTTGGTGAAGAAACTGATTGCTCTGGGTTGTGCTCTTGTCATTGCGCTGGGTTTTTACTGGAAAGCTTCAGGTGGAGGATGCAGCTGGCCATGCTATGGTGGCAACAGCAGGCACAATTTCTATTCCGATTGCGGCCCGCAGGGGAACAATCTGGGGCTTTTCTGGAAGTTCGAGACAAAAGCGCCAGTTCTTTGTTCTGCCTCTTATGATGGCGATAGCATATACATTCCATCCACAGACCACAGGCTGTATTGCCTTGATCCTGAGACGGGTGGAGAGAAGTGGAAATTTGAAACCGAGTCGGAGATGAGGTCCCAGCCTTATGCCACCGGCAAGATGGTTTATTTTGGCTCGCAAGACCACAATATGTATTGTTTGAACGCATCAAATGGAGACAAACTCTGGAGTTTCAAGGCAAGAGGCGGCATTATTTCAAGCCCGACAGTATACGGGACAAATTGCTATTTTGGCTGTCTTGGCAGGTATCTGTATTGTGTCAGCGCAAGCTTGGGCGAACTCAAATGGAAGTTTGAAACCAAGGATGGCATTATTTCAAGTCCGCTAGTTTTTTTGAACAAGGTTTATTTTGGGTCAAAAGACCACTCCCTTTATGCCGTCGATTCCGAGACGGGCAAGCTGTTCTGGTCATTCAAGACTGATGGCAGCATCTATTCTTCAGTTGCTGCCCAAAACAACAAGATATATTTTGGCAGTGATGACGGCAACATTTATTGCCTGGAATCTGAAACTGGCCAGCTCCTTGCGCAATTTCAAACCGGTGCCACCGTCAGGACCTCTCCGGCGCTCATGGGCGACTACCTTTATGTTGGTTCTGGCGACAACATTTTTTGCCTAGACAAAAATACAATGGAAGAGATCTGGCGCTATACCGAGCCAAAAATGCAGGTCACGACATGCACTCTTGTTAGTTCCAAGGTTTATGTTGGTGTGGGCAGTACAATCTGCTGCCTCGACTCAGAGACTGGTGAAAAACTCTCAGTCTTCCAGGCAAAAGGTTCCATGTGCCAGGCAAGCATTGCCACAGACAGAGTACTTGTCGGCTCTCTGGACGGGAACCTTTATTGTCTAGGCGATATTAGCCCTGAGATTGAAATAAAACCAGAAAACATAAACTTTGGCGAGATGTCCAAAGGTGAGCAAAAATCGATTTCATTGACCATAAAAAATAAAACAGAGAAGGACCAGACGGTTATACTGACTATCAATAAACCCTGGCTCAAGATTGATAATACCGCTGTTTCGCTAGCTCCTGATGAAGAAAAAACAATTACCGCCTCCATTGACTGGGAGAAAATCACAGATGTTGGCATGCAGAGGGCATCGATAAAGCTTGTCTGGGGTTCAAGCCAGAGCATAGTGCTTGCGAAGGCTTATGTTCTTTATGAGCTAGATTCTGAATTCAAAGGCTGTGGTTGGGGAAACAGCAAGGCAAATGCGCAAAGAACTGGTTCAACAGGTGCAGAGTGCGGCCCTTTGACTGACTCTGTGGCAAAAATCTGGTCAACAGGTTTTGGCCAGCCTTTTGGAAATTCCCCTTGTGTTGTGGGTGATTGGATAATAGCTGGCCCCACATGGGGAAAAACAGTCTCCTGCTTGTTGATCGAGAATGGCTCGGTGGCGTGGAACACTGAATTGGACAAATATATTACTTCATCACCGTCTGCAACAATGGATTATACAATAATTGGCGCCCAGGAAATGCTTTATTGCATGGATACCGAGTCTGGAAAAAAATTGTGGGAGTTCCAGACTGGAGCGGACATCCTCTCCAATCCCATGATCATTGATGACAGAGTGTTTTTCGGTTCAAAGGACAATTTTGTATATTGCCTTGCTGTCAATACAGGCAAGCTCCTGTGGAAATCAGACGAACTTTCACCGATTGTGACTTCTGGGACCATTTGTATGAACAGGATATGCTTTGGTGGAAGCGACGGGAAACTCTACTGTCTTGCAACAGAATCAGGCAGCATTCTCTGGACATTCACAGCCAAGGGAGAGATTGCAACCGCAGCATATGAAGCCAACAAGCTCTTTTTTGCCACAAGAGAAAAGATGGTTTACTGTATAGAGGTAACAACTGGCAAAAGGGTATGGGTTTATGAGGCAAAGAGCCAGATACAATCTTCCCCCTCGATCTCCGAAGGCCAGGTTTATTTTGGCTCCAATGATGGCTCCGTGACCTGCCTTGCCCAGTCAGATGGCAAGAAGAAGTGGGAGTTTGTCACTGGGAATTATGTCACTGCTTCACCATCAATCTATGGGAAAAAGGTCATTGTTCCTTCACAAGACAAAAATATATATTGTCTTGATTCACTCACTGGTGAGAAGATTTGGTCTTTCAAATGCCAGGATTCGATAAAATCTGAAGCTGTCATTTATAAGGGCAATATCATCTTTGGTTCTTATGACAAGCAGATTTATTGCCTTTCCGATACCAAGGAAACTCTGACAATTGAGCCAAAGAAAGTTGATTTTGGCTCGGTCCAGTCTTATGACCTCTATGGCTCCCCGGATCCCATCATGCTTGAGGTTGGCAATACCTCCGGGGAAGAGATGATTGTAGAACTTTCCACAGCCTCAACGTGGTTTGTGCTGTCAAACAAAACACTTGTCATTGCCCCAAAGAGCAAATATATCGTAAAAATTGGCCTCTCAACAGATGGCATTACAGACCAGGGAAACTATTGGGGACAGATAAAACTGAAATCTGGAAATTATGAAGACCAGATTGATGTCAGGGCTTACATCTCGGGAGAAGATCAGGGTGAAGAAGCTTCGGGTTGTGAGTGGATTTGTTTCAAGAGAAACCCGGGCAGAACAGGTTTTGAATTTGACGGATGTGCTCCTGCGGCAACAGAACTTGTAAAAATATTCTCTGTAAAGATGAGGGACATGGTGGAGTCTTCTCCAGCAACCTATGACGGCAGGCTCTTTGTTGGCTGTATGGATGGCAACCTCTACTGCTATGATGCAGAGAATGGCAAGGAGATATGGAATTTCGAAACTGGAGGGCCGATCTATTCCTCACCGGCGATATTTGAAAAAAGGATTTATTTTGGCTCCAATGATTCAAACGTGTACTGTGTCGATTGGGAAGATGGCTCATTGCTGTGGAAATTTGAAGGACCATCTGGTTTTCAGTCGTCTCCGGTGATAACGGGTGATTTTGACAACAAACCAAGAGTATATATTGGTTGCAATGATGGGTACATGTACTGTCTCGATGCCAAGACGGGCGAGAGGATTTGGAGCTATAAAACCGCTGGTGCTGTCAGTTCTTCTCCGGCCATTTCTTTTACAAAAACATCAGGCAAGCTTTCAAAGCTGGACAGGGTCATTTTTGGCTCCATGGACGGCAAGATTTATTGTCTTGATGCCATTTCTGGTACCAAATACTGGACATATGATTGCAAGGCCCCGGTAAAATCAACTCCCTGCATCAAAGATGACAGGGTTTATGTTGGCTGCCATAATGGGATGTTCTATTGTTTAAACACAGCAACAGGCTACAGCATGTGGACATACAAAACTGGCGTTGTGAACTCGCCTTCATTTTTTGGAGGGAACATTTACTGTGCAACATCCGATTCTCTCCTCATATGTCTTGAGGGGAAAACTGGCAAAAACCTTTGGTCATACCGAGCCAGTGGCGGTTTTATGACTTCACCCGTGGTTTGTGGTGGAAAAGTCTACCTTGGCACTTTGGACAAAAAAGCAATTTGCATTGATGCCGGTTCCCCTGAGAAGATATGGTCAGCGGTACTTCCGGAGGAGGTGATTTCCTCCCCGATAATTTCCATGGGAAGGCTTTATATCATCTCAGAAGATGGGACATTGTTCTGTTTCTCTGAAACAACCAGGGAAGTTTCCATAGAACCTGACAATGCCGATTTTGGGCTCGTGGAAGAGGGCAGAGAACCCATAATGCCAATAACGCTGACCAACAGGATTGCAAAGAAGATTACTGTTTCCATCACAAAAGAAGGTGACTTTTTCTCAGTGAAACCTGCGACCTTTGAGATGAAGAGTGGCGAAAAGGTGAATTTTAATATTTCAATTGATCCACAAAAGGTCCAGAAGGGCCCGAACAATGGGCTTGTGAAGATTGCGTGGAACGACAGAGTTGTTGTGCTTCCGGTAACGATTATGATTAAGTGATACAAGCCGGACTTTTTTGGTTATAATTACCAAAAAAGGAGGCATTATGGAAAAGCTTGAAGTAGTTCACAAGAGGCTTTTTGATGCAGCCTACTATGCTGCTGAGGCCATAAAAAAGGCAATTGATCTAAATGTTTTGCCAAAAAACCTGAGAGAAGAAATGTCGCAGGCCCTGAATGACCTTGATGTTGCCATGGAATCATCTAAAAAACATTTTGTGGATCCTGGCTGTTAAAAAACATACAGGCAAAATACATCCCTCTAGCGTATAGTGGAGTATAAATGAAAAAATTAACTGCAAGGGCGCTTGCGCTTTTGGTTGTCATGTCGTCTGTTTTTGTTTCTGGCCCTGGCGTTGCTGCCAGCTGTGATTGCACGAGGTTCAAATTCGACCTTGGCAATAACGGGGTCTTCCCTTCTGAGTGTGCCCCAGAAAACAATGACCTTGTAAAGCGCTGGTCATATACAACGGGAGGTTCTGTTACCTGTGCACCACTTGTTGTCTCCGGCAAAGTTTATGTGGCCTCGTGGAACAACAAAATGTACTGCCTGGATGCAGAAAAAGGAACTCTTTCCTGGTCAGCAAGGATAGGCGGGGTCCTTAACGGGATATGCTATGACTTGGACAGGGTTTATGCCTCCTGCACTGATAAAAAGGTCTACTGCCTTGATGCAAAAACTGGCAAACAGCTCTGGGTTTTTGCAATGTCATCTGCAAGCATCTCCAATCCATTGGTTTACTTGGGCAAACTCTATACGGCCTGCGGCAAAACAAATGACAAGACAAACAATGGTGATAACTACGTTTACTGCCTGGATGCCAAAACAGGAAAAGTTGTCTGGAGAGTAAAAAACCAGGTGGGTTTTGAGGCTTCCCCAGCGATCGCCGGCGGGAAAGTTGTCATAGGGTCAAACGACAATTACATGTATTGTTTTGATGCGGCAAGCGGGAAACAGCTCTGGAAGTCTGCAAGGGTAGGCAGTGAATTTGATGCCCCGGCATCAATATCAGCCGTTTCTGGCAAGATATACGCTGGAAACTGGGATAAAAAGCTATATTGCCTGGATTTGAAAACTGGCAAAACTCTCTGGACCTACCTTGCTGGAGGGCCGATACTTACTGCACCAACAATTGCCGAGGGCAAAATCTATTTCGGCAGTGATGATGGCAACCTCTACTGTGTTGATGGATCATCAAAAAAGCTCTCCTGGAAGTACAAAACAGGCGGTAAAATCAACAATTCATCACCCGTGTATTGTGCAGGGAAAATATATTTTGGCTCCTACGACAACAAGTTTTATTGCCTTGATGCAAAAACCGGCAAGAAACTGTCATCTTTTGAAACAAAGGACGAGGTGTGGTCAACACCTGCAATTTCCAATAAAAAGATCTATTTTGGGTCAAACGACGGCAACGTTTATTGTCTTGAGGCGCGTATTGAAAAGCCAGTTCGGATGACCATAAATCCGGAATTTGCCGCGCTAAAGCCTGGGCAAAGCATACTTTTTACTGCCACAGTCTACAACAATTATGGTGAAGTCATGAAAGACCAGAAGATTGCCTGGTCTCTGACAGACCCCAAAACAGGGACACTTGATTATGGCGGTCTTTTTGATGCCAAATCGCCAGGGCTGACTGATGTTGTTGCTACCTCCGGTCAGCTCTCCGCAAGGGCAAAGGCCTATGTCTACGACGAAGGATTGAACCTTGAGAAACAGGGTTGCGACTGGCCATGTTTTGGCGGTGATCCGGGCAGAACTTCATCCACAGAGGCCGATTGCGGCCCAAAAACCGACAAGCTGAAAATATTGTGGAAATACAATGCAAAATCACCTCTCACCACCCAGGCGATTTCTGTGGACGGGATGGTCTTTGCGGGTGCCCAGGATGGCAAATTCCATTGCATGGACCTTGAGACAGGCGCAAAGATCTGGGAGTTCAAATCAGGGGCGCTTGCCTACACGCCGGTTTACTGGCAAGGAAAACTGTTTGCACCGTCATTTGACAAGAAGCTCTATTGTCTTGATGCAAAAACCGGCAAAGAACTCTGGTCTTTCGAGGCTGGCGGGGAGATAAGGACATCGCCGGCTATTTATCAGGGAAAGCTCTATTTTGGCTGTGGCAAGGTTCGTGACGACAATGAAAACAATTCCGGCAAGAATGCCCTGTATTGCCTTGATGTCCTGACCGGCAAACTGGTGTGGGAAAACCCGAACAAGATAGATTTCGAGTCCTCGCCGACAGTTGCCGATGGCAAAGTGTTTATTGGGTCAAGTGACGACACTTACTACTGTTTTGATGCAAATACGGGCGATACTTACTGGACAATCGACAGCAAGAACGATTTTGACGGTGAAACAACATACTTTGATGGCAGGATTTATTTCTCCACATGGGACGGCATTGTAAGGTGTGTTGATCCCCGCTCTGGCGATGCCATCTGGACGAGTGAAGTAGACAAGGCGGTTTTTGGCCCTCTGGCGATAAGGGACGGCAGGATTTTTGCCATTTCCACAAACAAGAGGATGTTCTGCCTGTTGCTTGAAGATGGCAAGGTGCTCTATGATGTGCCAATGGAAGGTTCATCGTTCTATTCCGTGGCCTGCTACGGGAACAGGGTGGTTCTTGGCGATACTGGTGGATTGATGAAGTTGCTTGACACTTCAACCGGTGAGGAAAAGTTTGCCTACAATGTAAAAGATGGCAAGGATTTTGTTTATCCGTCAGTTTGCGGAGGAAAAATCCTCTTCACAAATACCGATGGCTTCCTCTACTGTTTTGTTGATGACGACACTGTCGAGCCTGAAAAATCATACCCTGCCAGACTTGTTGTCCAGCCGAAAGAATCAGTTCTGAAACCAGGTGAGACCCAGCAGTTTACGGCCGCGGTTTTTGACCAGTTTGACCAGGAGATGAAGGATGTCCAGATAAGCTGGGAATGTTCTGATACAGAAATCGGGTCAGTAGACCAGAACGGTCTCTTTACTGCCGCCAAGGATGGGGAATGCACCGTAACCGCCACTTACCTTGAGCTTTCTGATGCTGGAAGGGTGAAAGTGCTCAAGATCGCAAAACCGGAAGAAGTGACTTGCGAGTGGAACCAGTACAGGGGCAATCTCCAGAGAAATGGTGTTGTTCCTGATGGTTGCGGGCCAGACCCAGCAAAAACAAACCTTCTCTGGAGCTTTGAAACAGGCGATGACATCTATTCTTCGCCAACCATCTCCGATGGCAGGGTTTTTGTCGGTTCAGACGACAACCACCTTTATTGCCTCGATCTGGCAAGCGGGGCAAAGATATGGGACTTCACTGCTACAGGAAGGGTTTTCTCTCCAGCAGTCGATTCCGGAAAAGTCTATGCCTGCTCGTATGACAGAAACCTCTACTGCCTGGATGCAAAAACAGGCAACAAGATATGGTCATTTATGTCCCAGGGCCCAACATTCTCCTCGCCAGTGGTTTGGGAAAACAGGGTGTATTTTGGATCAAAGGACCATTTCATGTATTGCCTTGATGCCACCACAGGGAAGCTGCTCTGGAAGTTTGAAGCACCCGACCAGGTTGACTCATCTCCTGCACTCTGGGAAGGCAAGATATATTTTGGATGTGAAGACAGGAGCCTTTATTGCCTCGATGCACTGACTGGCAAAAAAATGTGGGACTTCAAAACTGGCTACATGATAACCTCAACGCCTGCCATCTGGAATGGAAAGGTCTACATTGGTTCTGATGACAAGAAGCTTTATTGCCTGGATGCCCAGACTGGCTCCCAGGTCTGGATGTTTGAGGCAGGCGGTGTCCTCCATTACTCTTCCCCGGCGATCTGGAACGGAAGGGTGTTCGTGGGTGCAACTGACTCCTTCCTTTATTGCCTGGACTCTGAAACTGGCAAAAAGATATGGACATTCAGGGCAGAGGGGTGGGTCACCAGCCCGGCAGTTTGTGGCAACAAGGTCTGGTTTGGCAGCCAGGATTATTATTTCTACTGCGTCGATTTTGAAACTGGCGAGAAGATATGGTCTTTCAAAACAGAAGGGGCTGTTTCATCGCCTGCCATTTCAAACGGTCACATTCTGGCCGGTTCTTTTGACAACAAGCTCTACTGCTTTGGTGCAAAATAACCGAGAGTGTACAAAGTTTCGGATACGCCGAGGGGAAACCTTCGGCGTATTTTTGTTTATAACAATTTGTGCATAAATGTGGGATTTCTTTATTTTGATTGAAGAAAACACTGTAATTTTAATATAGATTTTTCAATAAATTGACCTTGTCCAAGTCTGCGTTCAATTGATTGATTTAATTTATTGTGCTAATATCTCTCTCATGAAATCCAGACTGATTACAGCAATGTTGGCTATTATACTAGCTCTCCAGATGCCTGTTTTTGCCATGGCCGAAGAAGGGAAATGCGATGATTGGGTAATGTTTAATCATGATCCTTCAAGGTCTTGTCTGACAACGAACCAGGCGGCACCGCCGCTTCTTGTTGGAGAAGCCTACAAGGCCACGGCCGCCATCCACAGCTCAATTGCAATGACTGACAGGTACAGCGTGGTTGGTTCTGATGACATGAGGATATATTGCTACGACACTCATTCATTCAGGATAAGGTGGAACTATCTGACCGGAAACAAGGTCCGTTGCTCACCGACAATTTTTGGAGAAGTAACAATCTGCGGTTCGGATGACGGCTATCTCTATTGCCTGAACCTCGAAACTGGAAATGAAGTCTGGAAATTCAAAACTGGCGACATCATAAGGTCGTCACCCCTTGTTGTTAACGGGAAGGTCTATTTTGCATCAAGGGACATGAAGGTTTATTGCCTTGACGCTCTTTCTGGCCAGAAGGTCTGGGCATTTCATACGGGTGCTTTTGTCGATGCCTCACCAACATATAATGAGTACAATAAGACTATTTTGATAGGTTCCTATTCAAAAAAACTCTATTGTCTCAATGCCGAAAATGGCAGGTTGACTTGGGAATTTGAGACCCCTTCTGAGGTCTTTGCAGCCTGTTCTGTCAAAAACGAAAAGATATTTTTTGGCACAGATGGCGGGCAGTTCTATTGCCTGTCTGATGATGGCAGACAGATCTGGAAGATAGATGTCGGTGCACACGTCTGGGCAACGCCGGCTCTTGTTGAAGACAAACTCATAATTCCAACTGGATACGACAAGATGGTTCGCTGCCTCTACCAGGACACCGGCGAGGAAGTATGGAACTTCAGGACGGAAAACTGGAACTACTCTTCCCCGGCTGTTGGCGGGAAGTACGTTTTCTTTGGGTCGGATGACCAGAACCTCTACTGTCTGTACTGGAAAACGGGACAGCTGGCCTGGAAAGGAAACCTTGGATACATCATTGAAGCTTCACCTGTAATCTACTGTGAGGCAGTTTATGTCGGCACATGGGGTGGAACAGTCCAGGTCTTCCAGCCAGGGCCAATCCTTGAGGTTGAGCCACAAGAAATTGATTTTGGCATAGTGACCCATGGGACAACACCTTTCAGGGACATCATCGTCAGGAACGCCAGAAAAGACCAGTTCCAGACGAAGCTTGAAGGAAAAATGGTTACTGATGAAAAACACCTTTCCTTCAGTGCAACAGAATTTTTTGATATAAGCAATGGTTCTGAACAAAAAATAAGGGTAACACTCGATCCTGGCGGGCTTGATTATGGCAATCACCAGGCGTTGCTCAAGATATCTTCAAATGGTGGCGAATTCACCATGATAATCAGGTGGCGCATTGTTTCACCGGCACCGCCATGCCTTAATGTTTCTCCGTCCGAGCTCAATTTCGGGTTTATCAAGAGGGGTGAGGAAGTCTCAAAGACATTGACCCTTTCCTTTGACACTGATGAGGAAGTCTCCGGCATAGTGATGGGTGAAGACAGGTGGATTGATGTGGAGCCAGTCTCCTTCACTTCTATAAATCGCAAGTTCCTTCTAAAGGTTACACTCAATGGTAGCAGAATACCGGCTGGCAACGAGGCCCAGGGAAGGATCGTCATTGCCACCAAGAATGATGTTTGCCAGCAGGTTTCCGTCATGGTGAAAGTCGAGACTGAGCCAAGGATAGAAATCTCCATGGTCATCGGTGATAACACGGCTTTTGTAAATGGCAGGCCTGTCGACATGGACGTTGCCCCATACATAACGAGCAAAGGCAGGACAATGGTCCCGATAAGGTTTATCTCCGAGACCTTTGGTGCCGACGTCAAATGGATTGCCGACAAGAAAGAGATACAGATAAACAGATTTGACAACAGGGTCAAGCTCTGGGTGGGCCGTCCTGAAATGGACGTCAATGATTTGATAAAAGCCATTCCTTCTCCACCAGAGATCAAGGATGGCAGAACAATGGTTCCGTTCAGAGCAATAGCCGAGGCCTTTGGTGCCGATGTGCAGTGGATTGCCGAGACTAAAACAGTGAGGATGGTCTTCAATCCATGACCCTTGCCAATGCGCTCTCGTGGACAAGCGGGCGCGCAAATGGTGATGCAATAAAGGCGCTTCTTTCTGCCTCTGCGTGGCTTTCGCAATCAGGCATCCAGGAGCAGGAAGGCCCTCATGCTGGCGGATTTTATGGCTGGTACTCGACGCTTGAACACTGCCATTCGATCATGTTTTCTGCCGCCACTGGAAATGCAATCACCTGCATGCTTTTTCTGGACAGGATGTTGCCGGGCTGGCCAAGGCAAAACCCGACAGAACAGGCGGCCTTCTGGCTGCTTGACAAGGCGTGGGTGGCTGATGAGGGCGGGTTTATGGTGGGCATCAATCCCCAAAATGATTCCCAGGTCAGGCAGATAAAAACGCTTGATGTCGCAATGATCCTGAATGCCTTTGTGCATCTGCATTATGAAACTGACAATTCTTTTTGCCTTTCTGTGGCCTCAAAGGCAGTTGACTTCATAACCCAGCGCATGATGGGGCCAAACGGCGTCCCCTACCCGCTCCTCGATGTCGACAGCGCAACAGTCATACAGGACACATCAAACTGGCGCGCCGATATCCAGCCCTATCTGGCAAAAATTTCCATAGGGCTCATGAACTATGCGCAGGCAATAAGGTCTGAAAGGGCCAGAACGCATGCAATAAGATTGCTGGACTGGGCCTGCCAGAAGGCAGAAGAAAAGCAGGAAGGAGCGATAACTTCGACAGGAAGATCGGTGCATCTGCTTCCGACGATGTATGCCGTTGATGCGCTCCTTGTTGGCTCAGTGATGCTGGACAGGCAGAGGATGCTTGAAGCCGCGCTGAAGACTTGGCGTTTTGTTGCAGACTGCCAGCTCCAGGACGGTGGTTTTCCGATGCTTGTAGGTGAAGGTGAAAACTACGAAAGGGCCGATGTGTGTGCCCATTTCATCAGGGCCGGAAGACTCATAGAGGCCCTTGGGATGCTTCCGGAGGGCTACTGTCTTAAAATAGACAAGGCAACGAAAAGGCTTTGCGGGGAGCTTGCCAACAGGCAACCGGACCCAAAAATGTTTGGGGCATTCAATCATTCTGGCGCAGAACGCCCTGACTTGCAGGATGCCAACACCCAGGCCACAATGGTGGCCATTCAGGCGCTATCGCTTGAGGCTGGCATGCCAAATGCGGCATCTGCAATCGCCCGGGACATGTTGATTGTATAGTGTCTAGACGATAGCCCCGAAATATATAGATTCTTTCAGTACTCTCAAGCAATATTATTACAAAAAGCATCCTTTTCTGATACAATTCTAGGCTAGTCCTGAGCAGGTAAAAAAAGTTTGTCTGGGGGTTTGATGAAAAAAATAGCCAGAGTTTTTTATGTAACAAGTCTGATTTTGACATTCCTTGCTGGTTGCGGAGCTTCAAATGAGGGGATAGAGCAGATTACGTCACAAGGAGAGAGACGTTTTTACACCCTTGGTTATGGTGATGACTGGGACACCCAGATGAGAAAGAGAGAAATTACCATCTATTCCGCCCCGCTTGACTGGAGTGATTTCACATCTGCGTTTACGGTAAAGTTGCCAAGAATAAGAGACCCTTACATGGAAGGCCTGCTAAAATACACTGTGGCAACAACAAACTTTAGCAGTGCGTTTTATTTTTATCTGGAAGGACCATACACATGCAGTCTGGAGGGACTTTCGCCTGATAAACAGTGGGCCCTCCTTTATGCAGGGACCGGGTTTTACTTTGAGATGCCATACAAAGAGGATGGTAAATCGCTAAAAGAAATATCGGCCAAATATACCATTTTGTATAACCTGAAAAACGGCTCATCAAAAAAACTTGGCGCCAGATATAGAAAATCCTTTTATCATGACGATCTCGGGGAGCTGGTAAAGGAAAGCGGTGCCTTTTATTTTCCTATTTATTGGGGAGAAAAAGAATTGTTGCTTGTTGAGCAGACAAAAGAAAACAAATTCTTTGGCACCAGTGGAAAATATTGGGATCCCAAGGTTGTGACAATGGACTCTAACCATGCACAGGTGCCTTATGCCCATGCCCGTGGAGTCAGGCTTTCCCTGGATGATCTAAGCATTACTCCAACAGATAGAGTGAAACCAATTAGACCATGGGTAACGTTTGCCGATCAAACCACTGGTATTGTTGGCCATGTTGGGCCTTATGACAAAACGTATCCGAAAAGTAGTGACATACCCGATATCACAGGTATAAGTTGCAAACACAATACATACGCTATTGCTGATATGAGTGGTAAAAAAATATGGATATTCCAGGAAAAGTTCAAAAATTTTGAAGATGGTGATTATAAAATCCGTCAATACGCGATAGCTTCGACTTCGAAAGATTCTGTTTTTATTTTTGCTACCTATATGAAGCCAGGTTTTGGGGAAGCAGTTGCACCAAAGTTCAGAAATTATCTTCTCAGGCTGGACATGAACAGTGGCGAAATGGAAAAAATAAAAGAGCTTGATCAAAATACGTTTTCTGATGGCTTCATAGGGGCTTCTCACCCGGACAAAGCCTATATTTTTGCAGGATTGCATGATGAAGCAAGAACAAAAGTCGAAAGAGTATTGATGAAATACCTTGACGGCAAGCTTGTCAGGGTGCAACCCCAAAATGGAATCCCTAGGGTTGGAGAGGATTTCTATATCAGGTAGATATCCAGATTAAGCAAACCTGTTTTTCTCCAATTGGCTATGAGCCAGCTGTTTACTGTATTTTTTTGATATGAAACCATTCCTTAATCTTATACTATTGACTGTAGTACTATTGACTGTAAAATATCCACCATCATGGAAGACAAAGTTATAAGGGTAACGTCAAACAGGGTCGGTGCAGGGCTGGTTCTCGGCTCCCTGGAGTACGAGGTCTACAAGGCCTGTTGCGCAATCGGAAAGGCGACCGTAAGGGAAATAGTGGACCATCTTTCAACCGATCATGCCTACACGACCATAATGACAACCTGTGACAGGCTTTCCAAGAAGGGCGTCCTCAAGAGGGAAAAATGTGGCAAGAGTTATGTTTACATGCCATCAGTCACCCAGGAGGAGATGGATGTTAAAAGCACATGCAAGGTGCTCAATTCTGTAATTGGCAGCCTTACTGAATCGGTCATGGCAAATTTTCTGGAAATGCTTGAGAATTCGGACTCGAACAAACTGGACATGCTTGAGCGTATGATAAAGGAGAGGAAACAGAATGCAAAATAGTCTTGTTTTTGCCCTTTATCTGGTTGTGGCGTGGCCGTTCCTGTGGTTCCTGCTTGGCAGGAAGCTCTCCCCAAAGGGGCTGGGCTGGTCAATTTTTGTGTCACTGGCGTCCCTCTTTGGGTTTTCTGCCGGCTTCATAATGCTCTCCAGCCTTGTTCCGGAGACAGTAAAACTCACCCTCACACCAACAAAGCTCTTTTCCACAGAGGGTATCATTTACGGGGCCAATGTCACGCTGGAGCCTACCTTCTGGCACTATCTTCTCATCGCCGCGCCGTGGATCGTAATCGGTTTTGTTGTTTTCCGCCTCGGGTTTGGACTGTTTCTGCTGTCCTCAAGAACCAGGGGCTATCGTGTCGCACCAAAGTCTTTCAGAGAATCGCTTTCTCGTGGATTTGACGGGCAATATGCCAGAAACACAGCATTTTTTCTTGGCAAATCAGGTTCCGAGGCATTCTCGACCCTGAACTCTGTTTACATTTCAGAAAATTTGATAAAGGGGCTTTCAAAAGAGCAGCTTGATGCAGTTGTTGCCCATGAGATGGCCCATATAAGGCGCAGAGACATAATAAACATGTGGCTCTGGACGCTCAATATTGCACTTTGTTCGTATCTTCCGGGGAAATTTGCCTGGAAGGACTATTCGCTGGAGCTTGAAAAGGAGACTGACCGCCTTGCAGTAAAGGCGATTGGTTCACCCTTCCCGCTTGCAGAAGCGCTGATTGGTGTTGCAAAGCTCTGTTCACCTGTAAAAGTGGCCGCAAATCTTTCTTCTGGCGGGCTCGAGGAGAGGACCATGGCCCTGCTCGAACCAAAGAAAGAAAAGCTTGTGGTGCACAAGTCTCTTGCTACGGTGCTCTGCTTCACGCTGTTGCTTTTGATGCCCCTCTGGCCGGAAAAAACAAATTCCCTTGTAGGAATGGGAATTTCAGAGGTGCAGGCGCAAAAAATGATTGAAGGAAAGATGGTGGCTCTTGTCAAGCCAACTGGTGATGCCGGAAAGCCTTACCAGGTCAACTTTTACCCTGAACAAGCCATAAAGATAGACGGTTTTGGAAACCTGATTCTGGACAAGAGGCTTGTCATAAGAAAGCTATAAGGAGGAAGAATAAATGTTATTTGAGGAAGAGTATAACTATACCCCAATAGAAAAAACTGAAGAGCCGGAAACCGTTGATGCCGAATACAAAGAACCAGCTCATGAGGAAAGACCGCAATATTCCCAGATGAATATAAATGGTGGCAGACAGGCAAGCAAGCAGAACACCCCGAGATGGGGCGGAATTATTGCCCTTGCCCTTGTGTTCTCGGTGCTTTTTGGCGGTTTGTCAGGATTCCTGGGATACAGGCTTGCAGACAACAAGAGTGGTACTGTGGTTATCCAGCAGCCGGTGCCGGAAACCCCGATAAACCAGCAAATGTTCTATGACGGTGTTGTTGATGTGGTAAACAAAGTGTCCCCTGCCGTTGTCTCGATAACTGTTGACAAGCTCGTGGAAGACACAAGTTCTATATTGCAGTTTGACAACCCGTTTGAGCAGTTTTTCAATAATGACAATAGCACCAATCCATTTGCCAGACAGCAGCCTCAAGTGAGGGTCGAACAGGCCGCTGGTTCTGGTGTCATAATAAAAAACATCTGGACTGATGAACAAGGTTTTATCCTTACCAATAACCATGTGGTGGAGAATGGCCAAAAGATCGTTGTCCACCTCATAGACAAAAGGAATTTTGAAGCGCAGATTGTTGCAACAGACTCACTTTCCGACCTTGCCATCCTCAAGGTAAAGGAAAAAAATCTTCCAATGGCCGAGCTTGGGGATTCCTCAAAGTTGAAAGTTGGCCAGCCGGTCGTTGCAATAGGCAACCCATACAAATTTGAAAATACAGTCACAACGGGCGTTATTTCGGCCCTTGCCAGAAACATACAGGTAGACAAAAGCCGTATGCTGGTTGGAGTTGTCCAGACAGATGCTGCAATCAACCCAGGCAACTCTGGTGGACCACTTGTGACACTTGACGGCAAGGTGGTCGGAATCAATACCGTTATCATCGAGGGTGCACAAAATCTAGGTTTTGCAGTCTCCTCAAATGTTGCGTCAAGGGTTGCCAAAGACCTCATCAAGTTCGGCAAAGTGGGCTGGCCAGTGCTTGGTGTCAGGGGTGCAACACTCACACAAGACCTCTCTTCACAGCTTGGTTTGAAGTATTCGTCAGGTGCATACATAGCAGTAGTTGAAAAGGGTGGCGCCCAGGAAGCAGGAATACAGAGGGGCGACATCGTCACCGCAATAGATGGAAAGGAAGTTGCAGATTTTGAAGGACTCCTTGTTGAGGTAAGGAACCATCAAGTGGGAGATGTCGTCAAGATAAGGGTCAGCAGGGATGGAAGAGAGATGACCTTTAACGTTAAACTTGGTGCTGCTGCGGAATAGCCATCACCAACAAGTACCTTCTGGAACAAAAAAGGCGGGGGCAACCCCGCCTTTTTTGTTTGTCTTCAAAAAAAGATTCTATTTTTTATCAAGACATCAGCATCCCCCCAATTTTGAACTTGACCCCAAGATTTCGTGTATTTGAAGCAAATCAGCCATGAATGCATCGAAAGGAGTTTCAAGATGAGAAAGCTCTTGGCTACAATGCTAACGCTCGCGGTGGCGCTCACCGTGGTTCCGTTTTTTGGCGGAATGCCACAGGCTTATGCCGAAACAAAAAACATACTTTTTGCGGTAGTCAGATGGTCTCCGCTTGGCCAGGACAGGAGCGGCCAGCCACTCTCCGGCAGGGTCGTTCCATGGACTTCCGGCGACGTTTCCACCTGGTGGGGCAGGCAGCAGTTTCCGATGCCGTCCCAGCCAAGGTACTGGTCGGAAGTTTATCTTACCGTTATTGGTGCAGGCGGCCAGTCCACCGAAAAAGACAAGATGAACTGCATCCTGGACTCAAACGGCAATATCTGGTTTGACCCTGATGGCTATTTCCACAATGCTGCCGAAAGAGCAAGACCAGACCCGCCAGGCCAGTGCTACGACTACAACTTCAAGACAGACAACACCCCTGCCAACAATACGCAAGGCCCATACAGGGTCGGCGACTATGCAAACTTTTTCCACAACAAGGGTTACTGGTTCACGCCGATCAGCCACCAGCATGGCCCATACACCTTCCCGCGCAATTTTTCAGGAAGGCTGTTTAAGCTGGGGCAAGCTGCGCTTCCTGGCAACGGAATGGCCCTTGTCATGTCAGAGACCTTCCTTGCCTCTTGCGACCCGAACACCTCCTACAACCTCTCGGTTGAAACTGACATGTGGGAAGGCGTCAATCCGGCCGTTACCGCCGCTTCGATCTTTGACCCAGAGAACCCGACACTCAGGAGATCGCAGAGAATCCAGAAATCAACCGTGCTTGGCCCGACTGGCCTGGATTTCCAGGTGCCGGCAACCACTTTCTTCAATGTGAAGCCGTCCTACAGGAGCTACATAGGCATTGAGATCTTCAGGGATTCTGGTGAAAACAACATCAACAACCCGCAAGGCCAGTGCTTTGCACAAAACCTTTCCGATGACTACAAGGCGTTGTATGCCTGCGAAGACTTCATTGGCGCCTCAAATTCCGGAGTGAATGACTCCGATGCTGGCCTCCCACTCAAACCCTTCCCGGCAAGTTTCAGGTATTACGACAGCGGCGGAACCGGTTTTGGCTGTGGCGAGCCGATATATGACAACCTTAACACTGCCCAGGACCCATTCATGAATGATATCGTCAACCCTGGTGACAAGCGTATGACCACTGTAACATTCAGTGTTGGCGGCGCCATTGTCACCTATGAGGCTGGCTCGTATGTTTCAGCCGGTGATGTCGATAATGGCTATATTATTCGTCCATTCACAAACGTTGGCTGGTTTGATGCCAACAATAACAACGAATTTGAAGAGGGTGAATGGATTTATCAGGACAATGATCTTTCCAACTCCGTAACTGCCGGTGATATTCGTCTGACAGTGGTCAACAAAAATGGCAACACCTATCAGTGTGGAACGGTTGTTGCCGGCCCGGAGCTTTACATAAGGAGCTATCCGGTTTCCGGTATAACTGTTGGAAGGTGTGGTAATTTCCGCTTCATGGACATGGAAGTCCTGCCGGGTGTTGCACCTGTGCAGGTGAATGTTTCGAGACCGTTCAAGGTCGAGCAGACCTCGGAAGTCAACCTGACAATGAATCCTGCCCCGGACGAGGGCAGAATAGCCTACATAGTGCTGACCGATGCCTCAGGCCAGAGAAATGTTGCCGGAACAATAACCAAGGACCGCCCGAGGGCAACTGTCCAGATAACTCCCTATGAGGGCTCTTGTGATGAATTTGGCAGGATCCACCCGTATCTTATAGAGGTTTATTATGAAAAGGGCACTGGCAGACCCCAGGACATTGGTTGGGGAGGCCCGCCGGATGGAACTTACGGGTACTGGGTTGTTCCTTCTCCGCAGATACTTAACAACACCATCATTCCGAACAACTATGACTGCTATCTGGCAAAAGAGTTCACGGTGGAGCCCGAAGACATGTATTTTGACTGCAGCACCGTCTGCCTTACAAACATCTCGACCCGCTACCCGAACTTTGTTTTGACCCTCAAGGATTTTGACAACCCGTACGATGTGAATGACCTCAATGGAGTCAATATCTCAACCACAGCTTCTGCAGGTAACATCATTGCATACTACAACTGCACGGGGGCCGGCATCGACTGGATGTTTACTGCTGGCACCGGCGCAAACAGGTATATCGTTCAGGTCAACAAGGATGGCACGTACTATTACTGGGCCTGGAACGACAACCAGAGCCCGACACCAGGCATTGGTGCCGTTGGCGCACTCGACCAGGAAGACACTGTTGTCGGGCCGACGCAGGGCAATATCAATTCAGGCAGTCTTGTTGACATGGATTGCTCTGGAAGATTTGCAGAATGCGATATCTGTGGCCAGGGCTTCGAAAAAATGGGTGTTGTGACCAAAGGCGACACATGGGGACAGTTTGACGGTGTCAACCTCCCGGTCATCGAAACCTATGGCGTGCCGTGCTTTGTTACCACATACAAGACGACCCCGTGGGCTGATCCGGGTGGAAGCATCATGGTGGCCTGCTGGCCGCCAGACCGCACCTCCAGCCTGAATGTAAGGGTGCACACTGATAATGCTCTCTGGGACTACAACAGCACAATCACCCACCCACCATATTTTATCACCTCGCCTGCCAAGGGCACTGATTATTGCGGTGTCCACGTCATTCCACCAACTGCCTCCGGTGGAGGTGGTGGTGGAGGCGGAGGCGGTGGTGGGGGTGGAGGAGGCGGTGGAGGTGGAGGTGGTGGCTCCGGTGGTTATGGAGACATAAACTTCGTCGAATTTACCGCAATTGACCACGCCCTTCAGTACTCCAGCGTCAACTACACCTCTGGATCTGGTGCCTTATCCAGGATGCCACCTCCAGCCGCGCAGATACAGTCGCCGTATGACCCCGTCCTTTCGAATCTTGTCAGGGAGTTCAGGGCTTATCCTGGCGGACAGACACACCCGATCAGGGTGCAAGGTGGAATGGGTGATGGAAGGAACGCATATCCTGCCATATTCCGTGACCAGGTGTGGAAGCTCGGAACCGAGTTCCTGCCGCTGACCGATTATGGCATCTTCTTCATGCTCACAAATGCAAGGAGCGAGTTCCTCTCGTTCAATGCAACGGACAATGACCACAAGATACAGTGGATAGAAATAACAGGGCCATTCATGACGCCGAGGTTCCCAATCACCGACTACACATACAACGGCCTCAGGAATGTGCCGGTGCAATATGATTATTCTGGCAGGATTGTGGTTGACCAGACCAACTGGAGGGATTACGAGCTTGCCCCGCAGGACTTCACCAGGATCATAAGCCCTGGATTCAGGGACCGCTATGTCTACCAGCAGGCCAACCAGAGGCTCCTCCAGAGCAGAAGACTGGACTACTCGATGGTCAATGGTAACGTCTTTGTCTTTGACGAGATGATTCCTGTTGACAGAGGTGTCATAAGGATCGAAGTCAAGCTGGCAAACGGCCAGTCAAGGATCTGGGAAGACTGCTGCCAGGAATACAGGATACAGGGAATCCCGGTCCACGGACTCCACATAGAAGGTGCCCCCGGGACACTCGGAATCATTGCCGACAACGTCCTTGATGTCAAAATCACCGAATGGGAAGACATCCAGGTGGTCAGGGAATGCAACGATGCAATGGCCTACGTCTGGCAGGACAGAGGTGTCCTCCAGCAGATGGGCGGCAATATCTTCTTTGGCGCAGGTGATGGCTGGGTGACAAACGGCCCGTCCTCTTCGGTTGGCTCCGGCTCTGCTGGTGCTTTCAGCAGTGACATGGACCTGAATGGTGACGGAAGGATTTCCTTCGATGCCTATGAAACCGAGCTCATTGGCGCCTACAACCTTGCAACCAACAGCTGGGTGGGCGGCATCATCGATGCAAGGACTTACCAGCGCAACAACGGCAGGTATGTCTTTGACATGAGCCTTTCAAATGGTTGCAGGATTGAAGATGCCGGCCTTGATTTCAACAATGACCATGTCATTGCAGAGGATGAGAGATTGCCGGTCAACCTGACTGTTTACAAATACTATGATGACAACAACGACAGGAGCTTTGCCCCTCTCTGGAATGTCCCTGGAACCAGGCAGTACTATTCGCATGAGGTCTACCTTGCCGGCCAGGTGAGCATGTATCCGGAGCCAGGTGGTGGAGTATCCAAGGATCCCAATATCATCATTGAAGTCAATCCAGGCATTGTGACCGCTGGTGTTTCCCCCGAGGTCGTCAATTCAAACCAGCCCCTGACCTTTACCATAAAGGACATAAACGGCAGGCCAGTCGACCTTACAAAGGGTGGAAAGCTGAAACCGGAAGAGGCGGTCAGCTTCATATCCGATGTCAGACCGGAACGCGTTGGTGCCTACTACTGGACAGTCACCTCGCTGCGCAACAAGGACGGCACGATATCGGACAACGAGCACCTGTTTGGCGAGTTCAAGCCGATAGGCTATGACTTCTCGCAAGCTTCCAAGGGAATATATAAATTCACGGGTTTTGTGGCCAATGACGAGGGTGAAATACAGATAAAGGTGCGCTCGTCAGACTACAAGAGCTGGGGCGTGGGCTCGATTAAAGTTGCAAGGCCAAAGGTGACCTACTCGATAACCAATGTGGCAACAGGCGATGCTGTCACAATGAAGTGGCCAGAGGAGCCAGAGGCCTGCATGACCGGTCTTGACCGCCGCATCTACAAGGTTGTTGCGACACTCAAGGACGCACAGGGCCAGTTGCTCAAGGGCTCGTCAAAACTGCCTGGCAAGTATGGCTCTTCGACAGATTTTGTCAGGTTTACCCCATTCCTTGTCCTTGATGCCGGTGCCGATCCGGAAAAACTGACGTACTTCAACAGGTTCGGGATTTCATCAACAGGCGAAATCTCCTCCACTTCAAACCTCGTCAAGCCAATGTCTGTCAGGTACAAGACGAGCGCAAAGCTCGATGGTTCAACAATAGACCTGAAGAGCTGGGGCAAGGGTTGCGTGTACAACTCAGAGATTGCAGGCAACTACTTCTTCTCCGATTTTAACGGTGATTCTAGGATTGATTACAAGGACTCGCTCAACCCGGACGAAAATGGAAATGTCACCTTCTACGTCTTTGCTGATCAGGTGTTTATGGTTGGCGGCCTGCTCGGTGCCAACAAGGCATCGGTCATCAAAGGAGACGTTGCCGGTGACGCCCCAAGGTCGCAGTCAATGGCCTTCAATCCTCTCCTGAGATACAAAGGTGATGGCACATTCGCACTCGACTGGGACACCCCGTCAGTAGCCAATGTCCCGATAAAGCAGCCTGTAATAAGGCTCTATGACCAGAACGTCGGCGACGAACTCTCCACAGGGTTCCTGTCTCCGTCCAATTACGACCTTGCCTATGGCACCGACAATGTCTTTGTGGCAAGGGTGACGCCAGCATGCCAGAAGGAAACAGACCCGATAAAGCCGGGTGGAATAATTGAAGTCGCAAGCGTGGGCGCAAAGTCTGAAGTAAAGACCAGTGTCGAGACCACCCAGAGCAAGGTTGATCCAAAAGCCGCCGAGGCCATTGTTCACTACACGCCGGCAAGCAACACCGGCACATCGGTTGCGACCCTCAGCTACAAGGCAAGGGCCACATTCGGGGAAGATGTTGTCATAGCCCGCAAGTCGCTTGAATTTGATGTCGCAAAGGGCGCAAGCCTCAATGTTGTCTACACTGGCACCTTCTACCCCGGACTCCAGAAGAAGATTGCTGTCACGGTTGAAGATGTCGCCTCCAGGGCACCACTTTCCAATGTTACTGTAACGGTGCAGGGAGCAGGCGTCATGATGGAAGCCAAGACAGGGCCAAAGGGCGAAGTTGAGTTTGATGTCCTTCCAACAAAGCCGGGCAAGATAGTCGTCAGGCTGGACAGCGGGACATACATAACGGTGAACCCGCAGGTCATAGAAGTTGTTTCACCTGTCGCCCCGCCACCGCTTGAGCTTGAAGAAGTGCCATCACTTACAAAAGAAGACCAGATAACAATCAGGGGCAAGACAAACTCCGAGGCAGTGGTCTCTGTTGGTGGAAACCCGGTGAGTGTTGGCGCTGATGGCGTGTTCTTTGTTACTGTCACACTCAAGGAAGGCTTAAATGAGATCGAGGTCATTGCCGCCAACCCAGTTGGCACAAAGATTTCCAAGAAGATCACCATCACAAAAGACACGACCCCGCCAGTAATTGAGTTTGTCCAGCCAAAGACAAAGCTTGTGAATGCAAAGCAGGTCGAGATTGAAGGCAACGCCAGCGAGAAGGCGAAACTGGCAATTGATGGAAAAATCATCGATGTCGGGCCTGGCAAGTTTGTGGTCACGCTCGACCTTGTTCTTGGCAAAAACACGTTCAGGTTTGAGGCAACTGATGCCCTTGGCAACCAGTCAAGACCGGCCATCGAGCTGTACAACTGGCAGATAAAGCTGGTCCAGATGAAGATAGGCAACGACATCATGCTGGTCGATGGCCAGATAAGCAAGCTTGATGTGGCACCCTATGTTGACCCGCAGACCAGCAGGACGCTTGTGCCTGTCAGGGCGATTGCCCAGGCCTTTGGCGCGAAGGTGGACTGGAACGCCCAGGTAAAGCAGGTGACCATAACCCTTGGCAAAGACCTGATCATGATGACAATCGGTTCAAAGGTCGCCATTGTGAACGGAAAAATCTCCCAGCTCGAACAGCCGCCGCTGATAAAAGATGGCAGGACAGTCCTCCCGTTCAGGTTCATAGCCGAAGCGCTTGGCGCAGAGGTGCAGTGGAATGGCGACGAGAAGACGATAACGATGACCAGATACTACTAGAATTCCTCCTTTTGGTTGGAAGGGGCGGAGAAATCCGCCCCTTTTTGTTTTTGGGAACTATTTGCTATAATAAAAATAAAAAGAGGAGGAGAGATGGTTTGCACAATAAAGGCTGGTGAAACCGCCCCACAGACTGGCTACTACGCCTGCAAGAAATGCGGATACAAAATCATGGTCCAGGAGGGCAAACCTGTTCCCGCCTGCCCAGCCTGCTCGCATGACATTCTTGTGTACGAGAGCGAGTGAGAATCAGTATTTTTCTATTCTAGTCACAGAGGCAGAGACTGGTAGCGGGAATTTTTAGTCTTCCGCCATTTCCTTGAAACGGTAAACCCCGTGGTCCGTGTAAAAATATGCAACTCTAGATAATGGTTCAAAAATGTTATTGTAATTCTTCAGAACACAACCTTTTGGTTTACCAAAGACAAGTCCTTCCATCGAAGCAATGAGATGGTATGGTCTATTGTTTTTTTCGACATTCGAAATCAAAAATGGTCTAAAACCAAAAGGTGTATTTTTAATGAGCAATATATAGCTTTCATAGTAATGAATATATTCAAAACCTGAATTGTATTTGTCTTTTAGAATAATCCTTGATTTGTAAACACTTTCTTGATCGTGTTTTTGTTGTTCAGGTACGTTAAGAACAAAACCATCCTTGCAGATAAGGTAATCTCCACTTAGAAATGAACATTTGACATCTTCAAAAGGTGCCATCCCAAAGTAGTTACTGATATAATGATCAAGGTAATATGCGTGTGACCCATCAAGGAAACATCCTCGAGAATTTAGAGAGGCTTTGGAAATGTCTCCTTTGTGTGGCAGCTTAATCATATTGTTTTCTTTGATACCTTTTGTTGTTATGTAATGAACAATAAGTTTTGATCCATCATACTGAACTAGTCGTCTTTCAATAAGAAAGAAAGCAGATTTGATAGCAAATGTTTTTTTAAACACAACCTTACCATTTATGTCATAACAGATTATCGTTTTGTCGTCATTGGTCACGCAGGCAAAATTGCCTTCATTGAGTTCAAAATTTGCGAATTTTGTCCCTTCTGTTAGAAAAGTAATGGTTGATTGCGGGAATTTGTCGAACCTATTTTCAAAAGGCTCTTTGTTTTGGAGGATGGTAATATAGTTTTTTCCTTCATTTTGCGTCAGAAATAAATAATCTACCAAACTGTCCCCTGAGTAGCTGGCTTGAATTATGATTTTGTGTTCTATTAGTTTTCCAGGTAGCTCAATTTCTTTTTCAATCTTGCTTAAATCCTGGTCTTTATATATTAAAATTTTCTCCCCAGATGAATAAATTGGATGGTAGTTTTCGTTTGCACTAATAGATGCAATGGAACTGCTCTTGTAAGATTCAAGCCCGCCAACATATTTCTGGCCGTAGACAGGTTGAAATCCGTCCATGTGCCAACTTTCAACAAATTCTTCTTTTGGCTGTATAGAATCCCACCATCGAAGCGCTTTTTCAATTTGTGGAGCAAAAGGTGGCAAAAACAAAATGATTACCAATATTGCGATTGTTATTATTTTACCAGCAATTCTAATAAAAACTGGTTCACCATATGGTTCTGGAAAGTCCTCTTTTTCAAGTTCTTTTGCATCCGGTATTTTTGTTTCTTTGTCTTCCATTTCCCCATCCATCGCGCCACCTCAAAGGGCAATATACAACAATCCATATTTTATAACAACAAGCAGGAGATTGATTTTGAGTCATCTTTCCTGATATTTATAGTCCGTGTAAAAATATGCAACATTGTTAGATTTTATTTGCCAAATGACAAATAATATAGTTGTGAGATGGTGCTGCCATAGGGGGATTCTACCCAAATTACATTATTACAGTAAATCCTCGCAAGGCGTTTTTTCATAGACCCACTTGTTGGTTTATCAATGTATTTACAGCTGATAGACCCATAATTGTCAACGTTCAATACCAATAAAACATTTTTTACGGTTAAAACTATATCCCTGGCTTGTGAGCATCCGCTATTGAGTTCAATGGAACCAGGCATATTTATCTCAGAAAGATACTTATCAAGGCGAAGTATTTTTCTTGTAAAAGGATCATAACATATGACATTTGTATTATCACGATCGTCGCCCTGGGTGCTAAATATGAGCAGATCACTATCAGGGTTATTTATCATGTTAATATGAAGCCCCTTTTTCAATTGATAAATGTTGGTGTATTCGTGACCTTTAATATCATAACACATTACATTTACAATATCATTTGAAGTGGAACTGGATAAATAATAGACATAATTTTTTGTAACATGAGGATTGGATGCAAGAGAAGAAATATCTTGTGATATTTTCAAAGAGGTATTCTTGTCTAGATCATATAGAAATATAGAAGGATTGCCATCATTATCAACAGCTTCATACACTACTTGGTTGTGGGATAACCTGGGTGTAGTGGAAATACTTGCTTTTTGAGTAAGCAAGATGTATTTTGGCTGCATCTCTGATAAATCAACAACGTACGAGCACAGATTTTCATCGTTTGCTTCAAGATAAGTCACATAGCTATTATAAATATTGGCATTTTTCCAAGGCAATCTTTCCTTGGAGATTTTTATTTCAGAATGATTCTGATAAATTTTGCCACCTTTTATTGCAAATGAATTGGCTCCCTTTCCGTCAATATTAATCCAACAACAATGGGCTATCCCCAGATAAATGTTGTTATCGCCCGGCATCTCCATCAAAGAATCATCAGTGGCGACTTCTATCAAGTTGCCTGTCATCGTATCAAAAGATAATATTTTGAAAACGGTGCCACTCTCATCTTTAGTATGTTGGGACCAGACGATGTATCTGGAATTGATAAACGGATTATTTATCATATATTCAGATTTGAATATCACTTTTTTTGTGGGTAACATGTCGCTGGAACTCGTATTCTTCGGAGATGCCAATAGTGTTATTCCAACCAGGAGCGATATTGAATATTTATATATTGGTAAATGTTTTTCTGGCATTAGTTATTGTCGCGTCACCTCAAAGGGCAATATACAACAATCCAGATTTTATAACAACAAGATCTTGTCCTTCCTCCAGAAATAAAAAAAGCGGGGCAAAACCCCGCTTTCATCACGCTGAGTCCCTTTTGAAATTATGGATACTTTACACTAAAACTGATCTGCTTTTCCTGCTCGCATGCCGCTTTTATCTTGAAGCTCCAGTCCGATTTTGATTTGCCACCCTGTGATGGCTGTTTGATGGTCACTGTGATTTCAAACTTTTTCCCCGGCTGGACAGTGAAGCTTTTTCTGGAAAAAGTCAGCGAAGACATGTTGCTTGAGAGCTGGAAATCGATTGGGGCCTCGCTGCACTTGTTTTCCACCACAAATTTGAACGAGCAGGTTTTGTTCTGGGCAATCTTGAAGCTTGCGGGTTCCTTTTCCCAGGATGTCTTGTAGGAGCAGCATTCCTCAGGGTAGTGGACATGGAACTTGACCGAATAATACCTGCCGCAGTCAGACGTGATCTTGAAATTCCAGTAGGCGACCTTTTGTCCGGATTGCCTCTCTGGCATCGTGATTGTGATGGTCATTTCCATAAAAGTCTCGTTTGAGTAGAAATCGGTCTTCTGGAACTGGATGTTTTTGTCTGACGTTGTGATGACAAAGTGCATTTTGTCCGGATATTCCCAGTTGGTGATCCCAAACTTGAACGTTGCTGTTTTGCCTTCATTGACGATTGTTGTTCCCGGGTCTTTTCTCCACCAGACTTCAAACTGGCATTGTGCATCCCCTGGAAGGTTGCTTATTATCTCGCTCGTCCCGTCTGCTCTTGCTTGTGGTATCCATGAGGCGCCAACTGCCAGACTGGCAATGGCCAAAAATATTGCTATTTTCTTCATCTTTTGCCTCCTTGTGTTGTTTGATTTCTTATACGGGGTGTTCTGTCGTTTTGTCTGTTGTGTCTGCTTGTGCTTGCTCTGGTCAGATTTGTTCCGAAAAAGTTTACTTTCCTTGTGGGCTGGGCTATCATTTTTGCAGAAAACAGTCACGAAAACAAAGGAGCAGATAATGGAAAACAGCAAGAACATATCGTGGGAAATAAAAGTGCCACTCCTGACCAATACGGCGATACTCACCGACATGCTCAAGGGTTTTGGCCTGACATATATCATCGTCGTTTTGCTCATGGGCTTCATTTTCCTGCTCCAGGGCGAAACGGAAGGGTTTCTCCAGATTGTCTGGATGTTTGCGCTGATTGTTGGCGGCCTGATGGTGCTTTCTGCCCTTATCATGCTGATTGTTTTCCGGAACTCCTACCATATAAGATACACGCTTGATTCCGAGGGCGCCACCTTCGAAACACTGGACAGAAGGGTCAAAATGGCAAACAGGGTCGCAATTGGCGCCGGATTTCTGGGCGGCGGCCAGGCGGCCGGCGCAGGGCTCCTCGCCAGATCGCAAGAAACAATCTCTGTGCCGTGGAAGAACGTCAATCAGGTGCTCTACAATGAAAAACGTGGCAGGATAACGCTCCGCAACACATGGCGCAATGTCATGATCATCTACACTGGAAAAGGCGCCTACCAGGAGGCCGCGAATGCCGTCAGGGGGAACGTCAAAGAGGCGTCTGCAGAGAAGCCGGCGAGGAAGGGCAATGCGCTTGTAAAAATGCTTTTGACAACAGTTTTTGTTGTGGCGTGCGTTGCGGCAACATTTGCCGTGCCTTTTGAAACAGAGCTTTTTGTGAAAATCCTTGTTCTGTGCTTTGCCCTTGCTACGGTCTGGCTGTCAAGACTGATGGCCTATCCGGTTTTGCTCGGGCTTGCCTACATGATCTATGAAATTCTGGTGCAGGGCTTTGAGGTTTCAACGTGGACACTGGTAAGCGTCCACACCTCGACAGGCTTCGGGTTCCTCTCCGGAGACGAGTGGGCCGCGCTTGTTCTGGGTTTTCTGGGTATTGCCGGGCTGGCGGTATACTGCATCCTTTCTCTTACCGGAAGGACAAGTTCAGCGCTTGAGGGCGACCAGGCCGGGGAGAACTGATAATTTATTGTATTCATTTGATTTAAATTAATAGAAACTTCACAAAAGATGATTTACTAAAGCTTTCCATTAACGCTTGTCAATAAGACAAATGAGTACTATTCTTATAAACAGGTGAGAATAATGAAGAAAATTTTAATGTTAATCGCTTGTCTGTTGGTGTTAACTTCATTGCCTGTTTTGGGTGCTGAACAGAAAAATCAGGTGTATTTTGACGGGGAAGTAGAAAGTGTTGTCAAATCATTGATTCAAAATAGCAAAAAAACACTTGATATAGAAGTATTCTTGGCTTCAGATTGCAAACCAATAATTGAAGCTTTGATGTCAGCAGCAAAACGTGGTGTGACAGTGCATATAATTGTTGACAATCAGGAGTATAATAAACCCAACACGAAAACTGGTTTTCCAGAAACTCTCCTTGAGAAATCTGGCATTGTTGTCAGATGGGAAAGAACAGGAAGGACGATGCATCGGAAATTCGCTGTTGCCGATGGCGAGGTGATTTTTCTTGGGTCATCAAATTGGACCATAAACAGTTTTGAAGAAAATAATGAGATAAATTTGTATGTTAGGGATAGGGAGATTGCTGGGAAGATTGAATTGAAATTTAAGCAAGATTGGGATTTTGCAACCGGAACATTTAAAACACTTGATCAAAAAACACCTCCCGAAGAACCACCAGAATGCTATTATATTGCAGCAACCACAACTGGGAAAATTCATAAATCTTATTGCGTAGAGGTAGATGATATTAATCCAGAAAATAGGGTTAGATGCGATAAGCTAGAGGATGCCCTAAAAAAATACCCAGGAAAAGAAAAATGTAAAATTTGCTTCAAGAGCGAAAAGAAGTCAAAATGATATCTAAATAAATTATAAAGCCCCCTCAATCTGCCGAAGGGGCTTTGTCCAAAAGAGAAGAGGGTTTTACCTGATCGTAAAACAGAGCACCTTTCCGTCGGTGCAGGTGATGATGGTTCCATCAGAGATTGCAATGTTTGCATTGACAGGATACCCGCAATCCAGTTTTGCAAGCTCCTTGCCTGTTTTTGCGTCCATGCAATAGAGCGTTTTGTTGTCACTGCCAAAGAACACCTTGTCGCCACAGATTGCCGGCGATCCAAACACGTTGTCGCCTACAGGTGCGTTCCAGGCTTCCTTGCCATCTGCAATGTTCAGGCAATAGAAGGTGTCGAAGTCCGAGCCCGTGAAGACAAACTGGTCATAGACGGCCGGCGCGGTCACCTTGTCACCGCTCTTGAATGTCCAGAGCTTTGCACCGGTGAGTGCATCGAAGCAAGCCAGATTGGCGTCACCAACAATTGCCCATACCTTTCCGGACGAGGCAACAACCGGGTTGACTATTCCGTCATCGGTCTTGCTCTCCCAGACCAGCTCGCCAGTTTCTTGGTTGAGGCAGTACAGCTTCTGGTCCTGCGAGCCAAAATAGACCTTGCCATCCAGCAGGGCCGGTGCAGAGGCAATTCCACTTCCAGCCTTGAAGCTCCAGTACTCATAGCCGCTGTCGGCATTCAGGCAGTGGAAGTTTCCGTCCATGTCGCCAAAGAATGCCACTCCACCACTGACTGCTGGTGAAGACTCGATCTTTGAGGAGAACTTTGATTTCCAGACAGGGTTTTTTGATCTGGTGTTTACACAGTAGAACTTTCCGTTTTCATCGGCAAAATAAATCTTTTCGCCAGAGATGCACGGTGTGTTCCAGATTTTTGCGTCTGCCTGGAAGCTCCATTCTTCCTTGCCTGTCGGGATGTCCAGGCAATAAAGCCTGTCACTGCCAAAGTACACTTTTCCGTTTGATGCAACCGGTTGTCCCCTGAGAGGCTCTTTTGATTCAAATTCCCACGCCTTTTCGATTGCCGGCTGGGCCGAGATTCCACCCGTTGCGGTGCCGGTCCTTGACATGTTCCCCATCATCATTGGCCAGTCCTGGTGTGTTGCCATCTGCTTGCCAGCGTCTGTGCCGCCACTATTTGCCCCATCGCCGCTTCCACAGCCTGTGAGCGGGAGGGCGATAACCATGAATAATACTGTCAAAACAGCGAATTTCTTCATAATGCTCCTTTCCATGGCACTTTTGACACGGAAGGGAGGGGTGTGTTTTTAACTATCTTGAAATTCTCTTCAAAACAGGATTTTTCCCTTCTGGGTGTTTTTTGCCAGAAATATGACTGTCGGGCAACCTGGGCCTGTTTTTCATGTCCACTTGAACTTATCCGGTTTGGGGATAAATTAGGGGGGATGAAGACGCTTGATTTGTTGAGTTTGCCATGGGAGGGCCCGGTTGGTTTTGGGGAGTATCTGGAGGAATCGGAGCTTTGCGACATGTCTTCAAAATCCGTCGTGCAGGTGACCGAATCGATACTGGGCGGTATAACAAATCCAAATGACGCTGCACGGGTGATCTACCATTTTGTCAAAGACAACCTGGTTTTCATGTTGCCCCCATCGATCTTTACCAGGGCGTCGCAGGTACTTGCGACAGGTGGCGGGGACTCGGTTTCAAAATCCATTTGCCTTGTCTCCATGATGAGGCTTGCCAGGATACCTGCCAGGTTCAAGATTTCCATTGCTGACAGTTCGTACTTGAAGGGGCTTTATGTAGGCATCGTCGAGAGATTTGTTCCGAAAACCATGATCCACCTCATGCCAGAAATCCACCTGAAGGGCAGGTGGATAACGCTTGAAGGGGTTGTCCTGGACAGGATGTATCTGGAAAAACTTTCAACGATACTCAATGATGACGGGCCCTGCTTCAGCCTTGGTGTTGCAGACAAGAGGCCGCTCCTTGTACTCTCAAAAGACATAGAAAACTGGGATGGAGAAAGTGACACTTTCTGTCAGTCCACATGTGTTCTTGAGGACCTTGGTGTTCACACCAATGCGGAAGAAATTTTTGCCGGACACACACCAAAGAAAGTCCAATCCCTTATGTTTTCGACAGTTGTTTCGCCCTCGATCACAAAGAACATATCGAGACTGAGAATGATATGACAAAGGGTTTCTACAGGCCACAGGGCCAGCGCTCCATTGAAGTGGTCTCAAATCTCGGCATCCTTGTGCCAACAGTCTGGGAATTGTTTGGCGACAAGGAAAAGCTTGCCAGGGCCTGGGGTGAAGGTCTTGAAATTTCAATGATAGAAGGTTGTGAAGGGCAAATATGGGGTCTTGAACCGAGTTTTTCGGTTTCCTGGCGCATAGAGACCCAGGAATCCAGGCAGTATGAAAGCCTGAGGGCAATTTTTGAGGGCAACCCCTGGCACCACAGGCCTGACCTCTTCGAGCTGGCCGTACAGTTCGAATTTGGGGAAACATGCAAGCTCAAACTGTCAGGGTTTGACCTGACCCATACCGGAGATGCTCCCCTGCTTTCGGCCTCCTCGTGGGCCTACACAAAAATGGCCATGCTGACAAAGTTTTTTGGAAAAGAACCTGAAAAGTGTGTTTCTGGTACAAGATCAATCGAGGCATCAACAATTATAAAGACAACACCTGATACCCTCAGGTCGATGCTTTTGCGTGCCGATGAGGCCGTGAAGTGGCTTGCTGACATGGTCCAGATTGAAGCCAGGGAGAGCGGCCAGTTCCAGATTGCATGGCAGAGGCCATGGGGCAACATTCTGCTTCACGGGGTTGTTTCAGAATTTGAAAGCGACAGGATAACACTTGTTGCAAAGGACAATCCATTCTCTCCCTCCTCTCCGCTTTCCCTGAAGTTTTCTTTTTTGCAGGAAGGTGAAAACACGAAATTGTCGGTTGTCTTTGATGGTTTTGATGTGCAGCCCTGGGCTTCATTTTCTGTCCTTCTATTTTCTGAGATTGCCCAGGTTTCGCTTGCAGGACTTGGTTTGATTGTTAACGAGAAATAGGACCTCAGAGCTTGCCTGCCCAAACAACTACGTATCTTTCCCCAAATTTTTTGATGAAGGCCGAAAGGCCCTCGCAGAACCTGTGTTCGATGTATCCATTTCCAGCATCAAGCCAGGTGCCGTCTGAATCATGAAGGCCGGCATTTGCAATTTCTTCTTGTATCTCCAGCTTGCTTCCATCGGGAAGAACTGTGATTGTTTTTGACGGCTCGCTTGCAAAAGTCATTTTCAGGGCCACCGAACCGGAGTATTTTATGGCAGTTATATTTGTTGGGAAGCGCTTGAGTGGCTCAAAGAATTTTGCCTGCCCGGAGGTGGTGTCAAAAATGGCAATCGAGTAGCCTGTTTCTGTGGCAAGGGCTGCTGCAACAAGGCCATTCCCAAGGAAGCAGACTGGGGATGCCTGGTTCTTGATGCGGTTGAAGACGCCAAGCCCGTACTCGCCTTCCCAGAGGGTTTTTGTTTTGGCGCCATCATCGAGGAGCAGTTTTTGTCTTCCCTGTTCGTCAATGTAAGTATAGATGGTGTTTCCACCCATTGATTTCCCAAGGAATCTGACTTTTCCAGTGTAATTTGCAATTTCTCTTGTTCCAGAAGAAAGGACGAATTTTCCACCTTCATCTTTTGGGATAGCGGTTTCCTGTTTGATCTCGCCTGCTAGTTGCTGTGGTTTTACTGATGGTTTTTTCCAGCTGTCCTCAATTAGGGAAAGGGAGATGGCTGGATCGGCATTCAATCTTAAATAGACAGCCCCGTACGCTTCACCGTTTTTCAATACCACAAGGCCTGATAGATGGTTGTAGTCTCCCGGGACACCGGAAATCCTGCACATCTTTTCCCAGTCACCCTGTATTGGTGTTGCCTCCAGATCAAGCTCTTTGCCGGTTTTGCCGGTTGCCGGATCATAGACGTAAAGGGTGCTGCTTGTTGATTTTGGGGAAGTTCTTATCCTGACAGCCTTGTCTACCAGAACTGGCTTTATCGAATCTGACTCGACTGGTTCTTTTGAGAGACTGATTACAAATCTGTCTCCCTGCCCTTTTTTGTACAGGATTTCTTCTTTGGCTGGCAGGTATCCTGTTACCTTTGCTTCTATTTTGTGAACACCCTCTTGAAGCTCAAGTTGTGCTGGGGAGGTGTATTCTTTGCCTTCAAAGATAATTGTTCCGCCCTTTGGGTTTGTCTCCACTGTGACTGCCCCGCCACCGCAGCCTGCAAGAAACAGTGCGGCGAGGGCTATTGCCGGGAATTTATTTAGCAAAGAACGATAGAAGTAGGCTGTCATAATCCTGCTTGAAGTCAACACCCTGTTTGTTCTGGACATAGGTTATAGCATAGTATTTGTCATCTTTTGTGTAAACCGTCTGGATCTGCTTTATTCCACCGTCGGAATAGACAAACTGGTAACCAATACCTGAACCAAGCTGGACTGAGGCAGGAACCGTGCTCCCCTCAATTGAGGAAGTCATTATTTTGGCAATATTCTCTGCCTTTTCTGTGTTGCCAGTCTGGGTTGCAATCATGATGCTTCCCTGTGTCTTGTCTGGCGGGAAAATGGTGACGAGCATGTCCGTTGTTTTTTCTGCTGTCCAGTTTTTTGGGAGGATTATTTTGAAATAGTCATTTTCAAAAGGCTCACCAGTTGGAAGCTTGTTTGGGACCTCAACATCTGGTTTGCCTACTGGCTCATTGCCATTTGTTGGCTTTTTTTCCGGATCAGCCGGATTTTGCTGGCCAGATGAATTTTGCGGGTCTGTTGTTTTGCCACCGTTTCCTGTTGGTGTTTGTTTTTCTATTTTTGTTATTTTTGCAACAAAGCTTGCCGCCATGTTATTGGCGGTTTCGATGATCTGGTCTTCGTGGTCGCCCTGGGTGAGCTGGATGTTGTAGACAATGCCATCAAACGGGAACAGGGCTATGACTGATTCCGGATTTTGCGTTTCAATCCACCATGCTTTGTTTTTTCCAAGTTCTGCTGGTTCGTTCTTGATTATTTTGCCTGTCAATGTCTGGGTGAGCGAGGAAACGAGCTGGTTTATGGAACTCATGTCACCAGTTTTTGATGAGGGGTCGGGAGCGTAAGTTATAGAAAATTCGACATTTTCCGATTTTATAAGCACCACATTTTCATTTTCTGTCACCTGGTATGAGGAAGGGTAGGCGATTGAAAGATGGTTATTCTCAAAGGTCTTGTCCAGCGCAGGTGCGGATTTGCCGCATGAGGAAAGCATAATGCAGACTGATATAAAGACCAAAGCGAGTGTGTTATGTAATCTTCTTGATATGTTCATCATTGTTCTCCAAGGAACCTATTTTGCAATCATAGCTACATATGTCAACATTGTATTTTGTTCAAACAATTAAGTGATGGTTTAATCGCATCAATAATCATACATCTCATATCGTGATTTTTATCCATAAAAAATGGCCCCCTAAAGAGGGGGCCATTTGGCTGCTCCAGATAATGTGCGGCCTAATTTGTTTTTATAGTTCCAAGCATCTTTTTTATATCGTCCGAAAAACCATCCTGGATCATTACCACTATCATGATGTTGTTTTTTTCTCCAACGAGGTCGGTCACGACGATCCTGTCATCCATTGCCAAAAAATCAATCCTGTCGTATTCGATTTCACCAATTTTTTCAGCCGATTCTTTTACCTTCAAATTGGCACTTTGTTTGAGGCCTTCTTTTAAGCTTTTTGCATAATCACCCTTTTTCATTCCTTGGCGATCAAGTATCACTATCGAGAATGTCCTGTTGGATGGGTTTGTGAATGTTATTCTTCCTATCAACTCTTCGTATTTGGGAGTCCAGCTCTCAAGAGGAGTGATTGTGATTTTGCCTGCCACAAATGGTTGGCCAAATTTTGTCTCTTCGGTTTTTGGAGTGGTTTCGGTGTCCTTCTTTACAGGCTCTTTTTTTGTGAAGTAGTCTGGTTTTGTTATCTTGAAGGATTCAATGGCCATTTTTGCAAGGTCAAGCTTCTCCTGTCCTTCAACCTCGGCACCAACGCCAACCATGAGGACAGCCTTGTCGACGGCCGTGATGAACATGAACCCGCCCTTCTCCTCCTTCTTGCTCTTTGCCGAGAGCCAGACACCCTTCAGGCCATTTATTTCCTTCTCCTCGGTTGAAAGGTTGAAGTCCTCGCTTCCACCAAGCTCTTTAAGGAGCTGGTCCGAATATGTTTTGATTTCAGCAATATCATTTGCTTTTATTTGCTCGTTTGGGACGGACTCGATCATTATTCCAACGCCGTCTCCACTGATTGTTGTCAATGACTGGCCTTCTTCAGCCTTCCATGAGCCTGGGTGGCTTATATTGAAATAGGGCCCTTCATAAGTTTTGTCCAGTGTGGTCTTCCCACATGAAATAAGGGTCAGTCCTATGATAACCACCAATAGAATGTTTTGGAGTTTTTTCATCTTGTTCTCCTTACTTTTTTATCCTGATGCTTTCAAGCATTGTTTCTACATCTCCGCTCAATTTCCCTGCAATCAGAGCTTTTATTATCTTGCCATCTTTCTCGCCGACAAGATACATCAGCGGTGCACCGTCTTTTTTTGCTGGCAGATCATATATGTAATACATCATTTCGGCAAACTTGAACGGTTTTGGGCCAGTGACCTTGTCCTTGTTGACCATTGCATCTTTGAATGATTCCAGGAATTCCTCCAGAGTCATTTGCCCTTTGTCCATGATCCCAACATCCATGTTTGGTGCATAAGATGTCTGTTTTGCTTTTGTGCTTTCAGGAAGCAGACGCAGTGTAACATTGCTATTTTTCAGGTTTTTCTCCCCGGCCCATTCCTTTGCCGGTGTTATAGAAAATGTTTCGGTTTCGATTGTCTTTGATGATCCGTTGACATTGTAGTTCTTGGCGAAATCTTCCACCCTGTTTTTGAAACAATCCTCGTCCTTGATCCTGAAGCTTTCGGCGATTTTTCTGGCCTTGTCCATGCCGGTTTTCAGGCTGACTGGTTGTGCCAGACCCACCCACACAACGACATTTTGTATTGGTACATACATTATCAGGCCGCCTGTGCCCTGTTTTTTGTTTTCCACCTCAACCCAGACGCATGGAAGTGAGCCACATTTGCTTTCCCTTTCAGTCACTGTGTTTGACGTATCCTTGCTCATGCTCTCCACGAGTTGCTTTGCAGACTGCCTTGCGACCTCAATCTTGTCGGTATTTGAATAGTCCATGTTTGGCTGGACTTTCATAAAGACCTCGTCATCAAAGACCATGAACGTATCGCCCTCGGCAAGAGTTTTCATATCCTTGTCGTATTCGATTTCAAACCACCCGCCATCGTGTTTTGTGGGTGGTTGCCCGCCACAAGAGGCAACAAAAAGGGCCATCAGCAAAAAAACAACAAGTTTCTTCATTCAAATTCCTCCGCATAAAAAGTAGTCCCAAAAAATTGGCTTGTCAAAGGTCGTTAAAACAAAAAACCGGCTTTTTTAAGCCGGTTTTTTGTTGGTTCTTTAAAGTGGTTATTACTTTGTTTCGACTGAGTTGAGCATTCCCTCAATTGTAGCATCGATATCGCCATTGAGGGCTATAGTGATGATCTGGCCATTTTTCTGTCCAAAAAAGCTTAAAACTTTGATTTCTTCATATTTATAAGCAAGAGTTTTGTAGTCGATGCCTGCATAGGATGCTGTTGCTTCTTCAAATGAAATGCCATCTTTGGTTAGGCTTTGTTTCGTTTGTTCAACAAAGTCTTCTACTTTGTAAGGGATTTCTCCGATTTTAACACTTGTTAGGGCAATTTGTTTTCCATCATCATTTGTGATTGACAACATGTCTATATCACCATTCTGCTGATCATTTGGTATTTCAGGGGTATTATTTTTCCAGCCCTCGGCAAGACCAATTTTGAGCATCTTGGTTTCGGCATAGTTGGCAAATGTTGCGGCCGGGGTCTGTTCGTTGTTCTGATTTCCGGTCTGGTTCTCTGTCTGTTCTATGTTCTGGCCTTCGTCGGCTGGCTTTGTGCCCTCGTCATTTGATCCGCCACCGCAGGATGCGAAAACGGCAACGCCAAGCACCAGTATGATAAAAGTTGCGAAAAATTTCTTCAAGTTGAAACTCCTCTCTGTCCTTTTGGGATTTTCAAAAGCACATACATCATATGAAGCAAGCTTGTTCTTTCAAGACGTTAAAAGCTTAATAAAATCTCAACAAAATAGTAATGGGTCATGGATGCTTGAAAGACATGCTTCCGATTATTTTTTCGGCGGTTCTGGAGGGTTTTCCATCAAAGGATGCCGTGGACAGAAGAAAAACTTTCCCTTTTTGTCCCGAAAACATCGAAACCATTTTGGTCTGCCCAACCGAATATTCAAATGCCCAGTAATCGTTCACTCCGATCCTGGTTTTCTGTATTGTCCCGCCTGAAAGCGATGATGACATTGACTGGCAGGCGTTTTTTGGGTCCCTGTTTTCCCCAAAGGCCGTTACTGTGAAACCCTGGTCGAATTTTGCAATATCTTTTGGACAAACCAGCACAACGCCGTCTCCACCGGCCTCCCAGCCTGACGGGAGCATCAGGGAGAGATTTTCGTTTTCAAAGCGCGTTTCAAGTTTTATTTCTCCACCATTACCGTTTTGGGATGGTTTTTCAGGGCCAAGATAGGAGTCGTCCGTTATTCTGAAGGAAAAAATTATGTCTGAGGCTGATTTGAAGAATGGCGATTCAACAGCTTTTTCGTCCTGGAGTGGTTCCTTGAGCGAGATTGTGGCTATGTTGTTTTTTAGAGGGACACCGATTTTTTCCCAGGCTACATTCTCGCCTGTCACGTCAATCACAAGGCAGGGTACGTCGCCCAGTTTTGCCTCTCTGAAACTGGCTTTTGCTCCCAGTCCGTCTGCCATTTTCCGGGACTGTTCTTTCAGGAATGCCACTCCCTCAAAATCCCCAGGTTTGAGACCTTCTGAAGGCTCTACTTTTACCTCAACAATAAATTTGTCAGTGATGATGTTTGTAAAATTTCCAATAGGCTCAACCTTCGCGTTTTTTGGGTAGTCGATCCTGTAGAAGGGACCAAAATATGTTTCAGTGAGAGGCAGTGGCTTTTCTTCAGCTCCACAGGAGAGAAGCGCGGCCATCGCAAAAAGTGCAACAAGAATTCTGGTTGCTTTCATTTCCACCTCACTTGAAACGGAAGCTCTTTACTATGAGCCCTGCAAGTCTGGTGTCCTCGGCACTGGCCCCTTTTCCTGGAAACATCATGCAACTTACAACAGCATTGTCGAGTGGCACCATGAAGGCCTGCATTTTGCCTATTCCGGCTTCACCCTCCATCCAGAGAGCTTTTTTCCCTGATACTTCGCGGGTCTCCATCGTACCCTTACCGGTTTTTCCTATCGTTTTTTCAAAAGCTTGCGACAGCTCGCTTATGCTTGAGATGTCGTTTTCCCTGGAGCCTTCATAGGGGAAGATGGAGAATGGAATGGTAATGGATTTGTCTTTTTTGAAGATGTTGACCCCGCCGCCAACCGAGGAGAGTGTTTCCCACCCCTCCGGGTAGTAGACCTCGAAAAGGTCACCATCAAACTTGAATTTTAGCTCCTCGGGCACCTGGCCGTCTGTCTTCTGGCCACCACAGGAAGCCAGAACAAAGAAGCACAGGCAGGCCAAAAACATTTTTTTCATATCACGCATTATACACAAAAACGGTGCCATTTGTTTCAAAAAGTTGTTGACCTTACGACCTGGATGGCCATGTCTGCCATTTTCTTTAACGGCATTTTGTTTGTATAGACTGCTGCCACTTGTGAATCGAGAGGGAAAATTGCCGCATAGAAGACATTTTCTGGTCCGTCTGAGCTGACCGTTATGCATTGCTTGCCGCCGATGTTTTCCACCTGGACTTCTTTTTCCTGTTTAAGCTCCTTTGTAATTTCCTGTATTATCGGGGAGAGCGAGTCGAGGTCGCCTTCTTTCAGCCCCTGGCAGTCAAAAAGCTCAATCCTGACTTCAAAGTCGCCCTTGATGGTGGCACTGCTGTTGCCGACAGTTTGCCAGATAAACCCTTTTGGGACGACAATTGAAACAGGCCCAATCTGTTCTCTTCGCCCTTCTATTTTGGATATTTCTGGTGAAATGGTTTTTGAGCATGAAGAGAGAGAAAGAAAGGCCAGCAAAAGTAAAGTGGCTGCTTTTACTGGAAAGGAAATGGCTGGTTTGTTGCTTTGCATTGTGGACCTGTTTTTACACCCGTACCGGGAAACAAACCAGAAAATTGGGCTACGCCTTACCCCTCTCCCTTAGTCTTGCCAGCACCCTCTGTGTGCCGCCAAACATGTCGTGGAGAGTCAGATAGTCGTTATAGATGTCGTTGTAGAGATTCTTGTTTGCCTCGTGTGGTTTGCACCAGTCCAGAGTTCGTGGAAGCAGGGCCTTGAAATAGCTCTCCCGTGACTTGTGTCCGAGTTTTTCCATTCCGGCGGACAGACCGCCGATGATTGCGGCGCCCCTTCCGGTTGCGTTGTTTGTGTCCGGAACGGAGATCGGCATTCCCAACACATCAGCATATATCTGGATGAGGCTTGGCGAGGTGATTGGCAGTGCGCCTGTTGCAACAATCTGCTTGATTTCCACACCGCCAGCCCTGAATGTTTCAATTATTTTTCTTGTCCCGAAGGCAGACGCTTCTGCCAGCGCCTTGTACATATCCTCGGCCCTTGTTTGCAACGTCAGGCCGGCAAAGACCCCGCTCAGCGACGAGTCGAGAAGGACACTCCTGTTCCCACCCATCCAGTCGAGCGCCAGGACGCCGTTTGAGCCTGCCGGCACCTCGGAAAGGTATCTGTCCAGGACTGTCGCAAACTCGGTTTCATCCTCGTTTGCCCTCTCATAGAATGATATCGGGGCAATGGTGTTTACAAACCATTCGAGCATGTCGCTCATGGCCGGCTGGCCGGCCTCGTAGCCCCAGTACCCGTCGAGGATGCCGTCTTTTACTGCACCTGCGTAGCCAACAAAGAGCCTCTCCTGTTTTGACATGACAAGGTGGCAGTTTGAACTGCCCATTACAATTGTCATTATGTTGGGCTCAAATACGCCGGCGCCGGCAACAGCGGACTGGGCGTCTATGACCGCGGACGCGACAGGTATTCCAGTCCTCAGTCCCATCTTCCCGGCCATATCCTTGATCAGTTTCCCGGCTGGTCTTCCGGGTGGCAGCACTTCTATGCCCCTTGATTTGTCGGAGAGATCGGCCAGCTCCTGTGAGATCGAGGCAAAATAGTCATGGCCCGGATATCCGGCACCCTCGACCCAGCAGGCCTTGTATCCGGCTGCGCACTGGTTTCTGACCTGGTGGCCCGTCAGCTGCCAGACGATCCAGTCTCCTGCCTCGACGAAGTATTCGATTGATGGAACAAGCTCCGGCGCCTCCTGGACGAGCTCCAGCAGTTTTGGCCAGAGCCACTCTGCGCCCATCTTGCCGCCATAGAAATCAAGGAAGGGTTCGCCCCTCTCCTGTGCGATTGAAGTCAGAAGATTGGCCTGCGGCTGTGCCGTTGTGTGCCGCCAGAGTTTTGGCCAGGCGTGGGGGTTTTTTGAGAGGTCACCAATCATGCAAAGTGGGGTCCCAAAAACGTCAACAGGAAGCACAGTGCAACTTGTGAAGGAAACACCGATTGAGATTATCTCTTTCTCGGGTATCCTGGTTTCCTCGATCAGTTTTTTTGTGGCCTCAAAAAGCCCGTCCAGCCAGTCGGATGGGTCCTGAAGGGCAAAGCCCCTGGGCAGTTTTGTGCCATCAGGGAGTGTTTTTTCAATAACGCCGGACCTGTACGGTGACGAGGAGAAGCCTATTGTCTGGCCAGTTTTGACATCGAGCGCCACGACGTTTACCTGGGAAGTTCCGAAGTCGGCTCCTAGAAGAATTCTACCCATGTCCCAAATTTTAGACCATTTAACCTGCCAAGGCAAACGGTTTTGGCAAGACCGCGAGTTTAATCACGAAATAATCAATGGAGTTATTTTTGAATGTGACAATGGCGACAAAAAATGGCGGATAAAAAGAGACCTTCTGGCCAAAAATCCGAGGGTGATTCTCTCGGCTTGCTCACGCATCGTTGTGGTTGACAGTAAAGGGCTGGCTTTTTGCGGGTATTAAAATTGCTTGTTTAAGGGCAAATCTAAACTTTCACATAGCAGAAATTACTTCTTTTTATGTGAATATACATGATGCAATAATTTGCTATCAAATCTCCGTTTATTTTTGTTCCAGTAGTTTTACATCCAATACTCTATATGGAGGCACCTTGACCTGGTCTATTTTAAACTCGTAAATGTTTTTGTTTGAGTAGAGCCCGATTGAGTAATCATCAATAAAAAAAGTGGTTATGACATCTTTAAAAGGGCCATACTCTTTTTTGTACACCTCATAACCTGAATAACCATACACGATGTTGTAGTTTATAAACATGTAGCCTTTTTCTGACCAATAACCAACACAATATGTGCTTATGGTGGTGCCTCCTATGCAACATATCAGGTTTGCATTCTCGATCTGGTCAATGATGCCATCAATTATATAGGTATCATATTTCTCTGGATTTGTCTTATTTTTCTCATGAATAAATCTAGAAAAAGAAAGTTTGTTATCAAAATAGAAAAGCTCTGAATCTGGAAACTGGTCTATAAATTTAGAGGCATTGTATGTTTGCACTTTTCTTTCTAAAGGGTCTACGAGATACAATGTGTTGCCATCGTATGCTGACAGATACCATTTATCTGTTGCACCATCCATCCTATTGTTGTTGAAAACCTCTATTGTTTCAGAATAGGAATTTCTCAGCAGGATCCTGTCCAGTTCAATCAGAGAGTAATGTTCTATCGAGTAGATGAGGATGTATTTGCCATCAAAGCCATAGCAATTTGCCACTTTTTGTTTTATTTTGAAATCATAGGGAGATAGAACGATTTTTCTGCCGAAATGTATTGTTTTTGTAAGGGTGCCATTGTTGTTGTAAAACGAAACCCCTGTCTGTTTTTTGTCCTGGCAGACAAAGGTGAAATCTTCCTTGAGTTGGTCTGTCAAAATAGCAACAAGATCGCTTTCGCCTATTGAAAATTCTTTCACTTTTTCCATACCAAGAAAAATATTGGATTGTTTTTCGTCATCAAAGCACTTAAGAACGCTAATATATTTTGAGTCAGATGACTGGCTGATGATGAAATAATAGTAATCAAAATTTGCTGAAACTGCGTTGTTTGGATCTCCAGATTTGTTGATGTAATTGTAGTCGAAGCCAACGTATTCCCCAGGTAGTTTTATCCTTTTTTCCACTTTTTGCAGATATTGGTCCGAGCAGATGATTAGCTCATTGTTGCCGTAGACTAAAGGTGGGACATAAGGATCCAGTAAAGTCGTAATCATATGGATTGGTAGAGCCTCTCCGACAACCTGTCTTGGTATGATTTTGCAATCTGAACCGATGTGTTCAGGAGAAGACGTGCAATTGGAAAATAAAAATACAGTTCCACTAAAAAATAATATTGATGCAGCGAATAAAGATATTAATTTTGTTTTCAAAGACACTTTTGCCTGAGGTGCTTTTGCTGAATCTGTCATTATCTTGTCTCCCCAAGTTTTGCATGTAATTTCTGGGAACCATAAAAATTATACATCAAGATAATCCTTATTAGTTTAATTTTACAGCCACCCTTTGCCCCTCATCCACCACAGCATGAATGTCGGTGTTCCAATAACAATCAAAAGGCAAAACGCAAAGGCCAGAATGCCTGTCCAGGGGCCAAGTGCTGATGATACCGGCTGGAAGAAGTTCATCCCGAAGAACCCCGTGACAAAAGAGATTGGCATGAAGATTGTCGCGATGATCGTGAGCGTCTTCATGATGTCGTTCATGCGGTTGTTGACCACCGAAAGATAGGTGTCCAGTGCGCCACCGATGAGGTCTCTCATCGATTCCGTGATGTCGTATATCCTCACAAGGTGGTCATAGATGTCCCTGAAGTATATTCTGTCCTTTGCGTCAATGACCGGGTATTCGTCCCTTGCCAGCTTGTTTAGCACTTCCCTCTGGTGGCTGAGTATCCTGCGCAGAGTCAGCAGTCCCCTCTTTTTTGAAAGGATGTCTGCGACAACTTTGGAGTTTCTTGACTCGAGGATCCTGTCTTCGATCTCGTCTATCTCCTCGTCCATGTCCTCGACCACCAGCATGTAGTCGCTGACTATCTGGTCAATCAGATTGTATAAAAGAAAATCTGGCCCCCTTTTCAGCATCCTCGGGTCCTTCTTGCCCTGGTGGAAAACTTTGTCCACAGCTTCGATTGTGCATTCGTGGTATGTCACCAGATAGTCCTTGCCAAGAAAGATGTCCAGCTCCGAGGTTTCGATGTCGTCAGAGTTCTCGCTTTTTGCCAGCGAGTGCAGGACTATGTAGAGATAATCAAGCCAGTCGTCAAGCTTGGGGACGTGATTTTCCTGGATCGCATCATCGACAGAGAGAGGGTGGAACTTAAATTTTTCTATCATCAGGGACTCTGCGGTTTCCTGTGGCTCATTGTAGAAATCAACCCAGAGCAGTGTTTTTTGGTCTGTAATGTAGCTGTCCAGCACCTGTTTTTGCGGAACTTCGATGATATCACCTTGTTTTGTGACGAATATTGCCCTTATCATGCGCTTGCCTCCGCTAAATCTATAAGGAGTATGTCGTTTTTTGTAAACATTTGGCCTTGTGGCGTGTTGAATTTAATGGCCAAAAGACCTATGAAACTTTGGGCTCGTTGTTTGGTGGGCATTTTGGTTTATAATCTTATAGCATTAGGTTAGGAGGATTTGAGAGATGCCAGTTCGAATTATTTGTGGTTTGCAGTGGGGGGATGAGGGCAAGGGCAAGCTCACGCACCTGCTCTCGGATGGGGCGGATGTTGTTGCAAGATATGCTGGTGGGCCAAACTCCGGGCACACAATCATATCTGGGGGAAAGAAATTTGTTTTCCATGTGGTGCCTGCTGGCATATTCAAACCAAATTCAATCAGCCTCATAGGGCCCGGGACTGTTATTGATCCTGCAGGCCTGATCAATGAGCTGGAAGGCGTTGCTTCACAGATCGACTATAAGGGCCGCATTTTCATCTCCGAATCGGCCCATATGATACTTGAGTATCATCGCTACAAAGACAAACTGGATGAGATAGCCAAGGGCAAGGCCATGCTTGGCACGACACTCCGCGGGATTGGCCCGACCTATGCCGACAAGGCCAACAGGACAGGCATCAAACTCGGGCTTCTTAAGGACGAGGCCAAGCTCAGGGAGGCCATTTCAAGAAACCTCGACAACAAAAACAGATCATTTGTTGCTTTTGGTGCCGAGCCATTGTCGTTCGAACAGGTTTTTGGGCCTGTCATGGCCGCAAGGGACAAGATATTGCCGCTTTTGGGTGATGTCTGTTCGATGGCCCAGGACTATGTAAAAAGGGGCAAATATCTCCTTCTGGAGGGCAATCAGGGCGTTTTGCTGGACATCGACCACGGGACGTATCCTTTTGTGACCTCTTCATCGTGTGTCCCCGCATCCGGTCTTGCTACCTTCGGGCTTTCGCCGCAAAGCCTGACGGACATTATAGGTGTTGCGAAGTCTTACCAGACAAGGGTTGGGAAAGGTCCAATGCCAACCATTCAAAATAATGAAACAGGCCAGATAATAAGGGAGAGGGGCAAGGAATATGGCTCCTCGACTGGAAGGCCAAGAGACTGCGGTTTCCTCGACCTCGTTGCGCTCAAGTATGCAATCCAGGTCTCGGGGGCAACCAAGATGGGCCTCACCCTGCTGGATGTCCTTGACGTATTTGGCAAGATAAATGTTTGTGTTGCTTATGAAACCCAATCTGGGACAACTGACAAGTTTATAAATGATGCGGATTTCCTCTCGGCAGTAAAGCCGGTCTACAAAGAGCTTGACGGCTGGAAAGAAGACATATCCCAGTGCAAGAATTATAATGATCTTCCTGGCAAGGCCAAAGAATATATCAAGTTCCTTGAAGACTACACCGGAATACCGGTTTGCCTCGTTTCGGTCGGACCAGACGAGAAGCAGACAATCAGGAGGGCAATTTGATAGAGCGCTACAGCGTCAAGGAGGCCGCAGACATCTGGGAACGCCAGCACCGCTACGACATCATGGCCAAAATAGAGATGGCGCTTGTTGAGGCGTGGGCCAGAATGGGTGAAGTTCCCTATGACGCGGTCGACAGGATAAGACGCAACATGTCATTCACCCTCGAGAGGGTGGACGAGATTGAGAAAGTGACAGACCACGACGTGGTGGCTTTTGTAAATGCCCTTGGCGAAACGGTTGGCGAGGATTCCTGCTACATCCACAAGGGGGCCACATCATCAGACATTCTTGACACTGCGACCTCAATCCAGATACAGGAAGCCGGAAAGCTCATAATTTCTGAAATAGACAAACTCATTTCAATTGTTCGCAAAAAAGCGGAAGAATATAAATACGTCCCGATGATGGGCCGCACTCATGGTGTTCATGCCGAGCCAATAACCTTTGGACTCAAGCTCCTTTCCTGGTACCAGGAATTGAAGAGGGACAGGGACAGGGTTGCGCAGGCAGTTGAAACCAACAGCGTCGGCAAGATGAGCGGTGCCGTTGGCACTTATGCAAACCTTCACCCAGACCTTGAGATGCTCGTATGTGAGAGGCTTGGGCTTAAGCCAGACCCGCTTTCAACCCAGGTCATCGCCAGAGACAGGCACGCAGAGTACCTGCTTGCACTTTCCATGCTTGGTGCATCGCTTGAGAGATTTGCGCTCCAGATAAGGTTGCTCCAGAGAACGGAAACCGGAGAGCTTGAGGAACCGTTCAAGGCCGGGCAGACAGGTTCGTCGGCCATGCCGCACAAGAAGAACCCGAAAACATGCGAGCAGGTTTGCGGACTGGCCAGGCTCCTCAGGGGTAACGCCATGGTCTCCCTTGAAAATGTTGCCCTCTGGGACGAGAGGGACATATCACACTCTTCTGTTGAAAGAATCATCCTTCCCGACACATCCGTCCTTGCGACATACCTTGTCAGGAGGTTTGCCAGGATAGTTGACGGGCTCTTTGTGAATGCCGACAGGATGCGCAAAAACATCGAAGCCACCGGTGGCGCCATTTACAGTGGAAGGCTCCTTGTGTCCCTGATGACAAGGGGCATGGGCAGGAAAGAAGCCTATGAGATAGTCCAGAGGCTCGCAATTCCGGCCTCCAAGGGCGGGACACCATTGAGGGAAGCTTGCAAGGCTGATGCCCAGGTGGCATCCCTGCTTTCGGCGGCTGAAATAGACAACATCTTTGACGTCGGGTTCTACCTGCGCTATGTTGATGATATATTCAGAAGAAACCTGGAGGAGTGATACATGGAAAAACTCTATGAAGGCAAGGCAAAAATTGTCTACAAGACTGACGATCCGGACGTGCTTGTTTGCGAGTACAAAGACTCGCTGACTGCATTTGATGGAACAAAAAAAGATTCAATGGAGGAAAAGGGCGAGCTCAATGCCAAAATTTCCTCTGCCATCTTCTCTTATCTCACAAAACAGGGAATTCCCAACCATTTCATCGAGTTTGTTCCGCCAAGAACGCAAAAGGTCAAAAAGGTCGAAATAATACCGGTCGAGGTTGTGATCAGGAATGTAATGGCCGGTTCGATCTCGAAAAGGCTTGGCATTCCGGAAGGAACTGCCCTTTCAGAGCCGCTTATAGAATTTTATCTCAAAAATGATGACCTCCATGACCCGATCATCTGCGAAAATCATGTAACAGGACTTGGTTTTGCAACAAGGCAGCAGCTTGATGTCATCAAAGACCTGGCATTCAAGGTAAATGATGCAATGAAGAAGTTTTTTCTGGATGTGGGCCTGCGCCTGATTGATTTCAAGCTCGAATTTGGCACCCACAAAGGGCAGGTCATTCTTGCCGATGAATTTTCACCGGACACCTGCAGGCTCTGGGATGTGAATACAAACGAAAAAATGGACAAGGACCGCTTCAGGAGAGACATGGGCGGAGTCATGGAAGCGTACCTTGAAGTTGCCAGGAGGATACATGTACAAGATTGAGGTTTTGGTTCATCTCAAGCCGGACATTCTGGACCCGCAGGGCAAAACTGTGCAAAATTCGCTCAGCAAGCTTGGATTCAAGGACGTGAAGTCCGTAAGGGTTGGCAAGAGCATTGAGCTTGAAATTGAGGCTGGAAGCCAGGATGAGGCAGTAAAGATCGCAACAGAAATGGCAGGAAAGCTCCTTTCGAACCCGGTCATGGAAGTGTTCGCAGTGAGGCCAAAGTGAAAGTAGGAGTTGTAATATTTCCAGGCTCGAATTGCGACATGGATGCGCTGTGGACAACCGGCGCCGTAAAACACCACGAGTCGTTTCCAATATGGCACCAGTCCCAGGACCTCAATGGCGCAGAGCTCATTATTCTGCCCGGGGGTTTTTCCTATGGCGACTACCTGCGCACCGGTGCGATAGCAAAGTTTTCCCCTGTGATGGAAAAGGTCATTGCCCATGCAAACTCCGGTGGTCTTGTGCTCGGGATCTGCAACGGTTTCCAGATCCTCACCGAATCGGGCCTTCTGCCGGGTGCACTTTTGCGCAACGATACACTCAAGTTTGAATCCAGGTGGGTCGAGCTCTCTGTCGAGACCACGCGCACAAAATTCACAAAAAACCTTTCAAAGGGTGATGTGCTGAATATACCGATAGCGCATGGAGATGGAAGGTACTATATCGACAATATTGGCCTTGATAGTCTGATATCACACGACCAGATTGTTTTCAGATACAAAGGCAGGAACCCAAATGGTTCTGTGCATGCCATAGCTGGAATCTGCAACAGGGAGGGCAATGTTCTGGGAATGATGCCCCACCCGGAAAGGGCAGGAGAGGACGTCCTCGGCTCTTCCGACGGGCTAAAAATACTTCTTTGACAAGGAGGCATTTTTGGAGAAAAAGTTCACCAGAGGTTCACCAAACGCTGACAAGGTAGAGGCGACAAAGACCGCGCAGTCGCTGTTGAAAAAGCTGAACACCCTTTTGGAAAAAAGAAAGATTGTGGACTACTCCGTAAAACTTCAAAAAAACAAAGTTTTGCTTGTTTTGCCAACGATGCTTGAGGAAGAGAAGAGAGAAAAGCTTGTGCAGGCGATCATGGAGCTTCAGGGCTCTGACAACATCAAGATCCAGGAAAACAAGGGGCCTGCCAGGTTGCTCTCCGACGAGGACATTGAAGACCAGTTTAGGATATCCCTTCAGAAGTACATACCAAAAGAAACAAAAGTCAGTGGTTCTGTAAGGGATGGTGTCATGACTGTTTATGGCACCACGACCTCGGCCTATGCGAGAGAGGCCATCCTTGATCTGGCAAAGGAAACGCCAGGTGTGAAAAAAGTAGTTGACCAGACAAGGTTGCCAATAGCCAAGTCGGACATTGATCTGGCCAATTCTGTGATGCTGGAGCTTGGCAATGAGGCTGGCATTTCGGTTTATCACCTCCAGGTCATGGCCAGGGGCGGGAATGTTTTTGTGACGGGCAATGCAAAGGACGACAAATCTGTAAAGCTGGCAACAGATGTAATCTCCAAGGTACCAGGAGTGAAATCTGTCGAGAATGCCATCAGGGTCCCTGGAGAAACGATTACTGCAGATGACAAGTTGAGGGACAAGATATTTGACTCTCTGATAAGGTCGCCTTCAGTGAGGGCAAGGGACATAAAATTGGCAGTTGTCCACGGGAACGTATTTTTAAGGGGATACGCCGCCTCTACAAAGGAGATTATTGCCGCAGAATCAATGGTTTCCTCGATGCCTGGCGTAAAAAAAGTCTACATGGAGCTGGAGCCAAGATTGTGAGCATAAAAACCCATATTTCAAAGATATTTTCAGACGCCCTCGAAAAGATGGGCGTCTTTGGTGTCGAGGCGGGTATGACCCGTCCCGACTCGAAAGAACACGGAGATTATTCCACCAATATCGCCATGGGGCTTTCAAAGCAGTTGAAGAAGCCGCCGAGGGCGATTGCGGAAGAGATTGTTTCATTGACTTGCCAGTCATTGACTGGTAAGTCAATATTTGAAAAGGTCGAAGTTGTCGGCCCAGGCTTCATAAACATTTTTCTCAAAAAAGAAGTCATTGCAGATTTTGTAAAACATGCCCTTGATGACGGCTCTTATGGGAAGTGGTGTGTTGGTGGCGGAAAAAAAGTGCAGGTGGAGTTTGTCTCTGCAAACCCGACCGGCCCTATAACCGTTGCCAACGGAAGGGGCGGGCCTCTTGGTGATTCGCTTGCCAGACTCCTTGAGTGGACCGGCTATGATGTTTACAGGGAGTTCTATGTAAATGACAGGGGCGCCAAGGTGGTGCACCTGGCCGGATCACTGGAAGCCAGATACAAACAGGCGCTTGGCATGCCGTTTGTCCTTCCTCCGGAAGGGTATCCGGGTGAATACCTGCTTGATATAGCAAAAGACATTGCAAAAGAGTTTGGAGAAGAGCCACTCGGCTGGGATGAGGCAAGGAGACTGGAGTTTTTTGGAAAGCAGGCAGTGGAGAGGATTATTGCCACCCAGAAAGCTGTTTTCGAGAAATTCGGGATAAAATTTGACAGGTGGTTTTCAGAGCGCGAGATGGCCGAACGCGGGGAGATAGAGCAAACGCTTTCAATGCTTTCTGAAAAAGGCGTCCTCTATCAGCAGGACGGCGCAACCTACATGCGTTCCACCGATTTTGGCGACGACAAGGACTTCGTTGTTGTGAAGTCCAGTGGTGAACCAACCTATACAACAACTGACATTGCCTATCACATTGGAAAATTCAAAAGGGGATTCGGGCACGTCATTGATGTCATGGGCGCCGACCACCACGGGCACACCGGGCCGATGTTTGCTGCACTGGAGGCGCTTGGCCAGCCAAAAGATAGCCTCGAGTTTTTACTTTACCAGCTTGTCCACCTGTTCAGGGGTGGCCAGCAGGTCAAGATGAGCAAGTCCAGTGGAGAGTTTGTAACGCTTGATGAACTGCTCTCCGAGGTCGGCACCGATTCGGCAAGATACTTCTTCCTGATGCGCTCCTCAGACACCCATCTGAATTTTGATCTCGACCTGGCAAAATCCCAGACAATGGACAACCCGGTTTATTATGTGCAGTATGCCCATGTCCGCTGCTGCGCAATAGCCGACGATCCGAGGGCCTCGTCTGTAAACCCGCTAAATGCAGGCGCATTCGAGGGTGACCTCGAAACAGAGCTTGCAAAGGCAATCCTTGATTTCCCTGAAGAGGTCCTTGGTGCGGCAAATTCGAGGGCCCCAAACCGCATTGCAGCCTACGCCGAAAAGCTCTCTGCATGCTTCCACAGTTTTTATCATGACTGCAGGGTCCTTGGGGAGGAGCAGGAGGTTGCAGACAGAAGGATGCTCCTCGTGCTCTCCACAAAAAAGGTAATATCCAGCGCGCTGTCAATTCTTGGCGTTTCTGCGCCTGAAAGAATGTAAATAAAACTTTTTAATGTTGCCTGGTCAACAACCCCGCGTTTTTTGTATAGCCGCGGGGTTGTCTGCATTCAGGCATGGATGGTGCCTCAGGCTTTTTGTGCGGCCTTTTCTTCTTCCTGCTTTTTCTGTGCTTCTTTTTTCTTCTCCGCGTAGGTTATCTTGAGCAGGTCTTTGATGTTGTATTTGTAGCTTGCGCATTTCTCAAGCTTCCTGTCGGTCTGGGTGAAATCTGTGGTCATTGGGAGCCACTTCGCGGGGCAATTGGCAAGACAGCATGGCATGAATACGCAACCATCACACTCTTCCTTGTCGAATGGATTGAAAAGCACCCATTTGAAATAGTTTTCCCCGTTGATGGCCTTCATGTCCATTATGTTGCCATACGATTCCTTCTCCTGTCCAACCTGGTTCCAGCATCTGACAAGCGACCCGTCCGGGCAGATGACGGTTGATGTTGGCCTTGTGGCACAGCACGATGAGGACATTGAGCGGACATACCAGGAGAAGCCAAGATTTTTTTCAATTGCCGACTGGTAGAATTTTGTCAGGACCTCGGCGTATTCCTGCACATTCAGACACATGTTCTCCACAGATGCGCATGCCTTGGTTGCCTCGGAGGTAAGGAGTCCCGGATAGATGGAGATATTCTTTTTGCCGGCAAGTATTTTGATGCTGTCAAAAAGTGGCGTGAAGTCTTTTGCTATCTCCTTGTCCACGTTTACCCTGACAGCAATCGGGATAAATTCTGATGCCTCGAGGACATTCTGCACAATCCTGTCGAATGTTGGCCCTCCCCCACGAAGCACCCTGCGCTGGTTGTGGATATCTGGCGGCCCGTCGATTGTTGCCTGAATGTGGGTGACTTTCCTCTCAGAAAGTGCTTTTGCTTTTTCCTTGTCCAGGAGCCAGCAGTTGCTGATCATGTGTGACGAGTACTTGACCTTCCGCTCATTGCAGAGGTTTATGAAGAAGTCTGAAAGCTCGATGACCGTGTCGTATCCCAGGAGGGGTTCACCGCCAAACCATGTGATGGCAAAATATTCAAGATATGAACTTTTAAATGCTTCAGTTGTCATTTCCTTTATTTTGTCGATGACCTCTCTGGACATGCTGACAGGTTTTTGTTCTTCAAAACAGTAGGTGCACTTGAAGTTGCAGGCCATTGTGGGGAGCAGGGTATAGCCTAGTGAATTCGGACTGTATGTTGACTGGAGAAATTTGAGTTTTACCCTGTCCTGTTCGTTGAGCGTTTCCTCGACGAGCATTCCGCCTTTTTTGAACTGCTCGTAGGATTCCTTTTCCTTGTCTGTAAAATTGTTTGGATCAATTTTTTTTGATGCACATTTCATAAAAAATTTGTATGTTTCCTTGTCCAGCTCTGCAAAGCCGCTCGCAAAAGCATTATAGCAAAGCTTTGCCCCGTTATCGCCTTCCATCCAGATGTTATACATTGATTCTTTCATTGAGATTGCTCCTTTTGTTTGTCTTTTTAACGGGGGGAATTTGACCCCCCCGTTTTCTCGTGATTATTATCCTAAATTATGGAAGAATGGGATTTGTGTATGGATTGCAGACCTTGCCGTCAGTGCAGATCCATCCCTTTGTCGGGCAGTATGTCGGGCAGTATGTTGGGCAGTATGTTGGGCATGTAGCGTCTGTCTGGAAGCATTGGCCCCAATAGTCCACGCAGCTTGCATTATTGCAGGTGTAACCACCTGCAACACAAGTCAACACTTCACAGTGAACACCTGTGCAGGTATAGGTTTCGGCACCTGCACAGTCTTTGTAGTTGCACTGCGATGGCTTATCTGCCTGGCAGTATGGCACAAAATCATCAATTGGTGATCCCGGTTTTATGATCCAGTTCATTTATTCGCCTCCTTTTTCACAGATACCATGATGGGCATGGGGCATAGGTCGGACAAGTGGTTTCCCAGCCTGCGGGACATACCTGATTGGTGAAACATTGAGTATAGGCATCAGGTGGATCACATACATGATCCGGGCAGTATTGAACACAAGTCTTTGAGCATGCCCATGCACATGGTTCACCAACATCATCAAAAACATTTACGCATGAGTTTCCTGTACAGTATGCATCTGCTGGATTGCATTGGTTTTGAACACACTTGTGGTGACTGCACTGTTGCTGAGTACAATTGATTACAAACTCATCCATTGGATTTACAATCCATTTCATTTCGTTTGTTCCCCTTTCTTGATTTGTGTGGCATAAATGTCCCAGTCAAATTCATCGAGTTCTGCCCAGGTCACAAGATTTTTGTATATTCTTGCCCAGCGTCTGACCTCTGCCTTGATTCTTCTGGTTCCTGGAACAAGGACCTCTGGCATTTTGTCTTCGCCATAACCAAACAGCATGAGGTCGAAATCTTCCGGATTTTCGAGTGTGTTTTGCGTCCACACAACATTGTCTCCGTAAGCACAACATCCGGCTATGTTCAGCCTGCCAAAGACTTTTTCAGAGATTTCAAAGACATCATTTTTTGCCTGGTCAAAACCCAAAAGCTGGGTGTATCTTTTTTTGGAAAAACCAGAAACGAGCATGACAGGAAAGTTTGAGTCAGGACAATTTATCAGATCAATAGACATGACCTCATCGGGTGCTGGATTCATCACATAAAATTTTTCGCCTGTGACGAGGTTGTAGCCTTTTATTCTGTTTATTGCCCTGTCGCCCTGATAGGATTGTTCCTGATAGTAGACAAAATCTCCCTGTATGACTGCCAGATACTGATGATCCGGGCCTTCATCGATTGGCACCACCTTGTCCTTTTCAATATCATACATCATGAGGTCGAGGTTGCTTGAGTTTCTCACCTCATAGACGACCACTTTTCCATTTGTGACCGGACACGCCCTCTGCAGGCTGTTTTTGAATTTATGAATTCTTTTTGGTTTTTCCCCGGGGTGATTCAGGTCACAAAAGTAAACGCCAAGGTCTTTTGACATGTAGTCAGGCCATGTGGCGATGCCTCCCGAAACATTTACATAGGCACGGTATCCAGCAGGCAGGTCGATGATTTTTTGTTCCCCAGCCCTTATGTCTGCAAACCAGATAGAATTTTTCTTCTTTGTTTGCATAAGCTGCTGATCAAGCCATACGACATAGTTTTCTGAGGCATAGATGAAATTGTCGGTTGAAAAGGAAGGAAGCTGGTCCCCTCCTCCTCCCAGTTGACGTTTTTCCCCTGTTTCCAGATCCATGCAGAAAACCTTGCTTTGGCCATTTTCAGAGCCTATCCAGACAACCTTGCCATCAAGCGGGAAGGGTGTATAGGAATTTTCGTCTGCCGAAACAGCTATCTGTATTTCCCCGTCATGCTCCCCGCAAACACCAAAGCGCGCTGTGCCACCAAAATAAATTGGAAGGCAAAGCGCGACTACCATTAGAACAGCGATTTTTTTATATGCGTTAATGGTAATCCTCCTTTCTTTTTGCCAGACTCTGCTGGCCCCCGTCAGCTCCTCAGGATCAACATGGGGGATTATCAAAAGAAAGAAGGATTGCAAAAATGAAGATATCTTTAAATAATGTAAATTGTCTAAATTTTACTTGATAATTGTTTTTATAAAAGCGACAAAAGCTTATTTGAACGGGGTAATTTTTGATGAGCGCAATAAGCGTAAAATGTCAGACACGCCGGAGGCCTCCGGCGTGTCCTTCCTAAAGCTGGATGGGTTATTTAATTTCCGAAGTGCAATTTGGACACTTTGTTGCCTTGATGGGGACTAGAGTGAAGCAGAATGGGCATTCTTTTTGTGTTGGTGCTGGTTTTTCTGCGGGTTTCTCCTTCCTGAGCCTGTTGATCATCTTGACCACGATGAAAATTGAGAAAGATATTATCAGGAAAGATATGAGTGCATTTATAAAGAGCCCGAAGTTCCATGTCACGGCTCCAGCGGCTTTTGCCTCAGCAAGTGAGGCGTATGGTGGAGGGGTCTTGCCTGATGAAATGAGAAGATACATGTTCGAAAAATCTATCCTGCCAAGCAAAAATCCTATTGGTGGCATGATTATGTCGTTTACAAGCGAATTGACGATTGCCCCAAAGGCCGCTCCTATTACAACGCCGACTGCCAGATCAATGACGTTTCCCTTGAGTGCAAACTCCTTGAATTCCTTGAGCATTCCTCACCTCCTCTTCAAATATTAGCATGACTGTCAATTGGGCTGGTCAAAATTATTTTTTAATGTTATCCAAAGCAAATCCTGGACATAAAATCGTTTCATAATATTGATGCGATCAATATATTGAATTATTATTATAAAAGAATGTATTATCTATGTCTGTTTACATTTGAAATATTGCAACGGGAGTTATTAGCACCCTCTCTTGAACATGGTAATAATAGCCAGAACTAATAAAGTGTCATGTTTTGCTTCGAATGATTAAATCAAACCTTTCAATATTACAACAAGCTGTCATGATCGCATGATTTTTTGTGCCAAATAACTTTTTATTCTCACCTGTCGTATTATGAGGCATAAAAGGAAGGAGGCACTAAAATGAAAAAGGTTTTAGCAACAATAGCGACAGTGGCACTGGTTCTGGGAATGTTCACAGGGCTGGTTGGAGCCGCCCAGAAGGAAGACAAGGGAATGGGTGGAATGTTTATGGGAACCGTCCAGCAGATTGGACAGGACAGCCTCACCATGAAGATGGCCTTCACCGAATTCATGACTGCAAAGGTAATCCTCTCGCCAGACTGCAAATATCTCGATCTTACAAACCCGCCAGAAGAGGGCAAGGAACCACCAGCATTGACCAAAGCTGACATCAAAGCCGGAGACAAGATAGTCTGCAAGGGTAAGATAACAAAAGAAGAAGACAAGGATGCAGTGTTTACGGCCATGGTTGTGAGCAAGGTCAAGGAATTCCCAAAGCCAAGGCCGCCGCAAGACGACAAGGGTGACAGGAAACCGGAGATCATGGGCTTGTTTGTGTCTGCCACAGATACCGCTTTCACAATGAAAGCACCGGACTCTGAGAAAACAGGGACCTTCAACTACAACGAAAAAACCAAATTTGTCCGCATCGTGGAAAAAGACGGCAAGAAAGAACGCCAGAATATTACGATCAAAGACATAAAGCCAGGCGACAAACTCGTTGTTGTTGCGGTACCACTAAAAGACAAAGAGGGCGATGACAAAGAGCGTGTAATGACCGCCGTTATCGTTACCGTTGTTGACAAGTTTCCGGAACTTCCGCCACCAGGTGAGGGAAGACGCGAAGAGCGCAGGCCAACGGCTATTGGTTCAGTAAAGTCCTTTGATGGAAAGAACCTCATCGTTGAGCTCTGGAAGAACAAAAATATAAAGACAGCCGGATTCACCGTTGATGAAAAAACCAAAGTTCTTTACTTCCCAAAGCAGGATGGTGACAAGAGGCCGGAACCTGTTGAGAAGAAACTTGAAGACCTGAAGCCAGGTCAGAAGGTAATGGTTGATTTTAGACCAAATGAAGACACCAAGCCGGAAGATGGTGTGATTGCAGGACTGGCAATCAGGATAGTCCTGATTGACGAGTTTCCTCCAGAAGTTGCAATGGGCGAAATTGTGGAGATAAGCGCATCATCGGTGACAATCAATGCCAGGATTGACAGGGAAAACACCGAAAAAGTGACAATCCAGATCACCTCCGACACAAAGTTCGTCATCATGAAAAAGGGTGATAAGCCGCAGGAAGCAAAGCTCTCTGACTTCGCGAAGGGTGACAAGGTCGCCGTTGACTACCGCGATGGCAAGGCGCTTGTCATAAAGAAAGTCATGGTTCCCGAAAAGAAGTGATTTGACAGAACAAGTAGCTGGCAATATGAAAAAAGCCCGGGTTCATCCCCGGGCTTTTTGTTTTGGGCTGATGAAAAAACAGGAGAATGGGCTAAAATGATTGACATGAGCAGTGATGGTCTTTTGGGAAGATTTGATGCGTTCTGGGAAGACAAAGCGAGGATAGAATATGGCTTCAAGGTGCCAGAGCAATGGTTCCTTGATGAGGCAGAGAAAATGCACCCTGATGGTCTCAAGGTCCTGGACCTTGGCTGTGGCAATGGAAGGAATGCTGTCCCATTGGCCAGGATGGGTTGCAAGGTGACTGGCGTAGACATATCGAACGTTGCGCTTTCCCTTTTGAAAGAGAAATCACAGAAGGAAGGAGTATCTGTAGATACCATCCAGTCTGATTTTGCGTCTCTTTCATTCCCTTCAGAATCTTTTGGTTTGTGCGTTTGCTACAATTCCATTTTCAATTGCCGAATAGACGAGCTTTTTGAGATTTTTGAAGAGGTGAAAACCTGGCTTTCTCCAAAAGGCAGATTTCTTGTTACATTGAGGAGCACGAAAACCCCTCCCCCTGGCGATTCTGTTTTACTCCCTGAGGAAAAAGGGACGTACATAACCAAAAGAGATGGATTTGAGCATTTTGTTCATTACAGTGATTGTGAAGAGGTTGAAAGACTTTCTTTAGGTTGGGGCCTTGTTTCGTTCGATGAGATAGAAGAACTCCTGGGGATGGGGGACAAAAAGCGCAAAGTCTGGACCTACAGATTGACACTGGAAAAGCAATGAATCTGCCATGATTTTATTTGAGTAGCAAACTTACGAGATGCCTTTCATCTGCAGAGAGTTCCTGGAGTGTATCTGAAATGTTTTTTTGATTGGAGTAGTTTTTGTTTATAAGCCCTGCAAGTTTTGCTGTGGCTTTTATTTTGTAAGCATATGGGTATGTTCCGTACACTGGCGATAGCTCTTTTGGTGATGATGGATTGAAGAACATTTCCGATTCTGAATTCACCTTTTTTTCAAAGTTTGTTGCAACACTCCTGCCGTTTTTTTGGGCAATTATCCTGGTGAGTTTTTCCAGAAAACGGTTTGCAATGACGCCAATGGTTTTGTCATAGGAAAAATCTATGATATTGTCATTGATAAGCCTGAAAATTGCTTTCCAGAAAGATTCTGGATCAATCCAGTTCATTACATATTGAGTGGATACGCCATTGCCGATGCGGGAAAGGATCAGCTCCGCTTTGTTTGCCCATATTTTATTTGACCTAAAGGGAATACCTGTCGGAAAAACAAACATTCTGCTCATGCACGGGTATGATGCTGCAGATATTTGTGGCAAATCCTCCAGAATATCTTCGATGTTTGGCATCCAGCCGCCTTCTTTTTGTGCAGAGAACGAGGGGTTGTCATAGCCAAGGATGGACAGTTCACCAGATGTCCTGAAAAGGAGCTCGTCAGTTTTTCCATTTGGCGGACCTTGAACTATCCGGCCTGATTTAAATGCAAACCTCGCACTCTCCCCATCTTCGAAGTCAAATTTGACCATACCGGTCAGCCTTCTATGGGTGAGAACAATAAGCGAGGTGAATAAAAACACATCTTGGAAGTGGGCCATAGCCTCTTTTTTAAAAATTAAACAGATTTTACAAAGACAAATTTATTTTAATAGTATCCAGTCCTGTGTCAAATAGACAAATCCTTATTTATCCAGCCTAATCGTCGAATATGACTGTCGCCAGGTACTTTCCGTTTTCGATTTTTACCTCAAGCCCTCCCCAGGTAATGGCCTTTATAAGATGCTTTGTCTGGTGCTTGTTTTTGTCGTAGATTTCACCAAAGATTTTCACTAGTGCCTTGTTTCCCGATATTTCAAGTTCCATGTTGCGGGTGAGGAAGCCTTCGCAATCAAACAGAAAGACCAGTTTTGACAGTGTTCGAACCAGCAGCTGCTCAGGAGAATCAAATTCAATTTCAAAGCTTTTTTCCTGGTTTGCTTCCACAGTTGCGGGGTTTATAGTAAAAAAAAGAAGGGCCAGCGCGCCCTGGCGCACCAGCCCTTCCAGAGAATCTGCATTCAGGCAGGCCCCAAGGTCTGCCGTATGGTCAAATGATTTAAACCAGTCCTGGCTCTTCAGGTTCTGCCGTCTCATCTTCTCCATTGTCAGTCATCCTTGAGATTGCGGTTACGGTGTCTCCCTGTTCAAGCTTTATGAGCCTGACCCCGGTTGCATACCTTCCAAGCTCCGGTATGTCGGAGGTTGAAATCCTTATCGTCTGGCCGTTTGTTGTGATTATCATGAGCAATTCGCCAGACTTTACTATATTGCAGGCAACCAGCGGGCCGGATTTATCGTTTATGTTCATGGCGCGAACGCCCTTGCCTCCGCGCTTTATGAGCCTGAATGTGTCAAAGTCGGTGAGCTTGCCGTACCCGTTTTCAGAGACACAGAGCAGGCAACCGTCTTCTTCTTCAACTTCCATGCCCATGACCATGTCGCCAATGCCCATCCTGATGCCGATAACACCCTTTGATGATCTGCCGGTTGGCCTGATGTCGCCTTCATTAAAGCGTACTGCCTGGCCATGCTTGGAGACGATTATTATTTCTTCACTCGGATTGACCAGTCTTGCTTTTCTGAGCCAGTCATCAGCGTCAAGCGTTATCGCTATGATTCCGGTCCTTCTGATATTTGCAAATGCCGAAAGCTCCACCTTTTTGACGGTACCCTGTGCTGTCACAAACATCAGGAAATGATTGTCGTCCCACTGTTTGACTGGGAGTATGTAGGTAGTAAACTCCGATGGCGTAAGGGGGATGATTGCTGTTATTGGGGTGCCCTTTGCTGCCCTTCCGGTTTCCGGGATGTCGTATACCTTGAATTTGTAAACCTTTCCAAGGTTTGTGAAGGTCAGCATGTCCTGTTTGGCTGTGACGTGGAAGATGTCCTGCGCCTGGTCATCACCAACTGTCTGCACGCCGGTGACTCCCTTTCCACCCCTGCCCTGGGCCCTCCAGGCATCGACCTTTACCCTCTTGAGGTATCCGTCTTTTGTGATTGAAACAATGAACGGGTCATCTGGAATGAGGTCGTCCAGCTTTATTCCAGACTCGTCGAAGTTTTCAATAATTGTGCGCCTTTTATCTGCAAACTTCTTTTTGAGAAGGAGGAACTCTTCCCTGACGACCTGTTTGAGTCTTTCAGGGTTCTCGAGGATTTCGGTGAGTTCCTTTATTCTAGCAATCAGCTCTGCTATTTCCTTGTCTATCTTGTCAACTTCTAGGGCAGTGAGCCTTGCCAGCCTCATGTCGAGGATTGCTTTTGCCTGTATATCGGACAGCTGGAACCTCTGGATGAGGGATGTCTGGGCGGCCTCCGAGGTTGGCGAATTCCTGATTATCTTGATGGTTTCATCAATATTGGTAATGGCCGTCCTGATGCCCTCCAAGATGTGCTTTCTTTCCTCGGCTTTTTTGAGCTGGAACTCGGTGCGTTTCGTCACGACCTGGCGCCTGAAATTGAGGAAGGTGTTGAGCGTATTGATTAATCCAGTTTCCATCGGCCTGCCGTCCACGATGGAGAGCATTATTCCGCCAAATGTTGACTGGTATGCGGTGTGCTTGTAGAGCTGTTTTTCTATGAGCTGGGGATCAGCGCCTAACTTAATCTCAATGACTACCCTGATGCCTTCCCTGTCGGATTCATCCCTCAGATCAGTTATGCCTTCGATCTTCTTTTCCCTGACGAGGTCGGCTATTGTGCTGACGAGGGTTGCCTTGTTGACCATGTATGGCAACTCGTTGATCACATAGCTCAACTTTTTGCCCTCTGATTCGATTTTCCCGATGCCCTGGACGATTATTGTTCCCCTGCCCTCTTCGTAGAATTTCCTTATTCCCATTGGCGAAACGATCCTGCCTCCGGTTGGGAAGTCTGGGCCTGGCATCATTCTCATGATGTCATCAAGCGAAGGCTCGCTGTTGTCTAACATATAGATTAGGCAATCAACCACTTCGCCAAGGTTGTGTGGCGGGATGTTGGACGCCATTCCGACGCCTATTCCTGATGAGCCGTTGAGGAGCAGGACCGGGAGTTTTGACGGGAGAACTGTTGGTTCGTCAAGCGTGTTGTCGAAGTTGCGCATGATCTGGACAGTTTCCTGGTCCAGCTCTTCGAGCATCGATTCAGCAAATTCTGTCAGCCTTACTTCGGTATAACGCATGGCGGCCGCACCATCGCCATCAATAGAGCCAAAGTTGCCCTGCCCGTCAACAAGCGGGTAGCGGCTAGAAAATTCCTGTGCCAGCCTGACAAGAGAGTCATATACTGCCACGTCTCCATGGGGATGGTACTTGCCCAGGACATCTCCGACGATCCTTGCCGATTTCTTGTGTGGCTTGTCGTGGTTGTTCCCAAGCTCGCCCATCGAGAAGAGGATACGTCTGTGGACTGGTTTTAAACCATCCCTGGCGTCTGGTATTGAACGGCCGATGTTTACAGACATTGCATAGTCGAGATAATAGGTTTTTATCTCCTCCTCGACTTCAATCTCCCTTACTTTTTCACCAAGCCTGTTTTGAAGGTCTTTATCTTCCATCTCTCACCTATATGTCTAGGTTGCGGACATCGAGTGCGTGCAATTCGATGAACGCCCTTCTTGGTTCGACCTTGTCGCCCATCAGGAGCGAAAAAGTACGTTCTGCTTCTGCATTGTCCTCGATCCTTGCCTTGAGGAGTGTCCTTCTCCAGGGGTCCATGGTGGTTTCCCAGAGCAGTTCGGGGCTCATTTCACCCAAACCTTTGTATCGCTGGACCTCTGATTTGCCGCTTATCTTGGCAAGTTCCTGCTGGAGCTGTACATCGTTGTAGACATAGGAATTCTTGCCGCCCACTTTTATTTTGTACAGCGGTGGCTGGGCGATATAGATGTGGCCGTTTTCTATGAGCTGGCGGAAGTGTGTGTAGAAGAGTGTCAGCAGAAGCGTTGCAATGTGCGCACCGTCGACGTCAGCATCGGCCATGATGACTACTTTGTGGTACCTGAGCCTGGCAATGTCGAAATCTTCGCCAATGCCGCAACCAAGAGATGTTATGAGCGCCCTGACCTCGGCATTTGAAAGCACCTTGTTCAGGTTTGCCTTCTCAACGTTGAGGATTTTTCCCCTGAGCGGAAGAATTGCCTGGAATTTCCTGTCTCTGCCCTGTTTTGCCGATCCACCTGCCGATTCTCCCTCAACGATGAACAGCTCTGATTTTGAAGGGTCGCGTTCCGAGCAGTCTGCAAGCTTGCCGGGGAGGACCGAGGATTCCAGAAGGCTTTTGCGCCTTACGAGGTCCCTGGCTTTTTTTGCTGCTTCCCTGGCTTTTTTGGCCAGGATACACTTTTCGAGAATATTTTTGATGGTCTGGGTGTCTTTGTCGAAGTAGTAGCTGAGTTTTTCCTGGGTGTACCGTTCAACCCCGGATTTGGCAGTCATGTTGCCGAGTCTGCCCTTGGTCTGGCCTTCAAACTGTGGGTCAGCTATGCGTATTGAAAGGACGCATACGAGGCCATCTCTGGTGTCTTCGCCAGACAGGCTGTCTTCCTCGGTTTTTATGATGCCAAGGAGCTTTGCCTTGTCGTTGAGCACCCTGGTCAGTGCGGCGTGATAACCTGTTACATGCGCTCCACCGTCTGCCGTGGCTATCGAGTTTACAAAAGAAAAAATCGTTTCGCCATAACCGGTTGTGTACTGCATTGCGAATTCGATGTACATGTCATCTTTTGTGTCGTTGAAGTGTATGATTTCGCGGTGAATTGGTTCCTTGCCCTCGGAGAGGTATTCCACGAACTCGGTGAGCCCACCGTCAAACTTGTATTCCTCGGATTTTCCGGTGACCTCGTCCTTTATGGCAATCCTGAGGCCCGAATTGAGGTATGCAAGCTCTCTTAGCCTGTGACTTAAGGTCTTGAAATCGAATTCAACCGTGGAGAATATTTCTGAATCAGGCTTGAAAGTAACTATTGTTCCTGTTTCTTTTGTCTCGCCAGTGATTTCCAGGTCTGTTTCTGGGGCACCCTTGCGGAACCTCTGGCGGTGGACCTTGCCGTCCTTTTTTATTGTCACCATGAGCCAGATAGATAAGGCGTTTACAACAGAAACACCTACGCCGTGAAGTCCACCCGACACCTTGTATGACTTTTTGTCGAACTTGCCACCGGCGTTGAGCCTTGTGAGTGCCACTGTAACGCCTGGTATTCCAAGTTGCGGGTGAAGATCAACAGGTATTCCCCTTCCGTCGTCACTGACTGAAATGGAACCATCGGGGTGTATTGTTACTTCGATGTTCTTGCACCATCCACCCATTGCCTCATCAATTGCGTTGTCCACCACCTCGTACACAAGGTGGTGGAGGCCCCTCTCGTCCGTGGAGCCAATGTACATTGCCGGCCTTAGCCTTACGTGTTCTATGCCGTCCAGTACTTTAATATCTTGTGCGGTATAGTTGTCTGCCATTTCCACTCCTTTGATATCAACCAATCAAAAATAAGCCAAATGCAAGCAAAAATCAACAAAATATGCGATTAGTTGACAGTCCCTACTCATTGCGTACAAAGGGGGCATGAAGTATTTTGCCGTTGTTATTATGGTGGTAGTTATGCTCTCTGGTTGCACGGCTGGTTCGATCTCCATGGTCGAGTTGCCAAAGCCTGAGGACAAAACTGGCCTTCCATCTCCGCTTCCCGATTATGTTCCGGTGTTCAGGCCGTCTTCCGATAATCCAGCGAACCCGTTGAGGGTGTTAGATGAAAAGGTGGGTCAGACAGATCTTGTAAGAGAGATTACCGGCACACTGTACACTTCCTCAAATCCGTCGCGCATATATGAATGGTACAAAGACGAGTTCGCGGCAAAGGGCTGGGCAACCAATTATGACCTTCCATATAGCGAAAAGTTCCAGACCGGCAAGCTGACTTGCATCAAAGGCGATCTTGTCCTTACGGTCACAATAAATTATGATCCGGTGCAGAGCAGAACAGAAATTTTATATCTTGGCAACAAGTTCACCAAACCACAGGATGGAAAATGAAAAATATCAAAAATTTTGCGCTTCTACTGGGCCTTCTTGCCACCCTGGCAAGTTGTGCGCAAATGCCACGCGAGCTTGATGTAGACAAACTCGTTAATCCGCTAAAGGCAGGCGACAAGCCGGATATTGAGATAGTTGAGCCAGTGATAACCGAGGCACCCTTCAAAGCTGACAAGACAAGATTGGACGAGCTCTCCCCCTATGTTCCGGTATACAAGGATGCCAAATTCGACTCCACCAGATCATTTATTGTGGGTGAAGACAACGAAAATATTGGCAAAACCAAAGTCGTTGCCGAGACCTATCATAATGCAACGGCCGAAGAAGTTTACACCTGGATTGTTGACCATCTCACAGACACTGGTTTGAGGGTGGCAAAAAAAGAGGAAATCAATGACCAGGACCCACTCATCTTTGTGGAAGCGGATGGTACGGCCCACATTACTTCAATAGGCAAGCAGTCCTTCATGAAGATTGACGTGTGGACACTGACAGCCTATCCAGGCTGGGTGAGGGTGAATTATGAGGGCACGAGCGACAAGCCTTTTAGCAAGTAGTCTTCTTCTTGTTGCATTACTTTCTGGCTGCGGTGGCAGTACCGTCAAGACCGAGAAGCTTGAAGTAAAAAAATCATACGAAATTATTCCAAAAATTGCCGCCCGTTACCCTGTCTGCGAAGGTATATTTGAAAACGAAATCTACGGCAAAAGGGTTGATATCAGAACAGTTGCCGAAAATACTTTTGGCGTTGAGGTCTCCGGGCCACTGTTTGCAGGTGGCGACCCAGCAGAGATTTTCAAGTGGTACATGCAAAAAGCCAAGAATGACGGCTGGGGAAAATTTGAAGGTGGTACCAGCTACGTCCCGTATGATGCAGAAAAAGGTTATGGTTTTCTGGCAATAAGCAAGGGTAGACGCACACTCAGCCTGGAATTTACAAGGAAGCCGGGCTGGGAATACACAAGAATCCAGTATCTTGGCATGGCATACCACAAGGATGGTGCCTGGCTCGATGATGGTCTTGAGTACCAAAAATAAACAGAAAATTTAGCTTGCCTCCACTCATTTTGTCGCCCCATTTTTTGAACCTTTAACAAGAAAGATTCGTATTTGTTTCAAATCCTAAGTTAGGGGTGCATAAAAATGGTTGCGAGAAAGTTTATGTCCATAATTCTTGCAGGGGCCCTTCTTTTCGGGCTTCTCCCCATTGGCTCCGCACAGGCCGCATCGGTCACTGTTTCGGGAGTCATCTCGTCAGTTTCATGCTATTCTTCGATACAGGTTTCGTCCCCATCACTTGGCAAAGTCTTTGATATTGCCATTGTTGGCTCGACGGTCATCACCGTGAATGGCGCAGTATCACCGTGTACCGATTTGCAGCCGAACATGGGCGTTACTGTTGTTGGAGTTGACAACGGGGGTCGCATAATTGCGTCGAAGATAGCTGCCCAGGGGGCAGGCTCTGTAAAAAAGATAACTGCATCGGGGAAAATTGTTTCAACATATTGTCCGAATGCCATTGTTGTTGCGACCTCGTCCGGAAACATCCAGTTTGATATTTCGAGGGCCATGATAATGGGGCCGACAGGTTCGCTCTCCTGCGAAGACCTGGAAGCTGGAGACCCGGTGATTGTCAGCGGCGAGCAGAGGGCAGATGGAAGCTACTATGCCAGCTATGTCAAAGTAAACACTGGCAGTGTGGGTTTTGTCGCCACAGGCAAAATAAGCTCGATCAGCTGCTCTTCAGGAGAAATGGTCCTCCAGGCAACAAGCCAGACAGTAAAAATCCTTATTGGCAGCGCAAAGTTTACGCTCAATGGAAAATCGGTTTCTTGCGATGAGCTGAAAGCCGGTGACTCGGCCCAGGTCAAAGGAACTTTAGATAAAGGTGTATATACTGCGCAAACCGTTGCTGTCACAAGAGAGACTGGCACATTCAATGTGACTGGCAAGATCGCTTCCATATCCTGCCCTTCAGTTGTTTCCATCACCGTTTCTGGTGGGATGCTTACAATCAGGATAACGCAAAACACCATCATAAAAAAAGGTGGTGTTGTTGCATCCTGCAGTGATCTCCAGGTTGGTGATTCAGTCACAGTGTCGGGTACTGTTGAAAATGGCATCTATGTTGCAGACATAATCAGCGCCACTTCACAGGTCCAGACTTTCAACCTGTCTGGCACGATTGAAGCAACAAATTGCCCTTCAGAAATTACCCTGAAGACTTCTTCCGGCACCTTTACGATTGATGTATCACAGGCCCAGATAAAGATTGGCGGGACTGTCAAACAGTGCTCTGACCTCAAACAGGGCGATATTGCTTATGTTTCTGGTGTGTTACAGAATGGAAAAAAGATTGCCCAGACAGTAACAGTGACCAGCTCTGGCCAGACTACGGTTTCGATTGAAGGAACGGTGTTCTCGAAAAATTGCCAGGCAAATATGGTCACGGTAAAAAAACAGAATGGGATCATCGTCCAGGTTGTTCTTCCTCAGTCATTCACAAGGAATGGCAATCCGTCCACCTGTGATGACATAAAGGTTGGCGACAATGCTTATGTAGAAGGAACGCAGTCGGGTGCAACTATCATTGCAACCAAGGCCGAGTTTGCAGGAGAAACTGGCGGTGGAGAAACCAAGACTGTCAGTGGCAAGATAATCACCATTGATTGCCAGGCGCTCCTTATGGTCCTTGAGACCGAATCTGGTGCTATCCAGGTCAGGTTTACACCGCTAACAAAGTTCTTCAGAAACAACATATCGGCAGAATGCTCGGAGCTCATGCCAGGTGATACAGCGAGTGCCACTGGCATCGAGTCGCAGGGCATTCTTGTCGCAGAGACTGTTTACGCCATTGGTGAGGGTGGAGCAATCGCACAGTTTGAAGGCAAAATAACATCGGTTGATTGTGTCCTCATGAAGATGACCATCAAGTACAATGATCTTGATATCGTGGTCATGTTGCAGGGTGCAACAATAAAAAAAGACGGTGCGACCATAAACTGTGTTGATCTCAAGGTTGGCGATACTGTTATCGTATGGGGGAACATTGTTCCAACCGAGGCAAAGGTCATCGCGGTAAAAGTTGAGGTTGTGACCTCGGGTGGTGGTGGCGGTGATTGTAACGGGCCGTTCACCTACACTGGCAAGATTGAAATGGTCAACTGCCTTGGACAACCGCAAACAATAATCCTGGTCGTTGGCAACACAAAAAAGATTATTTTTATAACTTCTTCAACCAAGATAACAATCAATGGAAAAACTGCCACTTGCCAACAGCTAAAAGCCGGCATGACAGTTACGGTCACAGGCAATTGTGTTCCTGACAAGGGCCTGTACGCAACCGAGATAACCTCTGGCCAGAGTGAGTCAGAACTAGGGATTGTCAGTGGAATACTTGGCGGGACCAGTTGCTATTACAAAAAGATTTCAGTCATGATTGACGGCGAGTATGACTACACCGTGTTCATGATTGATGACCAGACCGAAATCATTGTTGATGGCGTAAAAACCACTTGTGCAGCGCTCAGGTCTGGAATGAGAGTTGTTGTTACCTACAAAGAGGTTGGCAATCCACCAACCCTTGTTGCAGTCAAGATTGTTGCAACTACCCCAACGAATCCGCCACCACCAACCCCACCCCCGGGCGGTGGTTCTGGCGGTGGTAGCGGTGGCGGAGGTGGAGGTACTCCACCAACACCGCCTGGCGGCGGTGGCTCCGGTGGAGGCACAACCCCAAGCCCGGGTGAAAATGAAGGCCAGGGTTTTGAGTCTGTCCTCACGGTCACAAAGATTGACTGCGCAGGCAAGACTATCGAAGGCACTGATGAATACAATGCCGGAACCAAAATGACTGTCAAGTTGGGCGAAAATGGCACAATAAACTATAAGGACCAGCAGATAACCTGCGACAAGCTCAAGGTTGGCTATCTGATCAAGGTCAATGGCGTCAGGGGTAAGGGTACCAGTGTAAATGCAACTGTTTGTGAAATCCTCCCGGTTTCACCTCTTCCAAACAAGATCAACGGTCGCATTGTCGAAGTCGACAAGGTGAAGGGCTGGGTGAAGCTGGAACCGGTCAAGTCAGGCATCAGCACCATGTCGGTGAGTGGCGGTGTCAAATCAGATGGCGACTATGTCCTCGTCTACATTGACCCGACCACAACTTTTGAATACAGGGGCAGAAAACTCACCATCCAGGACCTCAGGCCTGGCGTAATGATGGAGATTTCGGGGCTTGTTGATCCAATCAATTCGGTGATGACCACAAACACGATAACGCTCTCGGCAAGGCAGGCAATTGATGTTACCCAAAAAGGCCGTGTTGCCGATGTCTTCTGCGACAAGAGCATGTTCTGGCTAATAACCGATGACCCGGAATCAAAGTATGTTCTAATAAAACTTTCAACTGACACTGCAGTGACCCTTGAAGGCAACAAGGCAACATGCGCCGATCTGGTGAAGGGTGCAGAAGTGACGGTTACCGGGAAACTGGATCCATTTGATCTCTATGTTTCCGCACAAAAGGTCGAGGCGTTGAAGCTCCAGGTTGGCACAGCAACCATCGAGGGTGAAATGATGGCGCTGGATTCAACAAGGCAGCAGCTCTGGATCAAGATTTCAGACGAGCAGGGCACAAGATTTGTCATGGTAAAATACAGCACTGAAACCAAGTTCCTGGCCTTTGGAAAGACCGGAACAGTGGCTGATCTTGTCTATGCAAGCGTGCTCACAGTGACAGGCTCCTATGATCCGAACAACCAGTTTATCTTCAATGCCGGAACAGTGGAGTCGCTTGGAAAATCCGAAGAAAACCTTTCCTCAACAGGCACGGTTGTCTTTGCCGACTGCGTCGGTAAGATAATCTTCATAAAGACCCAGAAGGGTGTTGAAAGGTTCGAGCTTGTCTCGTCCACAAAGATAACAAGCGGCGACAAGCCGGCCTCCTGCGCAGACATCAAGGAAGGCCAGCAGGTAACAATCACCTATGACCGCAAGGGAACAAAGGTTTTCACAACAAAGCTCACACTCCCGCCACCAAAAACAATCATCAAGCTGACCGTTGGCCTTGGCGTCATATCAGTCAATGGCCAGAATGTCCTCATTGATGCTCCTCCTTACGTCAAGGGCGGGACAACAATGGTGCCAATCAGGGTCGTAACGGCATATTTTGGCGCATCGCTCACATGGGGCCAGGCTGACAAGAGGCTCACGCTCCAGAGAGGAAAGGACATCATCATCGTCTGGATCGGCAGGCAGGAAGCGCTTGTCAACGGAAAGTCAACTCCGCTGGCCCAGGCGCCGGAATACGGTGCGGCCGACAGAATGATGGTCCCGCTGAGGTTCTTCTCCGAAGTGTTTGGCGCCCAGGTGGAATGGGATCAGGCAAGCAAGACAATAACAATAATCCTCTAGTAATTTTGCGTCTACCTACAACAAATAAATGAGGGGGGGTACCCCCCCTCATTTTATATTTAGCAATAAACCATCTTAGTTAATTTCAATCATAAATATCAAACCGACATTTCATATTTCTGATATAAATATTTAATTAACAAACACAGACTTATTATTGAGAACACATACAATAAAAAAGTTCTTTAAAATAATAAAATAGGAGATGGAGCATGACAGAACCTGAAATGGAGAGAGAGAGAGAGAAGAAAACCAGCTCGAAATAAACACAAAAACAATACAACCAAAATCATTTTTTAAAACAAAAGCTGGAAAATGGACCATCGGAGTTATCATTGTATCGGTGTTTATTATCATAGGCGCTGCCTTATCTGGAACTTATGAAGACTCAGATTCAGGAAATGTTGGTAATTCTGAAAAAAATCCTGTTTATCAATGTGATGACTATGAAATTGATATGCCAAAAGGTTGGAGTGCATCTGGGGAGAGCGATTTGTTGACAATCAAGGATGAAATGAGCCAGTTTGTCATGATTGCTTCCCTAAAAGATTTTCCGAGCGATGCGCAATCGCTTGTAGAAGCAATGGTTCTGGATAAAATAGAGGCGCAGGGTCAGAAAATTGGGGAACCAGTAAAAGTTAAAATAGCCAATAAAGAAGGAACCTTGTACCCCCTTCCCAACTCAAGCTTCAATTCATTCACAATATTTACTAGTAATGAGGGAGTGTATTATCAAATTACGGGCCTGCAAAAAATTGGCTCCAAGGATGTTACAAATATCATCGAGACGTTCAGATTCAAATAAATCATCATCTAACTGAGTGATAACGATTTGCTTTGATATTCAAAAAGGAGGGGGAAACCCCTCCTTTTTTGTTTGTGGTAGGACCTTCTCAGCTTTGTTTTTTCTGTTTTCTTGCCTTCAGGGCTGCAATTATCTGGCCAATCTTTTCCTTGTCCATGGTCGTCATCTGTTCGAACCGGTCCCTTGTTTCCTGCGATATTGTCAATGTTTTTCCGAATTCCCTGCCAGCGTCCCTCATGAGTGCATAGACATCGGAAAATGTTGTTTCGTCATAGTCTTTGGCCATACCATCTGCAAACGGAACAAGAAAATCCTGGGCATAGGAGCTGCCAAAAATCTGCTTCATTGTGACCTTCAGCCCGTCAAAGTTTGATTTTTCCGGGAGCCCGCAAGGTGAGATCAGGACAAATTTTATTTTTTCCAGCCAGGTTTTTGAGTCTTTTGGGGTGGACGAAGCCGATTTGTGGAAAGTCTCCAGATAAAGGGGTAATTGCCTGTCCAGATAGTCTTTCACCTTTCCGGGGACAGTGAAGAAATAAAGCGGCACGGAGAGCACGACAAGATCGGCATTTCTGTGGTCCTCGACAATTTTTGCCATGTCGTCGTTTTGGGCGCATTTCCCCAGTGTTGCGGTCCAGCAGCTCTTGCATCCTTTGCAATGCCCGATTTCATAATCATTTAGCATGATTTCCTGGACCTGATGTCCCCCATCCTCCAGCCCCCTGGCGAACTTTGAACCAAGCCTGTACGAGGCGGAATTTTTCCCTCTTGGACTGCCATAGACAACTACTGCTTTCATTTTGCCTCCTTGTTTATGGTTGCTCTAGCATAAATTTTTGTGCCAATCAAGCTGCCTAATAATCCCAACTTGCGCCCAATCGGTATTTAATAGTAGACTCATCAAAGAGGAGGAGGTTGGGAATGAAGAAATGTTTTTCCTTGCCCTTATTGATGTTGCTGCTCATCTTTCCACTGACAACCGGCACATCAAAAACATCGGATTTTGGTGTTGCAACCAGAAGTCGGGGGAAACTGGA